>Ga0210057_1001432_pt1 | contig 36338 bp, 34 predicted proteins | sample CryGeyCG2114_010_2_FD_183968 | JGI IMG/M metagenome (GOLD analysis project Ga0210057, IMG submission 183968) | Groundwater microbial communities from aquifer - Crystal Geyser CG10_big_fil_rev_8/21/14_0.10 (SPAdes) (version 2) | ecosystem: Environmental > Aquatic > Deep subsurface > Groundwater ... | reverse complement strand
GAGTCGCCGCCGGTTCCCTCGCCGGCGTAATCAAACTCCAAGCTGGAGGACAAATCCAAACCAGAGCCCGCCTGGCTCAACAGTTTTACGCGGACTTCCTCGCCGCTGTAAATGAAAACGCCGTCCGCTCCGCCCACGGTCAACTTGACGCTCGAATTCGTCTCGTCGCGCAGCCACGCCTCGCCGGGCGCCGAACTGTACAGCGCGAACGAGTGGCCGTGGAACGGGAATACTTCGCCGGTGGAAAGCTGCGCGCTCGCGGTGCCTTGCGATGGTGCCGTAGCCGTAGCGCCCGCCTTGGGGATGCGCAGCACGCTCCACTTGGTCTGCGGCGCGAGCGCCTGCGTTAGGCACACGCCGTTCAGGCAGCCGTTCTTGCAGGGTTCGGCACGGACCTCGCACGTGCTTTGCGCGCTGCACACGAACTCGTTGACGGTCGCGGTGTCAACGCAGTAGTCCCTGCGCACTACGTCTTGGGAGGCAGTGGACGACGAGCCTTCGGAGCAAGTGCCCAGCGTTTCGGGGCTGTCTCCGTCCGAGTCAACGCACGCGCCGGCTAGGGCTACGTAGTTGAACGTGGAAGTGCCGGTGACCGTCTCGCGCTTTACGAGCGAGGAGCCGATGAACGGAATCCAGGAAAAGAGAATGTCTAAGAAGCTCTGCGGGTCGCGCATGCAGGCGGCGGTTACTGTGTGGTAGCCCGCGGCCAGGCCTTGAAGCGCTTTCGGCTTGGAGACGTCGGCTCCGCTTGAGGAAACCAGGACCGCGAATTCGTCGGACGGCCTTCCGCTGTCAAGCGCGTAAGTGCAGTGCGTTGAAACGGAATCCGAAGCGACCGACCAAGGGGGCACATAAAAACTCAAGTCGAGCACGCCGTTGTTCGTGCGGTAAGTCTGCCCGTCAGCCGGATAGGATATCGTTATGTTGGCGGCGGACGCGAGACAAACGAGCGCTGTGAGAGCGAACACGAACAAGGCTTTCCTCAAATCAATCAACCCCTTAGTATAGTGCTACGAGAATAGGGCGGGAAGGGTATTAAAAAGCCTCTCCAAGAGCGCGAAAACCGTTAAATAAGAGTCGCGGCACGAATAATGCATGGCGTTCCCGCAACGGCTCTTCAACCGCCCCGCAAACCTGCCCGCGAACCTTGCGCTAAAGGAAGCGGTCAGGAACAGGTATTACGGCGGAGCGAACCGCGGCGAAGAAAAAACCGGCCCGTTTGACAGGATAAAGCGGGAACGCGAGGAAAAAACCGACCCGCTTGAAAGGATAAAGCGGGAACTAAAGGTCTTCGGCGTGTTCAGGGTGGCGGGCAAGTACGGCCTGAATGCGATTCCCGGCATGTTTTTGCTCAGGCCATTTTTATCCGAGCCGCCTTCACTCGAAGCGACGAACTGGAAGACGCGCTACGCGCTCTCGGAATACGCCCAACGCCGGCCGCCTGAATTTTCGGAACGAAAATTCCTGAACGCCCTGCAGGTCCAGCGCCGCGAACCCGTGACGCTCTCAGTGGAACAGCTCAACCGCTTCAGGACGCTGGCGCAGCCCCGCTGGCAGCTCCCGAACAGGTTCGTGGAACAAAACGTCCTGAAGAGCGAACGCGCCACCAGTGGCAAGCCGCTTTTCAGACCGCACGAGGGGCGCGCTGCGTGAACGCGCTGCAAAACGCGGCGAACGCCTGGCGCTTCGCCTCGCGGTTCGCGAACGCGCGCAACTACTTCGCGGCCATACTCGCGTTCCTGCTGTTGCTCGGCGTAATCCTGCTGTCACTCGCCTCGGGCGTCCTAAGTGCGATAATGAATGGCGGAACAACGGGCGGGGGACTATGGCCCGCCTTGGAATCCGCAGGCGCAATATTCATCCTCTCGGCGTTAGCGTGGGTGGCTGCAGCGTTCCTAGCCGTGCTCTTGCTTGACGCGACGGCGATGAAGGCCGCGCAAGCCGAGTTGAACGGCAAGCCGAAGGCGTGGGATTACCGCGCGGGATTCAAGCGGCTGCCCGCACTCCTCGGCGTGTCCGTCGCCGTGCTGCTTGTCGGCGCGCTTTCGTCCTTCATTTTTTACTCGCTGGGAAAAGGCGCCTTGGTGGAATTCGCGAACGGCTTCTTCAACGCGCTCTTCTCGCTCGCGTTCGCCCTGTCGCCCGTGCTGGCGGTCGTCGCGGGAAAAAACGCCTGGGAGTCGCTGAACGGCGGCGCCGAGGCGTTCCAACGCAATCCCTTCGGCTTGGCAATCAACCTGATTGCCTCGGCCATCCTCGGCGCGCTGATTTGGATTGTCGGCGCGTTCGTACTCGTATTTTTCGCGGGCATTGCTTTCAGGACGGGCGACGCGCTGCTGGCGGGCGTCTTGTTTTCCGCCGGGCTGCTCGTTGCGGCGTACTGCGCCGCGATTGCGCAGGCATTCAAGGCGGCTTACTGGGTTTCCTATTTGTCTAGCCTTTCTTCTTCAAGGCGTCGCGGATCATTTCCTTGACCCGGTCTATTGTCGCGAACTCAAGCGGGTTAACCATGTCGAGCGTGTACTTTATCTCCTGAATCTCCTGCTTGGTGGCGTACTTCTTGTCGAATTCCTTGAAGTCCGAGACGGACTGCGCGGAAGCGGCCGACGCCGAAGCGGGCCCCTGTGCCTCCAGTTTTTTGATGCGGTCGTTCAGCGAGACCAGCGTCCTGCCGAGCACCTGCTCGTTCTTCTCCATCGTGTTGATTTTCTGGATTATCAAGTCGATTTTCGACGACATGGAACGCACGTCGTTCTTGAGCGCGTCGATTTCAGCGCTCGGCTTTTCAACCATTAGGAACACCCGAAACCATTAATTCCCCTTTTTTATTAAGGTTGTTCATGCTCGTTCGCGGCTCCCTGTTGCAGGTCGACGTGGTGCGCGGCGGAATCTTCCGCCTCGCCCTCCTCACGCGGAACGGCACGAAGCGCGTTTACGACGACTCGTTCAAGCCCTACTTCTATTACGCGGGCGTTGAGGCGCCGCGCGGGTTCAAGAGCGAACGGGTAAAAAAGCTGGTCGCGGGAAAGGAGCGCGAGCTGTTCAAGGTGTACTGCCGCAAGCCCGGCGACGTGCCCGCCTCGGCGGAACTGCTGCGGAACAAGGCGGAATGCTTCGAATACGACATCCCCTTCCAGCGGCGCTACCTGGTGGACAAGGGCATAACGCCCTGCGACGGCATCGAGGTGGAAACCGAGGAGCGCAACGGCAGGCAGTTCGTGAAGGCAATCAAGCGCGTCGAAGGCGAACCCTTTGCGCCGAAAACGCTCGCATTCGACATCGAAACTTACAACGAACGCGGCATTTCCGAGCCGACGCGCGACCCGTGCCTCATGATAGGCTACGCGGACGAGGAAGGCACGGGGCTGCTCGAACAGGGGCCGCGCGGCTTCAAGACGGAAAAGGAAATGCTGGAGGCGTTTGCTGCGCTCCTGCGCGAAAAGCGCGTTGACCTGCTCTGCACCTACAACGGCGACGAATTCGACTTGCCTTATTTGAAGGAACGCGCGGTGCGCACGGGCGCGGTGATGCGCCTCGGCAGGGACAAGGCGCCCGTGCATGTGAAGCGGCTGGGCATCCGCAACCGCGCGGGCGTCGGGGGACGCACGCACTTCGACGTTTACGACGCGGTTTACTTCCTGAATTACATCGGCGCGATACGGCTCGAGCGCATGCGCCTCGAGGACGTCTACCGCGAACTGCTGGGCGGCAAGAAAGTCGAAATCAAGAAGGAAGAAATCTGGAAGCTCTGGAAGGCGGGCGATTCGCACGTTGGCGAATACTGCAAGGTGGACGCGCTCGCGTGCTTCCAGCTGGCGAAGCGCGTGATGCCGCAGGAAATCGAGTTGTCGCGCATCACGGGCTCGCAACTGTTCGACTCCACGCGAGCCACCGCGGGCCAGCACGTGGAAGCGCTGCTGACGCGCAAGGCGTTCGAGTACGGGGAGCTGCTGCCGAACAAGCCGTCCCACTCGCAGACCGCGGCGCGCAGCCAGAACCCCATCGAAGGCGCGTTCGTGAAGGTTCCGGACGCGGGAGTTTACGAGAACATCGCGGTCTTCGACTTCCGCTCGCTCTACCCGTCCATCATAGTGACCCACAACGTGGACCCGACAACGCTGAACTGTTCTTGCTGCGAGGACGCGTTCGTTTCCCCGAAAGGCCACCGCTTCTGCAAAAAAAGGCCCGGCCTGATTCCCCGCGTGCTCGGCGAAGTGCTGGAAACCCGCTTCAAAATCAAGGCCGAGGAAAAGAAGGCGGTCGGGGCGAAAAAAGAGGAACTGCACGCGCGCCAGTGGGCGCTCAAGATAATCGCCAACAGCTTTTACGGCTACACGGTTTACCCCCGCTCGCGGTGGTACTCGCGCGAATGCGGCGAAAGCGTCACCGCGTGGGCGCGGCACTACATCCAGGATGCGATTCGCCAAGCCGAGGAATACGGCTTCAAGGTGCTTTACGGGGACACCGATTCGGTTTTCCTGACGTTCAAGTCGGGCGAAGAGGGGAAAGTCAAGGCGTTCAAGGAGAAAGTGAACGAAACCCTGCCCGGAAACATGGAGCTCGAGCTCGAGGACTTGTACCCGCGGGGCATCTTCGTGTCCAAAAAGCAGGGCGAGAAGGGCGCTAAGAAAAAGTACGCGCTGATAAACGCGGAAGGAAAAATCAAAATCCGCGGGTTCGAGCTCGTCCGCCGCGACTGGTCGCCCGTCGCGCGGCACACGCAGCGCCGCATACTGGAAATCCTGCTGAAGAAGGGCGACGTGGAGGAAGCTGTAAAACTCGTGCGCGACAAGATTGCCGAACTCAAGGAAGGCAAGGTGCCGCTAACCGAACTGGCGATAATCACCTCGCTGCGCAAGAAGGCGGATTCGTACGCCATCAAGAGCCCCGAGTTGGGCGCGGTGCTCGAGGCGCGCAAGGCGGGCGAGAAAGTCGACGAGGAGGCGCCAATCGAGTACGTGATTACGACTTCCGGAAAAACGGTTTCCGAAAAGGCGCGCCTGCTGTCGCGCGCGAAGGATTACGACGCGGACTACTACGTCCAAAACCAGGTGCTTCCCGCGGTCCTGAAAATCCTGGGCGCGCTCGGCTTGAGCGAGGACGACCTGCTCACCAAAGGCAGGCAGAAAGGCTTGGGCGACTGGTAAGCTTCCGCAAGCCTTTAATACTAATTGATATCAAATGATAGTGGAGGGGCTCGCGGGGGTTCGCGAGTGAGAAAGGGCGAATACGAAGTAGTTTTCAGAAAACACGCAATCTTCCGCGCGGAAGAGCGAGAGATACCGTGGGAACTGATAGAAGCGACAGTAAATTGCGGCAAATTCGAGCGGTTCGGAAAACACGGGGTCAAGATAAGAAAAAAATTCGAATGCGGGAAACTGGTCTGCGTCGGCGAAATCGCGAACGGGCAAATCAGGATAGTGACGATTACGTTGGGGTGAAAAAATGAGGAAGTGCGCTTGCGGAGGCAAGATGGGGGAATCCGGCGGCTACCGGAAGGGCGTGCGCTATTCTTCGTTGAAGTGCGCCGAGTGCGGAGAGGAACTGATGACGATGCCTCAGGCGAAATCGTTCATGCGGTCGGCGGAGAAAGCGAAGCGCGTGACGTTCTCCAAGTGGGGCGAGGCGCTGGCGGTGAGGATTCCCGCGGAAGCGGTCAGGCAGTACCGGCTCAAGGCGCGCGAAAAGGGCGCGTTCGTGTTCGAGAAGGACGGCTTCAAAATCCTGCCTTCGACCGCCTGAGCGGAGGGCGCGGGGACTGCCCGCTCTCGCCAAAGGCGGGCAGAAAGGACTGGGCGACTGGTAATTTCGAGTCGGGACAAGTTTATTAGCAAAGTTAGCGCCTCTGTCACCCAACGTATATATTTGTAAGATTAGTAATCCGAAATGAGAGACATGGGTTTGACTACAGAACAAAAAACTTTATTGGAAAAGCGGTTGCCGAATTAGATTCTGAAGTGAAGAACGGCGCGATAGGCAGCTTCGTTCTGATGGCGGCGCTCATGTTTTTCTTCAACGAGCCATTCACCAAGTTCTTCGGTTTCGAGCGATTCAGCGTGCTACAAATTTTGATTTATGCAATAATTCTTACGGGACTGGGCATTTTTGGTTTAAAAGAAAATCAGGCACCCGAACGCAGGGAAATCGCATTCAAACTCGCGGGAGAGAAATCTAAAAAGGAAGCTGGCAAGAAATGAACCGGTCTTTTATTTTGCTTTTTGGTTTGGCGTTAGTATCCTTGTTGTTTGTGGGCTGCGTCTCTTCTAACTCACAGGATACAACGCCATCTCTAGCGCCTTCAAATCAGATAAACGAACCGTCGCAACAGCCGTCCCAAAAACCAACCGTTTTGGCTAAACCAAATCCGTCTTTGGAATTACAAGGCGCAGATTTTAACGATCGTGGCTCTCCCGGGGTTCTTTTCATAGATTTTACTATTAGCAACGAGGGCGCGGATTGTCACCCTATTTTTGATGTTTATGTGATGAAAGACAACACTATCGTTTTTTCAGAGAAAAATGTCAAGAGCGCGATTCCTAATATTCCAGCAAATGAGGTTGCCGGCTCAAACTTTGCGCTCTCTTCAGAACAAGTATTGATTGGAAGCTACACTGTCAAAGTGGAGGTTACCTGCGAAGAAGCGAATGTGTCGGTTTCGGCAGTTAAAAACTTGGAAATAAAACGCTTGCCGTGGTAGTTACTTTTTCTCGTCGTCTTCGAAGTCGTAGAGCTTGGCTTCCTCTTCCACTTCCTTGAAGTCGGGCTCCTCCTCAATCGAGCGCGGGGGAACGAGTCCGCTGCCTTCGCCGCCGTCCTCGCGCTTGACTATGAAAGCGTACGCGAGAATCACGAGCACCAGGCCGATGATTGCCACGAGGACCCACGGGAACGACTGCGTTTGCTGGGCTTCAATGCCCAGCTGAATCGTGTTGGATTCAACGCCCTCGCTGGACTTAAGCGTGACGGGCACCATCGAGCCGCCCTGCGCGCCCTTGAGGCTCAAAGTCATCGACTTGGATTCGCCGGGCGCGAGGTTCAGTTCGGAAGGCTGCGCGGCGACTATGAAGCCCGTGGCTGACGGTTGCACCCCGTTGAGCGGGGACGAGCCGTCGTTCGAGACGATTATGGAAACTAAGACTTCCGAGCCGTAATAGTTGACTCCCGAAACCGTGAAGCCGAGGGACTGGAAGCGCGCCTGCGTCACCGAAGGCGTCACGTTGATTTTCACGGCCTCGGAGTCCAGCGCGCTCGCCGCGCGGACTGCGAACTGCTTTTGCGCGAAGTCCGCGGGCAGGCTGAACGAGAGCTGGAACTGCTGCGAGTCGCCCGGCGCGAGGTTGCGCGGCGTCGTGTCGATCGAGTAATAGTCGTCGGGCAGGCCTTCGATTGAGACCGCGACCGCGCGTATGGATTTCACGCCCATGTTCGAAACGGTTATTGAAGCGGTGGAGCGGCCGCCTGCGAGAAGGTCAAAGCGTCCCGCGGAAATGCCGAGGAAAGATTCGCCTTGCTCCTCGCTCGCGACTAGGCGGAAGGGAATGGTAACGGCTTTCGCGACGCGCTTGGAGCGGACCACGAATTTCAGCGAATAGTCGCCGAGCGCGGGGCTGGTCGAGAGCGTGGTGCTCATCACCATGTCCACGTGCTTGGACGCGCCGGGCGAAAGCGAGAACGCGGCGGGAACCGGCTGGATGAGCATGTTGTTTATCGGCTGCGCCTCGATTTCGTAGTCGTCCGAAAGAGTGCCGTTGTTGGTTATCGTGAACGGAATCGTTTCCACCTTGCAGCGGCGGATTACCGCGGTCGCGTTGTAGTCGACGACGAAATCCTCCACGCCCGAAACGGTGAAGCAGTAAGGCTTGTCGTACACGGTGAAGCCCAGGTAGTCTATTTTCAGGTTGAAGTAGTAAGTGTCCAAAATGTCCGAAGGCGAGGGCGCGATGTGCAGCGTGAGCGGCACGCGGTCGCCCGGCGCGACTTCGACCAAATCTGAGGAAAGCGTAAGCATCTTGAGCGCCTTGGTCGAGCCCACGAGATAGGCGTGGAACGGCCCGCTGATTTCGCCGCGGTTGCGCAACTCGAAGTCCACCGTCGAATCCTGGTTGTGGGTAGCGGCAACGCAGGAAACCGGCTCGTTCAGCACGTCGAGAATCAGGTTGTCGGCGAAAACGCAAACCTTGACGGGAAGGTTGTAAGTCTGCTCGCAGCATGCGCCGCCGGCCGTTGCTTTAACGAGGAACGCCATGTCGTAAACGCTGCCGGGCGTTCCGGGAGGGATGAGCACGCGCGCCTTCACGACCTTGGTCGAGTGCGGCAGAATCGTGATTCGCGAAGAGCTGAAAGTGGTCGTCGAGGCGAACGCGCCTTCCGCGAGGAATTCGGCGTAGCCCATGTTGTCCTCGTTGTTCGCAACGCTTATCTCGTACTCCATCGTGTCGCCCGCCCAGCCGCTTGAACTCAGGCCGCCGGGAATCATGGTAACGGTGAAAGACTGCTGCGTCAGCTGTTTTGGTTGGGCGTTGAGCACTTCGAGCGTGAGCTGTTTGTTGTAGCAGGGCGACGGGTCCGCGCCCGCGGAAACGTTGAGCGACAGGTAGTGCGCGCCTATTTCCGCGTACGTTGTTCCGGCGGCGAGGTTGAACATCGCGCTCTCGGAGGCGTGAAGCGTGGCGTAAGACGGGGAAGGCGAAAACGAGCAGTCCACGTCGGAAGGGCAGTAGCCGGATATTGCGACGAGCGCGTCCGCGAGCCCCTCGTTGGTGACCGTAATCGGGTAATAGGCGGTCACGCCTTTGGCGACGGCTGCACTCGTGGTTGCGTCCACGCTTACGAAGCCGCAGTCCGCTGCCGTTAAAGGCAACGCGAACAACAGGAACAGCACTGCCAACGACGCCGGAGAAACCCGAGAGTATGCCATACTTTAAGCTTGCCTTTCCCAGTTTATTAATAGTGTCGGAGGCTCCGCGCGGGGCGCGGACGCGGGTGAAAATCGGGCGGAAAACGGCCAAAAAAGCCCAAAAACAAGGTTTTTAAACATTTCTCGGCTTTAACTTAACGCAACTGGCCAGTGGTAAGAGTCGAGTTTTTATTGCCGCGCACGGGCTAGTCGGGGGCAGCAATTCGCGATGGTGGGTAAAGGTTTCAAACACTTTTTGTTGCCGAGGGTGGAACTCGAGAAGAACCCCGAGGCAATCCTCAAGAAACTGAAGCTTGACTCTGTCAAGCGCCTGCCCCGCGTGAAGGCGGAAGACCCGTCCCTCGAGGGCATCGAATGCAAGCCGGGCGACATGGTCCGCGTGGAGAACAAGAACCCGGTCACCGGCTTGAAGGAAGAATACTACCGTGTAGTCGTGGAGTGAAACTGAAAATGTATTCCGAACTCACAAAGGAGTATTTGCGCTCTAACGGCCTGGTCAAGCAGCACATCCTCTCGTTCGACAATTTCGTCGACGGCGGAATGCAGAAAATCGTGGACGCCATCGGCGTCATCGAGCCGAACGTCGAGAACTACCAGATAAAGCTGGGAAAAATCCGCGTGGAAAAGCCCACCGTGGTCGAGGCGGACGGCTCGCGCCACCCGCTCAACCCCATGGAGGCGCGCCAGCGCGGCCTGAGCTACTCGGCGCCGCTCTACCTGGAAATGACCTGTATAATCAAGGGGGTCGACCGCAAGCCCGAGGACGTTTTCATCGGCGAGCTCCCCATCATGCTTAAGTCAAAACTCTGCTACCTGCACGGCAAGACGCAGCAGGAACTCGTAGAAATGGGCGAGGACCCCATCGACTCCGGCGCGTACTTTATCATCAACGGCACCGAAAAAAGCCTGATGACGCTGGAAGACCTGGCGCCCAACCGCATACTCGTGTCCCGCGAAAAGGACAAGGACGCGGTGCAGGCGAAAGTTTTCTCGACGCGCGCGGGCTTCCGCGGCCGCTGCACGGTGGACAGGAACAACGAGGGAAAGCTGGGCGTGACGCTCCCGTCTTACAACCGCCCGCTGGAAATGATGATGATTCTCCGCGCGCTCGGCGTGTCAAGCGACGAGCGCATCCTCGAGGCGTTCGCGGAAGAAAAGGAGGTCCGCAACGACATTTTGCTTAACCTCGAGCTGGACGAATCCAAGAACAAGCCGAACGCGCTCGAAATAATCGGCAAGCGCGCGGCGCCGGGCCAGCCGCTCGACTACCAAATCAAGCGCGCCGAACTCCTGGTGGACCGCTACCTGCTGCCCCACATCGGCGTGGACCCCAAGGACCGCATCGCGAAGGCTTACTACCTGTGCCGCATGGCCGAGCGCTCGATACTCGTCGCGGCAAAGAAGCGCGGCGTCGAGGACAAGGACCACTACGCGAACAAGCGCATGAAAATCGGCGGCAAGCTCATGGAAGAGCTCTTCCGCCAGGCGTTCCAATTCTTCGTGAAGGACGTGGCTTACCAGACCGAGCGCGCCAACGTGCGCGGCCGCCGCATGAGCCTCTTCGCCATCGTGCGCCCGGACGCGCTCACGGACCGCATCAAGTATTCAATGGCGACCGGCACGTGGGTCGGCGGCCACACGGGCGTCTGCCAGGTGCTTGACCGCTACAACCACACTTCCGCAATCTCGTTCATCAGGCGCGTGACTTCGCCGCTGGCGAAGAAGCACCCGCACTACAAGGCGCGCGACTTGCACGGCACGCACTGGGGGCGCCTGGACCCCAACGAAACCCCGGAAGGCCCGAACTGCGGCCTCATCCGCAACATGGCCCTCTTCGCGGAAGTCACCACGGGCGACGACGAGGCGAAGATGGAGCGCGAAATCAAGAAGATGGGGGTTTCGATGAACTTATGAAATCAAGCGTCTTCCTGAACGGCCGCTTCATCGGCTTCCACGACAAGGGCGAAAAGCTCGCGGGCGAGATACGCGACCGCAGGCGCAAGGGCGAAATTTCGCGCCAGTCCAACGTCGCATTCTACAAGCGCACGAACGAGGTCTTCATCAACACGGACGAGGGCCGCGCCGTGCGCCCCCTCATAGTCGTGAAAAACGGCAAGAGCCTGTACACCGAAGAGCACGCGGGACGCGTGCGCAAGAACGAGTTGCAGTGGAACGAGCTCGCCGAAAAGGGAATAGTCGAATATCTGGACGCGGAAGAAGAGGAGAACGCCTACATCGCAATCGACGAGGACCACCTGGACGAGAGGCGAACGCACCTCGAAATCGACCCGAACAGCATGCTCGGCTACGCGTCCGCGCAAATCCCGTTTCCCGAATACAGCATGGCGCCCCGCGTGCTCATGGCATCCCAGCACACCAAGCAGAGCCTCGGGCTTTACGCCGCCAACTACAACCTCCGCACGGACACGCGCGCGCACCTGCTCTTCTATCCGCAGGCGCCGCTGGTCCAAACCGAGGTTTACAGCATGTGCGACAACGAGCGCCGCGCGAGCGGCGAGAACTTCGTGGTCGCCGTGCTCACCTACCAGGGCTTCAACACCAACGACGCGATCGTGGTCAACCGCTCGGCAATCGAGCGCGCGCTCGCAAGGAGCGCGTTCTTCCGCACCTATTCCGCCGAAGAACGCAGGTATCCGGGCGGGCAATGCGACAAGTTCGGCGTGCCCGAACCCTTCGTGCAGAACTATTTGGGCGAAGAGGCCTACGTGCAACTGGACGAGGACGGGGTCATCAACCCCGAAACCACGGTGGACAAGAACTCGGTCCTCGTCGGAAAAACCTCGCCTCCCCGCTTCCTCAAGGAAATCAGCGCGCTCGACGCGGACATCGAGAAGCGCCGCGAGTCCAGCGTGACTAGCCGCTCGAACGAGAACGGCGTGGTCGACGCGGTGATGCTCAGCAAGACCACGGGCGGGAACAAGCTGCTCAAGGTCCGCGTGCGCAAGACGAACGTGCCCGAAATCGGGGACAAGTTCGCCTCGCGCTTCGGCCAGAAGGGAGTTATTTCGCTCGTAGTCCCCCAGCACGACATGCCGTTCACGAAAGACGGCGTAGTGCCGGACCTCATAATCAACCCCCACGCAATCCCCGGCCGTATGACCGCGGGCCACCTGCTCGAGATGTTGGGAGGCAAGGCAGCTGCGGAGACGGGAAAAATCAAGGACGGCACCGCGTTCAGCGGCGACGACCAGGAAGACTTTGAAGCCGAATTGGCAAAGCGCGGCTTCCACCCGACCGGCGAGGAAGTGCTTTACGACGCGAAGACGGGAATGCGCCTGCACGCGCGCGTCTTCATGGGCGTCATCTACTACCAGAGACTGCACCACCTGGTCAGCCTCAAGATGCATGCACGCTCGCGCGGCCCCGTGCAGATGCTCACGCACCAGCCCACGGAAGGCAGGGCGCGCGAAGGCGGCCTGCGCCTGGGAGAGATGGAGCGCGACTGCTTCATCGGCTTCGGCGCGGCTTCGCTGCTCAAGGAGCGCATGATAGACTCGAGCGACAAGACCATCGAGCTCGTGTGCAACGAGTGCGGAATGATTTGCATGTACGACCGCCTCAAGAACAGGCGCCGCTGCTCGTTCTGCGAATCCAACGACATCCACGAAGTCGAGATGAGCTACGCGTTCAAGCTGCTCCTCGACGAGATGGCGTCCATCGGCATCTACCCGAGGCTGAACCTGAAGAACAAGGGCTGAAATTGAAAATGCGTCAAAAAAGGAAACCGCTGCAGGATGCGCCGCGCCGCTTTGGCAGCGGCGCTCGGAACAACCGCATAGGTCACGGCGCTCCCATCAGCCACTCGCACACCGCAGCCAGCCACGCGGGCACGCGCCTCGTGGTTTCAACCGCGGGGCTGCTGTTCCTCACGCAAGTCGTGCTGACCTACTCGCTCGCGCTCACGGGCCTGATGGGCGTCTTCGTCACGCTCGGCCCGCGCGTTGAGACGCTTTACAACCTGGTTTTCTTCGCGGTGCTCGCAATCGCGGGATGGCTGCTCACGCAAAAGCTGCGCAGAATGGCGCACCGCTCCAGGCTGTCGTCCACGCTCGTGGCCGCGGTCGCCTGCGCGCTCGTGCTCTCAGTATTTGACCTGCTGTTGCCCGCAATCTACTCGCTCGTCCCGCTCTCGCCGGGCGCTGCGGCTGCGAACCTCGCGGCGATTTACGCCGACGCCAACTTTTACGTTTCCTACCTCGCTTACGGCACGGCGTGGTCCTGCGCATTCCTGTTAATCGGTTCGCTTGCGAACTTCCTCCTGGTGAAAAAAGAATGAAAGCCATAGAATCCCTAAGCTTCTCGCTTCTCTCGCCGGAACAAATCCGCAAGATGAGCGCGGTCAAGGTCACCGTGCCCGACACTTACGACGAGGACGGCTACCCGATTTCCGGCGGCCTCGCGGACCAGCGCCTCGGCGTCATCGACCCGGGCCTCAAGTGCCGCACCTGCGGGAACCGCATGAAGGACTGCCCCGGGCATTCGGGCCACATCGAGCTCGTGCGCCCGGTAGTTCACGCCGGATTCGGAAAAATCATCTATCACTTGTTAAAGGCGACTTGCCGCAAGTGCGGCCGCATATTGAGCGACAAGAACACCGAAACCAAGACCGCGCAAACCAAGGCCTGCCCCCACTGCGGGGAAGAGCAAATCAAGGTCAAATTCATCAAGCCGACCACCTATTACGAGGACAAGACCAAGCTGCTGCCCAACGAAATCCGCGAGCGCCTCGAACGCATACCCGACTCGGATGCGAAAAGGCTGGGCGTGAAAATCCGCCCGGAAAACATGGTTCTCACCGTGCTGATAGTCGCGCCGGTAACCGTGCGCCCCTCAATCACGCTCGAAACCGGCGAACGCTCGGAGGACGACTTGACGCACAAGCTAGTGGATATCCTCCGCATCAACCAGCGCCTCGAGGAAAACGTGGACGCGGGAGCGCCCCAGCTCATCATAGAGGACCTGTGGGAGCTGCTGCAATACCACATTACGACTTACTTCGACAACGAGACTTCGGGAGTGCCGCCCGCGCGCCACCGCTCGGGCCGCCAGCTCAAGACGCTCTTCCAGCGCCTCAAGGGCAAGGAGGGCCGCTTCCGCTACAACCTGTCGGGCAAGCGCGTGAACTTCAGCGCGCGCACGGTCATTTCGCCCGACCCCACCATGGGAATCAACCAGCTGGGCGTGCCCGAAGAGATGGCCAGCGAGCTCACGCTGCCCGTGAACGTCACCAGCTGGAACAAGGAGCACGTCAAGGACTTCATCAAGGCGCACCCGACCAAGATTAACTACGTAATCCGCACGGACGGCCGCAGGAAGAAGCTGACCGCCGCAAACATGGAGGAAGTCCTCGCGGAAATCGACGCGGGCTACCGCATCGAGCGCCAGCTGGCTGATGGAGATCTGGTGATATTCAACCGCCAGCCTTCGCTGCACCGCATGAGCATGATGTGCCACGAAGTCAAGGTCCTGCCCGGAAAGACGCTGCGCTTCAACATTTGCGACTGCCCGCCGTACAACGCGGACTTCGACGGGGACGAAATGAACATTCACGTGCCCCAGAACGAGGAGGCGCAAAGCGAGGCCGAAATACTCATGAAGGTCGAGAACCAGATTCTCTCGCCCCGCGACGGCCATCCAATCATCTCGCTCCAGCTCGACCAGGTGACTGGTGCGTATCTTTTGACGCAGGAGGACACAATCGTCAGCAAGGAAGAGGCGTTCGACATTCTCGACTTCGCCGGCGTCTTGCCGCGCGACGACCTCAAGAACAGCGTAAAGGGCGCGGAACTGTACTCGCAATTCCTACCCGAAGGGCTCAACGTCACGATCGAAGGAAAGCGCGGCGAAGTCCGCATCAAGAACGGGCGGCTGGCATCCGGCGTGGTGGACGGCCGCGCAGACCACGAGATAACCAGGCAGATATTCCTACAGCTCGGCGCAAAGGCCGCGCGCGACTACATCGACACCGCCTCCAAGGCCACGTCGCGCTTCATGACGCTTTACGGCTTCTCGCTGAGCCTGGACGACTACGAGCTATCCGAAGCCGCGGAACAGGAAGTCCGCGAAGTCTACAAGGAAGGCAGGCGCGAGCTCAACATCCTCATCAAGAAGCTGCGCGCCCGCCAGCTCGAACAGCTCCCGGGCAAAACCATGCGCGAAACCTTCGAGGAGAAGACCATGGCGCTCCTGGAAAACGTGCGCTACCGCACCTGGAAGGTGGTCAGCGAAAAGCTCAACTACTCGCAAGTCTCGGTTTCGCCCGGCAACGCGATAAAGCACAACGCCGCCATTTTGATGGCGGACTCGGGCGGCCGCGGCAAGCCGATTAACGTCACGCAAATGTGCGGGCTCGTGGGCCAGCAGGCGGTGCGCGGCAAGCGCCCCAGCAGCGGCTACAAGCGCCGCATCCTGCCGCACTTCGCGCCCGGCAACCTGGGCGACCAGGAACGCGGGTTCGTGCGCCACGGCTTCAAGCAGGGCCTCACTCCGTTCGAATACTTCTTCCACGCCGCGGGAGGGCGCGACTCCGTCGTGGACAAGGGCGTCAACCCCGCGAAGACGGGTTACATGCAGCGCCGCCTCGTAAACGCGCTGCTGGACTACGTGGTGCGCGAGGACAACAGCGTGCGCGACGCGGAAGGCAACCTCATCCAGCTAGATTACAACCAGGGCCAGCACACGGCGGGCACGGGGCCCATCGCGGCGGGAGAGCCCGTCGGGGTAATCGCCGCGCAAAGCATCGGCGAGCCCGGCACCCAAATGACGCTCCGCACCTTCCACTACGCGGGCGTAGCCTCGCTCGCGCAGCTGGGCTTCACGCGCCTAGTGGAAATCGTGGACGCCCGCAAAACGCCCAAGAAGGCGGTCATGGAAATCCACCTCAAGAAGGCGTACAACGAATGGGACAAGGCCAAGAAGGTCGCCGCGTCCATAGAAGAGATAACGCTCGAAAAAGTCGCATCCATAAACGAGGACTTCGACCGCAAATTCGTCGCCATCGAGCTCAACCGCGAGGCGCTCAGGAACCGCGGGCTCACGGAATCGGAAGTGACCAAGCACATCGAGGCAATCCACCCCGAATACAAGAAGGACGGCAACATGATTACCATCCGCTCCAAGAAGGATTCGCTGCGCAACATCCGCAAGATGACGAACCAGCTCAAGAGCACGCACCTCAAGGGCATTCCGGGCATAAGGCGCGCCATTTTGGTGGAAAAGAGGGGCTCGGGCGACATCACGATTGCGACGGACGGCTCGAACATGGAGGAAGTCTTCAAGCTGCCCGAAGTCGACGTTGAAAACACCGTGACGAACGACACCGCGGAAATATCGCGCGTGCTCGGCATCGACGCGGCGCGCAACTCCATCATACTCGAAATCCACAAGGTCATGGAAGCCCAGAAAATCGACGTGAACCCCGCCCACTTGGCGCTCATCGCGGACGCAATGACCTGCCGCGGCGACATCCAGAGCGTCGGACGCCACGGCTTGGCGGGAACAAAGGGCTCGATACTCGCCCGCGCGGCCTTCGAGGAAACCGAAAAGCACCTCGTGAACGCGTGCGCGCGCGAGGAGTCCGACAAGCTCACGGGAATCACCGAGAACATCATCATCGGCCAGACGATTCCCTGCGGCACCGGCACCGTCAAGCTCGAAATGGAACTCGACTAGCAAGCGGCTTCCGGACAAAAACAAACAAGAGTTTAGCCGCAGGCTCGCGCCGGATAACGGCAAGCAGCCGCGGTTGCTGCGCTAACCGCCTCAAAAACAAAAAATCAGGAATTAACGCCTAACCGGCCTTGCTGGGCTTCTTGTCCTTGGGGGCTTCCTCGACTCGCGCGCGCGGCACGTTCAGGGGCGCACCCAGGCCGACCGAGTATGCGAGGAGCGTGCCCGTCGAGGCGGACGCGTAGTTTATCGCGGTAAGCACTTCCTCCGCGAAGTCCGAGGTGAGGAGCTTGTTCTTCTTCCAGTCCTCGAGCACCTTCTTGCGGCGGTCAACGTCTTCCAGCGCGAACAACTCGCCCTTCACGACTATTTCCGCGATGCCCTCGTCGTACTTGAAGGTGCAGGTGTAAGTGACCTTCAGGTTCTTTTCGTCCTCTTCCAGCTTGCCGATGTCCATGTGCACGGACAGGCCCTTTATCTGGCCGTCCTTGAAGCGCTCTGCGCTTGCCGACAAAATCTTTCCGCCCGTAATCAATCCAAAACACCCCGCTTTGAGAGATAGAATATGGGCAACCAACCTTAAAAAAGCCTATTGGAAAGGCTCAAAGCTCGAAGCGCTCGCCCGGGCTCAATACCACGGGCTTGGTGCGCGTGTTCGCCTTGACGCGCGCCGCGAAGTCGATTTCGTCCGCCTGGATGCGCGGGAAGGTGTTGTAGTGCATCGGGATTACGAATCCCGCGCGCATCAGCTTGAGCGCCTTCACCGCGGAAAGCGGGTCCATCGTGAAAGTCCCGCCTATGGGAAGTATGGCCAGGTCGACGTCATAGTTGACCATCTCGTAGTAATCGTAAGTGTCGCCCGCGAAGTATATTCTCTTGCCGCCCGCGTCCAGTATGTAGCCGACGGGGTTCGTGCTCTGCGGGTGCTTCGCGGGCACGACGTCGATGTTGATTCCGTTCAGCGTGAACGAGTCTCCTTCTTCCACGCTCGCCTTCAGGCGCGGGTTGACGTCCGGCAGGTGCGCGAGCGCGTCCTCGGGCGCGACAACGTGTGCGAAAGTTCGCCCGGAAAGCATGGTAACGTCATAGGGGTCGCAATGGTCGAAGTGCTCGTGGGACACGAGAATCATGTCGCACGCGCGAATCTTGTCCTGCGTCGCGACGGGCGGTATCAGGCGCTGGACTTCGCGCGGCTTGGGAGACAGCCAAGGGTCCGTCAGCACGGCCTTCCCGCCCCACCTGATGAGGAACGTGGAGTGGCCGAGGTATGCGACTTCCACCATGAATTAAACCACTCGGGAGCGAATTAATTAATCTTGCTTTTCGAGGCGCGCAAGGTATTCGTTGATTGCCTTCAAGCCGCCGGAGGTGGGCTTTGAAAGGGACAAATCCGGGTCAAAAACCAGATAACCGTGCTTTTCCAGCGCGCGGATGAGGTGTTCCTCGTTCTCTTCTAGCTCGGCTTTCCAAGCGAAGCCTTCCTTGCCGGAAACCAGCGTCAACGCGCGCTTTACCTGTTCGTTGGTGAGCGTCGGAACGCGCTTGCGCCTTTCGGCTATGAGCTGTTCGAGGCGCGCGGATGAGGTGTTCCTCGTTCTCTTCTAGCTCGGCTTTCCAAGCGAAGCCTTCCTTGCCGGAAACCAGCGTCAACGCGCGCTTTACCTGTTCGTTGGTGAGCGTCGGAACGCGCTTGCGCCTTTCGGCTATGAGCTGTTCGAGGCGCGCGGGCGTCCGCCGTCCAATCACTGCATCAAACCATTCAGGCAAATTTCACACCAGCGAATAGCTGTGCGCGACTCAAATAAAAAGGGTTTGAGGGGCAAACGCCCCGAAAGGGAAACTACTCCATGTCGCCCATTCCGCCGGGCCCGCCCGACGGAGCGGGCTTGCCCCTCGCGGCGATGATGTCGTCAATGCGGAGAATCATTTCCACGACTTCGCTGGCGGACTGGATTGCCTGCTTCTTGACCTTGAACGGCTCCACCACGTCCTTTGACAGGTCCGAAACCTTGGACTGGAACAGGTTCACGCCGAACGCGACTCCGCCAGCCTTCTCGTGCTTCGAGCGAAGCTCGACCAGCGAATCGATGGTGTCCATGCCCGCGGACTCTGCAAGCGTGCGCGGAATGACTTCCAACGCCTCGGCAAAAGCCTGAATCGCGAGCTGTTCGCGCCCGCCCACGGCGACCGCGTGCTTGCGCAGGCGCATGGCGAGCTCCATCTCGATGGCCCCGCCGCCAACCACGACGCGGCCGTCCTCGACCGCGCTCGTAACCGAGCCTATCGCGTCCACGAGGGCGCGCTCCGCCTCGTCGACCACGTGCTCGGTGCCTCCGCGAACGAGTATGGTGACGCTCTTGGGCTCCTTGCATTCCTCCACGAAGACCATCTGTTCGCCGGCAATCTTGCGCTCTTCGACTGCGCCCGCGAAACCAAGGTCCCTTGCCGACAGGTCGTCGAGAGTCGTGGTGACGCGCCCGCCGGTCGCGCGCGCGAGCTTCTCCATGTCGCTCTTCTTCACGCGCCTGACCGCCGCGATGCCCGCCTTGGACAGGTAGTGCTGGGCGACGTCGTCAATGCCCTTCTGGCAGAACAGCACTTGCGCGCCGCTCGCCTTGACTTTTTCCGCCATTATCTTGAGCATCTTTTCTTCCTGCTCCAAGAACGCGGTCATCTGTTCGGGCGAATTGATGTTGATGCGCGCATCCGTCTCCGTCTTCTCGATTTCGAGGGCGGAGTCCACCAGCGCAATCCGCGCGTTCTCGATGCGCTTGGGCATACCCGGGTGCACGATTTCCTTGTCGACCAGCACGCCGTTTATCAGCGTGGTCTGGGCGACGTCCCCGCCCTGCTTCTTCTCGATTTTGATGTAATCCTTGTCAACGGTTGTCTTTCCGTCGCGCTTTTCCGCGACCTTCTTGATGGCCGAAACGACCAGGCCCGACAGCAGGGCCTTGGACTCGACGCTCGCCGCGACCGTCTTGGAGCCCATGCTGATTCCCGCGATTTGCTCCAGCTTCTTGACGTCGTCAATGGAAACCTTCTCGCTGCACGCGTTCAGCTCGCTGATTGCGCGCGCCGCGGCGCTCTTGTAGCCGCCGATTATGGTGGACGCGTGAATGTCCTGGTCGAGCAGCTCGGAAGCCTTCTTGAGCATCTCTCCCGCCAGCACGACAGCGCTGGTGGTTCCGTCGCCCACTTCCTCGTCCTGCGTCTTCGCGATTTCGACGAGCATCTTGGCGGCGGGGTGCTCCACGTTCATCTCCTTGAGAATCGTCGCCCCGTCGTTCGTAATCACGATGTCCCCCATCTCGGAGACCATCATCTTGTCCATGCCGCGCGGGCCCAGCGTGCTCTTGACCGCGCTGGCGACCGCGTAAGCCACCGCGATGTTCGTGCGCTGGGCGTCCCTGCCGAAAACGCGCTGGCTGCCCTCGGGCAAGACCAAAACTTGCTGCCCGCTCAATTGTCCCTGCTGCATATCAAACCCACCTCAATAAGCATTTAAACGATTCCAACCGGAATAGGTCTCGGCTGAGTATATAGCATAACCGACCAAGAATACCTTAATATCAATATAGCCGAGAAATATTTAAACCCTTTCAAAAAGGCGGGGATTGGACGATGAAGGAACTCGTGACGGCAGCGCTGCCCTACGCAAACGGCGACTTGCACCTAGGCCACCTCATGAGCACTTACCTCCCTGCGGACGCCTACAGCCGCTACTGCCGCCTCCGCAGCAGGGAAACGCTGTTCGTGTGCGCAACCGACGAGCACGGCGCCCCGATTCAAATCAAGGCCGAGCAGGCCAAGACCAAGCCAGAAGACTTCGTCAAGAAATACCGCGACAGGCACGCGCGCGACTTCGCCAAATTCGACGTTTCCTTCGACTCTTTCCACCACACGCACTCGCCCGAGGACGAGAAGGCGACGCTCGAGTTTTACGGGGCAATCAAGGCAAAAGGCCTGTTTTACGAGAAGACGATCGACCAGACGCACTGCCCAAAGTGCGACCGTTCCCTGCCCGACAGGTACCTGAAGGGAACATGCCCGTTCTGCGGCGCAGCCGAACAGTACGGCGATGGGTGCGAAAAATGCGGGAAAACCTACCAAGTGCGCGACCTGGCGGACGCCAAGTGCGCGCTTTGCGGGACCAAGCCGGAAACGCGCCCCTCGAACCACCTTTTCTTCAAGCTCTCGTCGTTCAAGGACTTTTTCACGGAATGGTTCGCCACTGCGGAGCTGCAGAAGGACGTGGTGAACTACGTGCGCAACTGGGTGGACGCGCTGGAAGATTGGGATATAACGCGCGACGGCCCGTACTTTGGCATACCCATACCCGACAGGCCAAACCAGTACTTTTACGTCTGGTTCGACGCGCCAATCGGCTACGTCGCGTCCACCGCGGCGTGGTGCAACGCGAACGGCGGCAGCGCCGACGACTGGTGGAAGGGCGGAGCGCGCATAACGCACTTCATAGGCAAGGACATCGTGTACCACCATTACCTGTTCTGGCCCGCAATGCTCAATGCCGCGGGCTACGCGCTGCCCACGCGCATCCCGACGCGCGGGCACCTGCAGGCGGAAGGCGAAAAAATGAGCAAGAGCCGCGGCAACTTCATCCTGTTGCACGACCTGGACTGCGACTCGGACTTCGTGCGCTATTACCTCACCTGCATCACGCCCAACGCCGCATCCGACATCAACTTCTCGAAATCCGAGCTGCGCGAAAAGGCGAACAAGGAGCTCGTGGACTCTTACGGAAACTTGGTGAACAGAAGCCTGTCTTTCATCAAGAACAAGATGCCGGGCGGCCGCGTGCCCGAAAAAGGCGCCTCGACGCCCGAAGACGAAGCCTTCGAAAAGGAAACGGACGCGTTGCTGGGCGAAGTCGCCGCCGAATATGACGCGGTGGAATTGAAGCGCGCGCTTGAGAAGGCGATGGCGTTCTCGGGCAGGGCAAACAAGTACTTCAACGACCGCGAGCCGTGGAAGCTGTTGAAGGAGAACCCGGCGCAGGCGCAAACCGTGCTGCACAACACGGCGAAGGCGATTTTCGTCTTAAGCGCGGCGCTCAGCCCGATTATACCCAAGGCAACGGCGAAGACCGCGGAAATGCTCGGCTGCCGCCTCGCCTGGGACGCGTCGGCGTTCAAGCCCGGAGAGTTGAGCGAAGTCAAGGCCCTCTTCGCCAAAATAGAGTGAGATCGCGGATGAAACCGCACTTCAAGGCGTGGGAAAAGGATTACAGGCGCAAGGGCGCGGTGTGGCGCGGCACGACCAACCTAACGCTAGATCTGCCCAAAGGCAGCCGCGTGCTCGAACTGGGCTGCGGGAACGGCAAGACGGCTTCCGCGTTGTCGCTCCAACCGGTTGAACTCCACGCGATTGACGTTTCCCCGACCGCCGCCAAATTGTGTGCAGAGTTAGTCAAGCGCGTCGGGGGAAAAGCGGTTGTCAAGCAAATGGACGGGCTCTCGCTCAATTACAAAGACGGCTTTTTCGACGCGGTCGTAGCGTTCCATTACTTCGCGCATTTTTATGCGGACGAGCGGCTGCAAGCGGTTCGGGAAGCGCGGCGCGTGCTCAAGAAAGGCGGAAAGCTTTATTTCAAGGAGTTCGGTTCGAAGGACTTCCGCAACGGCAAGGGCGCACAAGTGGAGGAAAAAACTTTCAAGCGCGGCAAGGGGATAATCACGCACTATTTCACGATTGGGGAAGCGAAAGAACTGCTCAAACCCTTGACTGTTGAAACCGCCGAAACCGAGAATTGGACGGTCTGCCTGCGCGGCGTCGAATACGCCCGCCAGCTGGTGAAAATCTCGGCCGCAAAGTGAAGCAAGCGGATTTATACGATCCCGGGCGGTATTCCAGTTAATGCGAAAGCGTATTCCGGAAGGCGGGCTGTTGTTCGAGCACCCCGGCGGCAGCGTCAGGGTGAAAAGCTGGGACGGGCTCCTGACTTACAAGCAAATAACCCGGGAGCTCGGCGTCGACATGCGGACCGTCGTCCGCAATGCGCGATTGGGCTTGTTTCCGATTCTGAAGCACGGCGACGACTTTGTCGCCCCCGCAAGCGTCATCAGGCAGATAGGCGCGAGGAAGGTGGAAGACTTCGACTTGCGCGAGTTCTTGACGCTTCATGAAGCGGCGAGAAGGCTGGACGCCGGGGAAGTCGCAAAACTCTTCACCGCGGGCAAGGTAAGCTGGGCCGCAAAACGCGGCTGGGGAATCCTCCTCAGGAAGTCGGACTTGGAAGGCGTAGCCGCCAAGCCCTTCAGCATCGTCACCAAGCGCCACGCACGCGGAATCCTGAACCTGGGCGCACAAACGCTGGAGCGCCTGATCGAACGCGGCCTGCTCAGCCGGGAACGCGAAGGCGTGTTCCTCTCCGAAGTTGACGCGCTCGCCAAGAACAAGGTCGTCTTGGGCTATTCCGTCCCGAAAGGCGCGATGAGGTTGGATGCCTACGCCGCCTACATTTTTATGCCCGAAAAGGAAGTCGCGGAACTCATCCGGAAAGGCCAGCTGCGCTAGGGGCTTTCGAAAATGTACGGCGAAATATACATTTTACCCGCAAGACTGCCGTCGCCGGAAGAGGCGAAACTCGACGAAATGCGCGAAAATCTCGCGCGCCTCGTCAAAAAAGTGGGCTCGATGCCCCGCGGCACCACCGTGGCTGCCAGACCGTTCGAAGGGCCGCCGACCGCCGAAGAAACGATTGCGCGGATCCGCGAAATAATGATGAAAAAGCGCGGCAAGGGTCAGTAGGGCAGCACGCCGCTGTTTTCCACGGCTTCGAACAGCGCCTTCGCGACTTCTTCCTTCGGCTTGGAAGCGTCGATTATTACGATTTTCTCGTTCGGGAATATTTTGGGCATTTCCAAATAGGTTTCCCGCACTTTATCGTGGAACCCGCTGTCCGCGTCGTCGAACTTGTCCTTCGCGCGGCCGTCCATGCGCCCGCGCGCGACGTCGAACGGCACGTCGAGAATCAACGCCAGGTCAGGCGACTTGAGCCCCTCGTGCGCCTTGACGATTTCGGCGACTGGAACGCCTTGCGCGTGCTGGAACGCGACGGTCGAATACTTGAAGCGGTCGCACAGCACCACGTAGCCCTTCACCAGCGCTGGCAGGATGTGGTTTTCCAAGTGCTCGCGCCGGTCGGCCACGTACAAATCCAAAAACTCGCGTGCGTGCGCAGTCGCGTCCTTTTCCGCCGCCAGGCGCTCGCGGATTTTTTTGCCCACCGTCCCGTTCGTGGGCTCGCGGGTCAACAGCAGCCCGTCGTACTTCTTGCTGCGGCCCATTATGAATTCCTGGAGCCGCATCATGGCGTGCCCCTTGCCCGCGCCGTCCACTCCGTCAACGATTATGAAAACCCCGTTCAAAGCAACACCGACAAATAGAATCCCCGAACCGATTTTAAAGCACGCGCCTTGGCGCCTTCGCAGCCGAAAAAAAGCGGTTTAAATAACGCGAGGATTACACTTGCGGTGGTAATGCCGCATGAAAACCAGAAATAATTTCCTATTAATCGCGCTGCTGCTTGGTGTTGCACTCTTGTTCGTCGGCTGCCTCGACGGAAACGGGACTGCGACGCCCACGCCTTCGATTCCAACGGTCACCCCGACAAGCGCGCCAACCGCGTCAATTGCTCCTTCCGCCACGGCTTCCGCGGCTGAACAGGGCTGCATCGCGTCGGGCGGGACGGTGACTACGGCGAACTGCTGCGAAAGCGCCGGCGACTTCCCGAATTCCTGCGCCATCGGTGCGTGCGGTTGCGCGCCGGAATACAGCCATCCCGTCAAGATATGCGGATGCGGGAACAAATGCTTCAACGGGGACACTTGCGTGACTTTTGAAGAAGGCGACAGGGCAGCGTCTGCGTCTACTGACCGCTTCGTTTGGATCGCCAGCAAGGATTCCAGCAAGGTAGCCAAACTTTACGAGTCCAACGGCACTTTCGCGGGATTCTACGCCGCGGGGGCGGTCCCCGTGAGCGTCGCGGTGGATGCTGAAGGTAACGTGTGGGTCGCGGACGGAAGCGAAGGCAACGGCGAAGTCACCAAGCTAAACCCGACCGGCGCATTCATAGGCACCTACGTTGTTGGCACCGCCCACAAGGAAATCGCGATAGACCCGTCCGGAAACGTGTGGGTCACAGACATCGGCGACAAAATCGACAAGCTCGCACCCAACGGAAGCGTCCTCGGCGTTTTCACCGTGGGAATGGACCCCGTTGACATACTCGCCGACGCGGACGGAAACATTTGGGTCAGCAACACGCCCACCGCCGAAGTGAACGGGGACATAGTCAAACTCGATTCCGAAGGCAAAATCATCGGCAACTTCACGTTTTACCCGAGCACGGGCCTCTTGGCGCTCGACGCGGACGGCAACATCCTGGTTTCGAGCGTTGGCAGCCAAATAATAAAACTCGACTCCAGCGGCAGGAAAGTCGCGGAATATAACTACAGCGGCGCGATTGACATGGCGCTCGACGCGGACGGAAACATCTGGTTCACGGACAGCGCGGAAGAAGGCACCGTGACAAAGCTGGACTCCGGCGGCGGGCTGCTCGGCAAGTACGGCGTGGGCAACACGCCCTTGGGCGTTTCGATAGACTACGACGGCAACGTGTGGGTTTCGAACTACGAAAGCAGCTTCGTGACCAAGCTAAACGGCGAAACGGGCGCGCTCATCGGGAACTACGAGACCGGCGGCTGCGACTGGAACTTCGGCGACGCCACCGGCTTCGCGTACCACCACTTCGTGCTGCGCGACCGCTGAAGCGCGCACGAAAGTGCTCCGATCGGGATTTGCAACGCCTTGCCTTTCTTTTGGGAAAAGAAAGGCGATGGCGCCGCCAAAGAAAACTCGCTTCAAAAAAATTCCTTAGTGCTCCGATCGGGATTTGAACCCGAGTTGCAGGATTTCCACCGCTTTTTCTTTTAGTGCAGGTTTTCTTTTTCCTGCCGGGAAAAAGAAAAAGTGCTGAGAGTCCTGAGTCCTTGACCGAGCTAGACGATCGGAGCGATTACAGGGTTCTGGGGCGCGCGGGTTAAAAACCGTTTTTCTAAAGCCCGAACGCGAGCTGGAACACGAGGGCGGCGGCGGGTATCACGAGGTTGTCGTCCGCCGGGAAGTCGCACGACTCGACCGCGGCGAGCAGCGCCGCGTAAAACAGGGCGGCTTGCAGGGGTATGAAGAGCGAGGCGAACGCCGCGCCGGCGGCGAAGAACGCTATCGAACCCTCCCAGGTTTTCTCCTTGTTGTAAGGAAGCGCGTGCGAACCCGCGATTCCCGCGAGCGTGGCCAGCCCGTCGCCAAAGGAAAGGATGGCGATGACGGCCAGGGTGAACGCGAAGTTTGTGGAAAAAGTCGCGAGCAGGAGGGCGCCGGTTACGAAGAAGAGCGCGCCTTCGCCGGGAAAATCCGCGTGCCTGCGTTCCAGCGCCGCGAACAGGAGCGCGACGAATTCCGGCTGGTAGCCGAGCATCCACAACCCGATTATCGCCAGGCCCGCGAAGAACGAAAACGCGAGGAAGGCAACCAGTGCCGCCTCGCCGTACCACGCGCCTATCGCGATGAGCAGCGTCCCGAATGCGACGTGCACCAGCTTGCGCGGAACTTCCACCCTCATTCCAACAGCCCGTGCTTCTTGACGAATTTGGAGTGCCTGAAGCGGTTTACCGCCAGCCAGACGAGGAAGTAAACCGCGGCGCCGAACGCCAGCCCCGCGGCGGCCTGCGAAACCGTGTGCACACCCAGCAGCACGCGCGAACCGGCAATCAAAAGCGCGGCGGGCAGGAAGAAGAACAGCCAGGGCGTGCCCATGGATGCGACGGCGAAAACGCCCGCGACGGACGAGTGGATGGACGGGAAGCCGTAAGAGTCGGGGCATTCAGCCATGCCTGCGCAGGGCCGGTCGACGGCGTAAAAGTTCTTGGCTATCGGCGAAAGCAGCGCGGCGAGCAACAGCGCGGCTATGAAGATTTTCTTGTGCTTGAAGCCGTACAGTCCGATGATTGTGAACAGCGCGAGGACGAAGTAATAGTATTCGTCAATCCAGGAAAACGCCCAAACCGCCAAGTCCATGAATGCTTATAGGGCGGCGCAGGGTTTTAATTCGTTCCACCCACAATAATTTCGCCGCCGGTGTAGCTCAGCTGGCTAGAGCGCCAGATTCATAACCTGGAGGTCGAGAGTTCAAGTCTCTCCACCGGCATCATTCTCCGCCGCGAAAAATTTCCACGGAATACTCGCCGGCTTCCGAGCGCGTGACGATTTCGTGAATCGGCAGGCTGCGCTTGTTTTCCAAAAGGAATTCCTTGACCATCAAAAAGTCGCTGGGCAGCATCCCGATTTTGTCAAGCTCGCCGAGCTTGAAGAAGCGGCACTCGCCTTCGTCCGAATGCTTCAGTTCGCCTTCGCCGTTCCACTCAAGCTCGCAAAAGAACAATATGAAATGCGCGTCCTCCGCGCCCTTGACCGTTTCCGAGGCAACGCCGCGCAGCGCCTTGAACTCGGCGGACAAACCGGTTTCTTCCTCGAATTCGCGGATTGCAGCAGCCGCAGGGTGCTCGCCGAACTCGATTTTTCCGCCCGGAACCGACCAATAGCCCGCGTACGGCGGCTTGACGCGCTTGAGCAGCAGTATCTCGCCGTTGCGGACAAGGGCGGTCATCACTATCGCCTTGGGCTTTTCACTCACTTCTTTCCCCTCGCGAAGCTCTTGCTGCCCCCGCCCTTGGCTCCTGTTTCCAAAAGCAGCTTCACTGCATCGCTCTTGCTTCCCTCGTGCGTGGCTACGGCGACGAAGCCGTCCGTAGTCGTTATCACCGCGTCGGCGCCCGCCTTTGCCAAATCCAAGGCGATTTTTTGCGCCAGTTCGGGCGTTGCCGAAACCGTCTTCGAGACCTTGCGCTGCGCTTTGCCGGACAGGCCAACGGTCTCTTGGGCAACGATCAGGCGCGCCGCTTCCTCTTGAAGCTTTTCTATTTCCTTGCCGCGCGCCTTCCATTCCTCGAATTGCTTGCGGATGGACGACGACAGCGCCGTCTTGGTGGAATACAATTGTTGGGCCGCGTCGTCCAGCAGGCGCTCCTCCTCCTGGACGAACGACAGGGCTGCGGGACCGGCCTTGTAGCGGAAGCGCGTCACGCCGTCCTGCACCTGTTCGACGCCCGTAATCTTGAAAAATCCTATCTCGGAGGTGTTGTGCCTGTGCAAGCCGCCGCACGCCTCAACGTCGATGCCCTCGACATCGAGCACGCGTATGCGCTTGCCGATTGCGCCGCCGCCCTGGTAAATGCGGTAAGAGTATTTCCGTTCCGCCTCGCCGCGCTCCATCTCGAAAACGCGGACCGGGTGGGCTTCGCGGATGAAGCCGTTCACCAGCGCCTCGATGGCGTTCACCTTGTCGCGCGACGGCTTCTCGTAGTGGGTGACGTCTAGATGTGCTTCATCCGCGTCCTTGCGGCTGCCGCACTGCCAGACGTGGTTGCCGAGCACGCGGCGGCAGGAAGCGTTCAAAACGTGCGTTGCCGTGTGGTGGCGCGTAATGGCGTCTCTCCTCAGCCGGTCGACGCGCATCCTGACTTTTTGTCCCGCCTTGAAGGAGCCGCCCTGCACTTTGTGCATTACCACTCCGTGCGACGCCTGCACGTCAACGACCGGCGAGTCGTCCAGCCAGCCCTTGTCGCCGCACTGCCCGCCGCCTTCTGGGTAGAACAGCGTCGCGTCCAGCGCGACCAAGTCGCCCTTGACTGCCGCTACAACCGCGTCACCCTCAAACTTGCGGTCGTCATCGTAGTACGCGCGCCTCGTGGGCTTCACGCCCTCGAACGCCGGCTTTTCCTCCCTCTTCTTCTCTTCCATCACGTGCTTGGATGTGATTTTCGCGTAGTAATCCGACGGGATTGCGACTTCGATTCCCCTTTCGTGCGCAACGCGCTCCAGCAGTTCGGGCGTGACGCCGTGCGACTCGTAAAGCGTGGCCATTTTTTCCGCGGTCAGGCCGCCGGGCTTCGACAGGATTTGTTCGCTCGTGGAGCGCGCCTTTTCCAGCGATTGCGCGTACTTCCGCTTTTCCACCTCGAAAATCTCGTTCACCGAAGGCAGCGCCTCGCGCAGCTCCGGATAAACGTCTTTCAGGTCTTCGGCGTGCATTTCGAACACGCTCGCGAAATCGAAGTCGAAGTCGTACTCGGTTGCGAAGCCCAGCGCCCTGCGCAGCAGAACGCGCAAATTGTAGCCGCCCGCGGAGTTGGACGGCAGGCCGCCGTCCGCGAGGGCGAACAGGAGCGAACGCGTGTGGTCGGCAATCGCCCAAACGCCCTGCACGGGCGCGATTTCCGATTCCAGCTCCTTGAGCGTTATGCCCAGCTTTGACGCGATTTTCTTTTTCTCTTCCCTGAAGTCGCGGACGCTCTCCACGTCAAGCCGCGAGCTGATTGCCGCGTACTTTTTCAGCAGCGGCGAGTCCTTCAAACCCGCCTTCTTCTTCATGAACGCTATCTGCCGCGGGAAAGTCGCGTCGTAAATCGTCAAGTCGCCGCGGTAGTACCACAGCAGCCGCTCGAAACCCCAGCCGACGTCTATTACGCGCAGCGGCAGCTCGCGCTTTTGCGAACCGTCCCAATAGTACTGCATGAACACGCTGTTCACGAGCTCGCTTCCCTTGGAGAAGGACTCGATGCACGGCCCGAACGCCGAGAAGTCCGGCATTGCCCACGCGTCCTCGCCGTAAGTCAATTCCTCTTTTTTGACGCCGAGGACCTTCGTAAGGAAGCCGTAATTCAACTCCAGGCATTTTTCGCGCCAATAGCCTTCCTTGCCGAACGCGTGCTGGCCCGCCATCATGAAGCCGCTCAAATGCCTGCCGGTTACGCCGATGTTCGCGATGTCGGGAAAACGAAGGCAGATTTGGGGGACGACGAGCGGGTTGGCGGGGTATTCGAACACGATGCGCCCGTCCTCTAGGCGCTGGAAGTCCACTATGCTCGCAATCGTGAAGTTCAAGTCGTCGCGCCAGCGGCTGATTACGGGATAGCGCGGGATTACCTCGTGCCCGTTCTTCCTGAAGTAGTCCGCGAACTTCTTCCACAAGCCCGCGTACGTCTCGTCGCGCGGCTTGGCGCGGAAGAAAGAGTAATCCTCGTGGCTGGAATCCCCGCAGTTCTCGCGCTCTGCGGCCGCCCAATAATGCTTTCCGCACAGCGGGCAGCTAAAGCGCTGGAAGCCCTCCTCCTTGAAGAGCGGGGCGTCGTAGTACTCCTTGGGGTTCTTGGAGAACTCGGCGCGCAACTCGTCCTTTGAAACCATTGCGGTAAACTAGACCCGCTCGACATTTAAATGCTTAAAGATTAAGAGGGGGCGGCGGGCCGTAGTCCACCTTCTGTTGTCCACGGCATTCGACTAAGCGGCTCTCGCCCGTCGCGAGCGTTCGCAACGGGACTTTGGCCTTGCGCCCTAACGGGGACCGTTTCATCCCTGTCGCGGGAAACGTCGCTTTTCGCTCATCCTGCTCCCGCGCGGGTAACCGTTTCTGTTTCCCCGTCTTGCCTTAAGCAAGGGAACTCGCGTTCCTTCGATTTTGGGCGGGTGGAACTTCCTCAACGCCCAGCCGTTTGACGGGCTGGGCAACGACGGCCGTGCACCCGCCGCCCCGCTAGTATTGTGGTTTCCGCGGTTTAAAACACTCCCGAAAAAGGCGTTCAGATGCCTTTCGGTTTTCCGTTGTACAAGCTCATCAACTTGTCGAGCAGCCGCGCGTATTCAGGCACCTTGCGGTACAGGTTCTTGGTCTCCATAAAGGCGGTCTTCGCCTGTTCGTGCAAGGAATCGAGCGTATTCTTGGAATATTTTCCTTCAAGCAGCCCGGAATCGTTGAGTGCCCTTATCATGCGGTTCTTGCGTTCGGGCGCGAAGTCCGGCGACTGTATGAAGCGCATGAAACTGCCGAAAATGCGCTCGGCGTTCTCCTCTTTTTCAATCTCCCCGAAAATTGGGTCGGACTTAGCCGTCGAGGCCGCCACGGACAGCGAGTCCTTCAGCTCGGTTTCCAGTTGTTTGGCGAGGTCGGGGTTCTTGAACGACAAGAGCATGCGCGCGAGCGTTTCTGTCCGAGGCGGTACAGCGGACTCAAACGAACCGATTGCCTTCCCGAGCATCCCGCGCGACGCGAGTTCGCGGGACAAAAGCTCAAAGCGGCGCATGCCTTGCTCGCTCGCAAAAGTGCTGTCGGATTTGGCAAGGACGCGGAACAGTTTTTCAACCTCTTGCTTGACCGCAGTAGTGTACATGGGGGCGTAACTGAACTTCAGCCCGCGGTCCGTAACACCGTGGTCCGCGGCGTAAGTTGACTGCGGGACGAAGTCGTAAAGATTGAACAGGCTCTTGAGCGCGATTTCGTAAACCGCGCGGTGGTTCGCCTTCCTCGCCACCTCGGCAATCGCGGCTACACGGCCAGCGGGCGTCAAGTCAGGGTGCGAGGCCAGCAGCTTGAACGCGGCCCGCAGTTTTTCGCGCGAATCCTCGCCAAGGCGCGCGTCGGCGGGTATTTGACGCGTAAGCGAGTCGACCAGCTTGTCGCGCCTCATGCGTTCTTCCGTGAAATCGAAGCCATTAGCTAAGACATGCGGATAGCGCGCCAGCGGCGCGTCGGGTCGCGAAGGGCGCCCTTCTATCAAGTCTCTTTCGACAGCCATGCTATAATGCGGTGAAAAGGAGAATATAAACGCTTTTTAGTTTGACGCGCGTTCAGCGCGTGTGGCGCGGGCGGACTTGGAAGAGGTTTTCTACTCGGCGGCAGCCCTACTCGGAGAAACGCCTTTTCTCAACGCGAAATACAAGGACTACGCGGGCTTGAAGGCGCGCGCCGAACTGAAGAACGGCAAAATCAATGCAATCGTTAGCCGCGGCTTCCAGGACGCGCTGCGCCCCGTGCTTCTAGGCCTGGCGTTGCATTTGCTTTCGGGCTTGTACCACAAGCGCGTTGACGCGGCACTTATTAGGCCCTACAAGGAATTCGTTTCCTGCAAGGGCGCGGCTGAATTGTCAAACGCGCTGCGCGGCGCGCACGGCCGCGACTCGAAAGGCGAGGCAAAAGGCGAGAACCACGACTTGGACGAAATGCTGGACGGCTTGTACAAGGATTACTCGTTCCTTTTCGAGAGCGTGAAAAAACCGCGCGCTTGCTGGTCCAAGCTGCGCGGCAGGCGGCGGCTGGGCTGGTTTGACGACGCGTTCCACAAAATCGTGTTGAACAAGGGGCTCGACCGCGCGCCGCGCTTCGTGGCGGAATACGTGCTTTTCCACGAGCTGCTGCACGCCAAGCACGACGTGTTGTACGGCAGGGGCAAAAGCTTGCGGCGCGCAGTGCACACGGCAGGCTTCAAGAAGGACGAATGGCTTTACGCGCACTCGCGCGAGGCTGAGGAATGGCTCAAGCGCAACTGGCGGTGAAGCGGTGAAAAGCTTCAGGGAACGCGTCTGGCGGGTCTGCAAGCGCATACCGAAAGGGCGCGTTTCGACTTACGGCGAAATCGCGCGTTTCCTCGGTTGCAAGGGCGCGAGCCGGCCAGCGCTGCCATGATTTTCCGCTGGACGGGGTCCGAAGCCATTTTTTGCGCCTTGGCGTGGCATGACAACGATGTCGAACAACGATGTCAAAGCCTCGACATTAATGTCAACCGAATGCCGTATTTAAAGAGGGAGGATTGGGCCGCAATTGCGCCGCGTCAGGGAGCTTTGGGCATTCGGCCGCACCGCTCTGGCGGGATTGCTTCGGCAAAACCGCGGCTTGGAATGCTTTGCAGGGCTATCGCTTGCGGCGCGGCGGCTAACTTTGTTGAAGGCTTGGCTACGGGCGTTACCTGTTGAACCAGTAGAGCAGGAAAAGGACGCCCTCGATTCCCGCTAGGAGCGTCAAGTCCAGGTTCGCGACGAAAGCCAGTAGCAGGGCCACTGCCGTGCCGAGCATGAAGAAGGTGAGCCCGTCCATGCCGAAGATTTCCTTCTTGCGGTAAACCGCGGGCGGAGCCGCTCCCGGCGCCTTGCCGCCTCCTTGGGAGAGCGGAGTGACTTGGCCGGTCTTCGGGTCAACCTTCACCGCGAAGCCGCACTTCTGGCAGTAGACCACGCTGTTAGCCTCGTCCACCTGCAAATTCGGGTTGCCGCACTGCGGGCACGGAATGTCCATCGCGAACGGTATTACGCCAAGGCTTTTTAAAACGCTTCCCTAACCCCGCTTAATGCACGAGGCGATGCTTTACGGCAAGCTAAAGGGCGGCGCGGTCAAGTGCAACTTGTGCTCCCACCGGTGCGCAATAGCCGACGGGAAGCTTGGCTTCTGCGCCTGTCGGTTGAACGAGAAGGGCGCGCTTTACTCGCTTAACTACGGCAAGAGCACCGGGCTCTCGCTCGACCCCATCGAAAAGAAGCCGTTCTACCACTTCCACCCCGGAACGGTTGCGTTATCATTCGGCACGCCGGGCTGCAACTTCAGGTGCAAAGGATGCCTCAATTGGTTCATGAGCCAGTCGCCCCGCGACTCGCGCGAAGCGTTCGGCTTCCCCAGTACGTCACCAGTTGAAATCGCGGCTGCCTCCAAAAACGCGGACGGAATCGCGTACACTTACACCGAGCCCACGGTTTTCTTCGAGTACGCGCGCGACACGATTTTGGCGACGAAAAAAATGTTTCCCGAAAAGTACCACGTTTTCGTCTCGAACGGCTTCTTCTCCGAGGAAATGTGGAAAGTCGTAGCCAAGGAAAAGCTGTTGGACGCGATTCGCATCGACTTGAAGTCGTTCTCGGACAAGTTTTACCGCGAGTACTGCGGCGGCAGGCTGGAGCCCGTGCTGGAAAGCATCAAGCGCGTGCACGCGGGCAAGGCGCACCTCGAGCTGATTACGCTGGTCGTGCCCGGGCGGAACGACTCGCCCGAAGAGCTCCGCGCGCTGAGCGAATGGGTGGCGAAGCTTGACGAAAACATTCCGCTGCATTTCATCCGCTTCTTCCCGCAATACGAGGCGGGAAACGTTGCGGCAACGCCCGAAGCAAAGCTTTTGGAAGCAAGGGAAATAGCAAAAGAAGCGGGCGTAAAATACGCGTATGTTGGCAACACTTCCGGCGAGGACAACACGGTTTGCGCGGAGTGCGGCGCGGCCGTGGTGCGGCGGCAGGGGTTGCGGCTCGCTGAGAACCTGCTGAAAAACGGGAAGTGCCCTTCTTGCGGCGGCAGCATTCCGGGCGTCTGGTAGCGGCGGCAGTGCGTTAAGTTAATTAATTGTTCGGGGTTAACCAACTCATGCCTTTCAAGCGTTTCTTCAGCTGGCTCAACGGGTTGTTCGGCAGGCGCGAGACTTTCAGCCTGGGGATTTACGGGAACGTGAACACGGGCAAGAGCACTCTTGCGAACAGGATTTCCGTGGACTGGACGGGCGAGCCGATGAGCGAGGTTTCCGAGATTCCGCACGAGACGCGCGAAGTCAAGAAGAAGGAGCGCGTGATCCTGCACGTGAACGGCAAGAAAATCACGATTAACCTCCTCGACATGCCGGGAATCACGACGAAGGTGGACTACCGCGAGTTCCTCCAGTACGGCATGAAGGCTGACAAGGCGCAACAGCGCGCCAAGGAGGCGACGAAGGGGGTCATAGAGGCAATCAAGTGGCTGGAGCACGTGGATGCCGCAATGGTGGTCATGGACGCGTGCGATGACCCTTACACGCAGGTCAACATCACGATTCTCGGGAACCTGGAGGCGCGCAAAATTCCAGTAATCATAGTCGCGAACAAGATTGACAAGAAGTCCGCGAAGCCCGAACGCATCAAGGAGGCGTTCCCCCAGCACTCGGTCGTCAACATTTCCGCGCTTAAGGGCGAGAACATGACGCAATTGTACGAGGAGATTGCGAGGCACGCGCGGTGACGAAATGGGCGTAGAAATCGAATTCCTTTCCTCCAAGTCCCTTGACAAGCTCGCCCCTGAGCGGAAGCTGGCGGTGATAATCGAGGCGGTCAAGCACAACAAAATCATAGTGCTGGAGGAGGGCTTGACGCGCGAGGAAGAGCGGGAACTGTTCAGCCGCGTCATGCACGAAATAGGCAAGGGCGGCGGGTTCACTGGAATCGAGATAGTCGGCTTGGGCGGAGAGGTGGACGGCGTGCGCGCGGGCCTCATCAAGATGCTCGGCGGCAAGACAAAAGGCCTGACGGTCGTTGGGCCCGAGAAGCTCGTGCGCGAAATCAAGCGCAACCCCGAAAAAATCGGCTTCGCCGCGGGCAAGTGAGCGTGGAAGAAAATGCCTAACAAGTGCGTGCGCTGCGGGAAGGTTTACGACAAGGGCTCGCCCGAACTGCTCAAGGGATGCGGCTGCGGGTCGCGCGTTTTCGTCTATTTGAAGCGCATGCCTGCGGCGGGCGCCGAAAAAGAGGCGCAGCCCGACTTGGGCTGGCTGGAGAAGGAGATGGCTTTCCTGGCGAAGGACAAGCCCGTGGTGGTGGACGCGGACGCGATCGAGAACCTCCGCATCCTCGAGCCGGGGCGCTACGAGCTGGACGTGGCTTCGCTCATGCGCAACGACCCGCTCGTGATAAAGTCGGACAAGGACGTTTACTACATCAAGCTCCCGCCGGTAAGGAAGAAGGGCTGACGCGGCGCGGGCAAAACAACCGGGTTTCGCTTATTTCACTTTACGTAACCGCTGATGCGGCGCTTTTCGCAGCTCTTTTTCACGCGGAAGTTGAACGCGTTGTTCACCGTCCGCTCGCCGAACCCCGCCGCGCGAATCAAGTCCTCTTCGGACAGCTTTTTCCCCGCGCCCACCACGTTCCACGGGCTGCCCGCCTGCACGTTCAGCGAATTCACCACGCGCGCCTTGCGCCGCGAGAGCTCTTCAACGACCCGGCCGAGCGCCTCCTTGTCGCCGTAATGGCACGCGAACACGGCCAACTGCCTGCCTTCCCACTTGTTCTCGTCCAAAAAAAGGCGGGCGGGCTCGCCGAAGGCGCCGCCGTGCACTTCCGAACCAACGAAAACGAAGTCGAACGCGCTGCCGTCCAGCTCTTCGCTCGCTTCCGTAATCACGGTTTCCACACCCGTGCGCTTTACTCCGCCAGCCACGGCTTCCGCTATCCTTTTCGAGTCGCCCTTGCGGGTCGAATAAGTGATTAGTATCCTCGGCAAGTTTTGCAGTCCTCTGGGCGCTAGGCGTCACTCCGCCGCATTAGAAAAGCATTGCGGTAGGCTGCGGGCGCTGCTTCCCGCGCCGCGCGGGCAGGCCTCGCGGTGGAGGGTTGGAAAAATCAAAAAAAGGGTTTGGGGCCAAAAAGGCCCGAAAGGGGGGAGAACCTAACCCGAGTACTTGACGAAACCCGTTTCGCTGTGGGTGAGCCCAGACGTCAGGTCGGTATAATTCAAAACTATGTTTAGCTGGTTACCAGCCGGCACACCGACTTGCACGCACTGCGTGTCGGTAGCAGTAACCGTCAAGTTAACCGGCGTCTCGCAGCTCGTCAGCATTATGGTGCGGCCCACCTTGTTGCCGACAACCATGGTCACGCTGTTGCCCGCACCTACGGTGTAGTCGACTATGGTAATCGCGGAGAATCCGCCGCTGCCCCGATTCTCGGTCCACTTGGACGGGTCGAATATTCCGAAGCCCCATAACACGGCGGCGATGATGACTATCGCAAGGATAGCCCAGCCGTAGGTCACGAG
>Ga0210057_1001429_pt1 | contig 36376 bp, 32 predicted proteins | sample CryGeyCG2114_010_2_FD_183968 | JGI IMG/M metagenome (GOLD analysis project Ga0210057, IMG submission 183968) | Groundwater microbial communities from aquifer - Crystal Geyser CG10_big_fil_rev_8/21/14_0.10 (SPAdes) (version 2) | ecosystem: Environmental > Aquatic > Deep subsurface > Groundwater ... | reverse complement strand
CCCGACTTGATTTTACTTGATATTATTATGCCCAAGATGGACGGCTTGATCATGCTGAAAAACATAAGAGAGGACAAGGAGTGGGGGAAAAAAGTACCGGTCATAATTTTATCAAATTTAAGCGATTCGGATAAAGTCGCGGAAGCCATGAAAAATCAGGTGTTTGATTTTTTAGTAAAGTCGGACTGGGCGCTGGAGGACGTGGTAAAGAAAGTAAGGGAGAAGCTGAGGATGCAATAATGGAAGGACTTATTATTCTCTTGATTTATATAAATAAACATGCTATTTTATTAAAGAACTTCCTTGGTGGGAGTTTTTTAATAGTAAGATAAATATGGCTGGGTAGCTCAGTTGGTTAGAGCGAGGGAATCATAACCCCTAGGTCGTGAGTTCAATCCTCACCCCAGCTACTGCTTGCACCCGTAGCTCAACTGGATAGAGTACTTGGCTTCGGACCAAGGGGTTGCAGGTTCAAATCCTGCCGGGTGCACTTAAAATTATATATCGCGCTCATAGCTCAGCTGGTAGAGCAGCTCCCTCTTAAGGAGACGGTCGCAGGTTCAAATCCTGCTGGGCGCACTAAAAAAAAACAAGGCGATTAGCCCTGTTTTTTATTGCAGTTTTTGATTTATGGGAGTAGAGTAAAAATAAAGGGTGAGGGTTGACACTTTTTATTATAGATATACAATTAATATGTCGCCCGTATAGAAATTTATCAAATTGGAAAACGCATTTTTTATTTCCGCTGCTCAGTAAAGGGCGACGGTGCCAGTAGCGTTTAACCGTTTGGTAAACATCATCTATTGGGCGACCACCGTCGTCCTTTTTTGTTTATTTTTTAATTTAAATATATGGATTCTCAGAAAACGCCACAAAAAAATTTATTTAAGAATTTTACTAATTTTTATGAGCTTTCTAAAACGCTCCGGTTTGAGCTGAAGCCGGTGGGGAAAACAAAAGAATTATTGAAACAAAATAAGGTTCTTGAAAAAGACAAACTGATTGACGATAATTACCACAAAATAAAATATTATTTTGACTGTTTGCATCGAAAATTTATCAAGGAAACACTATTAAACACAAAATTAGATTTAAAAAATCATTATCAAAAGTTTAAAAATTTAAAAAAAGATAACCAACAATCATTAAAAGATTTTCGTAGCGAGGAAAAAAAACTAAGGGAGGAAATAGTAAAAAATTTTAAAAAGGAAGCGGAAAAATGGAAATCATTTTATTTTACTCGAAATATATTCTTAAACAGTGAAAAAGATAAAATTATCGAAATCCTTTTTGAAAAAAATAATCTGGAAATTTTGAAAGAAGAGTTTAAAGAAAAACCGGCGAACGACAGCAACGCACCAGACATTGAATCTTTTAATTCGTTAAAAAACAAAAAAGAAAATTTATTCACAAGTTTTAAGGGCTTTACTATATATTTTAGTAATTTTAACAATAGCCGCCGGAATTTTTATAGCGACAAGGATCAGGGCACTGCGGTTGCCAATCGTGCTATAAACGAAAATTTGAGAAGATTTTACGATAATATTAAACTTTTTGAAGATAAAAAAAGTCATTATCAAAAAGCTGGCTTAACAGAGGAGGAAGAAAATATTTTTAAGTTAGATTATTATAATTTATGTCTTCTGCAAGAAGGCATTAAAAAATATAACGAAATTATCGGCCGCCGGAGCAAAAAGGAAAATGAGGGAGAGAAAGGATTAAACCAAAAGATCAATGAATATTATCAAAGCACAAAGGAAAAACTGCCGATGTTTAAAAAGCTCGACCGGCAAATTATGAGCGAAAAAGAGAATTCCGACCGCTTTATAGAAATAACCAGCGACACACGGGCATTTGAAGTTTTAAAAGAATTTGTCAAAAAAAACGATCAAAAAATAACAAGAGCAAAAGAAATTTTTTTAAACTTCATTAAAAGCCAATTATCCAATAATCAAGAATATGAAATTGATAAAATTTATCTGAAAAAACCGGCCATAAATACTATATCCAGAAAATTTTTCGGGGAAAATTGCGCCTATTTTGAAAACGCGCTTCCGCACAAAGAAACGAGTAGCCGGGAAGAAAAGTACCAACTGGATGATTTTATTTCGCTCCGGCAAATCAAAGACGCTTTATCAGGCGAGCAAAAAGAATTACCGAAAAAATGGAAGTATTTAGGCAAGATTGAAATGGAAACAAAAAATCTGTTTAAGGAGAATTATAGAAATAGGAAATTATTTCTTGATGCCGATGATAGCTGGAAAGTTTTTTTAAAGATTTGGCAAAATGAGTTTGAAAAACTGATTGATGATACGGGCGAAAAAAACGCCAATAAGAACGAGAGTTATGTTTTTAGAAAAGATGAACTTGAAAAAGAAATCATAGCCAAAGGAAAAATAAAAAAGAACCGCGTCATCCGCCGGGAAAAATCCTCGGACAACAAAGAAACGGAAATCAACGAAACAAGCGTAATAAAGATGTACGCGGATTCGGCTTTGTCTATCTTTCAGATGATGAAATATTTCGCGTTGGAAAAAGGCGGTAAAAAAGTGGTTGACCTGGATTGTGATGAAAGATTCTATGAAGGGTTTAATGAATATTTTGATGTCTATAGTCGCCAAATAATTTCCTATTATAATGAATTCAGAAATTTTTTAACGAAGAAAGATTTTCTAGGAAGATTGCTATTTCCTTCGTTGAACGGCGAAGAGGAGCAAAAAAATATTCTTTCAAAAAGAAAAACCGATGGTGCGGAAAAAATAAAATTGAATTTTGATATTAGCCACGATCATAAATGGAATTCTTTGGCATTTCTATTTAAAAAAGATGGGAAATTTTATATTGGCATTACCAAGAAGGGGAATGGAATTAAATTCCATGAAGGGCGTAAAGAAGAAAACGAATTTGAAAAATTGGAATATAAGCAATTAAAATTCAAAACATTGGTCGGAAAGGGTTACGTTAGGGATTTTAAAGAAAAATATAGCGCACAAAATGACCAAGTTGCTATCCTCAACGCTAAAATTCTAATAAAAAAACAATTTCAGAGTGATTATCCGCTTTTGAAGAGAGTTTTGGAAAAAAAATATCCATCAAAAAAAGAGTTTGGGAAACACGTAATTGAGTTGCTGGATGCTTCTTATTCGGCGGAATTCATTCCTATAAAAGAAGATATTTTAAAGCTTGGAGAAAATGGAGATATCTATTTATTTGAAATTAACAACAAGGATTTTAGAACAAAAGGGTCGCCGAATTTACACACCCAATATTTTAAGCTTCTTTTTGAGCAACCTGCGCCCGCTTCTTTAAAACTTAATTCTGAAATAGAATTGTTTTTTAGGCCAAAGAAAGATGACTTGCCGATTCGCACGAAGAATGGTAGAGAATTAACTTTTGTAGACAAAAGGGATGGTAATAAAGAAAAAAAGGTTTTGCAAAACAGGAGATACGGAAAAGATAAATACTTTTTACACTTATCAATTATTCAAAATTTTGGAAAAGAAAAAATTAAAAATAATGAAATCTCAATAAGGGGTTTTGGCAAAAAGTTTAATGCCGGTTTCAACAGCAAAATATTAAAAAATAATTTTAATATAATCGGTATAGACCGTGGTGAAAAACACCTTGCATATTACTCGGTTATAGATCAATCCGGCAAAATAAAAGATAGCGGCAGTTTCAACAAAATTGATGTGCTGGATAAAAATGGAAAATTAGTAAAAACCGTTGACTATTTAAAATTGCTTGAAAAAAAAGCCGGAAATAGAGACACCGCGCGCAAAAATTGGCAGACGATCGAAAATATCAAAGAGCTAAAAAACGGATATATTTCCCAGGTCGTCCGCAAAATTTGTGATTTAATACTTAAATATAATGCGGTTGTGATTTTTGAAGATTTGAGCGGCGGATTTAAGCGAAGCCGTATGAAAATAGAAAAACAAATTTATCAAAAATTAGAATTGGCGTTGGTAAAAAAATTAAATTACCTGGTCAATAAAAACGCCAAAGAGGGTGAGCGGGGGCACTATCTTAATGCATATCAATTGACTCCGCCGGTTACAACATATGGAAATGTCGGCAAACAGACCGGTATGGTTTTTTATACGCAAGCGAGCTATACATCAAAGACTTGCCCAGTTTGCGGTTATAGAAAAAACATCAGCTACGCCTTTTATTTTGAAAACGAAAAGAAAGCCATAAAAATAATATCCAGATTGGATAAATTGAAATATAATGCCGGGAAGAATTGCTTTGAACTGGAATATTCTTTGGATAAATTTATTAAAGAGAATGGTAAAAATAATAAAATAATAAAAAATAAGGAAAATGAATTATATCATAATACGCAAAAGAAAAATCAATTCACTGTTTTTTCAAAAGATATTATTCGTTATAAATGGCACGACAGGCAAACGGAACGAGCAAAGAATTTGAGCGATGGCGAAGAGTTTTTGGCAGATGAGATTGAACGGAAAACCGCACGGGGCGTTGTTAAAAAATATGATATTACAAAATGTTTAGCCAGTCTTTTCAGGAAAAATAATATTGAGTATAAAGATGGTGATTTGAGGAGTAAAATATCAAGCAATTTAAATAGTGGTTTTTATAAAAATTTATTTTATCTGATCGGCCTTATGCTTGATACCCGCAGCAGTATTTCTGGTGAAGAAATTGATATAATTCAATGTCCGGAATGCGGCTTTCATTCAGACAATGATTTTGAGAGTCATAAATATAACGGAGATGCTAACGGAGCTTATAATATTGCGCGCAAGGGCATAATGATTTTAGAAAAAATCAAACAATTCGCGCAAAATAATAATGGGAGCGTAGATAAGATAAGTTATGGTGATTTAGCGGTCAATATTGAAGAATGGGATAAGTATTCACAAATAGTTGGCAAGAGAAATTAAAATTAAATTTGATATTCAAGGCACCAAATTACATAAATTTATGTTTCATAAACAAAAAGAAGAAAATAATTTAGCTTTTTTGGACGGACAGAATTTATATATGGGCACAAAATCAGATAACCCGGCGTGGAAGGTTGATTTGTTAAAATTTCGGGAATATCTGTCAAAAAAGTATCAAGTAAGCAAAGCTTATTATTTTTTAGGATTCGTTGATGAAATAAATCAGGATCTTTATGAAGAAATTCAAAATTCAGGGTTTATTTTAATGTTTCGCCAGCACAACTCCGCTATGTTAGGGAAGAAAAAGGGCAATGTTGACTCTGATATTATTTTCCACGTCATGAAAAAGATATATAAAAAAGAACTGTTTGATAAGATAGTTCTTGTATCCGGCGATGGCGATTATAAGATGTTGGTAGATTTTTTAATTGAGGAGGAAAAATTTAAGAAAGTGCTTTTTCCTAATAAGCAGTTTGCATCTTCTCTATATAAGGATATAACCAGGGTTTATTTTGATTATCTTAAAAATATAAAGCATCTTATTGAAGCTAAATAAAAAAGGGGGCCTTTGATATTGCTATCGCCGGGACCCTTTTGTCTTAATGTTATTAATATATACCAATAATAAAAAACTGTCAAGAATGCATTCCCTTATTCAAATAACTAAACTAAATGATTTTATCTTTTGCCCCCGCTCCCTGTATTTGCATAGCATTTATGACAACTTCAGCCAGAAAGTATATCATCGCACGCCTCAGTCTGTTGGCAAACTTAAGCATGATAATATAGATAAAGAACAATATTCAACCGCTAAGCGGTATCTGCAGGGGCTGGAAGTGGCATCCGAAAAATACGGATTGGTCGGCAAAATTGATATTTACGACACAGAGAAAATGGAATTAATAGAGAGAAAAAATAAAGTAAAACAAATTTATGACGGCTACCGGTATCAGCTCTACACCCAGATGTTTTGTCTGCGAGAGATGGGCTATGTTGTAAAAAAATTATTCATTCATTCTTTGTCTGATAATAAAAGATATGCGATAGCGCTGCCGGACAAAAAGGAAAAAGAAAAGTTTAAAAAGCTGATAGCTGATATTCAGCATTTTAATTTAACTGATTTTAAACAAAAAAATCACAATAAATGCGAGCAGTGCGTTTATCAGGAGCTTTGCCGCAACTTATAAATTATCTATGTTAACTTTGCCAGACATTAAAGCCAAACAAGTTTTATTTATTATGACCGATGCGGAAGAAAACCGTTTGCAGTTTAAAAACCAAAATATCGCTTTTTATAAAAAAGGAGAACTGGCCGATCAAATTTCCAGCCATCAAGTTTTAATTGTTTTTATTATCGGCGATGTTTCTTTAACCTCAGTTTTAATAAAAAAATGCCGGCAGCTGGGCGTTTCATTGATACTCATGAAAAGCAATTTTGAGGTTTATGCTTCTATTTTAGCTTCAGCCGAAGGCAATTATTTATTAAGAAGCAGACAATACCAGATGACAAAACAGAAAGAATTGCATTTTTCAAAGTTAATCGTCAAAAATAAATTAATAAACCAACTGCGGCTGCTGCGAAAAAATAAATTAATTACCGCCAAAGAATATGAAATTAGGCGTGATGAAATAATAAACAAATTAGAGAAGACAAAAAGCGACAAGCAGATTTTAGGTATAGAAGGCAGCCGCTCTAAGGATTTTTTTGTTTTATATTTTAAGGATTATAATTGGTATAAGCGGCTGCCGCGGACCAAAGTTGATATAAATAATTATTTAATGGATATTGGTTATACTTTTTTATTTAATTTTATAGACGCTTTAGTTAATTTATACGGGTTTGATTCTTATAAGGGTTTTTACCACTTGTTATTCTTTCAGCGCAAATCGCTGGCTTGTGATTTAATGGAGCCGTTTCGTTGTTTGATTGACCAGCAAATCGTAAAATCTTTTAATTTAAAGCAAATCAACGTTAAGGATTTTGAATTTAAAAATGAGCGGTATTTTTTGCCGTTTGATAAACAGCAGAAATATATTAAGTTTTTTTTGGCCTGTTTGATGGATAATAAAGAAGAGATTTTTAGCTATGTGCGTAAATTTTATTATTGTGTTATAAATGACAGCGCCGATTACCCGTTTTTTAAAGTAAAATAAATATGATTGTTATCTCCTATGATATCGCGGACGACAAAAAGCGAACTAAATTTTCCAATTTTTTATCACAGTATGGCTATCGTTTGCAATATTCTGTTTTTCAGATTAGAAACAGCCAGCGGGTTTTAAAAAATATTATTGCAGAAATTAAAATTAAGTATCAAAAAAAATTTGATCAGCATGACAGTATTTATATTTTTCAAATTTGCGAGGGGTGTAAAGCTAAAACTATCCGCTACGGCTACGCTCGGCACGAAGAAAGCGAGGTTGTATTTTTTAGTTGAAAGTCATAAGATATAATATATAAACAAGCTCATTACAATTTATTAATTTTTTTACAAAAGCAAAAGTATAAATTCAATGCAAGCATTAAATTAACAACCATAGTCTTTATATATATGCAAATAGCTAAAATTAGGCAAAAAGTCGTCTTTCTATATTTAAGAAGATTTGTATCTTTTTGCCTAATTTTAGCGCATATGACTGTTTAATGCATATATGAAATTTCTACTTTTGTAGATTTTATCACTGCTAACATACACGTTCGTTTAATGCATATATGAAATTTCTACTTTTGTAGATTTCGTAAAAATATCTTCTTCAAAAACAAGTTTAATGCATATATGAAATTTCTACTTTTGTAGATGATGAATAAATAATTACCCCTGTCCAAGTTTAATGCATATATGAAATTTCTACTTTTGTAGATTCTGGTTCACAATCATTAGTTAAGTATGTTTAATGCATATATGAAATTTCTACTTTTGTAGATCGCAGTCAGTGCGTATTCACTTTAGCGTTTAATGCATATATGAAATTTCTACTTTTGTAGATAATAGATTATGGCTACAACGCGCCCAGGTTTAATGCATATATGAAATTTCTACTTTTGTAGATAGAAATAATTTCTTGCCCGCCATTTTTTAGTTTAATGCATATATGAAATTTCTACTTTTGTAGATATTGAACGCATTATCTTTGCCCCCTTTTTAGGTTTAATGCATATATGAAATTTCTACTTTTGTAGATTCTGTTCTCCCAACCGGCCACATAAATCAGTTTAATGCATATATGAAATTTCTACTTTTGTAGATGCGGTGGTGATGTCTCTGGCTTTAGGTTTAATGCATATATGAAATTTCTACTTTTGTAGATTTCCTCCCAACTTATTAATAGCAGTAGGTTTAATGCATATATGAAATTTCTACTTTTGTAGATGGAGCAACGGCATACTGGCCGGTCCAGTTTAATGCATATATGAAATTTCTATTTTTGTAAATTAAAATAATATCAAAAAAGCGGATTCATTCCGCTTTTTTAATTCCGGCCGTCTTTTATTTATTTTTTGAGCGCGTCTTTTAATGTTTTTCCCGCTTTGAATTTAGGCACAATTACCTCCGGAATGCGTATTCTTTCAGATGGTTTCTGCGGGTTGACTCCCATGCGGGCGTGGCGATTGCGGGGCGAAAAGGTGCCGAAGCCGACGATGGTAACGGAATTGCCGGCCTTCATTTCGTTGATAATAATTTTTACCAGCGCCGCCAAAGATTTTTCCGCGTCTTTTTTAGAGAGGCCGGCCTCGGCGGCTAAACGCTCAATTAAGGTTTCTTTGTTCATATTTTTTTAACCTCGTTCCCGATCCATCTCCTCCGGGGGATCAAAGAAGCGATGTTTTAAAATTATTAATGAAAGTTATTTTATTTTAACCGTTTCTTGAATGCGCTGTATTTTTTTCGCTTTATTATCTTTAGCGTCTATCGTGATAAGGACGGCGTTGAATTCACATTCTCCCTGGCGGGGAAATTCATGCGCGTGATTTATTTGGTTTAAAAAATTTTTTAAAATGATTTCTGTTTTAACCCCCAACACCGAGTCTTTCCCGCCGACCATGCCGGCGTCAGTCAAGTAAGCAGTGCCCTTTAAAGAGATTTGCTCGTCAGCGGTTTGAATATGGGTATGCGTCCCGATAATTGCCGTTGCCCTCCCGTCCGCGTAAAAGCTAAAGGCTTTTTTCTCCGAAGTTGCTTCGGCGTGCAAGTCGACAATAACCGCGTCAAGGCCTTTATATTTTTTTATGATCTCATCAAATTTTCGGAAAGGACAGTCAAAATTTTCCTGAATGAATACCCGGCCCATTAAGTTTAGCAAAAGAATATTTTTTTGACCAGCCTCGCCTGGCAGGCCGATGCTAATAATTTTTTCACCGATGCCGGGCGCTTCCGGCGGGTAATTAGCCGGCCGGAGGAGGCAGAGATTTTCATCCCCCAGCAATTTATCGGTTTCTTTTTTCGCGAAGATGTGGTTGCCGCTGGTAAAACAGTCAATTCCGGCCTCCCGCATCTCTTTTAAGGTAGTTTCGGTTACTCCTTTGCCATGAGCCAGATTTTCCGCGTTGGCGATAATCAGGTCCGGCCGGTATTTGCGTTTCAGTTTTGGCAGTATTTTTTTGACGGCTTCGCGGCCTAAATATCCGACAATATCGCCGATGAATAAAATTTTCATACCCTCGCTTTCAACCCGTTAAATAATGCCAAGGGCAATTTAACAGGGAGTAAAATAAATAATAACCTCACGATTTATAATACCATTTATTATTATATAAAAAAAGACGGCAATATCCGCCGTCTTTTTTCCCCTCTCCCTGCGGGAGAGGGGGCAGGGGCGAGGGTGTTAGCGGGCGTACTCCATTACTCTCATTTCCCGCACAACATTGACCTTAATTTCCCCCGGATATTTTAATTCCGCTTCAATTTTTTTGGCAATATCCTTAGCCAGTTTATAGGCGTTTAAGTCGTCTATTTTTTCCGGCTCCACAAAAACGCGGACCTCGCGGCCGGCCTGAATGGCATAAGCCTTATCAACCCCTTCGAAAGAAGTGGCGACCTTTTCCAACTCTTCCAGGCGCTGAAGATAATGTTCCAGAGAATCCTTGCGCGCGCCGGGACGGGCGCCGGAAATGGCATCCGCCACTTTTACAATTATTGAGATTAAATCAGCCGGCTTGTCGTCGTGGTGGGTGGCTATCGGATTAATTATTTCTTGGGGCAAGTTGAATTTTCTGGCGATGTTTTCTCCGATTGCCGGATGGGTGCCCTGGACTTCGTGGTCGACCGCTTTGCCGATATCATGCAGCAAGCCCGCTTTCTTGGCGGTAGTAACATCAGCGCCCAGCTGGTCGGCTAAAAGAGCGGAGAGGTGGGCAACCTGCACCGAATGATTTAAAATATTTTGGCCATAGCTAGTGCGGTACTTAAGGCGTCCGATTATCTGCACCAGTTTCGGATCAAAGCCGGTAACGCCTACGTCATACATCGCCTCTTCACCCGCTTTTTTTATATCCATAGCCAGCTCCTTTTTAGCTTCTTCAATAGCATCTTCAATTTTAGTCGGGTGGATGCGCCCGTCCAGAATCAATTTTTCCAGCGCCCGCTTGGCCAGGTGGCGCCGGATCATGGAGAAGCCGGAGATGGTGATGACATTAGGGGTGTCGTCAACTATAATTTCCACGCCGGTTAGGTTTTCAATCGCTTTGATATTTCTGCCTTCGCGGCCGATAATGCGGCCTTTCATTTCATCATTAGGCAGGTCAACGGTGGTGGTAGTCACTTCAGTGGTATAGGTCGAAGCCAGCCGTTGCATCGTAACCGCCAGCATGGCCTTGGCTTTTACCTCCAGTTCCTCGGTCGACTCCTGTTCCAGTTTTTTTATTCTGGAAACCAGCGCGTCTTTTATTTCCCCCTCGACGTTTCTCATTAACACTTCCTTAGCTTCATCTTTCGTCAGTTTGGCTATTTTTTCCAATTTAGCCATCTGCTCCTTTCGGATTTCCACGATCTTTTCTTTTGCTTCTTCAATCTGGTTGACTTTATCATAAAGTTTTTGCTGTTTGTCCTGCAACTCTAATAATTTTTGGGAGAAGGTAGTTTCCCTTTTTTCCAGCCGTTTTTGGGCATCATTGGTTTCCCGACGCCTTTGGATCTCCTCTTTTTTAGATTCTTCGACAATCGCTATCGCTTTTTCCTGAGCTTCTAAAAGCAGCTCTTTCTGCTTGGCCCGAGCTTCATTTAGTATTTTGTTGACGTTTGCCTCAGCCGAGTTAATGTCACCCAGCGCTTTTTGTTTGCGCAGGTAATAGCCGAGAAATATCCCCGCCACCAGCGCAAAAAGAAAAAGGATAATTTCAAAACCAGCGAACATATTTTTTTATTTCCTTTTATTTCGCTTTGATCGGTATGCCTATAATTCGTCAAAAAGCAAAAATAGCCGCAATAATTTAGCCGCGGTTTTTCTGTATTTTTTCAGAGAAAGAGTAGTTTTTGTTCCCAGTGTTTTCGAGAATTTTTAATATTGAGTTTACCCCGCACCCTTTTTTTATATTATCCGAGGCCGCGATTGTCACGGTAAAATGTGCGGGGTTTATGCTAATTTTAGCTACTTTTTTCCCTTTTTGACTTAATTCTATTGCAAACATTCCGGATTTTTTGCGAATAATTAATAATTAACGTAGCCTTAGCTTATCATAAAAAGCTTATTTTGGCAACCGCTTTAATTAAGGGCGTTTTATAAGTTGTTAACAGCAAATAATCTTGCGGAAGGGCGGTATTGTTGATAAACTATAAGCAGCTGTCATTCCCGCTGGCGCGGGAATGACAAAATAAATATATATGTCAAAAATCATTTTTTCCGGCGTTCAGCCGTCTGGCAACTTACATCTTGGCAATTATCTGGGAGCTATTAAAAATTGGGTTGATTTGCAGAATGAATATAGCTGCGTTTTTTGCGTGGTTGACTATCACGCCATTACCGTTAAGCAGAATCCGGAGGAATTGCGCCGGAAGATTATTGAAACCGCGAAGGCATATTTAGCGGCCGGCGTTAATCCGGAAACTGCCATAATTTTCCAGCAGTCCCGCGTTAGCGCCCATGTGGAATTGGCCTGGATCTTAAATACGATTGTAAAAGTATCGGAATTGCAGCGGATGACGCAGTTTAAAGATAAAGCCAAAAGCAACAAGAGTAATATTAACATGAGCTTGTTTGATTACCCGGTTTTAATGGCAGCCGATATTTTATTATATGATACCGATGCCGTTCCGGTCGGTGATGACCAGTCCCAGCATGTTGAATTAACCCGCCTTCTGGCGAAAAGATTCAATGCCCAGTTTTCTTCCGTCTTTAAAATTCCAGAGCTGTTAGTGCGGAAGGAGGGCGCGCGCATCATGGGGCTGGATAATCCGGAGAAAAAAATGAGCAAGAGCGCCAGCAGCGAGATGAATTATATCGGGCTGCTAGACAAGCCGGAGGCCGCCAAGAAAAAAATCATGAAAGCGGTTACCGATACCGGCCAGGAGATAAAATTCGACCCCCAGAAGAAACCGGCCATTTCCAATCTTTTAGTTATCTATTCATTGCTGGCCGGAGCGGAAATTAAAGAGCTGGAAAAAAGGTATTGCGGCAAAGGTCCCGCCTGCGCCGAGGCTTCGGCGGGCAAGTATGGCGAATTTAAAAAGGATTTAGCCGAAGTAGTAGCTGGTTTTTTAAACGATTTTCAGAGGAAGTATTATGGATTTGAGGATAAATTTATTGAAGAGATGTTAAATAAGGGAGCGGAGAAGGCGAACAGAATTGCCAATAAAACATTAGAAAAGGTTAAAAAGGCAATCGGAGTGTTATAGTTTTAAGCCATAAGCTATAATTTTTCAGAAATTAGTTTATAACTCCTTCGCTATTTATTAATTTATTAGTTTATTATATAATACAATCAAGGTGGTAAATTATTTATATAAAATAGGTTGTTAGATAAAACTAACTAACCGGCTAAGCAAAATTTATGTTTAAAAAAGTTACTTTTTTAATCTTGGCGGTATTTATGGCAGTTTCAGTTTTTAGCTTGATAGCGGTAAATAACGTCCAAGCCGTGTCTGAACATGGTAATTGTACAGCTAATAACGGCGGTCCTGACCAAAGCGTTTGCGCTGCTGATGGATTCAGATGCGCGAAAAATCCATGGTTTAATGGCACAGTTCCCGCGGGAGCGGCGGCAGATAAAGACAATGAGTATATTTGCTGCGATAGGGCGTGGGGATGCGTTAGCGCGGCCGTGACCGGAAACGCGACCGGACTGGGCGATACCGACCCCCGCGAAATGGCCGCTAACGTGGTTAACGTCATTCTCGGCTTTCTTGGCATCATCGCGGTAATCTTAATCTTAGCCGGCGGCTTTATGTGGATGACCGCGGCCGGCAATGAAGACAAAGTCGGCACCGCTAAAAAAGTAATGACCGCCGGCGTCGTCGGCTTAGTAATAGTCCTGGCCGCCTTCGGCATCGCCAAGTTTGTGATCGGCGCGCTGGTAACGGCGACGAAGTAGAATTTTTAGAGTTTAAAAATAAAAAGACGGAGTTTGAACGCCGTCTTTTTTTGTTTTTATCCAGCACCGTGCCCGAATACCCTGCGGTCTCTGCCGCAGGGATGAAGGGCTATCATCATTCTTGCCGCAGGGTTTAATACCCTGCGGTCAAGGTGCTGGATTTATTATATCAAATCTCTCTTTAAATATTTATTATAATCTTTGCTTAATCTTTCCAGAGTTTTGCTAATATTTTGATATTCGGCCGGCAATTTTTTTTTATAAATATTGATTAAAGCATTGGCCGCTTGAGGATCAAATTTGCACATCAGGTCGCAAAATTTTGTCATTTCTTCTTTGTCCTGTCCGCAACTGGCCCCTCTTATTTTAGCGTCCGTTCCTGAAGGGCGTATTTCAACGAATTTGCTTTTAAAATCAAAATAAGTTCCGTCGCCGACAAAAATAATATTTGTTAAATCCGAGAAGTCCAGCTCCGGAAATGCTTCCCGCAAAATTTGTTTGGCATCTTTAAGCGTTATTATTTTATCAGCAAAGGCAAAAGCCAAACTTAGATAAAAGGCGTTATTCCGGTCCCGCATTTCCGCCCCGAGCTCCTTTTGTTTTTTTTGTTCCCGGATCGGCGCTGTCGGATCATACAAAGTATTATTTATCAGCACGTCATTTTTTCTTTTAACAGAATGCTTTTTATATATTCTGGCTAATTCTTTAGAAAGAAAGGATTGTTTTTGATTATAAAGTTCAGCGATTAATCCCAGCACGGCCACAGAAGCTTCGCCGGCTGATTTATCATGCATGGCAATGAAGCCGCGAGCGCCATTAAGCGAACGGATTAATTCGCCGGCGCCGAACATCATAGCGCCTGATTGCTCGCCGATGAACAGCGCGGCCGGTTTCCGGCCGAGGTTAATATGATTACCGTAGATATCATGGATTAAAACATCTTCGTCTTTGCCATTATCCTCATTTTTTTTAATAAACGCCTCAACCTTTCTTTCTATGGTAGCTATTTCTTTAATTCCCACCGGGACGCTTATAGCCGGAACGCCCCGCTCTTCTTGCCAGTCATTGCTGCCTTTGTATTTTATTAAAAATTTTCTGTCCCTTTGACCAGCCGCCCATTCCAGCCAGCTGGAAGCGGAGAGAGTAGTGGTAATAATAAACCAGCCATATTTTTCCCAGAGGCCCGATTTTACTAATTGCCGCTGGCGGTAGTCCATAGTCATTAAAAATGATTGATTGGGGCTATAAGCGGCTAATATTTTTTCTTCACTCATGTACATATAAGTAACTCCCAGATTTTGCAAAAATTTTTTGTTTTTTGCCGTATTTTCTTCAACCTGAAAGATAACCAGCCGGTCACCATCCGGATCGGTAGTCATTTCTATATAGCCAACCGGTTTATCGCGCAGGCTATAGTCAAAACCGGTAGTTTTTAAAACCTCAAGCCAGCTTAAATCCTGGGAAAGGTCAAAGAATTTAGCAGCATAGAAGATAAGCACTTTATTTGTCCCGGCTATCGGGAGATAAGTCATCTTTTTTTGGCTGAAAAGCAGGCGATTGTCATAATTATCAGCGTCAACTTTTAATTTTATAGTTAATTCCGGCGGAGTATCAGGCGGTAATTTTTTGGCGATAAGCCGGCATAATTCTTTTGTGTTAATAGAGCCTTTAATATTGTAGCCGATCGGCTTGTCTGCAAAATTTTCAGATTTGACGTATTTTTTTACGTATTCAACCACTATATTTTTTAAAGGCGCGTATTTCTGGGCCGACCATAGCACTTCGTTATAATCGTCAACGCCGATGCCGCCAAAATAAGAATCCTTTTGGAAATTATGGTACTCAATTACTTTGTTAAAACCAAATTTATCAAACAAGTGGGGCAAATTATCCCCCATGCAGCCGTGCATTAAACAGTAGCCGATTTTTAAACCGTTTTGGGCCGCTAACCCCGCGTCTTTTACAAGGTTTTCGGTAACGACACCCTTGCGCAAATAATCAGCATAATAACCCATTAAATCAACAAATTGGTCATGCTCCGGATTATCTATGTCTTCCCGGATGTTTTTATCATCATCAGCGGCAAAATAGAGCGTTAAGGGTTGTCCGGTTGCCAAAACGTTAAGCAGTTTTTTTTCAATATTATTAATCATGTCCATTACCTGCTCAACAATAAACTGGGAGCCGTCGCTGGAAAGTAACTTTCCGCAAAAGATGTTGCGGCCGGAATGGGAGGCGGTAAAGTATATGCCGCCCCCCCAGGATTTAATGGCGGTTATGAAAGCGGCCGCCCAAACAGTAGTTTTAATATTTTTCTTCGGCCGATGGACAGTTATACCCAGCCCCGCCCAGAGCCGGGAAACTAAATTAATGCTAAGCTCAGTATTATAGCGCACCTCGCCGCCGGTTACTAAATCTAAATTAGAAAAATTTTTATTTTCCACCCGGCTGGCTATTTCCGCCAGCGCCCAGGCGGTTAAGAGAATGCCCAGGGTGTTTGTGGTATAATTGGGATTCCAGAGGTGCTTAACATCCTGGGTTTCGCGGATGCCGGCGATTGCCTGCGGCGCTAAAGCTTTATAATTTTTAATCCAAGTTTTAGCCGCTGGATCCAGGGAGGCCAGATTCCAGTTGATTATATCTTCAGCCGTCAGTTTAAAATCAAAAGCCTTTCGCGGCGAATCGCGGAAAAATTTAACCAGCTTGGCATAAGGGCCGCTATCCGAATTAGACAGGTCAGAATTGTTTTCCGAAGCGTTTTTTAAAAATTCCTCTTCCATTTCGGCGATAAAGATTTGGCGGGCGATTTGCGGCGTGATCGAGAGATCTCGCTTATCATAGATTAAGGCAGGTGCTATTTCCTCCGGCGCAGAACCGGTCTGGTTATAAATTTTTAAAATAACCTGCCGTTGCTTTACTATTTCCGTAGCGGGGATTTTATAAGTATGGACAAAAGATTTTCCAACTTTGATAGTATTAGGTTGCAATCCGCATAGGTCCCCAGAGCCGGATTTATTATCAATTTTTAATATAATCTGCGGCTCTTTTTCATAAATCGGCCCCACGCAGTAAGTCCCTCCCGCGGATTCAAAAATACTAAAAGTTCTTCCTAAAATTTTATTAATATGAGATATTATCTCCTTATGCATAGAAGCAAAATAAAATCGCTTAAAATTGATATATTTATTCAGCACCATATAGAAGGCTTTTTATGAAGTCAGAGGTTAAAGAAATGCATAGCAGTAACTAGATTTAGCCGTTTATAAAACATATTTTTGGTGCTGAGTTTACTTTAGGACAAAAAAGGGGAAAAAGCAATGTTTTATAGCAGGGGCAAATAAGCTATACTTAATGATAATAAATTATTTTTTTATGAAAATAATGAAAAAAAATTATTTAAAATATTTGGGCGTGTTTTTTTTATTTTTCGCCATCTTCTTCGGCTGGCACGCCATGCACACCGGGCTGCTTGGCACCGACGACCCTTATTACCACGCTAAACACAGCTACTTAATGGCGGCCAGCGGGAATTTTACCCTGGTGGAGCCTTGGGTGCCGTTTCATTTCCTTACCACGGCCCCGGCAGACCTTTGGTGGCTTTACCATGTTATCGTCGCCGTCTTCATAAAATTTTGCGGCATTATTTGGGGAGCAAAAATTTGGTCCGCGGTTTGCGCCGCTTCAGTTTTTGCTGTTTTTTATTTTATTTTGAAACAGTTAAAAGTATTTTATCCGTTTGTCTGGACCTGGCTGCTTTTTATTTCTTCCGCTACCTTTACCGTTCGCCTGCTGTTTGAGCGGCCGTTTGTTTTATCCATTGCTTTAATACCCCTTTGTTTTTATTTCATTTATCAACGAAAATATTGGTTATTGTTTTTTACTTCAATTATATATACTTTAGTTTATGAATTGGCGCCCATTATTTTATTATTAGTCGTTGTTTTTCTAGCAGTTGATTGGTGCTTAACTAAGGAAATAAATTTGCGGCCCCTCATCTTTTTTTTAGGGGGATTGACTGTCGGCATTATCATCCATCCGCAGGCGCTGCATTATATGTATGCAATGTACGAGGTGCTTTGGCGGACGGGCTGGTTTGTAATTAGCGGTGTTAATTTAAATACCGGCGCGGAGATACAGCTTCATAGCTTTAGATATTTTTTGGAGAGTAATATTATAATTTTTTTATTTTATATTATATCAGTCGCTTTGTTCGCGGAAATGTTCCTGATCAAAAAAAGCAGCCGCTTGCAGTTCTCTTTATTTTTAGTCAGTTTTATTTGGTTTTTGGTGGCAATAGCAATACCGCGCGGCACTGAATATTGGCTGCCTCTTGGCTGTTTGTTTGTCGCTGTTACTTTTTATCAGGTAGCCTGTTCCTCGGACTGGACAATCGCCAGGCAATTTATGCAAACAAGAATAAAAGCCAGCCTCGTTTTATTTTTTATTTACGGCGTAATTTTAGTTTTTGCCAGTTATAATATGTTTGCTGTTTTTACTGTGCTGCGAGAGCGCAATCAAAACGACGCTGATATTTATTATCAGGAGGCGAATGACTGGCTGATAAAAAATACCTCTCAAAATTCAGTTGTTTTTTATCCGGTTTGGTCAATGTGGCCGCAGATGTTTTTTTATAATAGCCATAATCGTTATTTAACCGCCTTTGGGCCGGAATTTTTATATGAATATAACCACGAAATTTATTATATCTGGGCTAATATTTCTTATCATGGGGTTTATTGCCAGCATGAATGGCCCTGTCTGGAGTTAAGCCCCAGGCAGGAAATGGAAGCGGTTAAGCTAGGTTTGAAAAATATATTGGATTCAAAAATAGTGGTGGTTCCAAACATAAAAAATACCAGCCTCTATGGAATTTTAGACGAGTTTAAAGAGGATTATGAGAAGGTTTATGAAAATAAGGAACTTGTTATTTTTTCTATAATTCCCTAATATTTAATATTTATAGCGTATGGACCAATTAGCAAAAAATTTAGAGATAGCGGGGCAGTTTAATAATTTTAACGAATGGCTCTACAGTAAAATTAAGCCATATCTTGCTGGCGATATTTTGGAAACGGGCAGCGGATTAGGGATTTTTTCTCAAAGAATCACAAGCGATTTTTCCGGCAGCAATATTTATTTGTCAGACATTAATAAAGAATATTTAGCGTGTTTACGGCAAAATTTCGGCAGCAACAATAATGTTAAAATAATTAAATTAGATTTAAATAATTTAGCCGATTTCGCCGCTTTGGGTAAATGTAAATTCAACGGCATCATTTGTTTGAATGTGTTAGAACATGTTCCAGACGATATGTTAGCGCTGTCTGAGCTTAAAAAATTACTCCAGCCGGGCGGCCGCTTGATTTTGCTCGCGCCCTGCCATCGGTGGCTGTATAATACTTTTGATCGGGCGGTCTTGCACTACCGCCGCTATAACAAACAGGAGTTGGCGCGGAAATTAACGCAAGCCGGTTTTAAGCCAGAGCGGATTTTTATTTTAATGTTTTTGCTATTTTAGGCTGGTTTTGGGAGGGCAATATTTTGCGGCGGAAAGTGCACAGCCAGAGGCTGTTTTGGCTGTTTGATAAGTTAGTTCCTTTATTTAAGTTTATAGAAAAGTATATAATTTGGCATACTCTTGGCATTTCTATTATTTCTATTTGCAAAGCGGGCGATGAATAAAAAAGCAGAGCAAGGGGATTGCATCGTTTGGTCGTTTTAGTTATTTTGTGGTAAAATATATAAAACAAGCTGTTAATAACTTTAATAATTTTTTACTTATATATTTTATTGATTTTTAAACAAAAAAGTATGAAAAAAACTTTAGTTAAGAGACTGGTCTCTTTAACCGCGATTCTTATTTTCAGCTTTGCTTTGGCCAGCCAGGTATCGGCTTTAAGCGAAGATAACGCCTGGGGAAGCTATTGGCAGGGAGATAATGCAGTTACAAGAAACGCCCAAAACGCGGTCGGCAATAATACCGGCCTGGGCAATACCGATCCCCGCGAAATGGCCGCTAACGTGGTTAACGTCATTCTCGGCTTTCTCGGCATCATCGCGGTAATCTTAATCTTAGCCGGCGGTTTCATGTGGATGACCGCGGCCGGCAATGAAGACAAGGTCGGCACCGCTAAAAAAGTAATGACCGCCGGCGTCGTCGGCTTAGTAATAGTCCTGGCCGCCTTCGGCATCGCCAAGTTTGTGATCGGCGCGCTGGTAACGGCGACTAAATAAGATTAATATATTTAATTATAGTCGTCTTAAAATTATGAAAAATTTATTAACAAAGATTGCTATCTTTTCTATTATTTTAGCATCTCTTAGTTTGACGGTTGTCAGCGATGCGCAGGCAACAAATTGCGGTAAATGTGATGGAACAACAACGATTTGTTCAAGAAATACTGATTGTATACCAAACGTAGTCTGCGTAAGGACGCCAGCACTTTGTGGTGCAGGGCAAACATGTTCCGGTAGTCCATCTTTTATTTGTGCTGCTGCCTCTGTCGCTCCCAACCGTCTTGATCCTTGGGGAGCATACAGTAAAGGGACTGTAAATGAAGCCACTTTAGCCGCCAATACCGGTTTAGGCACGACCGATCCCCGCGAAATGGCCGCTAACGTGGTTAACGTCATTCTCGGCTTTCTCGGCATCATCGCGGTAATCTTAATCTTAGCCGGCGGTTTCATGTGGATGACCGCGGCCGGCAATGAAGACAAGGTCGGCACCGCTAAAAAAGTAATGACCGCCGGCGTCGTCGGCTTAGTAATAGTCCTGGCCGCCTTCGGCATCGCCAAGTTTGTGATCGGCGCGTTTATTACCGCTACGGCCTAAAGTCAGCTCTTCCGCGCGCCGCAAACGTCGGCCTGGAATATAAAAAATATTTAAGTTTAAATAATATTTATTAATTTAATTAAGTTCATTTAGTCCCGGGCACTCGGGACTGATTAACTAATTAAGAAGGGGGTGAACGTATGAAAAAAATAACGTCACTTTTAATTCTCGTAGTCGTTGCTTTAATGTTCGCTTTAGCGCTAGCCGTTTCTCCGGTTTTAGCCGCCGAACCAAATGAGGATACATACTGGGGGGGGACTGGCAATGATGCTGCAACTATCAGAGCCAATATAGAGAATGATATCGCTTTAGGGAATAAAGATCCGCGTGAAATCGCCGCTAACGTGATTAATGTCATTCTCGGCTTTTTAGGCATTATCGCGGTGATTATCATCTTGGCGGGCGGATTCAAATGGATGACCGCTGGCGGAAATCAGGACAAAGTAGATGAGGCTAAGAAATTGATGGCGGCCGGCGTCATCGGCTTGGTAATAGTTCTCGCGGCCTTTGGCATCGCCCGATTCATTATCAGTTCGCTGGTAACGGCAACCAGTTAGTTTTAATAAACACGAAATATTATTTTTTTAAGCTCCCGAATATTTTGGGGGCTTGGTAAAGATATTATTTTTTTATTTTTATGAAATTTTTTTATCATATTTTTATTCTTGCGGTTCTGTTAAGTCTGGCTTTATTTATTAGCCAAAATGTTGCATTGGCGGCCGATAATTACGGGCTGGATACTACGGCTAACCAGGCATTTAATAATACTACTATCCCTCACTCTCCTGACAAGGCTGACCCAGGCGCCACCATCGGCCGGATTATCGGCATTGCCCTGTCTTTTGTCGGCATTATATTTTTAATTTTAGTAATTTATGGCGGCTTTATCTGGATGACGGCCGGCGGAAATGAAGAAAAAGTGAAACAAGCGATTGACCTGGTAACACAGGCCGGCATCGGTCTGGCGATTGTTCTGGCGGCGTATCTGCTAACTAAGTATCTTGGCGGTGCGATTCTCAACGCGTTAAGATAGTCCCTCACCCCTGCCCTACCCCGCCTCCTAAGGGCGAGGGGAGGATAAAAATTTAGATGAAAATAATTAATATTAAAAAAATATTTTTAAGTTTAGCAATACTATTAATATTAACACCCGCTTTAGTAAAGGCGCAGACTAATTTTGAGGATTGGAGCGGATTAAAGAACACCGGCGGAGAAAACGCCGCCGGCTACGAAAACAGCGATAAAGACATACCGGGCGCGATCGGCGTCATTATCAGGTATGTCCTCTCTTTGGTGGGAGTAGTATTCATAATAATTATTCTGATCGGCTATATGAAAATCAGCGGCGCCGGCGGGAACGAAGAAGAGGTAACAAAAGGGAAGATGTGGATAAAGAATGGAGCCTGGGGTGTGTTAATTGTTTTGGCCGCCTATTTTTTAACCAATCTGGCTATTATGGCGGTCCGGGGGAATATATATAGTCCTTGATAAAGAATAAAATTATGGCTCATTTAGATAAAATAATTTTTTCGGCAATAATTGCCTTTATTTTCTTTTTTGCCGTTCCCGAACTGAAAGCGCAGAATTTAGGCGACAGCTTTGGTTCCGAGCTTAATAAAATACCAAATGTTACCGGCTATGAAGCGGTTGATAATCCGGCGGAAAAACTATCGCTTTATATTGGCGGTTTAATAGCCTGGATCGGAATATTGGGCGTATTAATATTGTCGCATCTGGTGCTGGCCGGGTACGAGTTTATTACCGCCAACGGCGAGGAAGAAAAAGTGAACAAGGCGAAAAGAAGAATCAGGAGCGTTATTATCGCCGCGGTGGTTTTGGTCAGCGGATTAATAGTAGCCACTTTCGTCACCACTGTATTTTCTAATATAACTGAGTATAAAGGATAAAATGATTTTAAAATTTTTAGCGGATTTAAACGCGAAAAAAATGATTTTTTTAAAAAAAGCGGCGGCCGCCGCGATGTGCCTCGTTTTTATATTTTCTTTTTCGCTGGCGGCGAGGGGAGAAGAGGAAATCCCTTCCTTGAATGATAATCTGCAAACAGCCGGCAACGCCGCCAAGTATGCCGAGGTAAGCCAGGAGCGGTCGTTTCTGCAACTGGCGGAAATTATCGGCAGCATTATCGGGGCTTTTTTGGCTTTAGTCGGAGTGATATTTTTAGGAATAATGATATACGCCGGCTACTTATGGATGACCGCCAATGGCAATGAAGACAAGGTTTCCAAGGCTAAAGATATGATTCGCGATTCAATTATCGGAATTATCATAATAATCGGCGCTTACGCGATAGTCTATTTTGTTTTAGCGGCCGTATCGTCTTATAATGAAAATTTTAGCGGATTTAAAAATTAATTTAAAGTTAATGGTTAAAATTTGTAAAAAATTACGCTGGAAGCATTTTGCCGCCCTAGTTTGCCTCTTAGCCATTTTTTTAGTGCCATATTTAGTTTTTGCTGAAGATGCAAAAACTATGTTGAATAGCGCCGGAATCAAGGCCGGCTATGAAACCGGCGCGGGACAAAATAATATAGGCAAAGTGGTTGCCTCGGCAATTAATGGATTTTTAGCCTTAATCGGAGTTATTTTCCTTAGTTATATTTTTTATGCCGGCTACCTTTGGATGACCGCCGGCGGAAATGAAGAGCAGATAAACAAAGCCAAGTCCCAGCTCCGCAACGGCATCATCGGCCTGGTAATAATCATCGGCGCTTACGCGATTGTAAATTATGTGCTGGAAGCGCTAATTGGAAGAGGCGGGGGAGGCGGCAGCGGACCGATTGGCTCTCCATAGAATGATCAAAATTTTATAAAAAAGAAAAAAGGCGTTGCGAGGCGCCTTTTTATCCAGCACCGTGCCCGAATACCCTGCGGTCTCTGCCGCAGGGATGAAGGGCTATCATCATTCTTGCCGCAGGGTTTAATACCCTGCGGTCAAGGTGCTGGATTTATTTGTGAGGGGAGTCACCGTCGCATTAAGACATACCAATGGACCCAGCGGTCCATGAAGTAATGCTTCTGCAGAGTGACCTGGAATGTCCACGGCTCGCCTATTTGTTGGTTGTCATAATAGACAGAGCATTGGTAGGCGTCAGGAAGCAAATAATACTCTTTTTGCTGTCCCGGTCCCAGCAGAAACGCAACCGACTCACTTTTCCCGCCAATGATGAAGTTATAAGTTTGATATTCGGAAAAGTTTTTAACAATTCCGAGATATCCCTGTGTGGTGCCATCAGCGGAGCGGCCGATTTCTGGCGGATTGCTGTTAAGCTTTTCAACCGCCATCCGTTTGGTTTGCAGATTTAAGCCGCGTTCCTCTATTGATAGTTGATTATTTTCCCATCGCGAGTAATCCTGCCGGGAAAATGTGCCGTGGTCCGGAGTGCCGTTTCTGGCCGATTGGATATTATCATACCGGGCCGGTAAATAGGCGCAGCTATTTAGAAAAATACAGATAACTGCGATATGAGAAAAACCAAATTGTTTCATGATAATCCTCCGGAATGGAATATTTTTTGCTCAAAAGAGCGATGTTATAAAATAGCATATTTATTAAAAGATGTCAAATAATAAAATAAAATTTTTATAGCCCCAAATTACAATCGACTTTAATTTTCTTCTGCAAAGCGGATTTTTTATATCTCTGCAAGAAATATCCGGCGGCCGCGATCATCGCCGCGTTATCAGTCGTGTATTTTAAATCAGGAATATGGTAGGAGGGCGCGTCAAGCTGGGTTTTAAAACCCAGCTTAACAGCCTCGCCAAGCTGTTGGCGCAGTTCCTGATTGGCGGCCACGCCGCCAGACAGCATGACTGATTTTACCTTATATTGCTTCGCGGCTTTAAGCGTTTTGGCGATTAAGACATCAATGACCGCCTGCTGAAATGAAGCGCAATAATCAGGAATTTTCCCCTCCCAATCAGAGTCTTTTTGTATTTGATAAAACACGGATGTTTTAAGGCCGGAAAAAGAAAATTCCAGGTTATTATCATTAATCATCGGCCGCGGCATTTTAATCGCTTCAGAGTTTCCTTCCTTGGCGTATTTAGAGACAATCGGCCCTCCCGGGTATCCCAACCCCAGAATTTTTGCCACTTTATCAAAAGCCTCGCCGACCGCGTCGTCTCTGGTTTGCCCCAGCATTTTAAACCGGAAATGGCCTGCCATTAAAATTAATTCCGTGTGCCCGCCCGAGACGATTAAAGCCAGCGCCGGGAACCGCGGCGGCTTATCTGCATTTACCCAATTACTGTAAATATGTCCGGCTAGGTGGTTAACTCCGATAATTGGTTTATTCCAAACATAGGCCAGAGTTTTAGCGGTTTCCGTGCCAACCAGCAGCGCGCAAATTAATCCCGGACCTTGGGTAACAGCAATAAAATCAATACCTCCCTCTAGCCCCCTCCTTAGTAAGGAGGGGGAGCTCTTCGATAAAACTTTTTCTATAACAGACATGATATTTTTTATATGATTGCGGGCGGCTACTTCCGGCACTACGCCGCCGTATTGCTGATGGATTTTTATCTGCGAAGACACAATATTAGAAAGCACTTTTATTTTGCCATTCTTTATTTCAATTATAGATGCCGCGGTTTCGTCACAGCTTGTTTCTATACCGAGAATATACATAATTATATCATTCCCGCTTTCGCGGGAATGACAATTTAAAATAATTTTTTACTTTTTTTCTCCCTCCATTTTTTAATTTCCGCGTGATTGCCGGACAATAAGGCTTTCGGCACTTTGTAGTTTTTGCCATTTATTTTTAGTATTTCCGGCCGGGTATAATGCGGATACTCCAATACTCCCGCCTCAGAGTGAGATTCAAATTTTGCCGATTCTTTGTTGCCTAAAACTCCGGGCAACAGCCGCGCTATGGAATCAACTATAACCATAGCCGGAATTTCTCCTCCGGTCAAAACATAATCGCCGATTGATATTTCCTCATCCACGATTTTTTTTACCCGTTCATCAACTCCTTCATAGCGCCCGCAAATTAGAATGATATTATTAAATTTGGCATATCGTTTTGCCATTTGCTGGTCCCATTTTTTGCCTTTAGCAGAAAGAAGAATAATTTTGGAATTTTTCGCTTTTCGCTTTTGGCGCAATGATTTTAAGGCTTGATAGATTGGCTCAGCCATCAGCACCATGCCCGCCCCCCCGCCGTAAGGCCTGCCATCAACAGTTTTGTGTTTGTCCTTAGTCCATTTGCGCAAGCCATGAATTTTTATTTTTATTATCTTTTTATTTTGGGCGCGTTTAATAATACTCTCATTAAAATAGGAGTTAAATATGTTTGGAAAAATTGTAATAATATCAAATCGCATACTTAAAATCAACAAATCTCTTCGCGGATACATAAATCCCGAGTACTCAGGATTTGTAAATTTGTGGGAGTACCAAAAAAGCCACTTTTTGTTTGTGGCCTTTTTAGAAATCTATTTTAATTTTTTAGATTTTTAAGTCATCAACCGCGTCAGTTGAAATTTCATCGCTTGACTCCCGGCGCGGCCGTCTGGTGCTTCCTTCCGGCTCCTCAATTTTGAGGTTAACGCGCGCGTTGTTTTGGGCGCCAATGATTTTTAATAAAGTTCTGATTGACTTGGCGGTTTGGCCGCGTTTGCCGATCACATAACCCATGTCTTCCTGGTTAATTTTCAGAGTTAAGAGGACGCCTCGCTCATCAATGGTTCTTGTTGAAGAGACATCTTCCGGATGAGAGACAATTGTTCTCACCAAAGACTCTAAAAATTTCTGGTCTTTCATTTCTTCTGTCATAAAACTTTTTCTCCATTACTCTTTTGCTGCAACCTGTCGGCCAGCCAAAAGGGTATTATTTATAAATTTATAAAGATATTCATTGGTTTCAGAATGTCGTTATATTATAGCATAATTATAAAAAATGTCAAGGTTCTATTTATTATTTGCCGGATTGGCCTCTGTTTTTTCTTTTGACTGAGCCGTTTTTTCCTTTTTTTCGGCTTGGGCTGCCGCCTCCGGCTTGCTTCCTTTTTCAGCCGCGTTTTTTTCTTCCGGTTTAGCTTTTTTTGCCTCCTTAAGATGAGTGACCGCTACCTTTTTGCCCTCAATAATATTATTATTAATAAGTAGATTATGGATGGTGGCTGATGTTTGGGCTCCCTGGGAAAGCCAATATTTTACGCGTTCCTTTTTTATATCGGTTTGTTTGCTTCGGGGGTTATATGATCCCAATATTTCCAGCGCCCGGCCGTAAGTGTCCCGTGCCTGTTCGGAAATAACTATGCGGTAGTAAGGCTGTTTTTTTTTGCCAATCCTGGCTAATCTTATCTTTAACATTATATTTTTTTAAAAAATATTTTAATTATTTATAGCGTAGTATTTATCCAGCACCTTTTTAAGTAATCACCAAAACAAAATATAGAATATTAATTAGGTGCTGGATTTAGTTTAGCTTATTTTTAAATTATGTCAAGATCATTTTTCTTGACAGCTTTTAAGCATTATGATAACTTTAATTCATACAATTTAAGCCTCTTAATTCAGTCTTCCAATCCCGAGGCGTTGGAAGGACTTGCGGCCATTTATAATGGCAGAACCTTTTTTAAAAGGAAGCGAGTTAAATATATTTTTTTTGTGCATGGATAGACAGCTAAATTATATATGCGCAAAAATAATTTAAATAAATGCCAGAAGAAAAGAATAAAACAGACAACAACAAATTCGCGGAACTTGTAGGAGAAGACAAGTTGGCGATACCCAAGGTAGGCGATATTATCAAGGGGACGGTTATTTCTTCCGGAAAGTCGGAGATAAAACTTGATATTGACGGAGTAATGGTCGGTATCGTCCGCGGCCGGGAGCTGTATAAAGAATCTCCCGAGTATGCCAGCCTTAAGGTCGGGGACGAAGTGGAAGCGACTGTTGTTGATTTAGAAAATGAGAACGGAGAACTGGAACTTTCTTTCAGCTATGCCGGACACCAGAAAGCGTGGGAAGCGCTGACCAATGCTTTTGAAAGCCAGGAGATTATCAAAATAAAAATAAAGGATGCCAACAAAGGCGGCTTGATTATTAATTTCGGCCAGATCGGCGGCTTTTTGCCGGTTTCCCAATTGTCCCCGGAAAATTATCCGCGGGTAGGGGGAGGCGATAAAGGGAAAATTTTAGAAAAATTAAAAAGCTTCGTTAATAAGGAGGTAGAGGTAAAGATAATGGATTTGAGCGAGAAGGATGAAAAATTAATTGTATCGGAAAAGTTAGCCTGGAGCGACCGGCAAAAGGACGTGATTTCCAAATATAAGCCCGGCAACTTAGTGGAGGGAACGGTTACGGCAGTAACCAATTTCGGCGCTTTTATAAGTTTCGGCGAGGGGATGGAAGGCTTGATTCATATTTCTGAGTTAGCCTGGCAGAGAATTGATAATCCGGCCGATATTGTCAAGGTAGGCGATAAGATTAAAGCGGAGATAATCAACGTGGACGGGGCGAAAATATTCCTTTCCGCCAAAAAATTAATTGATGATCCCTGGAAGAAAGTAAAAGAAAAATATAAAATTAATGACAAAGTAGAGGGAAAGGTGATAAAAATAAATCCTTTCGGCCTGTTCGTTAAATTAGACGACGATATTCACGCCCTGGCCCATGTTTCCAGTTTAGGGTTAAAGACGGGCGAAAAGATGCAAGATAAATTTGAGGTGAATAAACCTTACGAATTTTTTGTTATTTCCCTGGAGCCGAGCGAACATCGGCTTGGTTTGGGGCTGAAGCCTATGGGGGGCGATAAATTTGAAAGCGCCGGCCCGGAAGCCGGCCAGCCGGAAAAGAAGAATCCGGAAAAGAAGAATAAAGAGGAAAAACCGGCAGCCAAAAAGGCAAAAAAAGCGGATCGGGCGGATAAAAGTGAAAAAGAAGAAGATTAATGATAAAATATTAACAGAGTATGAAAAGTTTGCTAAAAAATTTATTGATATTCTTTTTTATTTTCATAGTCATCGCCGGTTTATTTTATAATGCCGCTCCTTCAAACCAGGAAGTTGAGCGGATAAGCATTAATAAATTGGTTGAAGAAATAAATAACGAAGAGGCGGAAAGTATTGTCATCGAAGGCAGCATATTGAAAGTTTCCCTCAAGGGAGGCGGGAAGCAGTCGGTGAAGAAAGAAGCAGGCGAGTCGTTTTCCGAGCTTTTAAATAATTTTGGCGTCCCGGCGGAAAAAATAAATAAAGTTAATATTGAAGTGAAAGAGGAAAGCGGCTGGCAATTCTGGCTGTCAAACCTTTTGCCTTTTTTATTTCCCTTGCTGTTAATAGGGCTGTTTGTTTATTTTATGTTCCGGCAGGTGCAGGGGGCGAACGGGCGGGCGATGATGTTCGGCCAGTCCCAGGCGCGGGAGGTAAATAGGCAGGATGAAAAAAATAAAAAAAAGCGCACTACCTTTAAAGATGTCGCCGGAGTCAGAGAAGCCAAGGAAGATCTGGAGGAAGTAGTGGAATTTTTAACCAGCCCCAAGAAGTTTATTGAATTGGGAGCCAATATACCTAAAGGAGTTTTGCTGGTCGGCGCTCCGGGAACCGGAAAGACATTGCTGGCCAAGGCCGTGGCCGGAGAGGCTAATGTTCCCTTTTTTCATATTTCCGGATCGGAGTTCGTGGAGATGTTTGTCGGCGTTGGCGCTTCGCGCGTCCGCGATTTATTTAAAAAAGCGAAAAAGAGTTCCCCCTGCATTGTCTTTATAGATGAAATCGACGCGGTCGGCCGCCAGCGGGGATCGGGCCTGGGAGGGTCTCATGATGAGCGCGAACAGACTTTAAATCAGATTTTAGTGGAAATGGACGGTTTTGAACCCAATATTAATGTGATAGTTTTAGCGGCTACTAACCGGCCCGACGTGCTGGACCCGGCCTTATTGCGCCCGGGGCGCTTTGATCGCCGGATAGTGCTTGATGAGCCGGATATCAATGATCGGCTGGAAATATTAAAAGTCCATTCTAAAAATAAGCCGTTTATTAAAGATGTAAGTTTGCGCCGCGTCGCTGAACGCACTCCCGGATTCAGCGGCGCCGACCTGGCTAATTTATTAAACGAAGCCGCTATTTTAACGGCGCGCAAAAATAAAAAAATGATCGGCATGGACGAACTTTTTGACAGTATTGAAAAAGTTATGCTTGGCCCGGAGCGCAAAAGCCGGATGTTGTCAGAAAAAGAAAAGAAGATAACCGCTTACCACGAAGCCGGGCACGCGTTGGTCGCTCATCTTCTGCCTAATATCGATCCGGTGCAAAAAGTGTCCATTATTTCCCGCGGCCTGGCCGGCGGCTATACCCTAAAAGTGCCGCTGGAAGACAAGCACATGCATTCTAAACAGGAATTTTTGGAGGAGTTGTCGGTATTATTGGGCGGCTATATTACTGAGCAAGAAATATTTGGCGATATTACCACCGGCGCGACCAGCGATTTGCGAACGGCCACTAATTTAGCGCGGCGCATGATTACTGACTATGGCATGAGCAAGAATCTGGGACCGCGCACTTTCGGCAACAGGGAAGAGTTGGTATTTTTAGGCAGGGAATTGCATGAACAGAGGGATTATTCGGAAAAGATCGCGGAGAAGATAGATCAGGAAGTGATGGATTATATTAATGAAGCGGGAGTTAAAGCGCGGGAATTAATTAATGGCAATAAAGAAAAACTGGATAAAATTGTGGAATTGTTATTAAAGGAAGAGACAATTGAGAAGGAAGAGTTTGAAAAATTAATGTCATAGCCATAAATCATAAAAATTCGGAGTTTAAAGCTCCGGATTTTTTATCCAGCACCGTGCCCGAATACCCTGCGGTCTCTGCCACAGGGATGAAGGGCTATCATCATTCTTGCCGCAGGGTTTAATACCCTGCGGTCAAGGTGCTGGATTTATTGGTTGTTATTTTTATTTAAAATTGTTATAATGACAGCAAGTCGCCCTGTTTAATAACAGTCGTCGACTCATTTAATAATATAAGGAGGCAATATGATCAGTTATAAAAAAATAATAATTTCCGCCGTACAAATCGTGCTGAACAATAAATATCTTTGGTTTTTCGGACTGTTTGCCGCTTTTATTTCCAGCAGCATTTATGGAAAAATATATGGCAATGAGACCAGCCTGGCGGAAAGTTGGGGGAAAATAAAAGAAACCGGTGTTTTTGATTTTAGCGTTTTTAGCCGGATGGCGGGGCTGGCTTGGCAAGATCCATCGGGGCTGGCTTGGCGGTTGTTAATATTATTAACAGTTTTAGTCCTGGGAGTTTTTATTTTTTGGCTGGCGGTGGTTTCTCAGGGAGCTTTGATAAACAGCGCGGCTAAGCTTTACATAAGTAAAAAGACCGATTTTAAAGAAGGGCTGGATGAGGGTAAAATTCATTTTTGGCCGGTATGTTTTTTAAAGATACTTGAAAAAGTTATAATTTTTTTCTTATTTGCTTTATTGTCGATCCCCTGGCTTTTAAGCTGGTATTATTCTTTTAATAATTCGCTGCGGATAAGTTATTATATAATCACTGTTTTGGTCTTGGCGGCTTCAATCCTGGTTATTCTTATTACCAAATACAGCCTGTTCTATAATGTCATTAAAGGGTTTCGCTTTATAGATGCCATAAAGTCGGGCTTGGCTTTATTGAAAAGCAGACTTTGGATCAGCTTGGAGGCGGGAATTGTTATTTTAATAATAAATTTCATCCTGAGTTTTTCCATCTTGATGCTCATTTCCGCTATCGCGATTCCCTTTGTGTTTTTAATGTTTTTATTTTATAAGTTGGCTTTTGTGGCGGGTTTGACGTTTGTTTTAATGCTGGGAATGTTGATTTTATTTATAGCGGTGGCGGTAGCGGGAGGAATTTTATCATCGCTCAACGAAGTTTTTTGGACAATATTTTTTATAGTGCTGATCAAGGGGAACCCAAAAAGTTTTGCCGGCAGCTTAGTGGTTAAAAAATCTTAATAAAAATTTTAATAATGGAAAATAAATTTTGTTTATGACCGATAGTTTTCAATCAATTGAAGATCTGGCGGAGGGGAATGATGCCGAACAAAAAACTAAAGGCCGGGAAACTGTTCAGCAGAAGCTTAAAACTAAAGAAACCGAGATAAAGGTTAAGGAAGTTGAGAAAGAAATAGAAGAAAAAGCTAAGAGCCAGGGGTTGCCCTATATTAATCTCGTTGGTTTCCCAATCAGCCCGGAAGCGCTCTCTAAAGTTTCCGAAGAGGAAAGTAGGCGGTTAAAAGCCGTCTGTTTTTTCTATGACGGCGATAGCTTTCGGCTGGGGGCGGCGGAGCGGAATAACGCGGCGGCTGAAGCGGTGGAAAAAATATCCCAAGAACTCCATTGCCAGGGCAGGATGTATCTCATATCCGAAAACAGCCTTAAGGCCGCGCAAAAGCTTTATAAAATTTTGCCTAAGCCGCGGGAAATTGTGCGGGGAGTTAAGGTCAGCGAAGAGGAATTGAATAAGTACAGTGAAAGTTTTGACAGCTTTAAGGAACTGCAGGATGTGATTGCCCGCACTGATGTCAGCCAGATAGTTTCCATGATATTAGCCGCCGCCGTCAAGTCCCGCTCCTCTGACATCCATATTGAGGGCGAAGAAAAAGACATAAAAGTCCGTCTCCGGATAGACGGCGTCCTGCACGACGCGGCTATTTTAGAAAAGAATATTTGGCCCAAGGTTATTTCCCGGATGAAGCTTCTGGCTAAAGTAAAAATTAATATTGATGATCGCCCGCAGGACGGCCGCTTCGCCATAATTATGAAAGAACGCAAGATTGATATCCGCGCCTCTTTTCTTCCTACGGCCTATGGCGAAAGCGTGGTTATGCGCCTGCTTGATTCGGCCAAGGAAAATATTTCCTTTTCAGATTTGGGCTTATGGGATAAAGCCTACCACGAATTAAAGCACCAAATTGAGCGGCCTAACGGCATGATTATAACCACCGGTCCCACCGGCTCCGGCAAAACAACCACTCTATATTCAATTTTATTAAAGCTTAATAAGCCGGAAACGAAGATTATTACCATTGAAGACCCGATTGAATACCAGCTCACAGGCGTAAATCAGAGCCAGGTAGGCGATAATTACACTTTTGCCAAAGGGTTGCGCTCGATCGTGCGCCAGGATCCGGACATTATTATGGTCGGTGAAATTCGCGATTTAGAAACAGCCGAGATTGCTATTCAAGCGGCTTTGACGGGCCATTTGGTTTTATCTACCATTCATACGAATGACGCTTCCGGCACTATTCCCCGCCTGCTTTCCATGGGAGTAAAGCCGTTTTTGCTGGCGCCGGCCTTAAACGCCATGATCGGCCAGCGCTTGATCCGCCGGATTTGTGAAAAATGCAAGCAGGAGGCGCCTTTAACCGAAGAGCAGAAAAGAAAAGTTGGAGAGATAATAGCCAGTCTGAACGAAGAGAACCGCCGGAAGTTTGACATAGCCAACGCTAAATTTTATAAAGGCAAAGGCTGCGAAGCCTGCCAAGAGCTGGGTTATAAAGGGAGGGTCGGCATTTATGAAATAATGGCTATGGACGCCGAAATAGAAAAATTAATTCAGGCGGGCAAGGTCAGTGAGTTTGATATCCAGAGAGTAGCCGCCCAAAGAGGCATGCTGACTATGGCGCAGGACGGAATATTAAAAGCGATGCAGGGCATTACCACCGTGGATGAGGTGCTTAGAGTGGCAGAGTAAATTATAATGCAAATACCTCAAATGAGCATGCAAATACTACAAAAGTTCTTAGGCAAATTATAGAAGAAGATAAATGCGTATACAAAGAATTATCTTATGAAATAGTCGGATTACTATTTCAAACGCATAAAGATTTAGGCCATTTTCGCAATGAAAAACAGTATGGGGATTATTTTGAAAAATTATTGCGGCAACAAGGAATAAAGTATGTACGAGAATATAGGTTTGAAGATCATCAATACGGGATTGGCAACATAAGATGCGTGGTTGATTTCATAATTGATGATAAAATTGTGATAGAATTTAAGGCAAAAGATTCTTTAACAAAAGAGGATTATTATCAAGTTAAAAGGTATTTAGTGACGTTAAACTTGCATTTAGGGATTTTGGTTAATTTTCGGCAACCAAGGTTAGTGCCCAAAAGAGTTCTAAATAGTCTGTATTATAAAAAAGACCATTTGCATTAATTAATTTTTGCAGTATTTGCATGTAATTTGCGGATTTGCATTATAAAAAGTATGCTTAACAAAAAATTTTTTCAAAAACTAAAAAAAGACTATGACCAGAATACCGGCGAGCGGCGGCAAATTATCAGCCGCGCCAATATTATTTTGCACGACTCCAAGCGCGTTATTTTTTCCCTGCACCGCGGGGATGTTAAAACCGCTGAAAATTCTATAAATGAAATAGAAAATACTTTAAAAGAAATGGAGAAAAAATTCGGCTATAGCCGACTGATAAAAGAAGGCGCTTATAACGCCGGCGTGGAAGAGTATGTTGAGGCAAGGATGTTTTTTAATATAATCAACGGAGAGAAAATTGATAAAATAAAAGATATAACTTTAAGCGTGGACGCTTATCTGGGCGGCATTTCCGACACTACTGGAGAATTGGTGCGCCTCGCTACCAACGAGGCGGCCAAGGGTAATTTTAAGGAAGTGGAAAAAATTAAAAATATCATTACGGACGTTTTAGCCGAACTAGTTGAGTTTGATATTACCGGTTATCTGCGCACCAAGTATGACCAGGCGAAGCAGAATTTAAGGAAAATTGAGCAGATTATGTATGAGGTAAAAATTAGAATGAGGAATTAGGAATTCAGAGATATACGAGGTATTAATTGGGATATTAGAATTTTTTTTAAATATTTTTATGCCAATTAGAAAAATACTGGATTACGTTATCACTCACAAAATCGCCGCGTCAGTGACAGTAGCCGTAGCAGTCGTCGCGCTCTGCGCCGGCGGCTTTTTGTTTTTGAGTCATAATAATACTGGCACTAATAGCAATAATGCAGAAAGCGAAGGCAAGACCGGCCTTTTTTATTTTTCACTAACTCAGCCGGTTTTTGCTCAAGCGGCCGCCGCCGGTAGCGATGTCAGTCCGCAGATACCGCGTACGGCTGTAAAAATAAACAAACTGGCAAATTTACAGGATTTCACCGGCGATGGTATTAATTTGAGCGCGGCGCAGCAGGCGGCGCTGGAGGAGCAGGGACTCTTTTTGACTGATAACAATATCATTGGCGAGCAAACAGATTATGGGCAGACTGATGACTTTGTGGATACATATCGTTCTTTTGCCGGCAGTTTTAGTCCGTATTACCGCAAACCGCAAAACGCTATTTTTATCTCCAGCGATTTTGCTTTGCATCTGTATCATATTTTAGCTGATCGCAGTTTCCAAAAAATAGAAGAAACAAAATTTCAGCCGATGCTGACCGAAATGGCCCGGGCTTTGTTTTTGGATTCAATCAATAATTATAACGCCGCCACGGATCAGAAATTAAAAGATTCTTATCAGCGTTTGGCGGTTTTTCATTTGGTGCCGCTGGTAGCGCTGAATGCCGGCAGCCAGTCGGCTGAAGTAAGCGTATCGCCGGCGGATTATGAAACATTCGCTCAATATTTAGACGCCATAGCGGCGCAGAAAATAAAAAACAGCGAAGGCCGGTTTAGCTTTAGTTTATTAGATAAAAATTATGCCGGTATTGAACTCAGCGATGATATTTATGAGACGGCCAAGCGAGAATTGGGTTTAATCAGCGAAGCTAAAGGTGTTGCACCATCGCCGCTTTTTTCTCCATTGCGTCCGGAATTTGAAAACGATTACACGCAGTTTACGCCCCGCTCGCACTACACCAAAAATGACGTTTTAAAGAGCTACTTTGTCGCCATGATGTGGTACGGCCGGATGGGGTTTAGCTTGAACAGCGCTGAATTGACGCGCGATGCTATTTTAGCTACGGCTCAAATCAATAATATCAAAGTCAATGACACGACCGCCGCCGCTATTTGGGCGGATATGTCCGCTACCATTGATTTTTTTGTGGGCGAAACTGATGACGCAACCGCTTATCAATATACGCCGCTGATTAAAACTGTTTATGGCGATGCGGCCAGCATAAATCGGCTAGCTGATGATAATTTGTTACAGCAGTTTATTGCTCAAGCCGTAAAAGAATTGCCTGTGCCGCGCATTTTATCCGAAGTTATTGACATGAAAAATTACGACAGCGCCACCAAAGACGAATTATTAAAAAATACTCTGCAATTTCGCTTCATGGGCCAGCGATTTACGCCGGACGCTTACATTCTCAACCGGTTGACGCAGGGCGATGAAGCGCCTGACCTGGAAACCGGACAAAAACTGCCGACTATGCCGACCGCGTTAATGCCGGTCTCTCTGCTTAACCCCGATAATACCGTTGTTAAATCATATTTGGATGAGTGGGTTAACAATCTAGAGAGAATTGCCCAACAAGGCAGGCAGTCTGATAAAGTTATCGCTAAAGTTTATACCCAACTGCAGAGTGAATTTGCCGGCTATGGCCAGGATGTTTGGACTAAAAATATTTATTGGAGCTGGTTGAACTGTCTGCGTCCGCTGTTGTCGGCTTATGCCGACGGTTATCCGTTGTTTATGACTACCCCGGCCTGGCAGAAGAAAAGCTTGGGAACAGTACTCGGCTCTTATACTGAGTTAAAGCATGATACCTTGCTCTACGCCAAGCAATCGTACGCGGAAAAAGGCGGCGGCGGCGATACGGATATACCAATGCCGCCGGTGGTGAAAGGATACGTGGAGCCGGATTTAACTTTTTGGAATCGGCTGAGCGCGTTGGCTGAAATGACGCAAACCGGTTTGGCGCAGAGAAATTTAATGCCGGAAGATTTTTCATATCGGTATAAAATTTTAGTTGAATCTTTGCAATTTTTTAAAGATATTGCCGGGCAGGAACTGGCAAATCAAACTATTAGTGATGACGATTTTGAAAAATTGCGCACGATAAATTTTTCACTGGAACAATTGACGGAAGCTTTGCCGGGTGAAGAATTAACCACCAAGGAGCGCCGGGCAGGTTTAATCGCCGACATTCATACC
>Ga0210057_1001428_pt1 | contig 36388 bp, 30 predicted proteins | sample CryGeyCG2114_010_2_FD_183968 | JGI IMG/M metagenome (GOLD analysis project Ga0210057, IMG submission 183968) | Groundwater microbial communities from aquifer - Crystal Geyser CG10_big_fil_rev_8/21/14_0.10 (SPAdes) (version 2) | ecosystem: Environmental > Aquatic > Deep subsurface > Groundwater ... | reverse complement strand
AGCCACGCTCGACCCGGCCCGGCACGATGATGCGGATGATCACCCCCACTCGTGAAATGAGTTTCATTTCATCGCGGCGACTTGGTTCATATTTAGAAACAGCCAGACCAGCATAATGAACTCCCGGTGTGGCGGTCTTCGGCACACGCACCGTGAAGTCGGCCTTTAAGCTTCGCCCGGCTCCAAGAGACCAGATGCGCTGATCCGTCGTTAACCAATCACCGGCATCTTCATTTAAGCTGGCATTATCCACAAAAAGATAACTCCCCTGCCCGCCCTCCAGCACATCCAAGCCAACGGTCTGTACATAATAACTTTCATCACTATTATTGTTAATAATCACTGTCTCTCGCTGGCTCTCGCCCGGCGCTAAACCCATTTCATAATAATCCCGCCCTTGGCCATCGGTTGCATCCGGAATCTGGATACCCAAACCCAAAGACTCGGCCCCAGCCACTTGCGACCAGCTGAAGCTTAAGCCAAAAATGGCCAAGATTAAAATAATAAATTTATTTCTGGTCATCCTTCCCTTTCTTTTTACCTTTTTTCATCTTTTTTTCCAAAGATTTTGGCTTCTCACCTCGGGCTAATTTTTCTTTAGCTGCCTTGATCGAAGCCGCCGAGAGACTGCTTATTTCTTTCTTTGGTTGACTTTCAGCAGTCTTAGGTTTGGCCTGACGTTTCACAAACGGATCGCGGCCACGTCTCGGCGAAGCAGCGGCTGTTTTCTTATCCTCGGCGGCAGAAGCTGGCACCAGCAATTGGCCGCCAACCATAAGGCGGAAGGGCCAGCGCAGACGGTTCAACCGCGCCAATTCCTGCCAGGAAATTCCATACTTCAAAGCCAGACTCTTTAGGGTGCCACCTAGCTCGATGGTAATGGCCTTAGTCTCGATGACCTCCTTAACAACAGCTTTCCTTTGATCAACTGGCTGTTGACGACGGCGGAGATGAAGCATAGTCCGCCAAAAACTCGGTCGGCGCCGATCGGTCCGTACTTCACCATGAACTGCATCCGGCAGATAGATTTCTTTAACATTCTCCAGATTGTACGGCGGCTTCAGATTATTGATCGTGGCCAAAAGTTTCCAGTTAAGCTGGTATTCGTTAGCAACCTTGCCGATGGTGTCGCCGCTTTTAACTTTGTAGGTTATCACCGGCATCTTGCTAAGGCGCACCAAACGTTGCCAGATGATCAGATGCCAGATCATCCAAATGATCAGTGCTAACAGAGCCAAGATAGCCACAAAAGTGTACGGAATCACAAAGCCAAAGGCCCAGCCAGTTTTTTCCAAATCATAGTTCAAGGCCCGGGTGGTCACCTTGGCCACTACCGGCCCAAAGAGCGGTGCAAATTTTTCTTTTTGTGGCCAGACATAATCATGGACGATACTCTTGTTCGGTAAGATAGTTGGCGAGTAAAAATCACTCTGTCCCCAAAAACCAAACATAGTGTAAACCCTGGCTGTACTGACCAAAGAAACGCGCGTATTACCAGTATTCCGATAGCCAAACCGCATATAGATTTTCCCTTTGGCTCCGCGAAAAAGCCAACGTTTGATGACGTCGTACTTATTGACCAAATCTCCAGCGATAGTCACATAAGCCAAGGTTGCTGTGCGCACTTTAATGGCAACCCCCGCTCCCCCAGAACGTATGTAACCATCCGGCTCTCCCTTCACCTCCCAAACAGCGAAACCACCGTGAGTATCGCCGACTGGCGCGTCTTCGGGCGCGGTAATCTTAAAACGCACCGCCACCTTCTTTTTGGCCGGCACAGTCAGCTCCTGTTCATCCAAGAACTCTACCCAAGCTCCAAACTCAACATTATCTCGATGATCCTCGATAATTCCAATCTGACCCTCGTCATCACTATTCCCGTCGAGGGCCGCCACCATGACTCTTATGTCTGTATCGCCCCCATTAGCCAAAAGAAGGGCATCCTCAACAGATTCACCACTTTCAAGATCATAATAGAAAGAACTAGAAACGCGCCCCTCTCCGGTTTTGGGATATGCTGGAGCAATGCCGATCGCTTCGGCTGGCAAAGAATGGCTTAACAAAAAAATAAAACTTAATCCAAAAAGAAGAGTCCAGTATTTGATTTTAGCGAGGATATTCATATTATTTATTTTTATCTTCGAACATGGATTACAGAACTACTATTCCGATAAACTTCGCGCCAATCTTCATTTGAGCGTAAAACAAAATCTAAAGGCCTATTCGGCATAATTAAGACCCAGTCAACACCATACTTATCAAGGATCCCCAATGCCTCTGGTTGGGCATTCAGGGCCAATTGGCTTTCATAAAAAACATACCGCTCACCTAGTTTCCAGAAAGGCATTCGCCCATCAATAAAGACTTTCTGCTCTGGAAATTGCCAAACAAGTAAGCCACCCCAGGCGTATTCATTAAAAACTCTCTCCCCTATTCTATCAGAATTTTGCTTTGCCCACTGAATGGCTTTATAGGGATAAGCGTAATCACCGGTATACCTTTTTTCTAAATCCAGGCTACCCACAACTAAGTTATTCCCATAACGATAGCCAAAAAAGAGAAAAAGGGCTAACGTCACAAGAACCAAACCACGATGTCGATCAAAACTCTTCAGAGCGTCACCAACTTTCAGATCGATGACCTCGCCGAACCAACTGATGGTCGCGATCATAAAAAAAGGCATATTGCGCCAATATTTAAAAGCGAGATAAGCCAGAACCAGAGTAATTAACCAACGGGTTGGCTGAATCTTGCGATAACCAACCAAAAGAAAAATGGCCAGAACGATGCCATAAACTAGAAAATTACGAGCAATGTCAGCACTGATATTAACCGCCTGCCATTCACCAATGTTAGAGAGGGCAAACTGATCACTCAAGGTTAGATAAATATCGTAATAAAGCCGCAGACCATACGGATTAATCAATGTTATAGCCAAGGCCAAACTGCCGGCCAGAAAAAGATGTTGCCAACGAAGCCAAGGAAGGACTGTTTCCTGCCATTTTTTTTCTAATTTCGGCTCAAAGTGAAGCATAATTATTTTTGCCAATTCTGCCACTCCGAAGACACCCAGAACACCGAAGCCCATAACAAAGCCGCCGTGCAGATTGGTCCAAAGTAAAAACAAAGGAACCAACCAATAGGCCGATTTAATCTCACCACGACGATAACGAACCAAAAACCAGAGCAAACCAACGATACCAAGCAGAGTCAAAACCTGCACCCGCACACCCAAGATTGGCAAAGAGGCCAAGACACCAAAAACTGCGGCCAAAGCCCTTGCCGAGCGCGAAACCGGACCGAAAATACCGACCGCCCAATAAAAAGTAGCGGCGATAACGAGGGCAAACAAAACGGAAAGCGCCAGAGGCCCCAAAGAGTTATGAATCAAAGCCAGCAAGATATCGCTCAACCACTCATGGTCCACCCATGGCCAGTCCGGCATCGTGTAGGAATATGGATCGAATTTAGGGATACCGCTCTTTAGGAAATCTGTCCCAGCCTGTAAATGCCAGCCGAAATCTGGATCCACCGCTGGCCGCGCCCCAAGCAAAACTAAAAAAATAAGCAGCAAGCTTGTAAAACTCCATGGCCACTTAAATTTGCCTAATCTAAAATTAGTTTTTGTTTTTGTCTTTTTATTGCTTCCCTCCATACTTTAAATCATACCGCGAACAAAATACAAAAGCGACTCTCTCGAGTCGCCCTTTTCCCTTTTTATATTAAATCTACTATAGACTTTTGTTTCCAATCTCCGACTTTTCACTATTTAGTAATGAGAGTGATGTTCAAAGTTGTATTATAAGTACCCGCAGGGGCAGCAAGCGGAACGTTAATATTCATCTGCATATTATTCATCATCCACTCCCCGACCCCGTTATCGTTCGTGGTAGTTGATTCGTACATAATCTCATTATCCCCAACGCCCAATCCGTTCCAACTGGACACGTCTGCGCCCTCCGTTGCTTCGTTGAGATCACCGGAAACGTTGGTCAGCACAGCTGTACCCGTGGTCGGGAACCAACCGATGGTACTGATGGCAATCTGTGCCGTATTATCAGTATTTTTGACCAAGTTGGTCGTAAAAAACCCATAAACCTTCCAACCAGCGTTAGTACCGCGTAAATCGTTGATGTTGGTCGGGCCAAGATTAGCAGTTGCACTCTCACCGCCAACGTTAACGTTACCCCACGCCAGAGTGGTTGGCACAGCGTTAGTTTCAAGAGAGCCAGCGTCAACGTTAATATTAACTGTTGCGGCACCATTATTAGCCGCCTGAACCTTTGGCATGGTTACCATCACCATTAGTGCCAAAGAACCAACCAATAAACCGAAGAGGGCTTTTTGTAAATTCCAAGCGGCCGTATTTGCCAGCTGGTTTTTAATTTTTGAACTTACTTTATTTTTCATTTTTTATTTTGGTTTCTTGCAAAATCTGTATTATAGTATTATATCATACCCCATTAATTTTGTCAAGGATTTTAAGCATTTTCCACTAATATGGTAAGTTAGAGATATGCAGAACCCAATCGCCCCCACCGTTCTTTATATATTTAAATTAGATGGAAATCGATAGACCGCCTGCAACCATAAAAAAACTTAGCCAGCGATGGATAATCGCTTTCCTTGCTTTAACCGCTCTCACACCAGTAATTTACAGCGGTTTCACTCCCTACTCCGGTATTTTCGACCACAATATGTGGTTGATCAGCATTTCTTTTATCGCCGGCGGGTTGTTGATGCTTTATTCCCTTTTTAAATTAAAACAAGTCCCCAAGCTCTCCTTAACCTGGTTAGACATTACAGTTATGCTCTGGCTACTCTGGTTGGTATTCACCACTTTTTTTACTTCGGTTAATGTCATCGATAGTTTTTTTGGCGAAGTCCAAAGAACCGGCGGCCTGATCCATTGGCTGGCGCTGGGCTTTTATTATTTTTGGCTAAGGATTTTTCTGCCCTTGGACCGCCAGACATTTTGGCGGACCTTGCAAATGCTGTTCGTTTTCAGCGGTAGCTTAGTCAGCTTATATGGATTGTTGGCTTTCTTCATGGGCTTAACGGAAGGCCATAAGTTTTACGCCACTTTTAACAATGAAAGCTTCGCTGCTTATTTTCTTTCACTGACACTGATTACCACTTATGTCTGGTGGCTTGAGAATAAAGAGCAAAATGCTTCGCGCTGGGGCTTAATCGCTCTACTTATTCAAGCTGTTGCTCTTTGGTTGGCTCAGACCAGATGGGCTTATGCCATCACTTTTGGCGGGCTAATCATTGCTTATTGGTTAATCAGTAAAAATAATTCCAAAATCAAGGCTGACAAAAAAGGTCTCAGTCTTCTTGGCCTGCTGGGAGCCGCGAGTGTGGTTTTGGTGAGTTTTCTTACTAAAGGTTTAGCTTACTTTAGTTTGAACTCTAATACTTTTGAATATCGTCTGGATGCCTGGCGGATCAGCTTTGAGGCCTGGCTGGCCAAACCCATCTTCGGCTGGGGTTTGGAAAATTTCAATGATGCTTTTAACGCTCACTATCAGCCGCTTTTTGAAGAAGGCGGCGCTTCGGTTAATCTTTGGTTTGACCGAGCCCACAACTTTATTCTCGAAAATCTGGTCACTCTTGGTGTGGGCGGTTTTGTCATTTTAGCTATCATCGCTCTTGTGGCTCTTTGGGTGGGTTTGAAAAATATTAAATCAGCGGCTATCGCGCCGTGGGCCACTGTCATCATCCTGGCCTATTTTGGTAATAATTTATTGAGCTTCGAAACAATGCCCACAACGATTATTTTTATAAGTGCTCTGGCTTATCTCGGCGGGCTGCTGCCGCCTTTTAAAATATTTAAGGCCAGCCAGATATTGGCTAATAGTTATGTGACGATTAGCGTCGCCATGATTTTCGCCGGTTTTCTTTGGGGCGCTATCCCCTGGTTCGCCCATCAAAATGCCATTGTTCACTTGACCACTTCCGGCCTTAGAGACGAACAGGATCTGGCTGAATTGACCCAAATCCTCAAACCCGCCCCTTATTTGATTCCTCAAATCGCTCTTTATACTTATGGCATCTATCCCCTACCCGAGCGCCACAGCTATAGCCTTTTGGCCGAATATATGATGAATCATCAGAACCAATTTAAGGATAATCCGGAATTTCAGGGAGCTATCGCCACCACCTGGGATAAGTCTGACGATCCCCAAAAAAATGAAAAAGTCAAAGCTGGTCTCTTGAACGTGTTGAAAATCTCACCTCGTAGCGCTTTCACTTGGCTGAATCTGGCTATTGCCGAAGTCAATCTTGGAGATTATTCAGCCGCTCTAAAAAGTATCAACAAAGCCCTTGAGCTCAATCCTGACACCAAGGAAGCAACCAATATTAAGAACAAAATTTTAGCATTTATCCAAGAAGAGCAAGCCAAAGAAGGCTCTCCGTGAAATTAGAAAAATGATAACTAAAAATTCCCGAGCTTTCGGGAATTTTTAGTTATTTTTTAAAAAATAAAAAGATAAGACCGACAAAATGAAAACCTATTTCATTTTGTGCATGAAGAGCATGTAAACGGCAGAGAGACCGATGAGGTCATAGATAATGGCGGTAATGGCCCCAACCCCAAAGATGGTTTGGACAAGGTCAAAACTGAAAAAGCCGACCAAGCCCCAGTTGAGAGCGCCAATGATGACCAAAACGTAAGTCAAAGTTTTAAGCCAGTTCATGAAAGTGCCTCCTTATTTTTAATATAAAAAACTCTCGACCCTGCTTAAATTATAGCAATTTTGTCCCCCTCGGTCTAATGCGAATTTTGGCTAAATCTTTAATCCTTTTCAGATTTTTAAGTCTGCGCGCGGAGCGAATTTTGTACCCACCAATCTGGGTTCGACGGAGCCGGGAAAGATAGGCGCCGATCCCCAGTCCTTCCCCCAAATCATGCGCCAATGAACGAATGTAGGTACCGGAAGAGACACGAACCCTGATCCGGAGCTTCGGGTATCGGAAGGTCTCAATCTTCAGAGAATATATCCGAACCTCTTGTTTTGAAAGCTTCACCACACGACCGGCTCGAGCCAGTTTGTAAGCCGGCTCTCCCCCGATTTTTTTGGCCGAAAAAATCGGGGGCGCTTGCTGATGTTTCCCCAGAAAACTCTTGGTCACCCGTAGAATTTCGGCCAGACCCGGCCGTCGATTTGAGATGTGCTTTTTGGGACCCTCGATATCATAAGTGGCGCTCACCACACCAAGCGTCACTTCCGCCACATACTCCTTGTCCAATTTGATAAATTCACCAAGCTGCTTGGTGAATTCTCGACCAATGGCAACAATCATTAAGCCCGTGGCCGCGGGATCTAGCGTGCCCGCATGCCCAATCCGCCTCTCTCCCGTCAATCTCCGCAAAAAATCCACCGCATCATGTGAAGTGATATTCTTCGGTTTGTTGATTAAGAAAACACCTTTCATCTCACCAGTATTTTACGCTAAAAATAAACGGCTCAAAATTTGAGCCGTTTATTTTCGAACCCCGGAGATTATAACTATTATGCTAGCTAGCATAATAAGTGGCTCCTAAAGCTCTTATTCTATTGACAAAAGAGCCCATGCGGCTTAAGCTTTAGGCCGATATGATTTCTGGATAAAATATGGAGAATCAACCAAAAAACAAATTAGTTGACCTCATTTTTGGCAATACGCAGATTATTATCTTGCTATCGCTTTTTCTTTTAGTCGCCGGGGTCTCTTCCTTACTTGGGCTGAAACGTGAAGGCTTCCCGTCAGTAACCCTTAACATTGCCTACATCACGGCTCCCTTCCCGGGAGCCAATGCTGATCAGGTCGAGCGTCAACTTTTGGAACCGATTGAAGCCAAGATCGAAAAGATTAAGCATGTTGCTGAATACGAAAGCTCCGCCTCCAACTCTTTTGGTATGGCTATCGTCACCTTTGAAGAAGGCGTCGATCTGGACGAACATATCCGTACCCTCCGGACTGAGATTGACGATATCAAATTACCCGATGGGGCCGAAGATCTGAAAGTCAGCAAAATTGATATCACTGGTGGTCTTGGAGATTTTGTTGTTGGTGTCACTGGCATCTCTGACCCATGGGATTTGTATCATCAGACAGAAGAGATCAGAAAAGAGATCAAGAGCTTGAAAAATATCAGCGATGTTGAAGTCCTTAACCCTCTCACGTCACAGATTGTCATCGAATTCGACGAGAGTGCCTTAAAGGAAAAGGGGCTCACCCGTGATCAAGCCGAAGAAGTTTTAAAAATTGCTCAGGCTGACCTGCCCGTTGGTAGTTTCGTTGATCGCACTGGCGATCGCATCAATCTAGGACTCAAAAAAGAGATTTCGGACTTAAGCAAATTGCGAGATATCCAGATAACACCCACGGTCCGATTGGAGGACGTTGCTCATGCTTGGGTAGAGCTGGATAACAATGATTACTACAACCGTTTAGGTTATCGCATTTCCGATGATCACAGCGACGAGATGTTAATCGAACGCACTTTGCTTTTGAACATTAAACGCAAAGATACCGCCGATCTGCTTAGAGTTGATAATGAATTAAGTGAAAAAATTGAAGAGATTAAAGACGAGAACAATCTCGGATCTGATCTTGAGATTGTACCTATCTACAGCATGGCCGACTTTACCCGCAGCCAAGTTGGCGAAGTTCAGTCTGCTCTTTTTGGTCAATGGCTCGAAGATCTCGGCGGGCTTGGTTTTATCGGCTACATGGGCGGAGCCATCTTTCTGGTTCTGCTCTTGTTACTTATCTTTATTAACGTACGTGTAGCCGTCTTGGCTGCCCTCTCGATGCCTCTTTCTATTATTTCAGCGGCGATTGTCCTGCAATTGCTTGGCATCAATTTAAATACATTAGTACTCTTCTCGATGATTCTTCTGCTCGGGCTAGTCGTTGACCCGACCATTGTCTTCTTGGAGTCCATCCAAAGATATCGTGAACAGGGTTATGGCGGTCGAGAAGCCGTCGCCAAAACCATCTCCACGGTTGGCACCGGTATGTTTTTGGCCGTGCTCACCAACATCCTAGTCTTTGTTCCGTTTGGGATTGTTTCCGGATTTTTTGGCCAAATCATCAAATACATTCCCCTTACGGTCATCCCAGCTATGGCCGCCTCTTTGCTTATCCCCATTGTTTTATTCACCCCGATAGCCGCCGGCTGGTTACGTCCCCGCTCTGATCAGACGCATCGTCTAAACGAACACAATTCGGAGCTGACCGGCACTTGGCATCTATCAAAATTGCTCGGCCGTTTTATCAAAAATTTGCTGGCGCCGACCAAGGGTAAGGCGGTCCTCAGATTTATGATTGTTCTATTGGCCACTACTTTGCCGTTTGGCGTTGCCGGAATACTGATGCAAAGTGGCGCCATCAAGATTGTCCAATTTGCCAGCGGTGGCGACGCCGAGCTCATCGCCATCAACGGCGAGATTCCCGAGAACTGGTCTTTTGATAAAGCCGTCTATTCAACGGTGGTGCCCTTGCAATCAATTCTGGCCGAACAACCAGAAATCAAAAACTTTGGTTACTACATGCAACAGGGCAACTCATTTGCCATTATCGCCAATCTTTACACTTCTGAATACCGACAGGAGGAGGATCTGCGCACTGCCAGTGATTTGGTAGACGACCTGAATCGGAATTTCAAGAGCTTGGGCGAGAAAGTTACCATCACTGCTGTCGCAGACGATGGTGGCCCGCCAGAAGATAATTACCCAGTCAGCCTCCGTTTCTTTGACCAAGATTTCGACAAATTGCGTGTTGCTGCTACTGAAGCTACGGAATTTCTAGGAGATCAAGACGGTATTATCAAAGTAACTGACACTCTTTCAAACAATGGCGGCAGTCAGACTGGCGTCACCTTGCTCTTAGATGAAGACCACAACCTCAACCTCAATCCATTTTTAAGCTTTAAGACCATCGCTGATCAGCTCAAAGAAAACAAAATCGGTCATGTTGAATTTAATAACACCACTTATGATTTAGTGACTAAGATGTCTGGGGAGGTTAACTCTATTGAAGACATCGAAAATATCAAAATAGCTCTTGGTTATGGTCAAGCAGTAAAAATCAAGGAACTCATCAAAGGTACCGAAGCCCCACAATCTCAAACTATTCAAAGACTTAATGGCCAGAGGTATGTTGAGGTTCGTGCCAAGGTTGATGACAATACTGATCCTGTCAAAATCCAACAAGAACTGAAAGATTACTTTGACGAAGATAAGCTTGGCGATCTCGGACTTGATACAAAATTGACCGAATCGGGCGGTATCGCTGCCTCCATGGCCGAAACTTTCACAGAGCTTTTCATCGCCTTGGCAGTCGCGATGTTTTTAATCTACGTCTTACTGGTTGTTTTCTTCCGCTCCTTCCTCTCACCACTTATCATTCTCTTCGCCGTGCCACTTGGCTTTGTCGGCGTCTTTCCGGCCATCGCCGCCACCACCGGCCAGCTTGGCTTCTTGGAGCTTCTCGGCGTTGTGGCTATGGCCGGCATTGTGGTTAACGTCACTATTCTGATTATCGGCTTTGCCAATCATCTAAAAAGCCAAGGCCAAGACGTCAACAACGCCATCGCCACTTCTATCGCCGTTCGTTTCCGCCCGATTTTGCTCACTCAGCTGACCGCCTTTGGTAGTTTGATCCCGCTGGCCTTCTACTCGCCGTTCTGGCGTGGTTTGGCCGTAGTCATCGCCTTCGGCATCGTTGTTTCCGCCCTGCTCTCGCTCATCACTACCCCGATTCTCTACGCTTGGAATGAAGCCATCATTCGCTTCTTTCACCGTCATCAGCCCGAGACTCACTCCTGACGATACGACTCAATAATCCTCTCGACCTCTTGAGCGTTTTTGGCGCTCATTAGTTTCATCCGCAATTCTTTCGCCCCATCAAAGCCGGAAACGTAACTTTTAAAATGTTTTTTCATTAAGTCAAACGGCTTGTGCTCTCCCAGCAGTTTTTCAAATAATTTCGTATGCTCTAACATTATTTTTAATTTTTCAGACAAGGACATCTTGCTCTCATCAATCTTCGGATTAAAAAACCACGGCTTACCAAAAACAGCCCGACCAACCATCACGCCGTCTAGACCATATTTTTTGGCTCTCACTCGAGCATCCGCCAAGTCCTTAATGTCACCGTTGCCAATGATCAAAGTTCGGTTGGGTGATTTATCTTTTTTGGCAATCTTGGCGGCCACCGCAATCGCTCTCCAGTCCGCCGGCACTTTGGACATCTCCTTCTTGGTGCGACCGTGAATGGTGATGGCGGCCGGCGCCTCTTTCAAAAGTTCGGTGATGATTTTTTTGATTTCATTCGTGCTGTAACCAATGCGAATCTTAACCGAAACCGGCAAATCCCCCGCCCCCCTTTTTGTTTCTCGAATAATTTCTCGCGCCAAAGACAAATCCCTAAGCAAAGCGGCACCGGAATTCTGCCCGATCACGTGCTTTTGTGGACAGCCCATATTGATGTCGATGCCGTCAAATTTTAACTTACGCATCAGCTTGGCAGATTCATAAAAATTCTCCGGCTTGGAGCCAAAAAGTTGAGCCACGATGGGCCGCTCCTTGGTTGAATATTTGAGATCGATCAGAAGTTTTTCTCGACCTGGCGATATCAAGCCATCGCAGGCGACAAACTCGGTCAGCATCACATCCGGCTTGCCATATTTAATAACGATCTGCCGAAAAGCAGCATCCGTAATGTCTGCCATTGGCGCCAAAACCAAAATCGGACGCCTCAACTTGTGCCAAAAATCTTTTTTCATAACCAAATAAACTGGCGATAGATTGCCAGTTTATCATACCCGCCTAACTTTTAAATAAAAAGTTAAGCGGGATAACTTATTTTGAATATTGAACTAAAAAAGATTTGCCAGAACAATAGCAAAAATCAATAACCAAGTTACTGTCAAAAGCGTTAAAGTCACCGCCTCATTCCATTTACCCTTGAGCGCCATAAAAATCGGCCAACCCAGCACTGAACCGGTAGCCAAAATGGCCGTAATCATAAAAACGATTGGAATAATGACAAACTCATGAGCTAGCGGCTGCGATCCTTCGACCGAATTTACAAAGTTCTCAACATTCATCATGAAAAGCGCCCACAACCAAACGACCACGCCAGCACCAAGCGCCTGCAGAAATCCCCAAGCCCAAAATTTAGAAATGTTTTTCATCTGTTTTTATTTTATCAAAATTAATGAACCGAAAAAATCGGTAAATTGATTCAAACAGACAACTGGGCCAACAGTTTTCCAACAAGATGATGAGATTCTGCATACTCCTCATCAGGACCCAGCTTATCGATTGATGATAGCAATGCTTCTTTGACCCCTCCCCTTTCAGACTCCATGATTCCATTGATTTTGATAAAATATTCCAGCAACAGAAGAGCGGCTTTAGTCATAAACGGTGGTGTCGGTGGTTCACTGAATCGCAAAATCCCTTCTAGAATAATAGGCAATCCTTCAATTGGCATGTGCTCTAGCATCTCATTTTTCGCATCAAGAAAGCGGTTTCGAAACTTATTTATATCATCTTTCGAAATGGGCTCCCCTGCTGTTGATAACAATTTCTGAATGAAATTTTCATCAAGGATATTCCCCCAATCAGAAATTGCCCTTTCTTCGCCGAGTTTTATTTCTTTCTTTATTTCATCAGCAGTCAAACCAGCGTATCCTGATATTCTACGGATTCTATTCCCCGGGGTATTATGCAAGAGCGCTGCAAATTTATTGCGTTCGCTTTCGTCGACGGCTCGACGATACATGCGATCAGCAACGAGCTTAAGCTCCTTGATATTCTCAAAAGCTTGGCGACGATAAGTGACAAAATGGTCCAGAAGCCGTTCTTTGTCCTCTTCCGATATAGCGTGGTTATAACTCAGTTGAGTTTTAACTCTGTCCATAAAATCTCTATGCCGATCGCTAATAAACCCAAGACTAGGATAGCTGACATTGTCGAGGAATTCATCATCAAAATAAGCTACAATTTCATCCTTAGCTCTTTCAACCATATCTTTAAGCCAAACGTCGGCTAAATTACGAAATGCCTGTTCTCCAGAAGTACTACCATAGGAACGATGCATTTCTTCTGCTATATCAAATAATACATTCTCTGGCTCTAGGTGATTCTGCTCTGAATGAAAATCACCAAAAAGGATATGTTTAATCTCGTGTTTTTTGACCGCAACTAGCTGATCCCCTCTTTCGTCGCTGTTTCTATTAACCACTACGATTCTTCCATTGAGCTCTTGCGGGAGATAATTCGCAACTATCGTTTTCCCTTCCGAGATAACCGACCTAGGGTCGCCTCTCTCGGATTCGCTAAGAGCATAATCCTCTTCATCCAAATAAATCACAAACCCAATCGGCAAACTTTCAATGGCGACATCTCCCTTAAACTTTTTTTTCAAATATTTTTCAGCAAATGCTTTTGGATCGGCCGAAGCTTCAACTCCATAAGATGCCAGCTCTTTTCTTCCTTCAAGGAAATTAACAATACTCAGTCTAAACCCCCTCCTTTGCGAAAGAGCATATTGGAATTGGATTTTGTTATTGTCCACTGTCTCGAAGGCTTCTTCAAGCAATTCCTTGTAAAGTTCAGCGTCGGACATGCCATCAATTTCAGACAGATTTTTTTCAACATATTTTTGAAGTCGGATAGTCATATCCGCCGAAATTTCAATCTGGCGAGACAGCTCTTGAGACTTTTCGCTTCTGGGCAATTGTTGGAAGCGATGTTCGTATTCACCCTTGGGCTCAACTAAAATCGCCGAGCGCAAAGTTTCATACAGACTTTGCGGACGATCAACGCCCTTGATTAATTCTTGAGCAGAAGGGTCGAAAGGATTGCTTACAAAAGATTCCCTTATGTCAGGATGTTTCAAAAAATATCTTGCCGCCGCTTCCGCTTTTTCCGGTTCGCGAGTTCTTCTATCCAGTTGATACGCTTCGGTGTTTGTTATAGCAAAATAGAGCGGATCCTTTTCCGGATTAACCGGCAGTCGCTCCTCGTCCCCCTCCGGTTGTCTACTTTCAAAGCTTTCCATCCTGTCATTATACCAAATCTAGCCCCAAAAGTCAAGATATACACGCTCTGGGAGAGGGTTTTTAGAGCTTGCCTCGTAAAAAGTCGGAAGCACCGTCTGGTTTCAATTTAATTAGGACTGAGGACTTCCCCCTTAAATCACCACCGTCAATATAGAAATCCACCTCCTCGCCAAAATATTGCCATGCTTCAGCAATGTTGCGAGCCGGTTCTTTCCCTTCCGGATTCGCACTTGGCGCCACCAGTGGTCCTGTTTCTTTCAATAATTTCTGCAATTCTCCCGACTTCGGCAAGCGAAATGCCAAACTTCCGCCCCCTCGATGAAGATACTCGAACTCATCACTCACACCCTCGAGAATTGCGCTTACTGGCCCCGGCCACCATTCATTTAATTTTTGTTTCATAGTTGGCGAAAGCTCGACGCCGAATTTGCTCAAGTCTTTGATATCAGAAATTAAAATAATCAGTGGCTTACTTTTGTCACGCTTTTTCAATTTATAAATCCGCTCAACCGCCGTTTGAGAATTAGCAGAACCCACCAAGCCGTACAACGTGTCTGTCGGCAAAATTCCAACCCCGCCCTGCTCTAAGATTGATGCGATATCCTCCAGGCCCATGTTTTAATTTTAGTAAAACTAAAAGAAAAATCTCCCCAAAATAATAAAATTATTATTTTCCGAGGAGATTTCTGCTGCTGTACTCATGAAGCTCATCTGTGACCACCATGAAATGACAATCACTAACAAGGCCTTGCCACTGTTTGTCATCTTCAGAGGGTACGTTGTAATCAAGATAAACCATTTGCATGCCTATGAGGTTGCCCATGGTAACACCCTGATCGAAAACTGGCACGGCCAGGCCTCGCGAGGTCATGACGCATGACCCCAGGCCCACGACCGCCAGTTTTTCCTTACGGGCTAGTGGGCTACCCTGACTATACCAGAGCTGGGTTTCGCTCGGAGAACACAGGGCCGTGGCGATCGCCATGAGGTGGCGCACCTTTGCCTGCCTCCTGATCTTGTGCCAGCCCATTCTCTCGAATGGGCGAAGCAGATCTTGTTTGGTCGTGCCGGGGTAAGCCCGAAATAAAAACATTTCGTACTGGCCCCTTACCGCCTCCTCCCGACTGCCCCGACCCTTATTGCCAGAAACCATTAACTCACCGATGGTTTCATCGAAGTAGTCCAACCAGACCCTATCCGGCACTTCGATGCTCAACAGTAAAAAAGATATGGTCGATACGTTCTTTATGACTCTTTTCATCTGGTCACAAAGAGCCTCCATCTCTTTCATCTTCCTAAGGATACTAGGCGTAAGCTCTCCATTCTTCTGTTCATCATATCTCTGGACTTCCATTCTTCACCTCCTTTTTTAAGGTTCAAAATTAAGACGTAAAAACAATATTCGGCTATTCAGTATATTTTGTCAACTAAAAAACCTTGCGGCCAGTTTTTCTGGCCGCAAGAAAATCAGATTCTGGACGCTTTTGAGCCGATACACTTCGTGAGCGGCTTCCCGATCCCTTGGTCATCGGGACCAGAATGACGTTTTTTAAAATTTTTATACTAGCTTCTAGTCTCGAGCTTCTAATCTCTAATCTGAAAACTCGCTAACATGCCTTGGGCGATTTCTTCAAAGCCTTGATCTTTTGGATCTTCAGCCAAGACAGAAATCAAGAAATATTCATTCTGATTCTTAGGCAAATAATAGATATCAAAATCGCCCAAACCATTAAAAGAATATGTATAGCCTTCAACATTGCCCAGATTGACTTCTCTTAACTGCTCAGTAACCTCAGCAACACCACTCTGAACATCTTCAATTCGTGTTTCAACTATGGTTTTTAGATCAACTCCGCTGTTGTACTGACGAGCAACTTCCATCGAAATACCATCATACATTTCGGTTCCTTCGGATTGAGTCGGACCCAAGACAAGGAATTTGGTCAAATTAGTGTTCAGCTCTGTAATCTCAATAATGTCAGGATGTTTGATTGAAAAGTCGGAATTCTCATTTTTATATTCTTCCCAAGTGCTTATATCGAGACTGCCAACAATTGTCTTTGGTCCCATCAGCTGACTAGCCAGAAGCCACCCACCGACAATCACGATAATTAAAATCAATACCCAGTAAATCTTTTTCATTGTTTCTCTTATGTTCAATATTTGGCTGGGGTGGTAGGATTCCCCGCACTATGCGAGCAAATGCGGGACAGGCTCCCCACCGATCATGGAGCTCCTCCACTAAATTTTTATCTTGGTTCCCAGGCTAGGACTCGAACCTAGATTGCCAGGGCCAGAACCTGGTGTCCTGCCATTAGACGACCTGGGAATAATCAAAAAATTAATGCGGGACAGGCGCCATCCGCCATTGCCACTTGGCTACACCCCATCGCTAAATCCGCTCCCTAGCATTATAATACAAAACCTCGTGACCAGAAATTCTGGTCGATAGAGAATGAGATTCTGGACATCGCCAGAATGACGAAAATAATAATTAAAAGAAGAAAAGCGGGTTTCAGCCCGCTTTTATCAAGATCAAGTCATGATTAGACCAAATGCTTTTTCCCCTTTGACCTCTTGTGATGTTTACGAAAGAGACGACGCATCTGTCTCTCAGTCCCGGAAATCAAGTCTTGACGCTCTCTGTACTCTCGAAGAAGCTCCTTGTGGCCAATCAAGACTACGAGAGTATTCCGATCCTTGAATCGTACAGGATCGACACAACAACCAAGAACCTCGAGCCCTTCATAACCTTCAGCTAGCTTTACGAAAGGCACCTTGGGGTCACCATTAAGATGGTCGAACCCGTTCGACCTTAGATCGAACTTCACACATACATAATCATTGAATTCTCGATGGACACGTATGAATTCGTCTTCACGATAAACCCTCCGAGGTTCATCCGGAGTAATAACTGTCTGGCTGGCAACTGTTACCATCGTCGTCGCTCCTTCCCTGCCTATCAAGTTACAAAAATCAAAAACCCTATATAAGGTAATGTAGTTTTTATTTAGAGTCAAACGAAATCCTTGCGGCTCAAACAAAACTGGTCGAAGACCTTGAGCGAAGTCGAAAGGCCGCAAGAAAATGAGATTCTGGACTCATCCTTCGCTAAAGCTTCGGAATGACATGGCGTGCCAGAATGACGGTTTGTTGGATATTGGATATTAAAAATTGGATATTAACAATCAAGACACCTTGATTGTTTTGAGTCCCTTTTCCAGTCGTTTTAATGATTCCTTTTGCCCGAGAACATCAAGAAGCTCCATTGGGCTGGGGCTGGCCTCGGCGCCGGAAAGAATGTAGCGGATGGGCCAAAAGACATCGCCATTGTTTAGATTATCATCGCTCACGACTTTTTCTAAAGTTTTTTGGATGGATTTCTCATTCCAAGTTTTTAAATTCTTCAAAACTGCGATTGAGCTCACCAAACCCTTCCGTGTATCAGCCAAACTGCTTTTGCGAAAAACTATTTTGGATTTAACCAGCTTCGGCTCTTTGAAATAAAAATCGATCAGTTTCTTAACATCGCTAAGCTTGCGAGCCCGCCCCTGAACTGTTTTTAGAGCTTTTTTGAGATATAGCTTATCTTTCAAATATGCTTTTGGCAAAAACGGTTCAGCTAATTTCAAATATGTGGATAAAGACTTTTCCCGCAAATAATGACCGTTAAGATAATCTAAGTATTGGACATCAAAAACCGCTCCAGCTTTTTGTACCCGATCGAGCGAAAATTCTTTAACCAACTCTTTAAGCGTAAAAATTTCCCGACCGCTGGCCGAAGACCAGCCCATCTGGACCAAAAAATTAATCATGGCTTCCGGTAAATAACCGGCGGCGATGTAGTCGCTCAAAGCCGTATCCCCCACCCTTTTGCTCATCTTGCTCCGATCGGGATTTAGCATCAACGGCAGATGCGCAAAAACCGGATACGTGAACCCAAGCGCGTTGTAAATCATAATTTGCCTGGCCGTATTCGTCAGATGATCCTCGCCACGGATAACATGAGAGATCTTCATCTCGGCATCGTCAACCACGTTGACAAAAAGAAAGAGGGGCAGATCAAGAGACTTGGCGATGACAAAATCTTCAAATTGGTCGCTCTCAATTTTTATCTCGCCACGGATTTCATCCTTAAAAATAACGGTATGCTTAGCCCCAATACGAAAACGAATGGCGCCGTCATCCCAGTACGCCTTATCCTCGGCCAGAAGTTTTTCCAAATATTTTTTGTAGAGACCACCTCGCTTTGATTGATAATACAGCTCATTCCACTTCAACCCCAACCAAGTCATGCCATCCAAAATATCATGCTCAAAGATTTTTTTGGAACGTGCTTTGTCCGTATCCTCAATACGTAAAATAAACTCGCCCCCGTTCCTTTTGGCAAAAAGATAATTAAAGAGAGCGGTTCTGGCACCGCCGACGTGCAGAGATCCGGTTGGACTGGGAGCAAAACGAACTCTTGTTTTCTTCATAAGTAAATTGTAACAGATAAAGAATAACGGAGCTTGGGCTCCGTTATTTGCGGAATTGGCGAGACCAAACTGTCAAAATCAGATATCTTGGGATGATTATGATCCAGATGGCTAAAATGATTATCACAAACATGATGCCATCCCAAATACTATCCCAAAGTCGTTGTAACAAACCATCACCCCCCGTTAGTCAGCTGGTGAACTGTTTCCTGAAGATTATCTAACCAAGTCAGCCCCTCTTCAATCTTGAGAAAGAGAAGAGCCAAACAAGCCAATCCCCATGAGGCAATGCGACTGTTCTGACAAACCATCATCTTGTCAATTAACGAATCAGCCATTTCGAACATTCTCTCACCTCCATTAAGGTTCTACCCAAAGTTTACTTTGTAGTTAACAGTTAAGTCAATAAAATCAAACAAAGCTGTCTTGACGCGGCCGAATCTTTTCGGCTGAACGATAAAACGATACAACCACTCTAACCCAAGACTGCGCAACCACTCCGGCGCCCTTTTGGCCGGTATGTCTGGATCGTGGACGGAAGCCGCTTCGGCAATAAAATCAAAAGTGCCACCGATACCAAACCCAAGTGCATTTTTAAATTTTGGCAGATTGCGCGCCAGCCATAATTCCTGTTTCGGCGCACCATAAGCTACAAAAATGACTCTTGCTTTTGAGTCTCGAATGCGATGTTCCAGATATTCGTCCTCATCCTTTTCGCCACTCCCGGCATAGACATCGGCGATTTTGAGTTTGGGGTGAATAAGTTGCAGACGATGTGCCGCTTCCTGCGCTACCCCCGGCGCACCACCCAAGAGAAAGATGGGCCAACGACGCTCGGCGCAAAGCTTGACCACTTCCCAGGTCAAATCCACACCCGTAACTCTCTCCGGAATAACGGTGTAAACATATGACCGATAAAAAAGCAGAGCTAAAAGCACCCACAAGGCCTGAAAGGAAGCTTCAATTTTTTTTAAAAAATAATGTTTGCTTTTGAGCGGTAGGGACAGAAACTTTGCGGCCCAGACAATGCCAACCCCGTCCGCAACGCTCAAAAGCGCCTCGTTTAAAATTTCTTTGAAATTATCATCACGATACGCCTTGGTGACAATCTCTGGATTCGGCGTTACAATATAACCGCTCTTCTTTTTTTCAAGCAAATTTTCAACCTCCCGCAGAGTGCCCAGAAAGGTATAAGTATTAACCTTAACGCCTAAAATATCAATCTTGGCCATATTTGAAGGAATTAGGAGTTAGGAATTGAGAATTAGGAATCAGCAACTTGTAATTAAGGAATATCTGGCTCATGATTCATGATTCATTATTCCTGATTCGCGCAAGCATCGTTTGATTTGTTTTTCAAAATTTTGTTCGGAGAATTTTTCGGCCGTTTGCTTGATGCGATTCGGCAAGAATTTATTTTCCATTGTCAAGAATCTCTCAAGCGCTTCTCGGAGACTTTTCACCGTCGGCTTGTCAAAGAAAAGACCGCTAACCTCATCCTCGACAATCTCCAGCGCGCCACCCTTGCCGTAGGCCACCACCGGTACACCGGAAGCGATTGATTCCACCATCACCAAGCCGAAATCCTCCTCGCCAGCAAAGATGAGAGCCCTGGCTTTGGCCCGAAGACTGAACAATTCATCATCGTTAATAAAACCCAAAAATTCTGTTTTGGGACCGGCCATTTTTTTAAGATTTCCCAATTCCGGACCGGTGCCGACCACCTTGAGCGGCAAGTCCAATCCGCGACAAGCGGCAACGGCCAAATCATTGCGTTTGTATTTGCTGAGTCTTCCCAATACCAAAAAGTAATCCTCTTTTTTCTGCGGATGCATTTCATTCACTGACACTGGTGGATAAATGACCTTAGCGTCACGACGATAATATTTCTTGATGCGCTCTGCCACGTTTTTGGAGTTCGCTACAAATTGATCAACTCGGTCAGCGGCAATTCGGTCCCATTGGCGAAGTTTATGCAATTGTAGCGCCAAAGGAACGCTCATCAATGGGTTTAAGTTCTGCTCACGAAGATACTCATGCGTCCAATCCCAAAGATAACGCGTTGGTGAATGAGTGTAACAAAGATGAAAAGTGTCTGGCCCAGTCAAAACTCCTTTGGCAAAAGAGTTGCTGTCCGAGATGACCAAATCATATTCACACAGATCGAACTGTTCAATGTACGTCGGCATACTGCCAAGCCAAAATTTATAATACCGACCGAAACGATCGTACTTGGACTGCAGACCGGAAGTTATAATTTTTTTGCCCGCAAAGAAGGGCTTAAGCTTTTCGTCATAGACCAAAGTGTAGATCGGCGCCTCCGGAAACATCGCTAACAGTTTGAGCAGAACCCTCTCCGCCCCGCCGAATTGCGTTAAAATATCGTGTACCAACGCCACTTTCATACAATCTCTCCCAAAGAATTAAAGATATCCACAATTTTATCCCCCGCCATTTTCCACGAAAAATGTTCTAAGCGCATCGCGCCCCGAGCGCGCAAATCCGCCCTTAGTTTTTCATTCGTCAAAACCTCCTTCATCGCTTCGTAAATGTTTTTCGTCTCGTGCGGATTGACCAAGAGAGCCGCCTCACCCGCTACCTCCTCTGTCGCCCCACCGCGACTGGTGATGACCGGCGTATTCATTTTGAACGCTTCCAAAATCGGCATACCAAAACCCTCGTAAAGCGAAGGGAAGACGAAGGCCAAGCTATGGCGGTAAAGAGACGCCACATCGCTCTCCGGTACATAACCAAGAAATCTAACCCGCTTAGGGAACTTTGTAACGAGACTTTTCTTTGAAATCTGACCGCGCTTGCCTCCCAAGACCAACTGCACATCGTCGTCCTCCTTGGCCAGAAGATCAAAAGCCCCAATAATCCGCTCGATATTCTTGCGCTGTTCCAAACGGCTCAAAAAGAAAAAATACTTCGGGCCTAAATCATATTTTTTGCCAACATCCACTTTTTTGTCCGCTTTCGGCAATTCCACGCCATGGTGGATCACAGCGATGCGATCGGCCGGCAGATGGAAGCGCGCCATCAACTCTCGTGCGGTAAATTCGGAAACGGCAACAATTTTCTTGGCGCGCCTGGCGATAAATTGGTGCGAAAACCAAAGAAACATCAATTCTTTTTTGGAGTAATTTTGCGGATATTTATAAAAGCCCAGGTCATGCACCGTCGCCACCATTTTGGGATGGATAATCGGCGCGATGGAGCCGGGCACAAAAAGCAGGTCAAATTTGCCGCGTCGCAATTTTGGGAGCAGTCCGGTCTGGCTCCAAAGGAGACGATACGGCGTAACCTCATTGGTGACGTTAGAGTACTGTCGCCATTCACCATCCAGAGGGTTTTCCGTAAAAAGCACATACTCGTTTAAAATATCTGCCCGCACAATCGCACGCGTAATATGCGTCACATAGTATTCAACGCCGGTTTTGGCACGGTCATTAATTTTACGAGCGTCGATGGCAATCCTCATAATAAATCTGGCATAAAATGGTTTTTATCTTTAAAATAGATTTTGAAGTCAAACAGTTTTAGACTATAACATTTTAGCATTTTTAATCCGTGAATCAGAAAAATAGATTTATCAAAGCAGTTATTCTCTGGAGCGTGGTCGCGATTCTCTTCACCGTCACGGCCGCCAGTCTCTTGGCCTATGCTTACGGCTATCGCTATGATTTGACGAATCGCACCATCTTTAAGTCCGGCCTGTTGGCCGTGACCACCGAGCCGAAGAATACTCTGCTCGTTTTTGAAGATAAAAACAAATCAATCCCAACGACCATCAGGGGTTTGGCTTCTGGAAGCTACCACTTCACGATTGAAAAAAGCGGCTATCGTCCCTGGCTCGGTCAAGCGGTCATTGTCCCCGGTCTTGCCACCGAAATGAAAGATATCCAGCTCGTCGCCTCAACCAACACCCAAACCAAAATTTTTGATGAGCCGCTTGTAAATTTTTGGCCGGATACAAACAGAGCCGTCGTCGAACTTAGCCGATGGGACAAAAATAAAGTTCAACTTTTGGATTTCGAAACCGGCCTTGCCCGACCCCTCTTCGCCGATCTACCGATTGTTTATACCGTCAAAAACGCCCTCTTCTCTCCCGACGACAATTTCGTTCTCATTTCTGCCTACTATCAAGGTGGCTTGAAACGCTTCATCGTTGATCTGACTCAAGAAACTCACCAGATTTTGCCGAGCGCCTACACCTCCCTCCCCTTTGAAGACTTTGTTTGGCATCCGTACACCAAAGGTCGCCTCTTTGTCAAACGGCCGGATAAGACGGTTGAGATCATTGATCTGGGCGAAGAGCTGCTCATCCGGCCCTATCTCGAAACCACCCCCAGCTTCACTGTCAATCGCAACAATGCGCTCTTCCTACGTCAAGCCGAGAACGGTTTAGAGCTGGTCGAAAAAAATCTTTACGACGAGAGTGAGAAAATCCTCACCACCGCCATTCCCCAAGCGAATTATTACCGCCTGCTGACAGCCGACGGCCACCTGCTTTTACTGACAGCAGTCGATAATCGCTTTTTAGACTTTGTCGTCTATCCTTGGCATCAAAACGGCAAAGCGGCTTTTGCCGAGCTTGGACACGCTCAAGAAGTTGTCGTCCAGGACAAACAGATTGTCTGGCGAAGTGGCCGAGCTATTCATCGCTATGACTTGGTCAAAGAGATTGACCGCCTGCTCTACGAAAACGCCTCGACCACGCCACGTTTGCTAAAAGTCTCTCCAACCGTTATTTATGTGAGCGAGGGCAACAAGCTAAAAATGTTCGACATCTGGGGGCTCAATCCTTACGAACTTAGTCAATCAAAAATCGACACTAATATTTATGTCGATAAAAATCAGGAGAGTCTTTTCTTTCTCCTGGGCAATTACCTGACTCAGTTCAGCCTTAAAGAAAGCGGCGGAATGGGCTTCTTGGGGAATATCGTTCCTTGGAACTAATACTTAGAACAAAGGCAATCTGTCGCCATCAACCAACACCGGCGCCGGCACGCTGTCCAGGCCCAGTTCAGTCGCATATTCAGTGATACGAGTTAGGGACGCCGTCGTGCTCACCAAGTCGGCCGTGACAATCAGGCGATTTAGGTTTGTCCCCAAAGGTGTGCAGGTCATAAGCGTCAAGGTCGGCGTCGGCGTCGGGTTGAGCACCTCGATCGCTGTCGGTTTGACAACCCTCTCGCCGTTGACTCGGTAAGTGTACTCTTCGCCTCGGTAATAAACAAAGACCTCATCCCCAACGTCCAACTTGTCCAAAAGGGCAAAAACTTGGTTGTATTTGCCGCCACTCCAAGTGTAATAAGTGCTGTGACCGGTCAAAAACATATTGCCGACCTGACCCGCTCCGGCCGTATTTCTGTAATGACCCACTCCATCTTTGAGCTGTTCTAAGATGCCATCATTATCAATCGTTTCAAGTTCGATAATCGGCGCATCAACCTTGATCTTCGGAATGGTAATCCAAAAATCCTGCGGGAAAAAACTCTTGTCCACGCCGGCGATGCGGACCACCCCAAATTGATTTTCGCTTGCCCCCTCTATTTTGCGCACTTCCGGCAAAGTGGCCGAACCGTAAACCCTCTCGGCGGTCGTCAAGCCGATATTTTCATACCAATAAGCAACGCGGATTTTCAGAGCTGGATACATCAGCGCGCTGGCAAAAATGGCAAAGAAAAAAACAAAAAGCCCCAAGAACTTGGCGCTCTCTATCAAGAAATGTTTTGTCCCCTTCGCCACCTTCTTCTCGTCTAAACCGGGGATGTCAAAATTTATATTGTGACTGTGGTGATTATGTTGCATAGATACTCTGACAGTATGTTTTTAAGATAGGCCTCTTTCTATCATTATACCATAAATATTCTTGCTTGTCAAATGGTGGGGAAGGTGGGAATCGAACCCACACGCCCGTGAAGGCACACGATTTTGAGTCGTGCGTGTCTACCGTTCCACCACTTCCCCATCGTCTAATCCATTATAGCAAGAACTACCTAAAGAGTGGCCACTTTTTGGCAAAAGCTCTGACCTCTTTGGCAATCCGTTCGAGTTCGTTTTCGTGGTTTCTGTGTTCAATCGTTTCATTAATCCAGTTCGCAATCTTAGCCATATCGCGTTCCTTCATGCCCCGCGTGGTGATGAGCGGCGTCCCCATGCGAATACCGCTCGGATTCATCGGACTGCTGGTCTCACTCGGCACCGTATTGCGATTGACAACAATGCCCACTCGACCGAGCAAATCCTCGGCCTCCCGACCGGTGATGTTCTTATTTTTTAGATGAACGAGAAAGAGGTGGTTCTCAGTCCCGTTACCGACAATTTTAAAATCATGTTTCTGCAACTCCCTAGCCAGAGCTTTGGCATTTTTGATAATCTGTTTGGCATAATATTTGAACTTCGAGCTACTCGCCTCTTTGAGAGCCACCGCAATCGCCGCAATCGTATTTTCATGTGGCCCGCCCTGAAAACCGGGAAAAACTGTTTTGTCGATAATCTTGGCATACTTATCTTTACACATGATGATGGCGCCTCGTGGACCCCGCAAAGTTTTGTGCGTGGTTGTCATCACCACATCAAAGTACGGTACCGGATTGCTGTGCTGACCGGCCGCGACCAAACCGGCGATGTGTGAGATATCGGCGAAGGTATAAGCCCCACACTTTTTGGCAATCTCCGCGATCTTTTTAAAATTAATCTTACGCGCATAAGCGCTGGCGCCGGCCACAATCATCTTTGGCTTGTGTTGCAAACAAAGACGATAAATACCGTTGTAGTTAATCTCACCGGAATTGCGATAGACTCCATAAGGGATAAAGTCAAAAGCTTGTCCGGAAAAAGAGACGGCGGCTCCATGGGTCAGGTGGCCACCTTGAGTCAGCTCCAAGCCGAGTACCGTATCGCCAAATTTCAAAAAAGCTAAATAGATGGCAAAGTTGGCCGGCGTACCGGAATACGGCTGAACATTGACGTGCTCCGCCTTGAAAAGTTTTTTCGCCCGTTCAATCGCCAGATTTTCGACTTGGTCAATAACTTCATTACCGCCATAATATCTCTTGCCCGGATAACCCTCGGCATACTTGTTCGTCAAAACCGAACCCATCGCCTGCAAGACCGCCGGTGAAACATTGTTTTCTGATGGAATCAGTTCGATTGATTCTTTTTGACGACGCGTCTCCGCCGTTATCAGACGACCAATCTTGGCATCACTTTTCGCTAAATTCATAACAGGGATAGCTTACAAAAAGAAACTCCAAGAAGCAAGATTTTAATCAAGAATTTGGAATATTGAATATGACGCTTGGCATAAAAACACCAAAAAATAAAGCATCCCTCCGTGGACGGTCTCGGCGATGGCAAACCATCAGAGCCCTCTTGTCACCTTGTTTGGGAGTTCTGCGTTATACTAGATTCTAAATACTAAATACTAGATACTAGTAGTATGCTTAAACAAGGATTCCCTTACACTTTTATCCTCGGACGGCAACCGGCGCTTGGCGCCGCCGAGCTTCAAAACTATCTGACCACCAGAGGCGTTGCTTTCGAGTATCTGGGTCAGTTCAAAGAGGCGTTGGTTCTCTCTTTTACCAAGGAGCTGGAAAATGTTAAGAAAATCCAAGATGAGCTTGGTGGGACGATTAAGATTGTTCAGATTGTCGACGAGGCGAGAGAGGCGGCACAAATCATCAACCTCCTCTCCCCCGCCAGATTGGCCAAGACCTACTTCACCCAGACCAAATCAAAAATCAACTTTGGCATTAGCTGGCATGGGAATTTTTTTGACCATCAGACCAAAAAAGAACTCAAGAGTCTGGGCTTGAAAATTAAGAAACAGCTCAAAGACAACTTTTCCTTGCGAGTGGTTGAGACCAAAACGAATAGTCTCACCAGCGTCCAAGTCGCCAAAAACAGGCTTGTTGAGAGTGGCGCCGAGATTGTCATTGTTAAAACCATCAATACTTTTCTTGTCGGCAAAACACTCTCGGTCCAAGATTTCGAGAAATACTCGCACCGCGACTTTGACAAGCCGAGTCCGGATGCCAAGTCTGGCATGCTCCCACCGAAATTGGCGCAAATTTTGATCAATCTCACTCGTGATGAAAAAACGGAGATCGTCTTTGACCCTTTTGTTGGTAGCGGCATCGTCCTGCAAGAAGCGATGATGATGGGTCTTAAGAGCGCCGGCGCAGATATCGAGAACAGCGCCACCGAAAATACCAAAAACAATTTACGTTGGTTGATTCAGGAATTTAACCTCAACCATAAATATTACATCGGTGTCAAAAAACAGGACGCCACCCGTAGCACTTGGCCGGAGATGAATCGCGCCGATACCATTATCGTCACGGAGCCGTATTTGGGACCACCGCAAGGACATATGATGAACCCTGAAAAAGCCAAGAAAATCACCGGTGAGCTGCGCGCCCTTTATCTGCGCTTCTTTGAAAACCTAGCTACCAACTTTGGCAAAATCGAGAATATTTGTTTTATCACACCAATTTTTAAAACAACCCAGGGCGAGATCGCACCGATGATTATTGACGAAATAGCCAAGCTCGGCTATACTCGGAAAGTCTTTAAAACACATTTGCCTCTAAAAGATTTGGTTTATGCGCGTGACGACCAAGTCGTCAAACGTCAGATAAATATTTTAAAGAGAAATTAATGGCTCACGTTAAAGCCGGTGGCTCCACAAAATTAGGTCGCGATTCCCAATCAAAACGTTTGGGCGTCAAAAAATTCGGTAGCGAAAAAGTGCTTGCCGGCAATATTTTGGTACGCCAAAGAGGCACCAAGTGGCTGGCTGGCGCGGGAACCCGTTACGGCGTTGATCACACCATTTACGCTCTCACCGACGGCACCGTTAAATTTAACCAAAAACGCGAACGCAGACCCGGCGGCAAGTATCGGCTCAAGACCGTTATCTCTGTTGTGCCTGCTGAAAAAAAGAAAGTTAAGGTTAAGGTCGAGAAATAAAAAAACAGCCCATATGGGCTGTTTTTGTTTTAGAACAACGCCGAGGTTTTGACCGATGCCCCGACAAAACCGTCGAAAAGTGGATGGGGATGAGTCGGGCGAGACTTGAATTCTGGATGGAATTGGCAAGCGACAAACCAGGGATGATTTTCAAGCTCAACAACTTCAACCAGCTCATCATTGGATGAAATGCCGGAAAGCGCCATCCCCGCTTTTTCAAATCGCTTGCGATAAGCATTATTAAATTCATAACGATGGCGATGACGTTCGGCAATGGTCCCCCTGCCATAAGCCCTGTACGCCAAACTGCCAGGTTTTAATTTACAGGGATAGGAGCCAAGTCGCATCGTGCCGCCCAAATTGATAACCGTTTTTTGGTATTCCATAATGTGCACCACCGGATACTTTGTTTTCGAGTTGAACTCTTCAGAGTTCGCGTCTTTGAGCCCCAGAACATTGCGCGCGAATTCAATCGCGGCGATTTGCAAACCAAGACAAAGACCAAGATACGGAATTTTGTTTTCACGCGCGTATTTGACCGCCGCAATCTTGCCCTCTATCCCCCGCGAACCAAAGCCACCCGGCACCAAGATACCGCTGACATTGCCCAACTCCTCACGCACCTTGTCCTCTGATTTTTCCAAAAGCTCAGCATCCACCCACTTAATCTCAATGTCCACATTATGATGCCAGCCGGCCGACTTGAGCGCCTCAAAAACACTCAAATAAGTATCTTCCATTGTCGTGTATTTGGCCACCAAACCAATGGTAACCTTTCTCTTGTCCGCCTTGATGCGTGTAATCAGATTTTCCCAATCGGCATGGTTTGGCTTGGACAACGGTAATTTTAATTTGCTTAAAATAAACTCGCCAAAATTATAATTTTCAAAGCTTAAGGGCACTTCGTAAACCGTCTCAGCTGTTTCCATCGGAATCACGGCCTCGCGTGGCAAATCGGCGGCGGTGGCGATTTTATCCAAATGCGCCTGACCCACCGGCCGATCACTCCGACACATCACCGCCGCCGGCGAGATACCCAACCCCTGCAAATCACGAATACTGTATTGAGCCGGTCGTGTCTTAATCTCTTTGCTTGTGCCCAAATACGGCAAAAAAACTACGTGAATGTACATCACGTTTTCCGAACCGAATAATCTTCTCATCTGTCGAATGGCCTCCAAATAATAAAGACCTTCGTAATCTCCGACCGTGCCTCCAATCTCGGCGATCACCACATCCGCATGACTACGCTCCGCCGCCCCGGTGATATGCTCAATCACGTTATTGGTAATCTGCGGGATAATCTGGACCGTTTTGCCCAAATAATCCCCTCGCCGTTCCCGCTCAATGACTTCCTTGTAAATGCGACCGGTCATGACGCTGGAGTCTTGAGTCAAAGCCGTATCGACAAACCGTTCATAGTGTCCAAGATCCAGATCTGTTTCGGCACCATCATCGGTGACAAAAACTTCACCATGCTCACCGGGATTGAGCGTACCAGCATCAACATTGATGTATTGGTCAAACTTTTGCAAAAATATTTTGAGTCCACGTGCTTTGAGAATATTGCCAATTGAAGCGGCGACAATACCCTTGCCGAGCCCCGACAAGACTCCGCCCGTCACAAAGATATACTTCGTCCCTCTCTGATTACTGTTCAGCTTTTCTTCCAAAAAATCTCCTAAGCTCTCTTAAATAAAAATAACTTCACTCATTATAAAACCTCGGCAACGAACTTGGCAAATGGGTTGTGATTTCGTAATTAATCGTGTCCGCCCACTTCGCCAATTCATCAGCAGTAATCTCGGCCTCGCCATCCCTGCCAATAAGAGTCGCTATCTCCCCCACCTTGACATTATCGATATCCGTCACATCCACCATCGTCATATTCATACAAACACGACCGATGATTTTCGCGCGCTGACCGGCGATTAAAACCTCGCCGCGACCGGAGACGGCTCGTGGCAAACCTTCGGCATAGCCGACCGACAAGACTGCAAGACGCAAGTCGCGTGGCGCTTGAAAGGAACAACCGTAACCAATGTATCCGCCCTTCCTCACGTCTTTCAGATGTACAATGCGGGCACGGTAACTTAAAATCGGCAAAATTTTTCTCTCGTGGTCAAAAATATTTTTAGACTCTGCCCAGAGCCTGAAACCGGCCGAGGGTGGGAGGCCGTAAAGCATAATCCCCAGCCGCGTCAAATCGTATCTCGTCTCCGGATACATCACCGCCGCCGCAGACGCGGCTATGTGACGATACTTCGGCTTGATATTGGCTGACGCAAAAATTTTTAACCCCTCTTCAAATTTTTCAATCTGTTTCTCGGTATAAGACTGGTTGAGCTCCTCCACACTCGCCAAGTGCGAAAAAACACCCTCAACCCGAATCTCCCCCTTCTCCTTTAAGACCTCAATCACTTTTGATAATTCTTCCAACTGAAAACCGAGACGATTGATGCCCGTTTCGATTTTGATGTGAACTTTTGTTAACCCAGAACCGTGCTTGCTCTGGTTCTGGGCCTGCTCGATATTCTCCAGATCCTCAAAATCAAAAACGCCAAAAGAGAAACCGAGCTCCACTGACCTTTTCATCTCACTTGGCGTCTGTTTACCCAAAATGACAATCTCCGTTTTGACGCCAGCTTCGTGAAGCGCTAACGCTTCCGCAAAACTGACCACGCCAAAAATATCCGCTTCGCCATTCAAAGTTCTAGCGACCTCAACCAGACCGTGACCGTACGCGTTACCCTTGATAATCGGCATCACCGTCGTGCCAATGATACTTTTGATCAAACGCAAATTATGAAGCAGAGCGCTCCTGTCCACCTCAATCCAAAAAAGTTTGCCGAGCATTATAGATTCTTCTTGCGAGACACCAACCCCGTTTGACGGGGCTGATCTCTTTTTTGTAATCAAGTTTCTTTGATTCATACATTTATAAATATACAGCAAGAACAAGCATTTTTAACCAAAAAATAAACGGCTCCCGCCTACAACGCCTGAAGCGTAGCTTCTGCGGGCAGGCAAAATTTGAGCCATTGAATCTTCACACAACACTCTGACAATCTGCAGATTACAAGAGTGTTGTAAAAATACTTAACTACATCAAATAAGACGGCCGTCGGTGGTGGTGTAGCAGATCAAAAAATGATGGAAAACTTAACAAAAATAAACGGCTCACGCGTCTGAGCCGTTTATTTTTTAATTAAAATCCCAGATTCTGAATCAAGTTCAGAATGACAATTCTTTACACATCCAAGTTCTTCACCTCTTTCGCATGCGTTTGGATGAATTTTTTGCGCGGAGCCACGTCGCTGCCCATAAGCACACTAAAGATCTCATCAGCGGCTTTGGCATTTTCCACTGTCACCTGCCACATCACCCTACTCTCCGGATCCATCGTCGTCTCCCAAAGCTGTGAAGCGTTCATCTCGCCGAGACCTTTGTATCTTTGAATGTTGACCTTACTTTCACTTCCCTTAGTCATGAGAGCGATCTCCTTATCTCTCTCGGCATCGCTATAGGCATAGCGAACCTCTTTGCCAAATGAGAGCTTGTACAGCGGTGGCTGAGCGATGTAAAGATAGCCCTTTTCAATAATTTGCGGCATGTGGCGGAAAAAGAAAGTAAGCAGTAGCGTCCGAATGTGCTCGCCGTCAACGTCAGCATCGGTCATAATCACGATGCGATGATAGCGAATTTTTTCAATATCAAATTGGTCGCCGATGCCAGCCCCGAAAGCAATAATCATAATTTTGATTTCCTCGTTGCTCAACATTTTGTCCAAACGGGATTTCTCCACATTCAAGGGCTTGCCACGCAAAGGCAAAATTGCCTGAAAACGCCGATTGCGACCCTGCTTGGCCGTACCACCAGCCGAATCTCCCTCGACGATGAAGATTTCCGATTCCTCCGGCTTGCGCGACGAACAATCCGCCAGCTTGCCCGGCAGAGTCATACCCTCCAGAATGCCCTTGCGGATAACCGTGTCGCGCGCCGCCCGTGCCGCCAAGCGCGCCTTGGCCGCCAAGAGTGTCTTGCCAATGATTTTGCGCGCTTCATTTGGATGTTCCTCCAAATAAGCCGAAAAGTAATCATTCATCACCGACTCTACCGCAGTGCGAATCTCCGGATTGCCCAGCTTGGCTTTCGTTTGACCCTCAAATTGCGGATCGCCCAGCTTCACACTGATGACCGCCGTTAAACCTTCACGGACATCATCGCCGGTCAAAGCACCGTCGCCGTTTTTGAGCAGATTATTTTTTTTGGCATAATCATTCAAGCTCCGAGTTATGGCCGAACGAAACCCGGTTAAATGCGTGCCCCCCTCAGGATTGAAAATATTATTGGCGAAGGGGTAAACCAGTTCGTTGAACTCTGTTGTGTATTGCACCGCGATCTCAAAAGTAACGTCATCAATCCCTTTCTCGATGTAAAAAGGTGGCACATTCACCGGTTCGCGCCGTTCATTCAAGCTTTCGACATACGCTCGCACACCGTCCTCAAAATAAAAAGAGTACGGCACGGCTTTCTCGGCTTCACTGATAAAAACAAATCGGACCCTCTTGGTGAGATACGCCTGTTGGCGCAGTCTCTCTAGAATCTGCTTTTGGTTGTATTCCAACGTGGAGAAAATCTGCGCATCCGCCCTGAAGGTGATGACCGTGCCGCTCTCTTTCGCCTTCGCCCCCGTCAGTTTAGTTTTTTTGACATTGCTCTTGGCCTTGCCACGCACATACTCTTGGGTATAAAGATATCCGTCACGATAAACCTCCGCCTTGAGCCATTCCGAAAGTGCGTTCACCACCGAAACACCGACACCGTGCAGACCGCCGGAGACCTTATAGCCACCGCCGCCAAACTTACCGCCGGCATGCAACGTGGTCAGCACCGTCTCTAAAGTTGATTTTTTGGTTTGCGGATGCATCTCGGTCGGGATACCACGACCATTGTCGGCGACTTCAACGGCACCATCAGGCAAAAGCTTGACGGTAATCGTATCGGCAAAGCCGGCCATCGCCTCGTCCACTCCGTTGTCCACCACCTCCCAAATCAGATGGTGCAAACCCTCAACACCGGTCGAACCGATGTACATACCCGGTCGTTTGCGCACCGGATCAAGACCCTCTAAAACCTGAATGTCTTTCGCACCGTAACCGGCGCTTTTGCTATCTTTTTTAGCCATATTTTATTTATTTTTAGCCAGAGCTTTAACTTAAAAAAGAGAATCAAAGAATTAAATCCTCAACCCTCTTATTCTACCAAAAAATCGCCCCTTAGTCCCGTACCCGTACACTAAATTTATCCTCCAGAACCGCAATCACCGCAGCATGAATTTCCTGCGCCTCATCCGTCGTCAAAGTTCTGTTGGGATGGAAATATTCAAGGTGAAAAGCAAGACTTTTTTTGCCTTTGCCAATGCTTGATCCAGCGTATTCGTCAAAAAGTTCAATGCCATAAACACCTTCGATTTTTTCGATTTCTCTGATAACTTCATCAGCTTTTATCTTGTCATCAACAATAATAGCCAAGTCGAATTTCGCGACAGGATATTTTGGCAATGGTTTATATTCAATTTTTTTTGCCTTGGGATGAAACTCGCCCTTATGCAACGTCTTAGCGTCATCTACCTTAAACTCCACAATCCAGTATCTGTGATTCTTTATATTTCTGCCCTGTCCCCGCAAAGACTTTTCTTCGCTCTGGGCGGAATCAGCTTCACTCAAAAGCTCTACAACCCTAGGCCCAAAAACTTTGTTTAGATTCTCCTTTTCAAAACCAACGGCTGCTAGTAAACAATGGTTTGTAACTTTACTTTTATCCAAATAAACTTCACCGATTTCAAAAAGCAAAAACGGTGGCTTGGTATGACCAGAATTATTGATAATATTCTCTACAACGCCCGACTTCAGATTGGTTCTCAAGAAAGCCCTATCACGACTTAAGGGATTGGCTAGCTCTATTTCGCCCTTGGAGCTAAAGCTGCGCGTATAAATTTCTTCAAAACCATCATTGGCATAAGCATCTTTCAAATCATAGACATGTTGCTGTTCGGCGGTTCGTTTGGCTGGTTTGATTTTTTTCAATTTGGTCGGCTTCACTTTATCCACGCCGATGATCCGCAAGACTTCCTCGGCGATGTCGGCTTCACCGGTAATGTCGCCACGAAAATGTGGTGGGATAACGGAGAGTTTTTTCTCGCCACTAACCGTAAAATCAAGCGCTTTCAAAATATCTTTAACTTTTTTAGAATCCAATTTTAGGCCGAGCAGTTTTTCGAGATTGCCGATCTCGACATTGATAGACTTCGGCTTCGGCCACTTGTTGCCAGCTTCGGAAATATTGCCCGCCTCCCCACCAGCCAGTTTAGCGATAAGATGTGTAGCCCGTTTAATGGCCATCTCTGTTGAGAGTGGCGAAAGACTTTTCTCAAAACGAATCGAGCTGTCGGTACGTAGTCCAATCCGCTGAGTGGTGCGGCGCACGGTCGCAAAATCAAAATTGGCGGATTCGAGTACAATCTCTTTAGTGCCCTCCTGAACACTGCTCTCTTCCCCACCGACAATGCCAGCAACAGCCATTGCCTTCTTATCATCAGCGATGACTAAATCGTCGGTCGTTAGTTTATGTGTCCCGCCATCTAGCCCAGCGAGTGACTCCCCCACTCTGGCCTTACGAATGATAATTTTATCGCCGCTAATCTTCGCACGATCAAAAGCATGCAGGGGTTGACCAGTCTCCAACATGACATAATTTGTCACATCCACAATATTATTAATTGGTCGAAGCCCAGCTGTGACCAATCTGCTCTGAAGCCACTTCGGCGAGGGACCAACCTTGACGCCACCAATCGGTAAAGCTTGGTAACGGGGTATTTCCTTCTTGGCACTGGCATCAATCTCAACTTTAATATCCTTCACTTTGCCGATTGGATAATTGATATCAACGTCCAGCTTGGCTTCTTTGCCAAGAACAGCGCCGAGGTCCCGCGCGACCCCAAGATACGAAAGATAGTCCGGTCGGTTCGCAAGGACTTTGAGCTCAATAACAGCATCGACATCTTTCAAGTCAAAATTCTGGCCAATTTCATATTCACCCTCCGGTAAAATCATAATGCCTTCAGACTCTTTGCTAAGCTCCAGCTCCGCCTCGGAACAGATCATGCCGACTGATTTTTCGCCCCTGATCTCCGCTTCTTTAATCTGCAGACCACCCGGCAAGGTCGTCCCAACCATCGCCACCACCACCAGCTGATCTTTGGCGACATTGGGCCCACCACAAACGATGGAGAGTGTCTCTCTGCCCACATCAACTTGGCAAAGACTAAGCCGATCAGCATTCGGATGCTTTTCTTTTTTCAACACCTTGCCCACGACCAAGCCACCCGTGTCGACACTCTCGACCTCGGTCATGTGCAAATTGATTTTATCCACCAGGCTCTGTCCCGACTTGTCGGAACTACGCCTGGCTACCGCCAGCTTTCCTAAATCAATGTAATCTTTTAGCCAGTTGAGAGAGATCTTCATGAGAATTGGCGCGTAAAGCGCAGATCGCTATTTAAGAAATGACGAATGTCTTCAATGCCATATTTCATCATCACCAACCGATCAATCCCGAAGCCGAAAGCAAAACCAGAGTATTTTTTGGGGTCTAGCCCCATATTCTTGAGAACCCGCGGATGCACCATCCCACAACCGGCCATCTCCAGCCAGTCTCCACCCCTTCTTTTCATATCGACTTCAAAACTGGGTTCCGTGAATGGAAAATATGATGGTCGTAAACGAATTTCCGTTTCTCTGCCGAAAAGTGTTTTGACCAGCTCATCAATCGTTGCCTTCAAATGCCCAACGGAAATATCTTTGTCGATGACAAGTCCTTCAAATTGCCAGAAATCGGAAGCGTGCGTGCTGTCCTCCGCTTCGTAGCGGAAAACTCGACCGGGCGAGATGATGCGAATCGGTGGCTTATGCTTCAAGGCATAACGAATCTGCACCGGTGAAGTGTGCGTCCGCATGAGCAGCCTCTCCCCCCTTGACCCTTTGGCTTTCAGCCAAAAAGTATCCCACATATCCCGCGCCGGGTGATCCTTCGGGATGTTAAGTAAATCAAAATTGTATTCCTCCGTCTCCACCGTCGGTCCCTCGGCGATTTCGTAACCCAATCCCAAGAAGAGAGCTTCAAGCTCTCGCTTCACCAAAGTGATCGGGTGTAGTGAACCTTTTGTAATTTTTGACATAGACAAAAATTGGAATTTAGAATTTAGAATTTGGAATCTGGCATTTTATTTTTATATTCATATCACAACCCCTCTCTTATCTTTCCCTATCTCAAGAGGAGGAATTATTTTTTAAGCTTATTGCGATACGTGCGTAGGTTCTCGATATTTAAGTATAGCTCGGTAAAAGCAAAAACGAAAACGGCGATAATGAAATTCCACCAAGCGAGCAGACGGAAAATTTGTAAAACCAAAATGACGGCAAGGAAAAGTGTCAAGAGAATACCTTGGCGAATAGAAGTTTTCAGCGCTTCACTCTCCTCGGCAGTTCTGAAAAGGTTGTCTGCCTGTTTATTCAGTCTCCACAGTCGCAGCCAAAGGCCTAGTGAGGTAAACAGGCTGGCGGTGGCCACCAAAAGAGCTAGCGAAAAGATGAGCCAACCGATTGCCCCCAAAAAATATGGATCGGTGCGACCCAAAAACAAAACCAGCGCCGCTAGACTGATCACGCCGCCGGTTAAAATTAGAAACAAAATTCTGCGTAAATCCACGATTGCTTCCTTCATTACTCCTTGATTATACCCGCCCAACTTTTTGTTTAAAAGTTAGACGGGGACAACAAAGGAAGAGGCGGGGGAAACACCC
>Ga0210057_1001427_pt1 | contig 36402 bp, 33 predicted proteins | sample CryGeyCG2114_010_2_FD_183968 | JGI IMG/M metagenome (GOLD analysis project Ga0210057, IMG submission 183968) | Groundwater microbial communities from aquifer - Crystal Geyser CG10_big_fil_rev_8/21/14_0.10 (SPAdes) (version 2) | ecosystem: Environmental > Aquatic > Deep subsurface > Groundwater ... | reverse complement strand
TGATATATCCTTAGCTAGTAATATCTCAAGTCTCTTTCTATCTTTCAAATCTAGATTTGTAAATGGTTGCATTTCTCTAGTTTATTCTACCGTAAATTTGTTGCAATAGGTGTTGGAGTCTAAGTATGATAAAATAAGGAATGTATGACAGTTTAGTGTCTGGATCTGTATTGGTCATTTATGGTTGGAGTCAAGACTGTTGGTTGCGTGTGTGGTTGGAGTTGGTATAATGGATGTGAGGCTTTCCGGATTTATGCATTTGAACTGGCATTTACTCGGGAGCTTGAATCGCGCGGGATGTCCGAGCAATCGTACAATCCGGTAACGAGAGGTCCGTGGACCACTGGCTGAAGGCACCCACCTGTATATACAGGTTCGTAACTGCAGCTGGAAAGTCTCACCAAAAGCATCCCGAAAGGGATTTTTTTGGTGAGACTTTTGTCCACTTACAGAGAGATTGTTTTGCGTGTATAATACAAGAATATGGCACTGACACTAACATTTGCAACCGGAGCGGGTAGGGTAACTGGCTCCAACTTTTTGCTTGAAGCTGTGGATGGTACCAAAGTACTCGTTGACTGTGGGCTTATTCAAGGTGGTAGTATTTTTGAAAAGAAAAACAGAGAGCCTTTCGCGTACAATCCTTCTGAGATCACAGCCCTTGTTGTAACTCACGCCCACCTAGACCATGTTGGTCGCATACCGAGACTTGTGCGGGAGGGTTTCAAGGGACGGATTATATCTACTCCTCCAACAAAGGATATTGCGGAGTTGGTGCTCGTTGACTCAATGGGCGTGATGGAGAAAGAGTCGCGTGGCAAAAAGGAAGATCTTCTCTACGGAGCGGATGATGTGAGGCGTGCGATGGAGCTTTGGGAGACAGTGGAATATGGAGAGAAGGGGAACATTGGTTCCGTCGCGTTTGAATTACTAGATGCAGGACACATACTGGGATCGTCTATGGTGGCGTTTGCGCAAGACGGAGTAAAGACAGTCTTTACAGGAGACTTGGGCAACAGTCCTGCCCCGCTTCTCCCCGACACAGACAAGATATTTGATGCAAATTATTTGATTATGGAAAGCGTCTACGGCGATCGTGTCCATGAAAGACGAGAAGAGCGTAGGGCGATATTGGAGGATATTATAGAAGAGACAATGGCAAAGAATGGCGCCCTCCTTATACCGGCATTTTCCATTGAGCGCACCCAAGAGCTTCTTTTTGAACTAAACGAAATGGTGGAAAATGGGCGCATACCTGTAATTCCCATATACCTAGATTCACCTTTGGCGATAGCCGTTACCGGTGTGTACGACAAGCACAAGCGATTTTTCAATCAAAGTACACGAGACCTGATAGAGAGCGGAGATGATGTATTCAAATTTCCGGGACTCAAAATGACGAAGACAACAGATGAGTCCAGAGCTATACCATCTATAAATGGAGGTAAGATAATTATTGCAGGCTCAGGGATGAGTAACGGCGGAAGAATTATTCATCACGAAAAACGTTGTTTAGACAAAAGCTCTACCACGCTACTTCTTATCGGATACCAGGCGGCCGGGACACTAGGGCGACAGATATTGGACGGCGCGAAGATTGTCAATATTTTAGGCACGGAGGTTCCCGTCCGCGCCAGAGTGGTACAAATATCAGGGTATTCGGCACACAAAGATTCCGATGGCTTGCTTGACTTTGTCCGTTCCTCCGCGGACACATTGCATAAAGTTTACTGCGTTTTGGGCGAGCCGAAAAGTAGCATGGCGCTTGCACAAAAGATACGCGATAACCTCGGCATTCCGACGGATGTGCCGCACGAAGGGGACAAAGTTATCCTAAAATAATTCTATATATATGACAAGTATTCCAAGACACATGCATAGTACGCTCAAACTGGCGGTTTCCGGTGCCGCCGACACCGCTCATTGCGGACAAGGCGCTATGGAGAAAATGATAGAGCTTGGTCGTGAGATAGCAAGACAGGGTGCTGTACTTATAACCGGTGCGACAACAGGCGCGCCCCTTTGGGCATCTCGTGGTGCCAAAGAAGTGGGTGGGCAGGTCGTAGGTATTTCACCTGCAAAAAACGAAAAAGAGCACGTGGAAGTCTACGGTCTACCACTGGATTATAGCGACATTATCTTATACACGGGACATGGTTACCCCGGGCGGGATATTCTACTTACGCAGACTTCAGACGGGGTCTTTATAGGCTGTGGAAGGATCGGAACAATCCATGAATTCACGGTTGCTTTTGAGGATGGCAAACCGATAGGTTTGCTGGATAGTGGTGAATACGAGACAGATGATATTATCAAAGAAATGATAGAAAAATCCAACAGGGCAGGGGACAACCCTAACGTCTTCTCGTCTGATGACCCAGTAGAGCTAGTCGCCAAAATGATAAAAATTGCCGAGGAACTCAAACACAAAGACTAGTGCTTAGCTTGTAGGAGTTAGCTTTTAGCTTTTGACGAGTGGCGTGATTGCCAACGTCATCACGTGAAGCTACCCGCCTGACTGTCGGGCAGGCAAGCTCGCTCCTAAAAGCTCCAAGCTATTTGCTTTGGGCTATAATGCGAGAAAAGGTGGTAGGCATATTTTCGGCTAGATGCGCCAGAACTTTGCGATCCAGCGCTATCTCGCGTTTCTTTAGTGAATTCATAAACTCGCTGTAAGAGAAGCCATCTTGTCTTGCGGATGCGTTGATCTTTATATTCCAAAGGGTACGAAAATCACGCTTTTTCTTGTGTCTATGTTGTCTGGCATACTTGCCGGCATGCAGATAGGCTTCGGTGGCGAGACCCTTCTTTGACTTTCTTCCAAAGGTGTAGCCTTTGGTTTGTGAAAGTAGCTTCTTCTTACTCTTCTTTTTTATTACTCCTCTTTTTACTCTGGGCATGTTTGTAGGCCGATTGGCCGTTAGTAATTAATTAGACTTCTTGTAAAAGTGGATGCAGATGCGCAAGTTGGAGGAATTTTGAGGGATAAATGGGGTCTGACCCTTTAAGTCTAGAGGGTCTGACCCTTTTTATTACTCAAAATTCCGAAACCTGTGCAGATGCGCTACTTTTGGATGATGTTTTTAGACAAGATTTGGAAGATACCTACCGATATCCTTGTTCTTCATGTTTAGCAAGGTGGACTGTTTTTCTTCCAGCTGTGTTCTTCTCCTTGTCTTGGCGTTGTAGTGCCCATGTCCGGGTTTGCGAGCCACAAGTTTTCCATTCTTCGTTACCTTGATCCTTTTTGTAAATGACTTGTTCGTTTTGACTGACATATATTTATCTTGCTGTATCCTATAATTATCTCAAGCCTAGATAGGTGTACTCCTTTCGGCTGAAGCTTGTTTTTGATCGGCACTCGGATTAGCCTCATCTTTTTTTGCCTTGTCCCTCTCTATAAAAATTGCTATTCCTTTCGGACCCTTGAGTGGACCAGAAGAGATTTTATAGGGTTCTGATATGAGATAGAGTACTCGATTTAGTCTTTCCTCGTGAAAGCTCTTGTCCATGAATTTGGAGCGTCCTTTTAGGTACAGCCCTATTTTTACTCGGTGGCCTTCTCTCAAAAATTCGGACGCCTTATTGCTTTTTATCAAAAGATCATGATCGCCTGTGCCAATTTTGACCTGTATGTTTTTGGTCTCGGTGGAAGTTGCCTTCTTTCTTATCTCTTTGGTCTTCTTATTTTCCAGATACTGCCATTTGCCGTATTCCATTATCTTGGCGACAGGCGGTACAGCGTTCGGGGATATTTCAATGAGATCTGCGCCTCTCTTTACGGCTTCGTCAATAGCCATCTCGCGTGGGATAACACCAAGATTGTCGCCATCTTCAAGGAGTACGCGCAATTCTTTTGCGCGAATCTCCTCATTGATCCTGGCTCTGGGGCCTTCCTGGGGCTTTTTCTTCTTGATTCTCACGAGAAACAAATTCACCCATACAGGGTTATTATTATCTATAATAAGCTAAATATCCAAAAAAGTCAAGAGCTAATGAGGTGAAAGGGAAAAGGGACAAGGTTGGACTATCCTGTCGCCAACCTTTCACCTTTCACCTTTTCCCTAATCGCGCTGTTGCGCTATAATATCGGCATGGATATAAAAGATAGTTGGTCAAGGAGAGCAGTGGTGTATCAGATATACCCGCGAAGTTTTAGGGACTCAGATGGTGATGGGGTGGGTGATCTGCAAGGGATCATAGACAAGTTGGACTATCTAAACGATGGCACTGAGGATTCACTCGGGGTTGAGACGATATGGCTTTCTCCCGTCTATCGTTCTCCGATGCGAGACTTTGGATATGACATCTCGGATTATTGCGATATTGATCCGGTGTTTGGCGACCTGCTGACTTTTGACAAACTGGTGCGAGAGACGAAAAAGAGAGATATACATATAATGATGGATTTCGTGCCAAATCACACAAGTGATCAGCACCCGTGGTTTGTGGAGTCTAGGAAATCAAAGAAAAGCAAGAGGCGTGATTGGTATGTGTGGGCGGATCCCAAGGATGACGGTAGTCCGCCAAACAACTGGCTCTCTGTCTTTGGTGGTTCCGCATGGACGCTGGATGAGAAGACAAATCAGTATTATCTCCATCACTTTCTCAAAGAACAACCTGATCTAAACTGGAGAAATCCAGCTGTGAAGGAGGCTATGTTTGATGTACTTCGTTTTTGGATAAAGCGAGGGGTATCGGGCTTTCGCACTGATGCTATCTATCATCTCGTGGAAGACAGAGAGATGCGAGATGATCCACCAAACCAAAATTATGTGGCGGGCAGAGATGACGGGTACGAAGAATTTGTTCATGAGTTTACGCAGGGGAGGGAAGAGCTTTTTCATATTCTGGAAGAGATGTGTTATGTGCTTGCCGAAAAAGGGGACAAATTTATGGTAACCGAAGCGTATCTGGATATTCCCGGTATGGACAAGGTCTATCATGCTTGCAAAAACGGTCGTATCGCTCCACTCAATTTCAATCTGATGATGATAGAGTGGGGGGCGGCGCAATACAGGGAATTCATAGACAGATTTGAAGCGACTCTCGCGCCGAACGAATGGCCAAACTACGTGATAGGTAATCACGACCGCAAGCGAGTGGTGTCTCGCGTGGGCAGTGAACACGCGCGACTACTTGCCATCCTCCAGCTCACATTGCGGGGAATGCCGTTTATATATTATGGCGAGGAAATAGGTATGCGAGACGGCGAGATTCCGGAAGAGAAGAGGAAAGACATCGCGGGGGTCAATCGTGATGGCGCGCGCACTCCCATGCAATGGGACAATTCTCCAAACTCCGGCTTTTGCGAAGATGGTGTGTCGCCGTGGCTACCACTCTCGGAGGATTGGCATAGGAAAAACGTGGAGATTGAAGAAAGTGATCCCCACTCTATTCTTTCTCTCTACACAAAACTGATTTGGCACCGAAAAAAGTCTCCGGCACTTCTCTCCGGAAGTTATCGTTCCATAGAGTCGGGCAATGGTTATGTGTTCGCCTATTTGCGAGAATGCAAGGAAGAGACTCTTCTCGTCATCCTAAACTTTGATGACCACGACCAGCGCGTACACATAGACTTCCCAAAAAGCAAAGTCGTAGCAAGCACCCACCAAAACAAACCCGGCATGTCCATAGACACAACCGATTACGCCCTGCATCCCTACGAGGGATTGGTTCTTTCCACCCGTATTTGATATACACACAATTTTTCCCCTCCCCTATCCATGGGAGGGGAAAAGTGTGAGTTTCGTAATTCACAGTCAAGGTAGTTAAATAAAAAACCGGTTTGCCACATTTCTGTGGTTGGGTATACTAGGTGAATGCAAGGGCATGCGGAGGCTGTCTTCAATTGGAGTAAGGTGGAGGAATATATCTACCTTGGGCCCAGTCCTTGCTGTGATTTGCATTTCGGGGAGGAGCTTTTGAAGGAGGGCATTTCCGCGGTTATATCACTTGAAGGAGAAAAGAATTTCGCGCCCGCGGGGGTGGAGATGTATCTTTGGTTTCCCACCGAAGATGGGAGTGCTCCCACAATGGATCAAATCAAGCTAGGTATCCGTACGATAGATGAATTGGTAAGGATGGGAAAGAAAGTCTATGTGCACTGTCGTTTCGGAATGGGTCGCGCGCCAACATTGGTCGCGGCTCATTTTATCAAACACGGTCTCTCTGTGTCCGAAGCGGTGTCTTATATAAAGAGGACGAGATCAAATTTTGTCATAACGCAAGCTCAATACGATATATTATCCGAGTACGAAGAGCATGTGCGGACGAAAATGATTGAGCGCGTAGAACCCGAACGCCAGTTTCCATTGACATTGAAAGAGAGGATTGAAAAAAGTAAAAATAGCGCGAGTACTGATGGTGTACCAAAGCGGTTTATGAATTAAATCATAAGACTTTAGATCCGGATGAAGAATATTAAAATAGATGAAATAAAAATGACCAACGCTGCACATTGCATGGATTGGTCAGTGCTACATTTTCCCCCATCCTATTCCATGTATGAGGGGACACCATGAATTTCAATTGCAGAATCTGGAAATTCATAAACCTTGCCTTCCCAGACAAATGATGTGGCGAATGCTAGATTCGCTCTAACATCCTTAGGTGGTATCCCAGCGTCAATCATCATCATTGCCAGTTTGTACTTCTCTACACCTTTTCCAAATAGCGGCTTCCCCGCGTAGTGGAATTTGCCTAGGAACTCTAGGTCGTGAGAGGAGAGAGGGTACAGGTTGGGCTTGGGCTCGCCGAAGTATAGAGAGTAGAGCGATTGCACCACTCTAGCCATGACTTCATTCGGATCACTTAGTGCCCTCACGAGAGAATGCTTATTTTGGGAGATGACGATAGTGTCTCGGAGCTTATGAGCTACTGACATATCCAGAAGTTGGAGACCGTCTCTGGCTAGCTGTTCGGTGGTGTTTGAGAGGTTAGCCATTTCGGCCCGCCACTCTCTTTTATCCTCAATCAGCTTCTTGATCTCTATCTTACTGTCTTCATCTTCAGTCACGAGAATCATCTCTTCAAGCTCTCGGATTTCACTTTGAAATTTTCGGTCATCAGCCTCTCTCACGATGGCTTTGGCCTTTTCTGAGAGCTCTGCTAGCTCGTTCTCCAGAAGGCTAATCCTATTGGCGGACTCTCGGAAGACTTTCTCAAAGTGGATGACGGAAGTGAGGGTGGCTGTTTTGCCCTCACTCATATGTAGCTCCGGATGTAGGGCAGGAGTGTAAAGAATGATCCTAAGTGAAACAAGCACAGTAAGCAGAAATAGCAAACCTCCAAAAATGTATTTTTTCACTTTGCACCTCCAATTTCATCATTAGGCTGGGATATTCTGTTGTCAACTTTTCTAAAAATATTATAACACAGAATTCCCAAAATGAAAAGCTTTAAGATGGAGCTAAAATACGCATTGTCTAGGATTTTTTTAGAAAAGATGCGAGGATACAATATCAATATAGTAAAAACACGACAGAGGTCGTGTTTTTACTATATATTTTGTGTTTTGTTTTTGGGTGGCGAGGGTGTTCCCTAGCGGTACATATCCAGAGCTTCAAGTACGACTCGCCGAGCATCGTGTCGGGTGCGTGTTTCGCGAAGTTTCTTTGCACAGTCGCCATCACAGAGGACGTCCTCTACCCATTGCGCGAAATCGTGACGCTTCTCATTTGCGTGGTACTCAAATATGTCATCTTCTATTTCGCCAAGCGCTTCACCCAGTTCTGATAGATCAGACAGTACTCGTCCATCGCATACCCAAAAACAGTCCTCTCCCGGAGCGCATATCATTTCCTTACTCTCGCTCCCATCCTCAATTGGGGTATAGTTATTCATATTTGCGAAAGCATCATCTTGATAAGGTGATTGCGGTGAATTTGCCTCCTTCTTTCCAGTCTTCAACGCGACTGTGGACAGGGGCGATAGGGACACTTTTTTCTGAGCTTTATGAGCGCGAAAATCCTTGTTTCTTTTGGAAGTGGAAAGCTTTGTCGTCTTTGTTGTGTCCTCAGCTATTTTGCGCACATTTATAGATTTCCCCAATGCCCGAACGGTTGGCAGTTTGGATGCCTTTTTTGTTACCTTTGCGTTTGCAGAAGTTTTTTTTGTAACCTTAATCTTCTTGGAAGCAGACGAAGACGCATGCTTCTTTAAAGCGGAAGGCTTGTCAAAATTCATTAGTTCCGCGAGAGAGTCAAAGAATCCCATATAAGTGTCATTATCTACTAAATACTTTGAATCTATTTTACACCCTTCCGACGAGCAATTTTGCGATTAGTTGTGGATATCTTTGCCGTTGCCCTATTTTTGACCTCATCTTTTGTTCTCTTGGAGATAATTTTTCTGCCCATAATCTTTTTACTGTTCAAGGTGAGACGTTGTTCTAGGTCGGCAAGCACGTTTACGAAAGCTATATAAGCGTCGTAGGGTGACTCGTGTGGATTGAAGTATTTGTGCACGTCACCATCTTGAAACCACTTTGTACACATATAATAGAAGTGGTCAGAGGTAGTAAGAAGTCTCCAATCCCTTATGATATTTTTGTCGCCAGTCGCCAGTATGCGTTCGCGCATAGAGTAGAGGCGAGAGAGGGCGTCGTCTTGCATCGGGTTTCCACACCATGCGGATGTGTCGCGCTCTATATCCGCCCACGATACAAAGCGAGGAAAAGCGACGACATCTCTCGTGGGATAGCGTTTTATCGCCTCGCTTGCTGTCACGAAATCCATATCGCGCTTCGCTCTTATTGCATTGGGAAGTGCTTCCAAAAATTTGAAGATGCCGGTATCCTCCCACTGGTGCTCGCCAAAGGTCTCGTAGTCCATGAAGAGATTTACGACTTCTCCACTACCGTTTGTAGATGCTACCCAATCGGCAAACTTTGAGGCGTCAAGTGGCCATTCACTCCAACTTTGCTCTCCGAAACGAAATGCAATATCATCGGAGAGACGATAATTTTTTAGAAGCATTGGAAGATTCGTATCACCGTTTGAATTGTAGATAAAATTTGGAGTCCTCCCACTCAAGATATCATCCGCGCCTTCGGCGATAACACCCTTGTATCCAAGACTCTCAAGTTCGGTCGCGAATTTGTCATGCCAGATGAGCTCGGTGTTGCGGAAGACGCTCGGCTTGTGCTTTTTGCCAAAGACGCGCTCTATAATGCCACCGTGGAGTGTAAGTTGAGCGCGAAACTCCTCGGGCGAGTACAAAAGTGAAAGTGAGTGATAGTAGGTCTCGGCAAGAAGCTCTACTTGACCGGTCGCCAGAAGTGCCTGAAAACCGGAAAGTGTCTCGGGCGACCAACGCTCCATCTGCTCTATAATTGTGCCAGTTAGAGAATATGTCAGACGCAATTCGGGATGTCTTTTTATAAGTGTGAGCCACATTTTGTTTGCGGGTAGATAACATTTCTCCGCCACCTTCGTGAAGATGCGCTCATTGTTGCGGTTGTTTTCACCCGTCTCGTCAAAGTAGCCACCACCACTTCCCACGTCAAAAACTCCGTACTTGCGGAGCCTGTAAGGCTGGTGTACTTGAAAATAAAAACAAATAGAAGACATAATGTGAGCTTTTAGCTTATAGGAGTTAGCTTGTAGCTTTGGTGAGCTTTACAGACATCGTCTCGTGAAGCTACCCGCCTGACTGTCGGGCAGGAAGGCCACAAGTTAACTCCTATAAGCCAACTGAAACCGGCACACCCGCACCAACCATTGAAGGGAGTTTACTGGATACTAGATACTGGTAATTGCTTAGGAGTTTCTTGGCGGGGTTTATCCATGTGAGATTTGGGAGTTCCGCCATGGCCTCATTGCGGAGTGTTTGGGCGAGGGCGGGATTATCCAGAAGGGTAATAGACTTGTTAACCATCTCGTCCATATCCCAGAAGTCCACAAGAAGCACGTTTCTGAAAACTTCGGCAACACCGGATTGCTTTGACATAAGAACTGGTGCTCCTGACTGGGCAGCCTCTAGTGGTGTGATCCCAAAAGGCTCAGATACGGAAGGGAACACGTAGAGATCCGCGGATCGGAAGAGCGATGAAGTCTCGGAACCCTTGTATCTACCAAAGTAAAAACATTTATCAGACAGCCCGCTTTGGGCGATAGCACTGATTACCTGACCCTCCATGTCTCCCGTTCCTGCGATGAGGAAGTAGGTCTTTGGTCTGCGCGTTGCGATTTCCTTGGCAAGACGCACGAAATAATCCGGACCTTTTTGGAGTGTGATCCTGCCTGCAAACAAGACAAGTTTTCCTCCATTTTCATGTATTTTGTCTACAAACATTTTAATTCTGCCCGATTCCCCTTGTTGCTCTTCATTGCTTGCTAACTCCGCGCTGGATAGAATGTCAAAGTAGTCACTGTCTATGCCGTTGTGGATCACCAACACCTTCTCCGGGTCTACGAAATATTTTGAGACAAGGATTTTCTTTGTGTACTCAGAAACGGTAATCACTTTGTCTGCCTCATCCATACCCAGCTTCTCTATTTTGTATACTTCGGGGTCGGCATGTGTACCACCGGAGCGGTCAAACTCGGTGGCGTGGACGTGAAAGAATAGTGGTTTGCCGGATTGTCTTTTGGTAGCAACACCCGAAAGTGCCGTGAGCCAGTCGTGGGCGTGAATAACGTCAAAAGATTCTTCTTTCGCGATTTGCTCAGATGCCTTCGCGTACGCTTCCACCTCGGCAAAAAGAGAGCGCCCATAGGCACCTTGAAACTCACCAGAACTAGCATAGCAAGACGGAGTCGCTCTACCGCCCTTTAACGAGAGTTGCTCCAGACCCGCGAAGCGAGCGCGGAGGTGATTGCCAAGCATGGCAACTCTCTTTGGCAAAACAAGTACAATTTCTGCCCCGAGGGAAGACAATGCCCGCGTAAGTCCAAAACAGGCAACTCCCAAACCTCCGCTATGGTGCGGTGGGTATTCCCAGCCAAACATTAAAACTTTCACGCTTTTTAATTACGCTAGATACGTTTGTATTCTAACACGTAAAAGGCGCGCACTTCTTCTAAAAAGTGCATAACCGCATGGTCCCACCCAAACTTTCCCCAAACATGGCTAACTATCGGTGTCCGACATCGGTAACTAGCCATGATTTAGGGATTTTTGCCAGTCTACAGTCATCCTAGTTTTGGATATGTGGTTTTCGTGTAATAATGGTGGATATGTATTTACTGTTTGATATTGGGGGGACTAAGACTAGGATTGCGGGCTCGGAGGATGGTGTTTCTTTTGGCGAGCCGGTGGTTGTGCGCACGCCTCAGAATTTTGGAGAGGCGATGACTATTTATGAAAGCGAAGCGAAGAAGATTTTGGCGGGTGGTATTTGCGAGCGAGCGGTTGTCGGCGTGCCTGGGTCTAGGGATAAGAATGACATCCTCACTGGGTCTAGAAATTTAAGAGGCTGGGAGGGCATGCCATTTAGGGAAAGTATGGAAAGGACGATTAGATGTGGGGATGTGGTTATTGAGAATGATGCCTCATTAGTGGGTCTCGGTGAAGCGGTCTATGGAGCGGGTAGGGGTTATGATATAGTGGGCTATGTTACTGTCTCCACGGGGCTAGGTGGCGCGAAAATAGAAAACGGTAATGTAGACAAAAGCTCGCATGGATTTGAACCTGGCAAGATGCTAATAGATGGCAAAGATGGTCCGGTGGAACTTGAGGAGGCGGTCTCTGGAGGGGCACTACACAAAAGAATGGGCGTTCATCCAAGAGATATATCGCCCGACGATCCTGTTTGGGAAGAACTTGCCACGATACTGGCGCAAGGTGTGCACAACTTGCTTGTAACATGGTCGCCGGATGTGTTTGTGTTGGGTGGTTCAATGATTGTTGGAGACCCAGCCATTTCAGTTGCATCAGTAGAAAGGGAGTTGTTAAAGTTGAAACATGTTTTTCCGAAACCACCTGTCTTGAAGAAAGCAAAGCTTGGCGACTTCGGTGGACTATGGGGCGGACTTGCATATCTTGCTAATCAAAATTAAATTCAATGAAAGAAAAAGATATTAAAAGAGATGGCATAAGTAGGCGCGATTTTTTGAAAGGTTCAGCGGTTGCTTTAGCCTCGACTTTGCCTAGGTTACCTGTACTCGGGCAAGAGCTTTCCGATAAAGAAAAATACGAAAGAGAATCGAAAGATTTGAAGAAGCTAGGAATAGAGAATGTAGCCTTTCTCCAAGACGCAAAGGCTAGAGTTCAGTACATTGACTACAACCCCCCGTATCTTGAGAGAGGGTCCGAATTAGAGCGAGTGCTAGACATCCTTGAACGCTACCAAAAGGAAATATCGGTTGTCTTGGGGATGTCTGCCTCAGATGTCGTAGATCTAAAACTAGGAGAGAGTGTGAAATACATAAAGGATAGGCAAGTCAAAGCTAAATCCCTCAAACAAAGTTATTGGAATGAGATTGCATCCATATTGGGTACAACTGAAGAATACTCCCAAGACGGTTTTTCTAATTTTTTGATTAGTGAACTTCCAAAATATTTTGCAAAATATGGTATATTCACAAAGACACAAAACCTGGAGTTAAAAGACTATAAAAATGATGTCCTGTTCTTTGCTGAGCCGATTCTGTTATTACAAGACGTCAAAGAAGCGACAAATGATACTTTTACCATAGATGGTAATGAGCATGAAAGACATGTAATTAAAGTAGAAGACAGGGATTATGGCAGTAACGAGGTTTACAAGAAAATATTTCCTGATATGTCTACTGCCGAATGGTATAAAAATAATATAATCATTTTCTCTGATGCGTTTAAAGATACGTTGAAAAGTGTACAGGAGGATTCCAAAGAAGCATCCACTAGGTTTGGTTCTGCTACAAAAGAGCAGGTAAATTGGAATGATTATGATGAGCAGAACAAGAGGGTATATTCCATCGCGATTGCCCTTGGTGCGATATCGAATGACCTTCGAGATAGCGTCACCTCCGAAGTTCTTCTAAGTAACATCATTATACACGAATCAGGACACCAAAGAGATTATGACTTGAGAAAGGAATACCTGCTATCACTTCCTTCGGCATCCGCACCGATATCGGAGTTTAGTCGGTACAAGACTGTAGATATAGTAAATAGGGAAATCGCTGCACATTTGCATGAATTGAGATACTCTCCGAGTAAGCTCATTTTAGTAGCCAGTGCGCTAAGAAGTTACATGGATCCTGAATTGTCTTCAGTATACTTTACTCACGATCCGGCTGGAAATGATCGAAATGAGGGTGGAAACAAGAGAGCGTATAAATGGATTGCGGAACACATGGTCTCCCTTATTGAACAAAGACCAGATTACTTTGGTTTCAATGAAGATCAAAATCTAACACTACTATCAAAAAGAAACCAAATTGTCATTTTTCTTTCCGAAGTTGCTAAAAGCGATGATCTCCTCATTGAAATAGCGGATAAGTTAATATCTCTTCATCAGAGTGCACCTTATGGAACAACCAAGGAAGAAACAGAAGAAGTGATGCAAGAAATGAATTCCTTAAAAAGTGAATTAACGGCAGGAGTGGTAGCAGTTTCCGTGATTGCGGGAAGTGCGTATCTCGCAAAGAAAGCTAAGGATGTTTACTCAAAGGTAAAGGCATGTCGAGAACTTAAACGTGGCATAGATGAAAACAATACCCTAAGTGGTGATACAAAAAAGGAATTAATTCTTGGTTTACAATTGGAAAGTAATAGTAATATTGACGAAGAAAGAAGACAAAGTTCAATACGAAAGCTAGTTCACCTCTCAGAAAGTGATACTAGCTTAGTAGAACTTGTAGAGAAAGCTACTCCGCTTTTTGCGGAAAAAACAAAACGGAGAGCCAGCGAAACAAAGACAAAATAGAATATTCCGTGTAGAATTGACGGATAGTGATTTCCTAAATTCTTAAATCATAATTCCTAATTTTCGTCGTCAAACTACTGCGCTACTGCACTAACTCCCTAATGCGCTAAATTTATGATTTCTTACTCACAAATAATAGACATATCAAGACCCGTAGACGAGGGGATGGTTTTGTATCCGGGGGATGAGGGGGTAGGGTTTGAGAAGAAAAAGGATGGGGAGTGGCACTATGCCGTGCTTCATTTCACCACCCACACCGGTACTCACGTGGACTCGCCTACGCACGTACGAGATGAGGGAAGAACGGTGGATAGGATAAAGTTGGGAAAGCTGGTTGGTCCTTGTCGCGTTCTTGACATGACTCATGTGGATGACGAAATAGATGTAATGGATTTGGAAGTGTTGGATATAAAAAAAGGGGAGAGGTTGCTTTTCAAGACCAAGAACTCATCGCGCGGGTACAAAGAGTTTTATCCAGACTATGTGCATCTAAACGATGATGGGGCGAGATACTTGGCACAAAAAGAAGTGGCACTTATCGGAGCTGATTATTTGTCCATAGAAAAATATCACAAGGATGCTGTTTCTACTCACCGCATTCTTTTGGATGCGGAAATAGCACTCGTGGAAAGTCTCAATCTTTCAAAAGTAGAAGTCGGAAATTACGGACTCGTCGTTCTCCCGCTTCGCCTCGTCGGGCTAGATGGCGCTCCCGCCCGCGCCATACTCCTGAAAGATTAGATGTTTGGAACTGCTACCTTTTTGTGGTAAGGTTAATCCATAATATAATCTAGATACTATGCGAGAATATTATGGGAAACGGGTAAAGGATTTCTTTGAGACTAAGGGCAAGTATTTCTTGGTGAAGCCTGCCATAATGCGCGCCTTGCCTAAGTCCGAAAAGGGGCATCGCCTGCTGGACGTGGGATGTGGTACGGGCGTTCTCTATGACGCGGTTGCAAAAAAAGGTTTCAAATACTACGGCATAGACGCGTCGGAAGAGATGTTGAAGCGCGCTGGGTTAGAGCATCCTCATGGTGGTTATATCGTGGCGCGCGGCGACAAGTTCGCTCATTTTTTAAGGGGAAGTTTGACGTTATTGTGATATCAATGGTTTTTCCAGCTCTCTCTACGATAAAAGAGATGGTGGATATATTGAAAGAGAGTAAAAAAGTTTTGAAAGACGGCAGACCACTACTTATAGTTGTCGCGAATTCGGGGTATGACCATTATATGCAGACAGGACTCTTTGGGCGCATGAATGTGCGAACTACTTTTCGTGGGTACTTCCGATCCGGCATAAAGTACAAGACACAAAGAGAATCCAACGGAAAAATTTTTCACTATGAAGACTATCACTGGACGCTCTCTGATTATATGACAGCCATAGAACGCGCCGGCTATGCTATCATGGGGCTGGATGAGTGTCCGCCCGGGGAGGAGGCGCGTCGCTTTGACAGAGTGTTTTATGAGAAGCGGATGAGGTATCCGACGTATCTGTTGCTGAAAGTGATAGCGGTTTAGTACTTCTTCCAAAAGTGGCGCATTTGCACTGGTTGACGAGCTTGTAGGAACTAGCTTCTAGCTTGTAGCTTCACCGATGACGTTGATAATCACACCACCCGTCAAAAGCTATAAGCTACAAGCTAACTCCTACAAGCTACTCCACAACTGCATCCACTTTTGAAAGAAGTCTGGAACATAGATAATCTATTAGAATCCAATCCATAACATATGAAAAGAGTAGTTTTGAAGTTGTCGGGGGAGTCATTTCATGACAAGGCGGTGGGGGAGCCTTTTTTCGCCCCGTCGTTTAAAAAGGCGGCAGAGGAGATAAAAAGGGCGAAAGAGGTGGGTGTGGAGATGATTATTATAACGGGCGGTGGAAATATAGCGCGTGGCGCGACGCTTGAGACTGTGGGTATGAAGAGGGTAGAGGCAGATCAGGTGGGGATGCTCGCCACAATCCAAAATTCGCTCCTTCTTCAGTCCGCGCTAGAGAGCATGGATATCTCCACGAGAGTGCTTTCTGCTGTACGAGTGGAGTCTGTCTGCGAGCCATTTTTGCGCAGACGCGCGATTCGGCATTTGGAAAAAGGACGAGTGATAATATGTGCCGGTGGTACGGGTAATCCATTCGCGACCACCGATTCGGCCGCCATGCTTCGCGCCTTGGAACTGGATGCCGACGCTCTCCTCTTTGCCAAAAATGGCGTAGAGGGCGTGTACAGCGCTGACCCAAAGTATGACAAGGAAGCAGTTTTGATAAAAGAACTGACATACAGAGAAGTTATAGACCGCGATCTCAAATTTATGGATCAAGCCGCGCTCTTGACTGGGATAGAAAGCGGGAACCCGATACCTATATATGTATTTGAGTCCAATAAGATTGGTAATCTGGAGAGAGTTGTTAAGGGGGAGAATATTGGAACTGTTGTTAAGCCTTAATTATCATAAGTTAATAGAACTATGCTTGAAGGTTTTTTTGGGAAAAAGAGAGAACAAGACAGAGGGGATGGAGCTATCCCAGACCCCAAGCGCGTGGACCTTGTATTCGGAATCTTCCAGAGCGCAAGGGATAAAGACTCGGCAGGGCTCGGTCCCAGCAGGGATAGGGTGAAGGAGGAGTTGACCGTGCTACATTTCTTGGAATGGACACCTGGGAAATTGTCTTCAGTAGAGGACGGCTTTACACTTTATCACAGTGAGGATAGTCCAGGCAGAAAACTCAAGATTCTGGAAAGTATTCTGCCTTTGGTAATAGATGTAGCTGAATGGAGGCGACTGCAACTGACTTTTGACGAGCTTACCCATTTGCATTACCAACGTGACATATACCCGCCGGAACTCGTTACGGCAGTTAGAGAGGAATTGTGGAAGAGGTCTCTTTCTTTGTTTGATCCCCTTTCTTCTAAGGAAGTTGGGGAACTGACAGAGGGGCTTGAGTGTCCGCCAGCCGTAATAGAAGATTTGGACAGATATACCACGGAGCGCGACCGTGTTTTGATAAAACAACTAGAATCGGCGGATATAGAGGAAGTATATGATAGATTGATAGTATACAAAGAAGCCCGGTTAACCGGGACTAGTTTGGAAAAATTTTTGGCAAGGATGGGCAATGAAATAACTTCCCCACATGATTTCGTGTCCATTTTGCACGTGTACCCCAACATGCCACGCGATATAAAAGAACTTATGTTGTCAAAGGTACAGGAGGCGTTGCAGGATGGTGTTTTGGACCCAGTGCGCATATCTATTCTCTCGCGTCGTTACAAGGATAGGAAATTGGACAACGAGGAAATATCTTTTGCATTGTTTGAAACGGATAAAGACAGACAAGAAATGGAAGGTTTGATTGCGGAGAGAGTACGAGCGCAGTTTGCAAATACGAAAGATGTTAACAAGGCTATCAGACAGCTAGGTGGTTATAGTTATTCCAAGATAGGTGGTTCGCGCTCCTCACTTGTAGGGCGACTAAGAGAAGAGATAGAACAAACTGTCGTTAGTCATCCCGAGAGAAGCATAGACGATCTGCTTTTGCTCAGCAGATCGGGTACCATAGTAACATCACAAGGTCAATCCATGTTAGAGAAGGTTCTTTCCGCTTTGGAATTGGAGGATATGAAGCGCGAATCTCCATCAAATCCATCGGAGCTTGCCAAGTTGTATGATAGATATAATTCATATGGTGCCAGATCTCTAATAATAAGAAACATGGACAGAGCTCTGCGCAAGTGATGAACGTATGAATGTCAGATCAAATCAGGCGCTTATTGCGGAAAGCAAAACCGGAACTTGACTTGAGATATCTTTCAAACGCCAAAGAAAGCCCTTTTGTTCTAAAAGCACCATACCATGCAAGCTCAAAGGGCGCCTTGCTCGACGAATATCTTACCTCCTTTCTATTATGTTTCTGGAAACGTTCTCTGAGATTCTGCGTAGAGCCAACATAGTAGCTGTCATCTTTTTGACTTTGTAGAATATAGCAGTAATACATGTAAACGATACCCCACTACGCTGAAGCTTCGCGGGGCACTTCGCAATGCATGTTACGATAAGCGTAGGCTTTACGAAGTGGTGCCTGCACCGCGAAGCTCCGAGCATAGCGAGGAGCGAAGTTACCCCACTACGCTGAAGCTTCGCGGGGCACTTCGCAATGCATGTTACGATAAGCGTAGGCTTTACGAAGTGGTGCCTGCACCGCGAAGCTCCGAGCATAGCGAGGAGCGAAGTTACCCCACTACGCTGAAGCTTCGCGGGGCACTTCGCAATGCATGTTACGATAAGCGTAGGCTTTACGAAGTGGTGCCTGCACCGCGAAGCTCCGAGCATAGCGAGGAGCGAAGTGGTGGAGATGGGCGGAATCGAACCGCCGTGCGAGATAGTTGCTTGCCGATATCTACAAACATAGACCGCTTTCTTATAGGACTTGCGAAATTGGCGCATTTCTTTGTCGCCCGCCCGGATGAACATCCGTTCGGACGGGCTTCGCCTTACTTGCTTTCGCGCTGTATGTCTATATACAGCTTGGTCGCAAGTCAGGCTTGCTTCGCGAACTGCATCCAATTTCGCAAGTCCTATTTGTTTAAACATGGTGCGAATCTAAGCGGACAAAACCGCACCACGTCGGGCTCCTTATTTTCCTCTAGGAATCGGAGTGTTTCTTAGAGTAATCTCGATTTATTACACCCTTTACTCCACCTTCGAGCGAGATGGAGGAGGACGGCTCTGCGATTGATTACGCGTGAGCGAGAGCGAAACCGTTAAAGTACGGAGACGCTACCTTGTTGCTGTTTGCAAATAGGAATTTGTACACGTGATTTGCGAGGCTGTGTACACCCTCGGTTTGCATCGGAAAGGTTGTACCTCGTCGAGGCCAATCATCCCCCCTAAAGCACCGAAGCACCCGTGCTTCGGTGCTCGGGCAAGCCGTACTTCGTTGCTTTAGGGGGAATTTTTGGATGACCATCAATTACCTTTCTTCATTTTTTCAATGAGCTTTTTCTTGAAACGCCCTGCCCATAGGCTTTTCAGAAACTTCTCCCTGCCGTATGCGGTGGTTGCTTCAGGGTATTCTTCCGTATGGATGAGCTGTAAAGGTCTTCTGTGTTTTGTTGAAACAACTAACCCGAGATTATGTGCAGATAACCTTTTTGTCAAGTTGCTTGTGCAACCTACATAGAGCTTTCTATCCGACAGGCTATACAGTATGTAAACAACATGATTCATATCGTTTTTAGTCTTAAGGCGAACATCAAAGACCGCGTCTTTGATGTTTTAGCCTGTCAATGTGCCTTCTATCCTCTCTCTCCTTTATAGTAGACCGTTTATCGTGCTTTTTCTTACCCTTTGCGAGTGCGAAAGAAAGCTTGATGAATCTCCCTTTATTATACACCGAAAGTGGTATCAGTGTCAAGCCACGTTCATCTGTTTTTCCTATCAGATATTTGAGCTCGCGCTTCTTTACCAAGAGTCTACGGTCTCCTTTGTCATCGTAGCCGTCGGGCGCGTTTTTTGGTTGAAATGGGGGGATTGTGGCACCGACTAAAAACATCTCTCCTTTTCTTATGGTGACGTAAGACCCCGAAAGCGAGCCATGTCCTAGGCGCAGAGACTTCACCTCCTGTCCCAACAATTCCAAACCCGCCTCGTATTTGTCCAGGATTTCGTAATTGAATGTAGCTTTTTTGTTTTCTAGTAGTGACATATTATTTAGCGCAGTAGGGAGTTAGCGCAGTAGCGCAGTAGGGTGACGAGGTAAAAAGTGAAAGGTTGCCTGTACATCTAATACTTTGAATTACGAAACTCGCACTTTTCCCCTCCCCTTCTTAGGGGAGGGTTAGGGTGGGGTAGATTTTTAGAGACTAACCCCCTCCTAGCCTCCCCCTAAACCCGCCTACGCCAAGGCTACGGACGGGCAGGCAGGGGGGAGGGAGTGTCTTGTAATTCAAGGTATACTAGCACGTTTTTCCCCGTTTGGGATTGTGCGTAGAAAGAAGAAAGCTCTGAGAGGAATCAGAGCTTCTCTTCGTGCGGATTTGTTTCTACGCTACATTTCTTCTCTACTAATTCTTTAAACCCTTGTTGTAGACTCTCCCATCTGGAAAATCTTACAGCGGGATATAACTACGCGTTTGTATTGCTACCTTCAGAGGAGCCTTTGCATTTGGAGCAACGGCAACCGAAGAGACCCACAAGAGCGGAAAGACCAACGAGGATATATACCACCCACTCCAGCCATGCCCATGATCCTAGGATCATGTGAACGACATTCCAGTCACCTCCCGCAAAACCTCCTATACCGACAAGACCCCAGTTGAGTCCGCCGATAATTAAAAGGAGCCAAGCCAGTTTCCCAGCCCAGCAACACTTCCCACTAGGATTGCATTTCATATTATTTGAAATGTTATTAATAAAATTTCTGATGATTACGAAGTGTGTCTTTTTCGCAATCCCTAATCCAGTATAATTATATACCAAAGAACGAAATGTAAAGCAAGCTCCTGGGGATGACTTCCACACAAGACTCCCTTGTGCACAAGGGAGTCTTGTGTGGAAGATTTTGGGGCGGTCAATGTGTGGGCTTTACTGTGGGCTGAAAATGGGGTATTATTAGAACTCTTGCACAGCCGGCACATTTGCACTGGTTTCGGAAATTAAAGGGTTCAGACCCCCTAGATTTAAGGGGTCAGACCCCATTAATTCCTTCAACCAGCACAATTGCATCCAGTTCTGCAAGAGTTCTATATTAATTCATGGCGGATATTTTGAATACCAAACCCAAGAAGGGTAAAAAGGGGGGGTCAAACGTTCCGGGTGGTTGGGGGCAACAGCTTCTTACCACGCTCTTTATCTTTGTACTGCTTGCGAGTTTGTATTCATATTTGGCGGGTAGTGGCGACAAACCGGATGAGATTTCACTTTCGGAGCTTGCAAGGGTTGTGAAAGAGGGAGAAGTGGAGTCTCTAAATATTCAAGGAGAGCTTATAGAAATAAAACTGAAGGATGGCGCGGATAAGACGAGCAAGAAAGAGGCGGAGACCGCTCTCTCGGAGAGTCTCTCCAAGTTTGGCGCGAGCGCCAGCGATCTTTCCAAGATAGACATAACGGTGGACTCTCCATCGGGTTTTGCCTACTGGATGATCCAACTTTTGCCGATACTTATACCCGCTCTCCTAATACTCCTCTTTTTTTGGTATTTGTCGCGTCAGGTGCGTGGGTCCGCCATGCAGGCGTTTTCTTTCGGTCAATCAAAGGCGAGAATGATAGACCCAAACGACGAGAAACAAAAAGTAACTTTCAAAGATGTAGCCGGACTAAAGGAAGCAAAACAGGAGCTCTTGGAGATTGTGGACTTTCTCAAAAGTCCCAAGAAATTTTTGGACATTGGCGCGCGCATCCCAAAGGGAGTGCTTATGCAAGGACCGCCCGGATCTGGAAAATGTGTTACAGGAGATACACAATTGCTCACCAATAAGGGTTTGATTCGTATGGACGATGTTCCTAAATACTTCACTGTCCGACCAGATAACACAGTAGAAGGGTTGGATGTTGTTGCCATTGATCCAAAAACTCTTGAATGGAAAAAGTCCCAGACATCGCATTGGTATAAATTGCCTGAAACAAGTACCATACGACTTGAAACTGAATTAGGGATTCCGATAGAAGGTACCCCGGAGCATCCAATAGTTATAATGTCGGAAGAGACAGGTCAGTTTGAGTTCAGACATATAGATCAGATCAAAGTGGGAGATTGGGCTGTGATAGGGTATGATCATCAGTCATTTGGAACATATACAAAAATCCCACATCCGGATGTGGCCTATCTCCTGGGGGTTTTGGTGGGGGATGGCTGTCTTACCATAAAAGACAGGATCTGCCTATCTACCGCCGATCCGGAAATTTTAAATCAAGTGCAGGATATACTGAGTCGTTTCTATGACGTTCAATTGACGAAGCAATCAGGTGGAAAGTATGACTATGAACTTCAGAGCATTAAGGTAAAAAAGATCCTACTTGGTTTCGGATTGCAAGAAGTATATGCCCGTCATAAGGCTGTTCCTGAATGGGTGCGTCTGGCACCAAGGGAATACGTAGTGGCTTTTTTGCGTGGGCTGTTTGATACTGATGGATCTGTAGAAAAGAAGGGCGCGATTCAGCTTTCAAGCGCAAGTAGCGTTCTCATCCATGAGGTAAGTTACACTCTTCTTAATCTTGGTATTGTAAACAAGATGTATGCAAGAAAAAAGAAATATAACAAACAGAATCAGTATTACATCACTGTTTACGGTGACTTTCTATCTCGTTTCAATGATTACATAGGATTTTCTGTGGCTAGAAAGCATGAGCGACTCTCGCTCCTTGCCAGCAAGCAGAGAAACACAAACATCAATCGTATCCCAGGACAAATTCAAACAATGTCTTCCGTGTGGCAATCTGCGAAAGAGATGACGGAAGTAAATCTTGATCGCGCCTTTTATAGACAGAATTTTGCGAAAAACACTTTACGACAATTGCATGGGGATCGTCTGCCATCAGTATCCTCTATGCAGACATTCGTTGCGCAAGTGACACAGATGGCTCCTCAAATGGCAATGAGTAGTGACGTAGCATACTTACAACGTCTCGCATCGGGAGAATTTTTCTTTACTCAGGTGAAGAGTCGTACGGACGGTCAAGCCGTTGTTTACGACCTGACTGTTCCTGGCCCACACAACTATATCGCCAATGGGCTGATTAATCATAACACTCTTCTTGCCAGAGCCGTGGCGGGCGAAGCCCATGTGCCTTTCTTTCATCTATCTGGTTCAGAGTTCGTGGAGATGTTTGTAGGTGTCGGAGCTTCGCGCGTGAGGGATCTCTTTCAGATGGCAAAGAAGTCGTCGCCCGCTATAATTTTTATAGACGAGATAGATGCAATCGGTAGACACCGTGGGGGGGGAGGTCCCGGTATGGGGGGAGGCAATGATGAGCGCGAGCAAACGTTGAACCAAATATTGGTAGAGATGGACGGTTTTGAGCCGAATGAAAAGTTGATCGTGATGGCTGCGACGAATAGACCGGATGTCCTGGACAGCGCGCTTTTGCGTCCCGGGCGTTTTGACAGGCGAGTAACACTTGACCTTCCCGACATAAATGAACGCGAAGAGATATTGGGAATCCATGGCAAGAAGAAACCTTTTGCCGAAGATGTGGCACTGCGCGTCATTGCTGAACGCACTCCGGGGATGAGTGGAGCGGATCTTGCAAACGTGATGAACGAAGCCTCAATCTTGGCTGCTCGCGAGAATCGCACCAAAGTGTCGCAATACGATCTAGTGCGCTCGGTAGAGAAAGTGATGCTCGGTCCTGAGCGCAAAAGTCACATACTCTCGCCCGAAGAAAAGAACATCACTGCATATCATGAAATGGGACACGCTCTGGTGGCTTCCGTATTGCCTTACGCTGATCCCGTGCACAAGATATCTATTATTTCGCGCGGTCGCGCCGCGGGGTACACGATAAAGCTTCCTTTTGAAGAGCGCAAAATGCATTCGCGCAAAGAGTTTTATGATGACATCGCGGTATCGCTTGGTGGCTACGCCTCCGAAGAGCTTATCTTTGGCGATTTGACGACCGGAGCGTCCAATGACATATCGGTAGCTACAAATTTGGCGCGCAATATGGTGATGCGATTCGGAATGTCGCGCGAAGTTGGACCAGTCGCCTTTGATGATAGAGGTGGCACTTTTCACGGTCCTGATTACTCGCAAGAAGTTGCCGCGAAGCTGGATTCGGAAACGACTCGCCTCTTGAAAGAGGGACACAAAAAAGCCCTGGAAGTGTTGATCAAACACAAACCCGCATTGCACGCAATGTCCAAATACCTCACAGAAGTAGAGACGATGGAGCAGGAAGAATTTGAAAAACTACTTCTCATGAATGGCATCACCCCCAAACAGAGAAAAAATTCCGCAGAAAAAGACAAAAATAACGCGGAAAGACAAATCCCCGAAGCCCCAAAAGAGGGCATAGAGATAGTTCCCCACGACTAGAGGGAAAAGTTGGATGACGAGCTTGTAGGAGTTAGCTGGTAGCTTGTAGGGGACGAGGTGAAAGGGTGGGACGGTGTGATTGGTGGAGTACAAATAATAAGAGCCCTGAATCGTGATGTCCAGAGCTCGCGTGCTCTTCCTAATTTCTTTACTACTTGTCAATGCTGGTCAGGTTTGCTACCCGATTGAACTGATGAAACCAGATAATAGAAGTAGAAGGAGAAGCGAATATGGTATCATCGCCACGATTGAGATTGGGAATAAACGCCTCTTGCTTAGCGCATCATTCCTCAGTATCTTTATATGCGCGAAAGCAATAAGTGTCGCCAAGATAAACCAGACTGCAAAGATTAAGAGCGCCAAAGCCGCAACCATCAGTAGCTCAAAACCGCCACTCGTTGAGAAGCTAAACACATATGGTAGAGTCAGCAGATAGATAAGGGTTGATATTGCTGATGATTTGGACGCTAGACTAACTATCTTTTAGGGTAATCATTCTCTTTTTGAAGAACCGCAAGTGGAGACAAAAAGTATAAAAATAGCAAGAAGTAAAAAATGTTTAAAAGCATATTTAGTGTTTTTTTATAAACGCAATTTGCTACTGGAAACACGGTCAGTCCGTCCTCCTGGACTCGAACCAGGGACCGCGGAGATATAAGCTCCGTGCTCTAACCAACTGAGCTAAGGACGGGTTTGTCATAATTTATAGCATATTTTGTGAAAGATTTCCACACCTAGCGTGAAATGGTGTGTTTTTTTGGGGTACAATGATGGGGTGTGTGGGGAATTAAGAATTAGGAATTAGGGAAAATTATGTAGTGTATATATGGAAAGAATAAAGAAGAAGAGAAGAGGAAACAAGAACAAGAAGGTGGGTGGATTGAACTCGTCGTTTTTTGTGGCGGTGGTGATCTTGTTTGTGCTGTTTTTATACTCGCTTGGGATGTCTGGCGTTAGTTACAATTTGCGACAGTTGGCAGGGCTATTTTACGCGGAGACGATTACTCCTGAAGGATTGAAGGAGAGCTACAAAGAAAGGCCGTTGCGCGTGGTGATTGTGCCGGGGCATGACAATGTTAGTAAGGGTTCGCATTTTCGTGGACTGAACGAGAGCGATCTAAACATAGAGCTTGCCTACAAACTTCTTGAGATATTATCTCTTGATCCAAAATTTCACGTCTGGGTAAGTCGCGAGCAAGATGGAGAGTATGCGGATTGGTTTCGCAAGTACAAGGAAGAAAATCAAGATGACATAAACACGTTTATAAAAGAGAGGAGGTCTGTCTGGAATGACGCGGCGAACTTAGGGTTTGTAGATAGGCATGTGGCGGTGGAGAGATCTGACGCGCCGTCGCGTGTTGCCTTTGATTTGTATGCAATGAACAAGTACGCGGCAGAGAATGAAATAGATGTGCTTCTCCATATCCACTGGAATGACTATGCTGGGAGAAAAGGCAATACCAGCGGAAAGTATTCCGGATTTTCAATATATGTACCTGAGTACCAGATGCCAAACTCAAGAGCCAGCATCGCTCTTGCCGAAGCGCTTCGCGACCGCCTTTCGCAATTTTTCGCGAAAAGCAATATGCCACTTGAGGAGGGGACCATCATAGAAGATCAGGAGCTTATTGCCGTGGGTTCCAATGCGTCCCAAAAGAAGGCTTCCATATTGATTGAGTATGGTTATATTTACGAGAGTCAATTTCTAGATAAGGAGTTGCGATCGCTTATACTTTCTGAACTGGCACATCAGACTTATTTCGGAATTCTGGATTTCTTTGAAGAGGGAAGGAAGCCGGACGGACGACTGGGAGCACTCCTGCCTTATGAGTGGAAGGGTTCTATCCCGCAGAATGCGAGAGATTCCAAGGACGTACTTTCAATGCAGGTGGCGATGGCAAAAGAAGGGGTATACCCGCCTTCGGGAAAAACACTCACAGACTGTCCGATTTCCGGCAACTTCGGTCCCTGTACAAAAACTGCACTTGCGAAATTTCAGGAAAAGCATGGAAGTAAGATACTCTCACCGCTCAATCTGGTAAATGGTACTGGCGTGGTGGGGGATATGACAATTTTGGTATTGAATGAGTTGTACGGGAGGTGAGCTTGTAGGACTTAGCTTGCCTGCCCCGACGGCAAGGCGGGTAGCTTGTAGCTTTTGTTGACGAGGTGAAATTATGAAAAAGAGGATTAAGACGAAGATGAAGAAAGTGAAGGTCAGTCCGCGTAGGTGTGTTTTGTATTGGTGCTTATTGATCGTGGCTATTATTGTTTATGTACCGGTGCTCAGGGAGGCGGCAATGGAACAGTTTTCTATTCGTCCACACGGATCGGTGTCGCAGATCAGAAGTATATTCGGGATAGCTAGCACTAGCGAGAAGAATGTCATGGGATCCACGGCGACGCGACCTGCTTGCGAAGGCTTGACTAAAGATATGAAAAGTGGGTCTACCGATCTCCAAACTGATGGAAATGTGAGTAAGCTTCAAGAGTATCTGAAGACTAATTCTGCAATATACCCCGAAGGTTTAATTACTGGTTATGTGGGACCGGGCACGCTTCGGGCAATAAAAAGATATCAGATTAGAGAGGGGCTCGCCAATGTCGGAGATGCCCATTTTGGTATAGTGGGCGGAGATACAAAAAGCTCAATCTCGCGCGAGATTTGTGCGTATCTATATGGTGATTTTATGCCAGTCCGGGCGGTAGGGTTGGGTACACAGGGCACTAGACTAGGGTCGACATCCGGATTGTCGGGAATGAGAGGTGGAAGTACACAGAGTGGACTGACATCAGGACTTTCGGGCACTAGCACGAGGAGTTCGGGATTGTCCCGCGCAAGGGAGATTGAGCGAATTGCGAAGCCCCTCGATCCGCCAAAGATAATTGAGATAGAAGGACCACGTCGTGTGAAGTTGGGAGAAGTTGTGTCGTGGACGATCAAGGCGACATCAAATGATGGAACACCACTTTTGTACGGCTTGTATTATGGCGCGGCCCGGGATGCGGTAGCCAGAGGTCGTACTACTAACTATTCAGAAGACAAGAACAACACTTACTCCACCGTGTTTGAGAAGGAGGGTGCGTTTGAGCTTGTGTTTACCGCTAGGAACGACGGGGGAAGGGAATACAAGAATATGTTCGTAACAGTAGGTAACGCGCCCTTTCGTGGTAGTACTATCACTTTTGATTTGAGAGATGGTGGGATTACTTGCCCCGTGCGATTACCGCTTTGCGACAGAGTTTCAGAAGGTGAGGGCGCCTTGGATAGACTTTTTGGCGCAACAGGAAGAATGTTTGTAGGGATATCCAAGATTCGCGACGGTCTTCTCACATGGCAGAGTTTACCAGACGGCGAGTACGAGGCAAGCATAAAAGTGCCAGGTTCCACTTTACGCACAGAGAGGTTTACGGTAGCTCGCGGGAGTCTTATAACAAAGAAGGTTGTTCTTGATCGGGTGGGAAGTAGAGCACCGGTTCTGTTAAGACTAAACCCGCCCGCCTCATTCTATAATGGCTTTATAACGACGACAGGACAAAATCTTGGCACATCTGTGCGCGTGTATCTAGACAAAAAATATCTCGGAAATTTGGAGCACAGAGACGGGGCTTTTGGTTTTGTGGTACCAAGAGAAATTGCTTCTGAAGACACGTGCTCCAATGATATCCTAATCTCACAATGCAGAAGCTCCCGTGCATACACAGTACGACCGGGCGAACATACTATTTTGTTACAAAATGAAGCTGGCACATCAAGCGTCGCCTCAATATTGGTATTTGAAGATAGCAACGCAAAGCCCTTTACTCCCGCCACGGCAGAAGAACTTATACGTAATGCTGGTACACAGATCCGCCGTCTCCTCGGACAATAGACTTCTTCCAAAACTGGCGCATGGGTTGAGCTTTTAGGAGCTAGCTTCTAGCTTGCCTGCCCGACGGCAAGGCGGGTAGCTTCACTGGTGACGTTGACGATCGCACCACTCATCAAAAGCTTCAAGCTACAAGCTAACTCCTACAAGCTCGTCTCTATTCCATGTGAACTAGTTTTCGTTTTGTTTTTTCGGATTTTGAGGATGGAAGTTGTTTTACATATTCAATAGCTTCTTTGCGCGCTGCTTCCACGAGGCGAAGGTTTTTGATGGCATCCATGGCTATGTCTGACACGCCCCACTGTTTGCCGCCTGCTAATTCTCCTGCTCCGCGGAGGGATAGATCCATCTCGGCAAGCTCAAATCCGTTTTTGGCGGACACAAGCGCGCGCAGGCGCTCCATGGATTTCTTTGATGATGTTTCGGTGGCAAGATAGCAAAATGGGGGGTGCTCACTTCTCTGCACACGTCCGCGTAGCTGGTGAAGTTGTGCAAGTCCAAATCGCTCCGCGCCTTCTATAAGTATTACGGTCGCGTTTGGTACGTTCACGCCCACCTCTACGACCGACGTAGCTACAAGTATATCCGTCTCGTGTTCCAAAAATTTCCGCATCGTCTCCTCCTTTTCTTTCGGTGTCGCCTTGCCGTGAAGTGAAGCGATACGATATTCCGGGAAGATATTATCCTTCAGTCGTATCGCTTCCGCGGTTACAGATTTGGCAATAAGGGCGTCCTCTTTGTCCGGATCCGGCTCAAAGACGCGTGGACAGATCACAAATGCTTGCCGATCTTTTCTTAGTTCCGTTCGTATCGCTTCGTAAACGGCAGCTCTCATGTTTGGTGATACAATTTTCGTTTCTATCTTTTTTCGTCCTTGTGGAAGCTCGTCCAAAAGAGTTATGTCTAAATCTCCATGAATGGTAAGAGCGAGAGTGCGAGGAATTGGGGTTGCTGTCATTGAAAGCAAATGAGGCATCTGTATCGCGCCTTTCCGTGCCAGTTTGCCACGTTGCTCTATTCCGAACCTGTGTTGTTCGTCTATGATTACATATGCCAAATTTTTGAAGATCACCTTTTTTTGAATCAGCGCATGTGTCCCGAAAACTATCGGGATCACACCTTCCTCTATCCACTTCAAAAGCTGTGGTCTTGGTACCGATGTCGGCGACCCAGATATCGTTTTGGAAGGATACTTAAGCGCCAGTGAGCCCGTGAGAAGCGCGATAGGTATATCCAAATGTTTAAAGTATTTTATAAACGAGTGAAAATGTTGCGTTGCCAGTATCTCAGTAGGTGACATATATGCCACTTGTAAAGTCTCGCTTGCCTTTCGGCTTGCGTTGGAAGACACAACCGCAAAGGCACTCATAGCGGCTACCGCGGTCTTTCCGGAACCGACATCGCCTTCCAAGAGACGAAGCATCGGGTGCGTCTCTTTCAGATCACTTTCTATATCCAACACCGCTCGTTTCTGGGCACTTGTAAGAGGGAAAGTAAATCGTTCCTCAAACTCTGAAAGCTCCTTTTTGTCTGCAATTATATTCCACGCAGACTCTGATCTATAATTTTCACGAAGACGCAGTCGCTCTATTTGCAGAAAATATACTTCCTCAAACGCAAATCGTTTGCGTGCCGCTTCCGCCTCGCGCTCGTTTCTCGGCATGTGTATGTATAAAACTGCGTTTGCGAGAGAAGGTAAATGATAACGTACTAAAACGTCTTTAGCGATTGGGTCATCCATTCTTTCTTGCACTCCCGTTTGAAGAATTCTTTTTATGTGATGCTGAATCCAAAGAGAAGATATTCCGCGTCGTTCCGGATACATAGGAGTGAGAGCGAGCGCCGCGGTGTCAAAAAGTCTATCTCCTCCACCCTCCGGCAGTGATGGTACTTCCTCAAATTCAGGATTTGCCATATAGAGAGCATTTGCTTGCTTGCCACCTACTGTACCTGACATTCTCACGATGCTTCCCATCCGCAATTTTTTTGCGAGGTATGCTTGATGAAACCAAGTTGCGCGTAACCTACCCGTATCGTCCTCTATCACCACTTCTGCCATCGGGATGTTTTTCTTCCATGCTTTCTTTGTTTCGGATGAAATTATGCGCCCGTACACAGTCGCAAAGTCGCCATGCGTCAAGGCATTGATGCTCTTTGTGGCGCCTTGAGCACCATACTTGGATGGAAAATAGTAGAGAAGCTCACCCACCGTTTCTATCTTCAATTTTGTGAGGGCAGATAGGACAGGGGGAGGAATCCTGAAATGCGCTGTGAGTTTGTCCGCAGGATTCATTGTAAATTATGAAGTGCCAATTATCTTTCTAACGGAGTCTGAATGACCTATCATGTCGTATAGAATCGCATCTGGAGATAGTCTTTGGGCAATAGGCAAAAATGAACGAGCAAAATTTTGTGGCGTGCAAACTTGCAATATTTGGATCTCTCGCCTTTTTTCCTGCAATGACTTTTCTACCTCATCTATCTTGCTCCGGTTGGCAATGCGAAGATCTAGGGACTTGGTGTAAAGCTGTCCCTGTCGCACACTAAGATCCATTTTTTGCTTCCCAAGTTTAAATATGCTGGTCTCAATTTCTTTTATTCCGAGGGCTTCATTTTTTTGCCTTGCTAGTATGAATTCTTCGTCCACGCCTTGCATTCTCCAGATTGCCGGTATCTTTACACGAGTGGAAACAAGGTATTCATTTACAGACATCTTCAACTCACGCAGAAGTGAAAGGTGTAAATCAGCTATCATTTCCGGCTCTTTCTCTGTCAAAATAAAATAGTTTTTACGCAAAATTGAAAATGAATCCAATAGTAAGGATTTATCTGCTAGCCGGAATGTTTCTCCACTGAGGGGGTATTTTGATTCATTATCATGACAGCCTATTGTTCGTGTTATATTGCGCACAATAGGCATAAGTTTTGTGGCAAGATGAAATCCTATCAGAGGCAGATCTCTGCCCTTCAAAAAGTACTCTGAATTATTGCCTAAATATTCGGTCAGTAAAGTAACCCTTTCAACATCCTCCTCGTTTTCGTCGCTGAACCTTATGTTTAAGTGAGAAAACATTGCCAAAGCCCTGAGCACAATTCGCTTTACCGCGATCTCATGTGAGCGTCTTTCATTTAGGATAAAGTTATCCAGATTACCTTTTATAATGCGTAAGTTTGGTTTTGTAGGCTCTTCTTTCATTATAGTTATTATACCAGAGCCTGCTCACAAATAAAAAAGCCATAGATCAAACTCCTGATCCGTGGCTCGTCGCACTAACTATTTTGATATTCAGGATCTATGGGAAGCTTGAAACAAAGTGGCTCATGCCAGACTTCGTCCCCCGGCTTTACTCTGGGAAGAGCCCTGTACTTTTGATGCAATTCCTCGAGCATCTCATTGCTCGGGCATGTTCCCGGCAAGAGTAGGCTTACATACAGCTCGAAACATCTCTCCATCTCCAAACCCGAAAAAAAACCCGGAACATCCGAGTTCCTGTCTTCAATGCACATGTTGATCACCTCCTTTGTGGCATCTGTGTGTACGGAACCGCCCGCTACTGTAGCGCACCTTGAACACAAAAGCAATGACCCACGCAAGTGAGTCATCGTCTTTGCCTTTAGAAATTTTCCGCCAAACTTTTTCCAAAACTGGATGCAGATGTGCCTGCTGGAAGAATTTTGGTGACCAAGCTCTAGACAGACCTACAGCGCGGGAAACAAAATTCTGAAGCAGGTGCAGATGCGCCACTTTTGGAAGAAGTCTATTTGATTTCGTAGCGTAGGATGACATTGACTGTTACATCCTGTGAACCAGCCTCAATCGCGGGGGCACTCTTTTGTGAAGACACACCCATCGCCATGTCCATACTTTCGGGCATGGCGTATGTTCTGTATATAGGCATGCTACCCCCTTCCTCTATGGCAAGCAGTTTTCCAAGAGAAAAGCCTCCGGCTTTAGAGACCGCTTCCGCCTTTTCCTTTGCCATCTCTATCGCTTCAGCTCTGGCCTCGGCTTCTACTATCGCGGGTTCATCTACGGTAAACGAGATTCCTGAGATGGTGTTCGCGCCATTGTCCACCACGCCCGCCATAATTGCGCCGATCTTTTCAAAGTCGCGTATCTTGATGGACACACTTTGTCGTATGGTGTAGCCTACAATTTCAGGCGGAGGACAAGGTTTTACATCACCCCCATCACTGTATACCCTAACGCCACAACTGAAGTATTGATAGCGTGGTTCCACACTATACTGTTCCGTCTTGATGTCTTTGGCGTCCACTCCCTCCTTTTTTAGAAACGCTACCAAGTCCCTGGACTTTTTTGAAGCCGATTCTTGTAGGGCACCCAAGTCCTTGCCACCTTCCACCAAGATTCCAGCTGATGTCCTTGCTACGTCTGGGATTGTGGTAATTTTACCTTCGCCTGATACGGAAAAGCTTCTGTATGAACCCGGCTCTATAGATGCACCATAACCGCGAGCGAGTGACATCGCAGAAAATCCAGTAGATAGAACTCCAATAATAATAGCGATACCTAAATAATTCTTTATCCTTTCACTCATATATTTTTCTCCTTAATTATAGAAGTTCTACTTCTATAATTCTGCTGATAATATTAGATCTGTCCGACGAGCTTTTCGCTGGGCTTCAGTGTCTTTTTGCCCGGACTCCAAGACACAGGGCAGACTTCGCCCTTATGTGAGTAGACGTACGAGGCGGCAATAATCTTACGCAGAGTTTCCTCAATGTTCCTACCTATGGAATTGTCATGTATTTCCATGGTCTTTAGCATTCCTTTTGGATCAATTACGAAAGTACCGCGAAGATCCAGACCCTCGTCCTCTATATAGACGCCAAACATTCTGGATATCTTACCGGCAGGATCTGCAAGCATGGGAAAGTCCACCTTTTTTATGGCAGGGGAGTGATCGTGCCATGCTTTGTGGACGAAAGCCGTATCTGTGGAAACGGATACTACTTCCGCTCCAGCTTTTTTGAAATCTTTGTAAAGTCTCGCGGTCTCCTCCAGCTCCGTGGGGCAGACAAAAGTAAAGTCAGCAGGATAGAAAATGACGACAAGCCACTTTCCCTTTGCGCTCTTTGTGCTCCACTTGCTGATTTTGCCATTGTGATAGGCGTCTAGCTCAAACTCTGGCACCTCATCGTTTATTCTGACAGTCTCAAGAAAGTCTTCGTACATATCTTTGAATTGCTTATTGAGTAACGACAATGGTTCCTTTCTCTCCGGCATTTAGATGATTGTGGTAGGTATACGTGCCGGGCTCGCTGAAAGTGAACGTGTAGGTCTCACCCGGACCGTAGGCGCGCTTTGCGTCAAATTCGCCGTGGTCGGTGTGAGTTGGGTGAGGGTCGGATGCCACCCAGACGTTTTTGGGACTCTCATTTTCAAAACTCACCAGTGTACCCACCGAGACAGTTTTTGTAGCTGGAGAGAATCCGCTGCCAGAATAAGAGACGACCGCGCCACCTGTGGAAGATGGACCACCCACATCAATCACACCCCCTAATTCCACCATGGGCGTTTCTTCTTCCCCGTCTTCATTGACCGCAGGTTCTCCCACGACCTCGGGGGAAGTGGGCAAAGTCACATCCTCTTTTTGTTCAGATGGGAGTGGCGCGCTTTTCCTCATAAAGCTTGCTACTCCGATCAAGATAATGGCGAGAGCCAAAATCCCTACTCCGATAAGTGCTGGTTTTTCCATAATCGTGCTAACTTTAAATTGCTAATGTGTAAATTCTAAACGCGTTGTCCCCACTTTCTCTCTCTCGCATACCCAATGTTAATTTTCAATTTTGCAATTTTCAATTTTCAATCAATTTCCAACCAGTCCGAATGGATTCATCCGGGCGGATGACTCAATTTTCAATAACGAGGATGTCTGTACGCTACTTGTGAGTATATATGCCAACGTTTGAAGCATTGAAAATTGAAAATTCATTGCAAAATTAAAAATTGAAAATTGGAAATTAAAACCCCTATCTTCCAAGAATGACTGTTGGTCAGGTATAAGTGGGGACAACGCGATGATTCTTTACAGCTAATGACACCTCAAATTATACATCATTTTAGCCAAATCAAAAAATTTGAGAAACTTCACAAAATAGCGTATCATAGAGACTCCCCACGGAGGGGTGGCAGAGCGGTCGAATGCAGCAACCTGCTAAGTTGTTGAGCCTTAACGGGCTCCGAGGGTTCGAATCCCTCCCCCTCCGCAGTGAGCGAAGCGAACGTAGGAGGGAGCAAGGCAACTGCTTGCCTTGCGAGGAGGGTGAGGAGCGAATACATGGAGCTCCGCAAGACTCATTGAGGTTTTTTACGAACGAAGTGATGTAAAAACCCCAATGAGTAGACAGCTTCTGTAAGAGGTCGAGTAGATGGAGTTTATATCGTAGAAGCTTTGCTTCTAAGATATACGAAAGGTGTACCGCCCATGTAATGGGAGAATCCCTCCCCCTCCGCAAATTGATCTGTACCCCAAAAAGTGGACACGGCTACACGTTTTATTCTATCGTTATTAAAAGATAGTATATTAATTAATGAAATTTGAAGCCAAACAACAATTTGATCGAGAAGAAAAATCACAAGAACGCCTGCAAGCGCAAGCAGAAATTTTTGCTGATAAAGGCGTAAAAACCTTTTCTAAAGATCAGGCTCAAATACTAAAATATTCTGCGGAACTTTCTCAAATAAAGGACCTGAATAATTTACCGCCAGATTTGCCGGAGGAACTTGTTGCTCTAATTCAAAAGAATAAAGATGCTTATGTAAACTTCATGCGTCAAGAAAGAAAACTGGAAACTTCTTTTATTGAAGAAAATATCATAACTTATAAAGAGAAATTTCAGCCAGTAATAGCTGAATTAAAAGCAAAAATGGCACAAGGAAAGCCAAAGGAGCTTCCAGAATATCTTGGCTCTGGAAGCAACGGCTCTGCGTTTCGTATTGAAGTAGACGGAAAAACCTATGCCGCCAAATTTTCTGGAAATATTACGCAAGCAAATTTTGAAATAAAACCGTTGATTCGAGCAAAAGATATTCCGCACACTTCACAACTTGTAAGTTATTCGTTTGAGGACGGCGTTGTTATTATGGAATTATTGCCTGGTACCGATGTAACAAATTTTACGCCAGAAGAATCACCGGAATATTCTGACGAACATATAATCCAACTTATTGATACGGTACGAGAACTTGATGCCAAAGGACTTGTTATTGACCCGAAGCCGTCCAATTTTATGTATGACCCAGAACAAGGATTTTCTGTTCTCGATTATCATTTAAAAAATTCCGGTAGTAGATATGGACTTCCGCAAGAAGTTGTCAGTTTGAAAATCGCTCTTACGGCAAGGAAATTCGAACTGCTTGACTACAAAGCTCCTGAATATGAAGAAAAGTCAAAAGCTCAAGCGATTGAGAAATATAAAATTTCCTTGCCGATGATGGTTCGATTTCTTGGTATTTTGGAAGAAAAATATCCTGATATTCTTGCAGAGTGGCAACGACAACACGATATAGACAAAAAAGATCCAAGTATGCTAGTTGGAGAAATGATAGAGCGGGAATATATTCCACAACATCCAGACATAGAACCTCATCTTAAAAAATTGGAGGAAATGGGTTTTTAAGATGAGAGTAGTCGAATTTCCGAAAACCACCAACCCGAAACCAGTCCGCAGTTCGAGCTTCGTAGCATTTCTCGTGCAATCAAAGGTGTCAGGAACCTTTGATTGCATAAATGTGTGGTATAATATTTGAATGGGACGCGCACTACGTGTAGATAACGCAGATCAGATTTATCATGTGATAAATAGATCAAACGGCAGAATCAAAATCTTTCATAAACAGAAGGATTATTTGGCGTTCGAAAACATTATGGCTGACGCACTTGAGTTGTTTAAAATAAGACTCTATTCTTTTGAGATTATGCCGAATCATTGGCACCTTGTTATATCACCTGAGGTTGATGGGGAGATGTCTCGATTTGTGGGTTGGCTGACACTCACACATACTCAGCGTTATCATGCGCACAAAGGGACTACTGGTAACGGACATTTGTATCAGGGGAGATATAAGTCTTTTATCGTGGAAAAAGAATCATATTTTTATACTCTCTGTCGTTATGTTGAACGTAACGCAGTCCGTGCAGGTTTGGTTAGAAAAGCTACAGACTGGAGATGGGGAAGTGCTTGGGTGCGAAAGTTTGGAACGTTGAAGCAGAAGAAAATGCTCACTGTGTGTCCAGATGGCTTGCCTGACAATTATGATGACTCATTGAATGAAAGCGACGAAAGTGATAATTCTAAAACGGAACTTGAAACAATCCGTAGATCTGTGAACAAAGGAAATCCTCTTGGGAAGCGAGAATGGGTGGCACAAGTTGTGGCACGCTTTGGATTGATTTCGACTACCCGACCACGAGGTAGACCGCGAGTTAGATTTAAGTAGATGTATAGATTCAATAAATAGTTAAAATATTATACCACACATTTTTGTAATCAAAGGTTCCTGACACCTTTGATTTTAGATGAGGATTTCTTCTAGGGAATTGTGAGATCCGAGGAGTTGGTTCAGCATTTCCGCGGGATTATGTTTGTTTAAAACATTCAGCATGATTTTGGAAAACTT
>Ga0210057_1001426_pt1 | contig 36405 bp, 38 predicted proteins | sample CryGeyCG2114_010_2_FD_183968 | JGI IMG/M metagenome (GOLD analysis project Ga0210057, IMG submission 183968) | Groundwater microbial communities from aquifer - Crystal Geyser CG10_big_fil_rev_8/21/14_0.10 (SPAdes) (version 2) | ecosystem: Environmental > Aquatic > Deep subsurface > Groundwater ... | reverse complement strand
GATGCGCCACTGGAGGTAGGAGAGTTTCTGTTTGAAGGATATGCAAATTAAACATTTCAAAATACAGTCCACGATACTCGTCATCCTAATCATGGGGCTCATTCCATTCGCAGTTGTCGGACAGATCACCCTTACAGGTAGCGTTGACTTTCTTCAGGATCTTTCGATTGTCGGCGCAATCTCCAAGGGCTCCGGTACGTTTGTTATTGATCATCCGCAGAAGCCGCTGACGCATCTTCTCTACCATTCTTTTGTGGAATCGCCTGATGTGAAAAATATTTATGACGGGGTTGCGGAGCTTGATGAGAGCGGAGAAGCCACCATAGTGCTGCCAGAATATTTTGAGGCGCTCAATAAGGATTTTCGGTATCAGTATTTCCCGCTCCGAGAAGCAATGCCAAATCTATATATCAAACATGAGATCAGCGATAACGCGTTTGTAATTGGCGGAGGCGAGCCTGGTGGCCGCGTTTCGTGGCAGGTGACCGGCATCAGGCACGATCCGTATATTCTTGCGAATCCAATTATTCCGGAAGTAGAAAAAGGACCGGGCCAGTTAGTGGATAAGGGTGAGTGCATTTTTGGACCACTATGCAAGTAAAACGACAAATAATATCGGGATTTCTTTTTTTCTCAGTAATTTTTGTTCTTCCTGTATTTGTGTATGCATATGGTCAAGGCGCCTACTATTCCCAGAGCTATTATCAGAGCTATTATCAGAGCTATTATCAGAGCTATTATCAATCATATTATCAGGGTACATATGCGACCACGTTTACGACCAATGTGACCGCGCAGGGGGATTTTGCGATTACGGGTTCCGTATCGAAAGGATCGGGTACGTTTGCGATAGATCACCCACTAGACCCGATTAACAAACTCCTCTTTCATTCATTCGTAGAATCTCCCGATGTAAAAAACTTGTATGATGGGGTGTCGGTATTGGATTCAAAAGGAGAAACAACAATAAAGCTACCCGATTACTTTGAAGTACTGAATAAAGACTTCAGATATCAAACAAAACCTATTGATAGAGCAATGCCAAACCTCCACATCAAAGAGGAGATCAGCGATAACGCGTTTGTAATTGGCGGAGGCGAGCCCGGCGGGCGCATTTCGTGGCAAGTAACAGGCATACGGCACGATCCGTACATTATTGCAAATCCCATCATTCCGGAAGTGAGAAAGGGACAAGAGCAACCTTTTAATAGAGGAGAGTTTGTGTTTGGAGGATATGCACGTTCACTCCTGCCTTCGTTTAAATCGCTTTTCTCTATTTTCTAACCCACAAGTCAGACTTGTCTAACCCACAAGTCAGACTTGTGGAAACTTGAGACACGCATGGTACACTGGCCACATGAGAGTGGAGCCATATGGAGTAGGATCGGTACTGCATATTATTAAGCGCGGGGCGCGTGGTATGGAAATTGTGCGCGACCAATCGGATCGGTGGCGCTTTGTGCGCAATCTCTATATTCTCAATGATCATCACCAGCCACGGGAACGCCATTTTATCCACAAGTCAGACTTGTGGAAAGGTGTGGGCGGAGGATCTAAGGTGTTTGAGCGACCGAAAGAATGGCCGAGGTACAAACCGCTCGTCGCAATATTGGCGTGGGTACTGATGCCGAATCACTTTCACTTGCTACTGCAAGAGATCGAAGAAGGTGGTATTTCGAAATTTATGCAACGCTTTTGTGGCAGTATGACACTTGCATTTAATGAAAAGTATAAAGAAAAGGGAAGTCTCTTTCAAGGCGCATATAAAAGCCGTACGGTGGATACCGACGAGTATCTTCAGTATGTGCATGCGTATGTTGTGGTTAAAAATACTTTTGAAAACTATCCAGGTGGGTTGAAAAAAGCAATTAAAGAGTTTGATAAGGCATGGATATGGGCGGGAAAGGAATATCCCTTCTCTAGCTTTCTTACCTCGGCAAAAGGAGCTCCATCTCCCATCATTAATGCGCGCGCATTCCAAGATCTCGGACTTGCCCGCCCTGATTTCAAGCGCCTTGCTAAGGGTGCACTCGCAATACATATAGATACACATGGCGACTTACACGCCCTCCATCTTGAAGATTGGTAACTTCCCACAAGTCCCACAAGTCAGACTTGTGGGACTTGTGGAAAATTCGGTGTGAGACTCGCACTATGTCGCCAACATGTAGTACGATTCACCCATGGATTTTTTTCAACGGCAAACGATTTTTCTTGTGTTGGTTTTAGCTGTGCTCGTCTTTCTTATTGTCTTTGTCTTTAAAGATAGTCGAGACTCATTGTATACGGAAGCAGAAACAATTGGCAGGGATGTAGCAACTTTTGAAGAACTTTCTAACAGGTTTAATGATTTATCTGAAGAAAAAGGAGCGCTGTACGCTTTTGAAATATTGCGTCGCGCTGAGTTACCTCAAAATACCGATTTGCATCTATTGGGTCATGTGGTTGGCGATGAATTGTACAATCAGGAAGGAGTGAGTGGAATAGTGCACTGTACGCAAGAATTTAGGAATGCATGTTCGCACTCTCTGGTGATCGGGACACTGAATGATTTTGGGGAGTGGGGACTTGATGATATTCGTGAGGCGTGTAAGCAAGCACCCGGCGGCAGCGGCGCGTACACGATGTGTTATCACGGATTAGGTCACGGTGTTTTCTCGCACTTCGCCTTTCAGTTTCCGGAAACAGTGGATTTTTGTGAAAAGACAGGTACCGAAGAATATAATAATCGTGAGTATATAGAGTGCGTAGGTGGTGCGGTGATGGAGCTTATGGGTGGGGGTGGACATGACCCGTACAATTGGGAAATAGCGCGCGATCAATATCTTTCAACGTATGAGCCATTATCACTGTGTATGGGAGATCAGATTCCGGATGAAGCGCAAGAGATTTGCCTTATATATCTAACACCTTTTATATGGGAGAGTGTTGGAATTGAGCTTGGCCGCCCTGATCCGAAAAAATTTCCTGAGGCTTTTGCTGTCTGTGACTCTATCCCAGTTGAAAAGCAGAGTCTACGAGATGCATGTTTCGGCGGCTTCGGTAAGGAGTTTGTGCCTATTGTTGGTGCTCGTGATATTCGCGGGGTAGACGCGCTTTCCGACGAGCAATATGCACGCGCGTCGTCTTGGTGTTTGTATGCTAAACCAGAAGATGGAAGGCGTGCTTGTATTGGTGATGCGGTCGCCTCACTTTTTTGGGGGGGTGAGAATGATTCTGATGCCTCGTTTCGTTTTTGCTCACTTACCGATGTCTCCATGAAAAGTGCTTGCTATACCCGGCTTGCACAGGACATTACATCTTTTGTTAAGGAAGGCGGCAGGAAAACAGATCTGTGTAATCGTGTACGACTTGAAGGGGGAGTATTATGCGAATAAAAATAATAATACTTTTAATCGTTGCTATATTGTCAGTAGCAGGTCTTTTTTATGTTGAGAGCAGACAAGAGTTCAGTGTACAAGAGAAAAATGTGGCATCGGAAGAATATTGGCGCTCGCAGATTGGCGCTCGTGGAGCAAAGAATGCCTATGATGATATAACGCTTTTCATTAATTCAAATGACTTTTCAAAACCGAAAGCGCACGAATTGATACACGTATTTGGAGGTGCCTTGTATGAGAGTGAAGGCACCAAAGGGCTGTCTTTATGTCGTATAGATTTTTCTTACGGATGCTTCCACGAATTCCTAGGACGCGCAATCGCAGGGCACGGTTTAGCAGTTGTGGGGGATTTGAATCGCGTGTGTATAGATACGCTCGGCGGTGACGCACATTTTTGCCAGCACGGAGTTGGGCATGGAATACAAACATACTTCGGATATAAAGAAGGTGATTTGCTGGAAGCTTTGAAAGTGTGCGAGAGTCTACCAGAAAATGACCCCATAGGCGGTTGCAGGGGTGGAATTTTTATGGAATATAATTTTCGAACTATGTTGGGGGCCGAAGCACACCCTCGTATTTCCGACGATATTTTTTCCCCGTGTTCTAACCTATACGGGAATGACCAATTGGCCTGCCATTATTGGCTGCCCGACTGGTGGAGCAGAGACCTGCAAGAAAAGGATAATGATCCAGAGGATATTCTTAGGCAGATGGGGGCAAACTGCAAATCTATGTCCAATGGCAGTGGTGGACTTTTAGAGACATGTTTTATGGGGATTGGTAATATTGCGGTGACAATTTCTGAGAAGTTTAATATTGGTGTTTCGGAATTGTGTACGTTTGCGTCTGCGGAAAGCGGCCTCGCGGAAAAATGTAAGATTGGTGCGATTCGTTGACTTATCATTTCATCACTGCAGATTTTGTGGAATAGGGAACGGGCTTCCAAGAACAATGTGATATACGTAAATAGAACCTGTTTTATCAGTAGCCATTGAAATTAGTGCCCTGTCAGACGTTTTTAGATCTCCAGCTTTGAGAAATTCGTGTGAAGTGAACCCAGTAATTATATTATTTTCTGTGCGAGCGTCCTGTTTTTCTATTGATACATCGTCAGCCAAAAGAGCTTGTATGTATGTTTCTCCCAGCACGTCTCTGTCCAATGTTTTAAAAGTTATAGAGCTTGATTGAGCATTGATCTCCAAAATTTCTGCAAAACGAGTGTATGTTTGAATGTGATACTGTATTTGAATATTTTGCTTACTTTGTCCGTAAAATTCGTACGTTTTTATCGTGAATACAACTGCTACTCCAAGGAGAGCCGCCAGTGTAAAGGGTATGAAAAGTGCGTTGCATTTTAATAATATATTTCTCATATACTTCTTAAAACGTTTACCATTATTGCGTCTAGTTCAAGGGGCCGCGAAAGGTTACGTTTAATAGAAACAGTGTCTCCGGGTCGTACTTGTGACGGAGGATGTATTTTATGGTTGATGGCAACAAGGCGCCCCTCTTCGGTTTCTATATTAGGAGTTAAAAACAGAGCATCGTTTTCGTAATAAAAACGCATGGGGACATTCGTGTCGAATGTGGTTTGCGCTTGTACGGTTATGGTCTGGTTTGATGTATCGTGGCTTACAACTATTCCGCGAATGTTTAGAAGAGAGTTTGACTCTATAAAATTAGACCGTTTTGCAAAGACATCTACTCCAAACAAGAGTGTCATGGTCGCGCCGAAAATGAACCCAACTAATGCCACGATTACTTTTTGCACAGCTTTTATTGTACACTAAAATTACATGCAAATCTTCATGTATCGCTTAAAAGGGCTTGTTTTCGGCTCGCCTCACAAGCTTAGCTTGCATTTTTTTTCTATTTTTCTTCTTTTGTTTTTTGGCATCTTATACTTCTCACAATATTTTTTTGCCCATGAAAACACAGGTCTTTTTTTAAATTTAGTAATTGCACTTTCTGCTGGGTTAGGCTTATTTTTTGTGAGCCTTGTTGTACTCAAGGGACTTGTGGTTATAGATAAACCCTTCGTTTCCTCTTTATTGCTGATTGTGTTAGTCGCCATGTTTACATGGGCGATATCCATTACGGGGGGTGTAACATCTACGGAAATAGGCGGGCTTTCTTTTGAGCCCGGAACAGTCATGTCTATTATTATTCTGGGCTCTTGTTTTATTTTTGGTTTCATACTTTTTCGAATAGGTGTGCTTCCGTCTGTTTTTATTGGCATGGTGTTGCTTTTTTCGGTTCTTGGATTTGCTTTCGAGTCACCACTTCTTTTAGGAAATGAAAATGTATCTGTGAGACCCTCTACTAATGCAACTGTGCACACTATGCTTTCAGCATATTACGAGAATAAAAGAGCTGTTTTTTTTGGTACAGGACCACAAAGCTTTCCTTTCGTGTGGTCAAAAAATAAACCTAGCATTGTGAACTCTACTTCTCTGTGGAATGAGGACTTCGAAAGCGGATCCAGTCTTGCTTTCACATTGATGACTACACATGGTGCTGTTTTCGCTCTTTTTCTTATTTTAAGCTTAGCACTATTGTTTGGCAGATTGCTTGAGTCTGTATTTACCAATGGAGGCAGTCACAAAGGCCACTCCTCTTTGGCATTAGTGCTGTTAATATTTTTCTCTGTATTTTTTGTGTTTGCGGCAACTTCAAATCCTGGCATTCCCCTTTTATCTACCGCGGCACTTTTTGCAGGATTTTCTACAGCCCTTACTTCTTTGTCTACACGAAAGTATTCGCATCGATTATTACGCTATACTGTTTCTACTTTTTTATTTTTTGTCGGTATTTTTATACTAATTTTTGTGGGGTTTCGTACATACTCTCTAATTCAATACGACAGTGCTCTTTCTGAGATAAATAAGGAGTCCGCGAATCTTACAAGGGCAAATGATTATTTGGAGAGGAGTTTGGTTCGTCAAGATATCCCCGAGGTAATGAGATTGCTCACGAGCTCTTACCTGAAAGAAGGAGAATCAATCGTAAATAACGCGCACGGATCATTGTCTGAAATGGAAAGAAGTCGCTTGGCAGAAGTCTCAGAGAAAGTGATAAATCTTTCAGGCAAACTTACTGATGAAGAGCCTGATAATTATAGAAATTGGATTCTATCTGGCGATGCACAACTATTTGTTTGGGCACTAGGAAGAGATACCAAGTCGCTTGAAAATTCCCTTGAGAACTATAAAAACGCACAAGGAGCTTCAGGTGGAGCGCATCCGCTACCATTTTTTCTTGTAGCTCAGGTTCTTGTTATTCAAGGAGAAGCTGAAGATGCAAAATTGAATTTAGAAAAAGCGCTTGCCTTGAAAAATGATTACGAAGAGGCGGGGCAGCTTTTGAGCCTTATAGATGAGTGATTGTATGCTTTGCATATATAGGGTTAATACTCTATATAGTGCGTCGCCCCCTGCAATAAGCAGGGGGCGTATTTAAGCTTTAGAAGAAGAACAGTTTGGCCGCCGATAGTATAACGACTATCACGAACACCCATTTCACTCGGACATCACCCATCTGTATTGCGGAGCGTACTCCAATGGAAGCTCCAATTACGTAGGCGACGGCGAGTATAATGCAGGTTGCAGGGTCCACATCAAAGTTTTTCAGAAAAACGATTGATGCTGTTACAGAAATGACAAATGTAAGCACTTTTGCAATTGCCGCACTCTTTATAAACGTTATGCCAAAAAGCGCGACAAATATAAATATAAGAATTGAGGTCATCGCCATCCCGATGAATCCTCCGTAAGTGCCTACAATAAACCCCGCCACGGCTCCGTAAATGAGGTTTTTCTTTGTCATCTGAAAGGTCTCATCTTCCAACCCCATTTTTCTAGGACCAAAAATCACAACTACTGCCTCAATGAGCAGAATGGAAGCAATTATTGGTGCCAAGAGCTCTTTGTCTATTTTCACGAGCAGAGTTGCGCCTATATATGCTCCAACCATTGCAAAGAAGGAAATTATGAGTGCCGTCCTTAGGTCCAGGCGACCTTTTCTGTAATACAGTAAGGCGCCAGTTCCGTTATTGAAGAGCATCGCTATTCGGTTCGTGGCTATTGCGATTTTCCCCGGCAGACCAAGGAAAATAAGCGCGGGGATCATAATGGAAGAGCCACTACCAACGATGACGTTGATAAATCCTGCCACCAACCCGATACTGAATATCGCTAGAAGTGATATTTCTGAGGACATCTTACATCTCCGGTTCTTTTTTCTTCGGATATAATATACAATCGTCGCGTTTTTTACAACACATCATTAGCTTATTAGTACGAGTATGTAAGTATGCTAAATAACGGGCTTTCATATTTCGAAGATTTTCTGTTATGGTAACTGCCGAACATGATCAATTGGAAACGTCACAAAACATATATGCTATATGGCATTGTTTTTTTTACGACAATGTCTTTGTTGATGTCCGAGATTGCCGTTATACGAGCAGCAAAGATTGCATTTGGATTTAGTTATGAGTTCTTTCTCATACCACTTGCGATGATGGGCATTGGTTTTGGCGGTATATTCGTTTTTTACTTTTCTCCCTTATTTAACTTCGGTAAAAAACATTCGTATGTGGCAGGAATGTTCTTTTTGTATGCCGCAGTAACACCAACCCCGTTTTTATTTACCAAATTTTACACTGTACTTCCGGGAATTAGCGCAGAAGTATTCTTTTTTGCAACAAGCACGTTCGTCTTTTTTATTGCTGGTGTATTGCTTTCATATGTATTCAAGTTACATTCTCACCAAGCTCCGGCATTATATTTTTTTGACCTATTCGGGGCGGCGCTCGGAGTCTTTGCGGTTGTTTACCTAATGGATTTGCGAGGCTTTTCCGCAGCCGTGATTGTAGCTTTTTTTGTATCTATCGTGCCAGGAATTATTTATAGTTTTCATGTACGAGCCCACCGTATGGGGGTTTGTTTTTTATCCGGCATTTTTGTCTTAGTTCCCGTTTTTTATCTTATGCCGTTTTATAATATCTTTTCCATACCATGTGAAGGAGAATATTCATTGGCGACTCAATCAAATTCATTCTCGCAAGTTGATGCCGTGTTCTTTCCAGATAAATTTAATACGGAATATGGTAATGCCTCTTTCAATACAATTCCGGAATCTGTAAAGGCTTATAAATTTGGCGTGGACTGTTTTTCGATCGGAACATATTTATATAACTTTGACTCAATTGAAGAAATGTCGTTTTTAAAAGAAGGACTTCGTAGCATTCCATTTGAATCATCAAACGAAAAGATATCCTCGGTTCTTGTTATAGGCGGAGGAGGCGGTTCAGACGTGATTCGGGCCCTTTTGCACGGATCAGAAGAAATTATCGTAACTGAGATCAATCCTTTAATGGTTCAGTTTGCACGAAATTTTACGACTCCAACAAGTTACCCGTATGGGCAACCGGGCGTTCGTCTGCACGTGGGTGACACAAGACAGTTTGTTGAAACGACAAGTCGAAAGTACGACTTAGTGCTATACGCTATGAGCAGAAGATTCGGCAATCTTGGATTTCTTACTGAATATCCAAGTTATGTGGACACGGTTGAGGCATACTCTACATACCTAAGACAACTTCAACCGAATGGAATGTTGGTCTCTGTGTTTCCTCACCGAGCCCAAGAAAAATACACGGGATTAGTAATTTCAGCATTTGAAAAAAACGACATTGACCCAAGAAACAAACTAGTTCTAATTGAGGGTTCGAGAGGATTAGAAGACCTTATCATTGCAAAAACAGAAAACATTCTCTCCGAGGAGTTACAAAAAATACGAGAAGAATCAATGTCTCGCGACTTTGAGTCTGTTACGATGTATGAGGGCAATAACCTTGCAAGATTCGTCAATGTTCCCACTGATGATAGGCCATATCTTACAAGACCTATCGGTAACAGGGCTTCGTTGAACTTGAATCCAGATACATTACCTCTTTATTTTTTGTTGCCAACGCTACTTATTTTTTTAGTTGTCGCCGCGACCTTTTTTAGGGCAAGGATTTCGGCCAACACACTGACGCGTCTCGGTTCCTTGGTGTACTTCTCTTTTCTAGGAGTAGTGTCTGTCTCCTTTCAGATTGCCTCGGTAATGAAATTCCCTTTTTTCCTGGGGAATCCAACTCATACACTTGGTGTTGTACTCACGTCAATTTTGATATTCGGAAGCCTTGGGAGTATATCGACTCTACGACTAAGAACAAGCAATTTCTTTCGTACTGTAGCAATTATCAACGCAATTATTGTGGCACTTTTTTTGGCTCTGATTCCGGTCCAACAATTTATTCTGGAATCGCTTCTTTCCGCGGGACTTACTCAAAGACTCATCTTAGTAATTGTACTTATTGCACCGCTTAGTTTTACTATGGGGATGTTGTTTCCGTTTGGACTTAAAACAATAGGAAAAATTTCGGAAGATTTAGTCCCGTGGATGTGGGGTTTAAACGGCTTGGCTGCTGTACTGGGTGGAATAATTGCACAGATAATCTCTATACACTACGGGTATACAGTGCTTGTTCTTTCGGTGGCTTTATCTTATGGCGCGGTCGTATTAGGGGCATTTTTATTGACAAGTTTGCCTAAAAATTAAAACATTGATGAAAACATTCGTCTTCTAGAGGGACTTTCCTGTTACAGGTTTCTATCTAAAAGATCCATTCCAAACTCAGACTCAAAAGATGTATACAGGGAGTTATTTGCATCTCGAAGTTCGTGCCTGCGCTCGTCTGATAGTGCTACTATAGACGCCCCATTTTCTAAGAGTTCAGAGCGTGTTTTATCAGCAAGACTTTTTGAGTCCGCTCGCTCTGCTTTTGCCGCAGTCTGGGCGGATTCCATGAGCGCATTTTTTTGCTCTGTTGTGAGAGAATCGTAAATAGCATCGTTTATAATCAAAGTAGTAACGAGCGCGCTGTGTCCAGTCTCAACAATTGATCTCATAGTAGTTGGCTTATCAAGCTGTGCAAAACGGGTGTATGCGACTTCGGTACCGTCTAATGCGGATAAATCGCTCGCTTCGCTTATTGAAACCACTTCAACACCGAGGTGCGATAGTGCGGATTTAGTTATGTCATCTCCCAGAGATGCAATTGTTTTCCCGCTCAGATCTTCTTCGCTGTCTACGCCTTCTTCATGGAGAGCAATTACTCTGAACCCTCCACTGAATGTAAAGGCAAGCGCGGTTACCCTAGTTGATGAAGTAATGTCTGAAAGAATCTCCTTAGCCTCGTCGCTGTCTAGGAATCCAACCAGAGAATCGTAGTTACTAAATAAAAACGGCATTAAAAACACATTTGAGCGCGGTGCTTCTCTTTGAAATGCGGAAGTGATTGCCGTACTTATGTCTATTTGACCACTGTCCATAAGTTCGTATACATCGGCAAGCGGTATGTCAGTTTCGTATCCAAAGTCAGATGGACTGAGTACCTCTAGTTCCATTGTGCCGTTACTCCCATTTAAGAGCTCCTTTGCGAAAATCTCATTTGAGCGCTCAAATACGCTTACTGGCTGATGCGCAACTAAAAGCCGTATCTTTATCGCGTCATCTTTTGCGGTGGCATCATCGCTGTATACATAAAACCCCGCACCCACTGCAAGAATAATTACGATTAATATAATCAACTTGTTATTCATGCGCTAAATGTAGCATCGGCGAATACAGAAGGTCAAGGGTAAAATCAAGTGATTGTGTTAATATACATTCTGATATGATGGGTTTGTACAAGAATTTATTCATAAAGGTTCCCCGTAGCAAGCTCCGGGGTATTATCGGAACTCGCTTCGCTCGTACATTCTCGCAGCAAGCTGCTAGGTATAAACCTATATTAGCTCCTCGGCTCGGAAATACAAAAACTCGCTTCTCTTCGCTTTTGTATTTCACTCGCCCTACGTCGCTAATAAAACAGTCAGATATTAAAATCAAGCATAAATACAAAGAGCTAAATATACAAATTCAGGAAATACTTGATTTTCAACAATATAAAAAGATATTGGAGAAAGTGCAAGAAAAGATCCCCGACCGCATAAATTTTAGAATATTTCCAACGTCGTTTAGTCCTGAGGGTTATGAGGGTGGGGGGTTTTTTAGGGCTGATGACTGGAGGTGGGATACTCTAGAGGAACACCTAAAATCATCAGGTGCGCTTGGAGTATTGGTCAGATTGCCATTATTTTGGCAGGTAGAGCCACTTATTTATTATGCTTGTAAAAATGCGGGATCGTTTCTATTTTTAAATGATGCCTCCAATATGCCTGTCGGACGAGTCGCAATAAAAAATGCGAGTTTCAATACGATTGTTACTACATCAGATGATGCTCTAGAATTTTCTAAACATATACAAGAGCATAATTGCAATGATTTTTTAAATTGGATAGTTGTACACCCGATCAATGATATAGACATTAACCGCATGAAGATTTCGTATGCGAATACTTCGTATATCGCCCATGAGGTGCACTTATTTCCTGGAATTCCGCTTTTTGTGCAGTGCTCACATCTAGCCAGAGGAAAATCGCACCATTTTCATGTCGCATCTGAATTTTCACTTGACACTCTGGAGGGTTCCATCTCTCTAACAGGAAATGAGTCAGACGCGGTGCCTTTGTATAAGGTTAGTATAAATGTTTCAGCAACAAGAGAAAAAAAGAAGTGCCCCTGCGGGAGGGAAGTTTTTATTTTATTAGCGACGTAGGGAGAGACCCGGCCGTACTTTTTATAAAACAAAGGAGTTTAGTTAACGTACTTACTCCGTAAAAGTACGGCTGGGCGAGCCGAGGAGCTAATATGGGGTATTATCATATAGATATGTTATCTCTTGAAAAAAGGAATGAGTTGGTTGCGTTTGTGACGGAACATACCAAGAGTAATTTTTATCGTGGGCTTTACGGCCTCCAAGATAGTTCAGATACATTTTCCGTATCTTCTGAGGGAGAGTGGAGGAATTTACCGACGTTTACAAAGGATGACCTGATTCCCATACAAATGTCCGAAATGTCATTTCTGCCGTTAAAAGAAATTGACCATGTTCGTGCATCTTCCGGCACAAGCGGCAAACCGCCACTTTTTAGCCCCCGTACAGAAGTGAGAGGTGTTGATTATAGATTGAAGTATCACGACTTTAAAAACCCGATTCTTTCTTTTGGGGTGCCTTTAATGCCACATTGGCATGAGGAACTGCAACGAAACCAAGGGTCTCGCGCAACGACCGTTACATTTGACCCGCAAAATCCGGAAATTTGTGCACATCTTGCGTCAGTAATTGGAGTTGATGCCATATCATTTTTTGTTCATCACATGAAAATCGCTGGAGAGGCTCTAAAAAAATATAATCACACGAGCGAGATACGTTTTATTGAACTCGCTGGGGGTATTTGTTCACGAGGACTATATGAATATATTAGGGAAACATTTAGAAATGCGGTAATCGTTCCCTTCTATGGTTCAAGTGAGACAGAAGATGTTCCGATTGGGGTGCCGTGTCATCCTATGGATGGAAGCGATCCACTGTCTGTATATCATCCGAAGGACACTCATTATTTAGAATTGATTCATCCCGAAACCGGAGAGTGGGTGGAACCCGTACCCGGTGCAGAAGGAGACCTTTTAATTACATCATACCCCGGTTGGCCGTGTGCTGTTCCGTTGATTAGGTTTAGGATTGGTGACAGGGTCAGCATACTTGATTCAAAGTGCAGTCACACTGACTTTGCATTTACTGTTTTGGGTCGTACTGATTTAGACATTCTTAAAATACAAGGAGGCGTGATAAGAGCTGATGAGATTGCGCGCGTACTTAGACTGTTCTCCGATTTAGTCACAGATGATTTTGAATTGCACAGCTACGAAAAAAAATCGGGACACCTAATTGATACCAACATTGAGATACATGTGGATCCCAAACGGATTCCTTTTGACTTTAATCAGTTTGCAAGGAGCCTGGAAAGCTCTATAAGAGTCGGGCCGGAAAAAAGTTACGCAGACGGAGTTTCCGTTGGCACATATAGATCTATTTCGTGCAAAAAGATTGGGCCAAATGATGGTACGAAAAAGAGGAAGCGCATCGTCTTGCATACTATATAATAATGATGTCAACAGACGATAGACGCAGTCAATTGACAATAATAACTGCTTACAGCTACTATATAGTGTATGGATAAAATGGTTCTTAGGTTTATACAGACTTTTGCTCTTGGATTATTTGGCTTTGTTGTAGCCACTATTGGGTTTCTTATAGGCACCGGCTCTAATCTATCGCAAATATTTTCAAATAATGCCCATCAAAAACTTTCGAGTATTGTGTACAATTCGCAAAAAAATACAGTTGCACAGGCGTGCGTTTCGCAGAAGGGGAAAGAGGATGAGGTTTTCTTTTTAAGTTGCGGGGGCATATTTTAGAATGTTTCTAGAGTTGGGTTGGGTTAAGTTTTGTTTTCTTGGATTTTTATGTGCAATTTTTCTGAGCGCGATAGCGCTTGATGTGATAAATAAAAAATCAGCCACGGAAAGTCTTTCGCATATCTTACTGGAGGCACGTGTAAATACTGATGTTGTAGTTGGAGGAAAAGTTTTTTCAGTTGAGAATGGGTCTTTATCTTTAAATGGCTCACAGGTTTCCGGTTATGAATCTTTCATACCTTTTGCCCTTGCATATCAAAAGGCACTTGCCCAGCGCGCCCCGGTTTTTTCTTTGGCTGGCACTGATTTAGGGATGCTATCAGAAGCTATTAGCTCTCTTGAGAGAGCAGAAAAAGAAATTGCAACCCTGCAGGATTCACAAGACGAAAGTTATTATGTAAAAAACTTTCTTTACCCTGTTGATTTTCTTAAGTCGGCACATAAAGCAGAAATTGCCAGACGCAAATTTATTTTTTCGGGGGATGTTAAGGATTTTTTAGTATACAGAGAAGCGTTGTGGAATGTACTTGATTCATACCGTGAAGACGCAAGGGACTTTTTACAGGCTTTTGAAGCACTGGTACCTGAAGATGTTCCAAGCTATGCAACAGCAAAGGAAATAATGAGTAGAGAAGAGGCGGTTAGAGGTATAGGCAATTTAATTAAGAGAATGGATCAAGCAAGTACTGACCTCTTGGAAAGAGAGGGGTGTTTTTTGGGTGATATGAAATTATGTAGCGCAAGCGCGCTTGCTTATCCGGATATACCGCGGATAAAGGAAAATTTCTTGACTCAAGATGAATTATCATTTTCAGAATCCGTTAGATTGTTCCATGATGATTTGGGGCGTTTTTTTCAAGACATGCCGTCTATAGTATTGGAAGATAGCGTATGCATCGGGGACACATATGCAAAACCGATTTTCGCTCCACGGATACGCTCTACAGGCCTGCCGTCAGTGGTTCCCTTGGGCAACATTCGGTTCGTACACTCTGGCCAAAATTCGGAAGTTGACTTTTTCGGTTTCTTTAACGATCTGGGCGTTGAGTACGTACTTTTAGAGGAATTCAATCATTACAATTGTTTGGGTATTAACCGTGATTCTGGACTAGTTTTTGCCGTAAAGGCGATTATTGATTATGCAAAAAATTCTCCAATTAGTGAGCATGCGCGCCAAACGGATCTTTTAAATGCATTTCTTGAAATTGAAGATAAATTACAGAAGAATGTAGTTCAAAGCTCAGATGCCGCAAGATATCTTGAAGCGGCTCATGTCCTTTTAGAAAAGTACGACGTAAGTTCTACACTTGAAAGTGAGGTATTTGATCTTACCTTGCAGTTGAGAGATCGAAGCGCCGGGTTTGAGTTTGTGCCAGGCAATATCGCGCGTACTGAGTTGGGAAATATTGCTCTTGTTAAAAATGGAGTTGCTCCTGACCTTATTGCTACACATTTGTTCTATACGCGTAGTGGTTTCCCCTCCTTGAGTATGGTTGGGAATATGACATTTGGCTATCATCCACCGCTGTTTCGTGAGCGAACAAGTATTTTGGGTAATGAACCTTTTGTTTATTTTTCGAACCTTGTCGCAGACGGCAAGGGGGAATCTGTTAAAGAAGATGTAAAATTATATTTTAATGTACATGATGGGGCTATTTGGGATTAGCGTTTTGTTTTGACTAACCCTAGCACTGGTGCCTACAATTAAAAAATGACTAAACGCAGCACCTATTCTTCGAGGGTTTTAATTTTTACTATCTTTGTTATTTTTCTTATTTTGATATTGCTTTTGGTGAATAAGAAACACATAAGCTATGAATCGTTATATTTTGAAGCTCGGTTTGATCCATTACTTTCCATAGCAGGTACCGATACTAATGAACTGCGATCTCAGCTTGTTGAACTTGAGAAAACTATAGAGCGGTTGGCTGGTGTGCAAGAAGACCAGAGACATGCACAATACGTACGCGACGCTCTCTATCCAATAAATTTCCTATATTCTCTTGCATATCTGGAAGATGCCCGCATTCGTTTTTTGTTTACCAATGAACCTGGTGACGGAAGGGCGTACGAATTGGCGCTTTCTAATGCTATAAAACACGGCACTGAATCTAGCAGGCGTTTTTATGAAGCACTGGAATATATGAATCAAGAGTACGATGGGCCAGAGACCTTCTACTCTCTCACGGGAACAATTTCGCGTGACAGCCTTTTACGGTCTGCAAGTGAAGTAGTGAAAAGATTTGAGGAGGTTAAGGATATTGAGGATGAACGGCAAAGGTGCCGGAGGAGTAGGGTAGAGTGCAATTTGCAAATATCAGCACATAATTTCTTGGAAAATCTTAAAGCGGAATCAGAAAATGCATACATTCTCTCCGGCACCAATGACCTTCACGAATTTTTCTCACTCTTTTCGTCTATGGTTGGTGGTATCTCGTATGAATACGCGCTTGCTCGGCCAAGAATTGTTATGAATGAAAGCGTATGTGCCCGCGAGATGGATCCACCCTATGTATACTCAGGGAGACATCTTGTAAGCGACGCTTTTTTTGTTCCTACAAACGTTGAAGGCCCGATTTTGGGTCAATTTGAAGAAGCCGGAATCAGGCATGCTCAGGTGCGTCCCCTATCTTTTTATGTATGTCCGGAAATACAGCATGATCTGGGTATGATTGTGGCACTTGAGGAAACACGAGAACTTGCTCTAAATTATCCAAACATAGCAACGCACGCTCGCGGGGAGCTTCTTAAGGAAGAGGAGTTTATATATGAAAGTGCCACTAGAAATTATCTATACGAATCTCTCGCTGAATTGAAAGAAACTGGTGACAAAGATAAGCTTGATAAGTACGAAAAAACGTCGCTCATGCTCAGTGGTCTAAGCGCAGAAATGGAATATTTAGTACAAACAATATCCGTGGTATTAAATGCGCGGATAAAAAATTATGAGGATGGATTCCAATATGATGTGAGCGCACCATTTCTATTTTTAACTCACAGTGCATTTCCTTCATTATTTCTTACACATAATGTTGGCACTGGTACTACACAAGTGCAGGTAGCTTATGAAGATAGGGAAAATATGGAAAGCTTTTTAAGCGTACACGATAGTTTTGACGAAATTGGCAACAAAGAGAAATTATTAGAAGACATTGTGACTGTTAGGAAATTGGACTTGGCTTTTTAATTGTGGATATAATAATGTTATAAGTACAAAAAGACGGTATACTGTTTTTACAGTGGATTGTTATTGGGTATGGACATGGAAAAATGAGACAAGAAGATAAATACAGATACGATAGCAGGGCTTTAATCCTGTATGTGGTCGTCGTAGTCGGTTTAATTGCGACGATCTTCAGTTGGATTTTTACTGTTTTTGCACCAAGGACTCTTAATGCGGGGCACACGTGTCCGTTGCCTCCTTCACTTGACTCCGGGGTTATTAGCAGTGATTCTCAAGAAGATGAGGAACTGTTATTTGTGTCGTGTTTTGGATTTTTGGAATAATTATTTACACTTTTCTCATCCGGATCTTCTTTTTATTTTTATTTTGTGGGATTTTTTCCACTAGACGTACTGTGGTTGGAAGAAATATACTCTCATCTATCAGCTGTTTTAGTGTTCGTGTTTTTGTAACTCGCGTTCTCTTATTGAATTCTTCCGCTATGTAACTTTCGGAATCTGCGTGCTCTAATAACATTGTCTTAGGTTCGACTGAGATTGAAACTTTTCCATAAAGCTTTCCTCGTTCTTCAATTTCCGAAATTTCGATAAAAAAATCAGATACGTACATTTGGAGAGTATTGAATACACGCTCAACTTCTTGAATGAGAAATACTGCTCCGACGCACCCAATAACATCGAAGTTGATTCTCCCCTGAACAATTAGCGTATCGTGAGGGTACCCGGTACTCTCCTTTTTTAATAAGATTCCCTTGTCTCCCGTATGCAGATTTTTGTACTGGGGGGTTGAGATAATTATTTCTCCGTACCCCTCCTCGTCAGGGTTTTTGATTTTTATGCGAGTGGTGCTAAAGGGGTGAAATGTGTTAAAGCGGTTTTCTCCAAATTCCTCGGCGATTTTTGGATCATAAAACATACAAACATCGGACTCGCTGAGTCCGTATTCAGGAAACAACGCTGCTTTTGGGGCGTATATCTTGATATTTTTTTCATGTCTTTTGGTAGTCATTTCTCCCTCCGTTACGATTCTGGTAACTTTACTGAACGGAGAGTTTATCGAGCTGTTTCTAAATTTATATAAGATATGTTCAAGAAGAGACACCACGGCTACTATTTCGGTGGCGCCAAAATCCTCCAGAATCTTATGTATATTTGCCTTGGCTAAATCATCCGGATTAAGAGTAATGATTCTCTTTAGCGGGGCGTAACGCAATGTTTGGTTGATGCGATTAAGCTGGCTTGTTCGTTTGTGGTTAATCCTCAATACGGAGGAGCAGTGACTATCGTAATTTTTTACGCGGTCGGGTAGCGGAGAGTTTTTTATAATGATTATTTTTGGCTTTGTACGTGTTGTGCTACTAGTAAGTTTTATGCCCAGGTTTTTAACAGAGTCGTGCCCGGGTCGGTACTGATTTAGTCCTTGAATATTTTCTGTTTCCATATTTATTTATTCAGATAGGTAGGTGCTTTTTTGTACACAAGTATACAGGTCGGGCATTTTATATGTTACATAAGGAAAAAATTGAAATGCCCGTTGTACAGGAGTCAACCTCGGTTTATCTTGATTATCTGCAGATACAGCTTGTATCATCAGGACATCATAACAGACTGTATAATCATAGGAAAACAGCGGCGCGCATTTGCACCGCTGTTTATATTTTTTATTGGGGCCCACGGAATTTGCATGATGCCGCCCCATGCTCATGATGAGCCTCTATAAGGTAATTCCACGCCATCTCGGCGCGGGACTCATCGATGCACATAAACGTATTTCCCTCTTTTTCCTTGCTCTCATGCCTCTCGTCGGGCATATGACGCGTGCCAAGGGCATCTACGCCATGGTGGAATAGTACGTCGGTATGGACGCCAAGTGATATTACCTCCACGGCATTTAATGGGAAACGTTTTTTCTTAGAAATATCTTTCTCAGCATCTCTGGGGCTGATATTCAGATAATTCTCGCCATTTTCTACACAAAAGATGTAGTATGGCATGTCCGGCACTTTTTCAATTTCCAGAATATACCGAGGATTGAGGAACGAGTATCCTTTTTCCTTGCCAATCTTAACCTTTTGAATTTGGTCGTGAATGGTTGAAAGGGATGGGGGAACCGCTGGTAGGAATGGAATGTGCTTTTTGTTCTCTTTCGTAAACTCCAAAGCTTTGCTGATGACGAAGTCTCGCTTTTCCTTAAGGAGGGTAACGACAAGCAATGGATACGAACACTCTTCCATTCTTAGAATTTGTTTTTCAAAAAGGGCGACAAGTTCGTCTTCCTTTTTCAGGGCATTGGTGGGCATTAAATTTCTCCCGCTCTGTTGACTGTCTAGAGGAACATTATCATATTTTTTGACTATGACAAAGATAGTGAGTATTATCACAGAAGAGAATCACGTCATTGGAAATGGAGGTGCAGTATGGCACGCGGCGAAATTCAAGATACCACATACAAGAATACCCTAGACACAAGTGAGTGGCCGGGGTTTGAAGATCCGCTTGGAGATAGGGGGCCAGACTTTAAAACGGTCGGACGTTTTATTGGAGACTGGGGGGACGAATTAAAGAACATCAAGAATTTACTCCCTGCTGGCTATAATCAGCATGGAGAAATGTGGGGCTTTAAAGCAAAAAAGAGTAAGGAGGCGATGAATGAAAAACCTGGCCACGGATTTCCCAAAGATCTCCAATACTATGAGGCAACGCGGGATATTCCACCTACCGTTCACAAAATGGTGGGTCTGCTTGGTATGGATATCCCTGATCCTCGCATCCACCGTCAGAAACCCGGAGGGATGATCCCTATGCACATTGACACCTACAAAAGTCATAGTGCACGGGCGGTACAGGGAGAGAAATATAATATAGACGCGGTTGAGCGTTTCGCAATTGCGCTGGAAGACTGGAAAATCGGCCACCTTTGGCTAATTGGAGCGACTCCGTGGGTCAAATGGCGAGCAGGAGAAATTATTTTCTCGCGTATGCGCGATGTTCCACATTGTACGGCAAATTGCAGTATATTTCCCCGCCACACTTTGTTGGTGACCGGAATTATGACCGAAAAGAGTTGGGAGCTGGTCAATGGGTCGTACTGTGAGTTTCGCTTATAAACGTTGTTCAAGAGAGCACCCCCGAACCAAGGCTGGTTCGGGGGCGACTTATTGCTGTGATTTCTTGTGCAAAACCACACGTGAAAGGAGCCAAATAACTCCCCATGTGAAGATTGAGCACAATGCCATCAAGAGGAGTCCCGCAAAAAGGGCCGACACACTGCCGTGAGAATCGTTGTACGTCAGGTACCCCAATCCGCGGTTTCTTGCAGCGGTCTGTTCCGTGAAGATTATTTTCATCCACGCACTGGTGGAGGAAACATACAGCCCAAGGAACAACGAAGGAAGGCAGAGGGGGTACAAAACGTATCGCACCAGATGCCATCTCGTTCGTGCGCCCAGAGAGATTATTTTACTCACCAAGGCGCGGTCTTCTGCACTTACGGGAATTCGTGGATTGAGAATGCCGACGCATCGCAGGAACGCAAACATCCATTGAGTGATGAATGCGACCCAAAAAGAAACTGCGATTTTCGGTTCCTCAAAGAGCCCAAACCACCTCAGGAACGCATAGTACATTCCGATGTCTGAGATGGCGTAGAGGAGTCCTCCTATCACAAATACGGCAAACGCGAAACGCGGGAATAGTGCAAGAGTGATTCCCAGTGGAAAGCCAATGAGTGTTCCAAGAATGATCCCCGGATAGACTCGCCACATGCTCGCAAGGATATGTTCTGGAAGATTTTCATAGAGCATCCAATCACAAATAACCTTCCCGATTTTGAGGGGTGAGCCATAGAGCGCGAGTCGCCTCTGAACCGTCGCCGATGGCGCATGGTCCAACACGCAGCTGAATATGTGTTGCCTGAATGTGCAGCTGAAATCCCAGCCCACTAATACTTGCCATCCAATTCCAACTGCCAAGCAAACAAGCACGCCCACAATCGCGCTTTCCTTGAGGCTTGGAAATGATTTAAGCACCCATACAGACGGGTGCCAGATTGCACTACGCATCAGACACCTCCTTGATCTCTCCCGAGCGCATTTGCAAGATGCGGTCGCAGAACAACGACGCTTCCTTCGGGTCATGCGTGACAAGTATCGCTGTTTTGCCGAGCTTTTTCATGAGCATAGCAATTTCTTCTGACATAGCGTATTTCATCGCAATGTCCAAGCTACTAAACGGTTCGTCGAACAATAAAATGTCGACATCCCGAATTAGCGCTTGACCCAGCTCCACGCGCTGTGCTTGTCCTCCTGAGAGCGTTTCGGGATAGACGTTGAGCAGCTCTTCGATATGGAGAAGATGTGCGATGTCCAACACTCTTTCCGAACGCTTCTTATGTGAGAGCCGTTCCTTCCGAGGAAGGAGCTTCAAGGGCAGTTCCAAATTTTCGCGAACGGGCATATACCCGAACAGTCGAGGTCTTTGGAACAGCAATCCTACGTCCCGTTTTGCGGGAGGATATTGCAAAACACATTCTCCGTTAATGGTAAGCCTGCCGCTGTCGGGCATTACAAGCCCGGCGATAATTCCCAGCGTTGTTGACTTTCCGCAGCCCGAAGGTCCGCAAAGGCCGACGATCTCACCTTTTCGAACTGAAAACGACACGTTTTTGACAGCCGGATCGCGCCCTCCCTCATACTGTTTGTATACAGCGGAGAGCCAAATCATCACGTCATTTTTCATGAGATTTCTCTCCTTGTATGTTAGAGAACTAATCCTGTGCAACCATACAATGAGCATACTTTAATAGCAATATAGTCTCTCGGGGCAGAAGTCTCGAGGTAATAACGGAACTCGCTCCCTCGTCTGCGTACCTACCTGAGCGAATGCATTCACAATCATGCGACGCACAAGCAGGCCTGTCTGTGCCAAGCGAAGCGCGGCGGGCGAGCACTGTTACTTGGGAATCCAATTCCCAAGTATTCGTAGGAAAATGGCAGGCTGGCAAAGACATAGGCTTTTCTGGCAAAGCTACGGCTGTACATCCGCTATTTAAAAAACTTAAAAACCTAAAATCTCCAATTCTTGCGATTAATCGCAAGGTTTAGCAATCCGCTCTCTATGCGTCTATTTTACGAAACGTCTCTCATCACACTTAATACATACTTACGACAGAATACAAAACTATGGCAAAACGAGAGCTTAGTGAGGGTTAGTGTGGAGGTCTACCCGAATACTAACTTTAGTATCGCTTTTTATTCTGCAGGCAAAAATTGGTTAAAAGTTTGAATATCACGATAATATTCTATATAAGATGGTGTTTATTTTGAAAAAGCAGAATAATACCAAAGTTAGTGTGCGGGTCTACGTTGCTAATGAAAAAGCCCGCGTGCGTTCACGCGGGCTAAAGGGAAAGTCTCTTTCTTAGGGTTGAGCCTATGCCACCCATAGAAGAGATAGTCTTTTCCCCATAGTTTTTTGGAGAAAACTCATGATAGAAGCGAGCCTGCCAAAGAGAAATTTCCCATGGCGAGAGATGCCCACCGGTGGTAATTGGCGTCCACTTCCCGAAAAGTGCCGGATCGTTGCCAAGCAAGTTGCGCTTATCCCAATAGTCCTTTGAGAGATTAGTTCCTGGAAATGGAATGAAACAGCTCGGGATTACTGCAAAGATAAGTGCGGGATTGATTGAAAGAAGATCATTACGCAGCTCGAGTACGGCATCCAACAGGTGCTCCATAGACTTATTTGTATCACGCTGGAGTCCGATGATTAAGCCGTATGTAAGGTCAGGCACTCCAGATCGCACTATTTCTCGGAGCATTTCCTTATGGTGTTGCCACGAAAGGAGCTTTCTGTATGCTACTTCTCCTTCTGTCGGGCGCTCCGCAGGAATGAGTGCTTGACCGCATCCGCTTTTTCCATCCCATCCCCAAACCGCACACACGAGTTCTCGGTCTGGGGTGGGATCGTGTTCGGGGCGATGTGCAGGGAATCCGCGTCCCTTTGTGGCCTTAGCGGTTTCAAGACCATTCCACCACATAATATTGATTCCGCGCTCCCTAATTTCGCGCATTATTGCGATTATGTCATCTCTACCATTTTGCCCTGGTTTACTCCAGATATTTCTCCCTAGAAATTGGTCGGAAAAACAATTGATAGAGCGTGCTCCCGCCTCATACTGTAGGTCGCACCATGCAAGCGTGCGCTCGACACTCATATATTGATAGCCAAGCATGTAATGGTGCGTCTGACAGAAATCACAATCTCGGTCGCATCCCTGGTCAGGCATCACCGCTCCCATCGGAAAAATATCTGATTGAGACGTGTCTTTCCATGGGAGTCGGGCAAACGTCTGTGCCACATACTTCACGGGCGGAATAGGCCACATGTTCGGGTGTAAGAGAGGCTGTCCATTCCTAACCTCACCTTTTATTGGGAGGTAAAGCCAATGGGCATGTTTGGTTTTGCCGGTGAGCGCTATTTCAAGCGCCGCGATATTGCTACCGCCAGATTTGTCCATTATAGCAACAGTTGCGCCCGCGGCGATGTAAGCTTTGGGTTCGGCAAAAACGTCGGATCCTCCGACTATAATTGGTACACGATGCGCGCTAAGGTATGAGATGATTTTGCAGACCACCTCACGCTCTTGGTAGAAATTTGACGTGATGCCCCATACGTTACAATCGTAGGGGTTTATTAGCCGCCAATCGCCACCCCACGCGACCTTACGCATATTAATATCGCACCAGGACACCTCCCCGAGTTCTACGCCGATATCTTCCGTGCGCAGGTTGTAAAGAAGCACCCGATAGCCGGCATCCATTAGAAGGCCGATTATGATTTGTTTCGAGCCTAGGAAGTCATGGTACGAAGAAGTCCACTGATTTCCTTCTGGGTCGTAGAGTCGTACTTGCGGAGCCTCAATGAGACCAACCACAGTCGACCTTGGGTCAAGTACACTGTTAGATCTCATTTTGTTCCTCCAATTGTAATAGAACAACCAGGAGAACTATAACATCCTGTCGTCGAAGTAAACAGCGTGTCACTTTTCTTCGAAATCTTCAAAAATTCCTCTTTTGAAATTTTTTCGCACTCTGCTACAGGGAAATATCTTGCCGTTCATCGCTATATAAGCGCCTGCAGGGAGTATTTGCGCTGCGGTAACTGCACAGCCGAAATTAAAAAATGCATCGCTATTTTTCATTGAATAGGGAATCATTGCTCCGGTGAGGACAATTGTTTTGTCGGGCGCTCGCTCCTCTAAGTAACGCGCGGTTTCAATTATTGTGTCGGTTCCGTGCGTTATAACAATACATTTTTCGGTTGCCTTTTTGCATACAGACGCAATTTGTTCACGGTCTTTTTTAGTAATGTGAGGACTGGTTTTGAGTGAGGTAAGTGGAGAAAGGATACGAGTGGGGACCAAGACGCGAGCGCGTCTGAGCATTTCAGAAATATATGTTTTGGAAAATATGAGCGCCTCACCCTCCTTTTTGTAGAGGGGGTCATATTTCCTATCAAATGTGCCGCCGGTTGCAATAATAAGGACACGCATAAAAAAAAGGTAGCATTTTTTTGAAAAAAAAGAAGGGCCGCATGCCCTAAGGCATGCGGCCGAACATTAGCGGAGTGAGACATCCGCAGGGTCAGACACGAGCGAAAAGTTGTATGGAATCTTCGGAGCCTTTCCATCCTCTCCCCTTTGGTAGGGAGGGTATAGAAACAGAGAGAGCCTTTCCATCGCCCCGTCATCAACCTTTCCTTGCACTGACCATGCATCAAGCAGGTCTTGGTAAAGTCTCTCGAGATCTTTTGGATCAGCGATCCCGATATTCTTTTCCAGAAGCGCCTTGGTTTCCTGCGGGTGCTTCTTGGCGAATTTGTATGAGCGGATCACGCCGGCCATAAATTCGCGGACGATTTTTTGATTGCTGTGATCAGCAAGCCAGTCGTTGTTTGCGACAAATGAATATAGCGGAACCTTGGGCAAGTCAGTTGAGACCCAATACACTTCCAAACCAACTTTCTTGGCTTTGAGATAGTGCGGATCTGCCGCAATCGCCAAATCGGCGGTTCCTTCAAGGGCTGCTGCGAACCGGTCGCGACTGCCGGCGCCTGTGTGGATCTCGAAGACCACAGTTTCCGGATTTCCATTCGGATACTGTTCCAAGAATTGTTCCTTGGTGCCGCAGTAAACTCGGGAAACACCCGGAACTTTACCCGCTTCAACCAGCGCCTCGAATGCGCGAGCAACTTCAAGCGAAGGAACGTTCCCGTCCTTCACTCTTTTGTTCGAACAGATGTGTGTGGCGATGATTTTTCCACCCATTGCGCCACGCAGTCCAGGTCTTCCCATGATGCCATAGTGCGTCTGATTGGAAAACACGCCGACAATGGTTTTGTTCGGCTTTGCCGCTGCAAGCGCAGCACTTGCCAATTGAATTTGGTTTGCGTCTAGTGCAGCGACGAAATTTGAGATGCCGACGAAGTCAACCAGCTGCACATTCAGGCATCCAAAAAGTTTTTCCTTGACACCGAGGCGCAGTAGCGCCTCCGGAGCAAGCCATGTGCCCCATGTGCCAACGTTGACAGTGCCGCATGATTTTTCAGCTGCAGTGCCTTGCACAGGCAAGGACGCCAAAAGAAACGCCATGACGGCACATAGGAAGTACTGCGGAATCCTTCTCATTTCGGATCTCCTCTTCAGTTAATGTGATAGATCTATGTCCAGGAGAAAAATAACACAAAAGGTTTCCAAGTCAAACACTATGAAAAAAACGCGGCTGACTGTAAGTCAGCCGCGCTAAAGGGAACAGTAGCGTTAAGTGAAGCACGTCACACCTCTTCGTCCTTCACTGTCAACGAACGTCCGATAGAGATGGCGCTGCCACTCGGAGAGTTGTGCCACGCTGAGATGGCGAGTACGCGCAACAGGTGTTTGTTTGTTAATAAGAGCCGGATCGACATTTTGGGGCATGAGACCTTCGTCTTGCAGGTTCTCGGTCATGAGAGTTCCGGGAAATGCCTGAATCCCATTAAGGTGAACCGAGAACGTGAGCGAAGGGTTCATCTCTTTTGTCATGTCACGAATTTCGTGAAGACCTTCTTCCAGCCGTTTATAGGTCTCATTCGAATCGTCGGGAAGACCAAGGATGACCCCATAAAAGATGTCGGGGATTCCTGTCTCGATGATTGCACGAAGCATATCAAGGTGTTGCTGCCAAGGAAGTAATTTTCGATAGTTCTCCGTTCCATCGATCGGTCGTTCACCAGCAATGTAGGTTTGAACGCACCCCCGCTTCCCATCCCATCCGAAGAGTGATCTGATAAGATCACGGTCCGGCATAAGATCGTGCTCAATACCCCTGCCCATTGTGATCTTTTTGAGCTCGATACCATTTCGCCACAAGAAAGGCATGTCGGCCGCTTTGAACGCATCGACAACAGCCATAATTTCATCTCTGCCGTGCTTCCAAAGATTTCTTGCGACAAACTGATCAGAGGTGCAATCAATGGATCCCGCTCCAGCTTTTTTTAGGAGTAAGATCCACTCTGCAATTCTCTCCGGGCTCATCCATTGGTAGCCGAGGCCGTACTTCCAGGACTGACAGAAATCGCATTTCTGATCGCAGCCCTGATCGGCCATAATCGTTCCAATCGGAAAAAAATCCGTCGGGAAGGACTTCTGCCACACCATATCACCCAAGGTCTCTTTCACGAAAGATATCGGGGGGAGAGGCCATTTTTCTGGGTGAAGGCGATAATCAGCAGCCACACCCACCCTCGATTCTCCCTGTCGGGCAAGGTACAACCGGTGTGGTTTTTTGGTTGACCCGGTGAGGGCGATCTCGATAGCTGCTACATTACTACCACCGGATTTATCAAGCACCACTACTGCGGCGCCCATCTCGGTATACTTTTGAGGCTCCGCAAAAGCAGCAGACCCACCTACTACTACGCGTGCCCCGTGTTCGGTAAGGTAACGTATGAGAGATGCGACGATCTCCTCCTCTTGATGGAAGTTAGCGGTGATTCCCCACACATCGCATTCATGTGGATTGATCGAGTGCCAGGGTGTTCCAAGTACGATCTTTTGCAGCACATGACCGTTCCATGCCACTTCACCCAGTGTGGTGCGGTCTTTACCGCGCTCAAGATTATACAGGCACACCTCATAGCCGGCGGCGATCAATGTACCGCCCACCAAAAGCTTTGAGGATAGAGAACCTGATGAAAGGTACGAGGTCCAATTCCTACCGCGCTCATCCTCAAGGAGAAGACGCGGATTTTCGATAAGGCCGATGCGCTCCATCGTGCGTCTCCTTCATGAGTTCATGTTTGTGCAAAGAGCAAATGCTAGACAAACGATATCACAAAATACACCTGTGTACTAAAGCTCTTTGAAGGAGAAAGAGGAGGAAAGAGCAGTGTCATACCGGATGATCGGTGTAGGAAGAATATCAAGCTTTGTTATCAAAAGTTTGTCCTGTTTTTCAACAATGTAATTTCTATGAACATGGAATTCCGCACTTTTTTCTTGAAGATTTGCAGATGCAAACACCCCCGTCTCTGGCAAACCCAATCGTAGGTATACATTTGTTTTCGAGAAATACTCCTGCAAAAAGCCGATATCAAAGTATGTGTCTATAATCACCAGATTCTCTATATTTTTTAAAGGATACGTTTTTGCAAGACTTTCGCATATCAAAGGTAGTGTTTTTGTTTCAGTGACGATAGCATCTATTTTATACTGCGTCGCAACATGAGCGGTTATTGATAAATTAGACTCTCCGATAAGCGGTAGGATTCCGTTCTCATAAAACCAAAGACTTTTTTCTATAGATTCATGTGCAGAATCAAAATGCACTAATGGGCGTTCGCATTCAGTAACGCCGTACATTTCGTGCCCTATATCCTCAAGTGTTCGTGCCCACAGAAACGAACCTTCCTCTTTCTCAATGATTTTTACGAATAATTTTTCGTTTTTATATAGGCGATCATTGAGTGGTGTCTCAATAAAATTATTAACCGTCACTGGAGGAACATCCCTTATATTTTTAATATGGCCTGTGTTATTCCATATGTCTTTATAAAATATTGATGTCTTTGATTGTTTAACAAAGTCTATTAGTTTTAGAAACTGTTTTTCATGCGTCGGCATCATGCGAATCATACTCTAGAAGATTTATTATGCATTATTAGTAAAGACTTACGCCATATTATAAAACATCATAAAAAATTAGTCGTATTGATTCTACATCTGCAAAACAACCAAAATGAAGCACTTCTTCACAGGCTCACCGTTTTTCTTTTTGCACTTGATGTATAATTAAGAAACAAATATGCGGTTTTTGCACTTTCTGTCGTATCACAACGCCGTGCCTTTGGCGCTCGGAGTCCTATTTATTGGCGCCGGCGGAGTGTTTGCCGCAACAAATCCGGATGCGATTTTAAGTGCAGAAGAGACCGTTATTTCTGTGGACAATACTTATATTGTCAATAAGGATTTGAACTCGTTTACTCCGACCGTCCGAATATCTGAGGTAACGGAGGATGATGACTTTTATTACATATCCTATCAATTTACTACAATAGATTTAGTTGATTATGTATGGAAAGATATCGTGAAGGGAGAATCACTGAAAGTCTCGAAAGATGCACTCGGTCCTTACCGCGACTTAGGGCTATACGCAACAGAGCAGCTTCGGCAAAAAGTGGAAAGGGAAATAGCATATTTAAAAGAAGTGCAGAGTATTGAGAAAAGACAAATTTCTAACAAAACAGTCGCAACCGCATATGGTGGTTTGGTGGGCGCGCTTCTTAATGACAAAACAGAAACTATACCCGGATATACACCGGTAGTTATTCCACCGGCAAAGTCGTCTGCTCAAGTTGCATCAGCGTCAGGTTCATCAAACGCGCCTTCTGGCGCCTCAGGCGGCGGACCGGGTGCTCCGATTATCCAAATACTTGGGAATAACCCGGCGTGGGTCCCGCTTAAAAGCACGTACTCAGATCTAGGTGCTATCGTTACCGATGACAAGGACATTAACATAGGGATCCATGTGTTCTTCGGTGGAAAGGAGGTGGCAAATGTATCTATTGATACAAGCACTACTTCTGAACACAAGATTTTATATAGAGCTACAGACACAGATGAAAACGTAGGCGAGGCTGTTCGTACGGTTGTGGTTTATGATCCTGCCGTAGATACACCGCCAGAGGTTATTCCGCAGGCACCTATTTTCCCTCAGCAGGAAAGTATTCAAAGTGCAGGTGAAAATGAGGACGGTGCGTCAAGCGAAAACACGGACGAGGACTCTGGCGTAACAGGGGTTGACGAAAGCGCTGAAGGGGCACAAGGAGAAAATACAGATGATGATGCTGGCGGTGAGGATGAGTCTGCAGAATTTGCAGAGAGCGTAGAGGTTGTTGAAGAGGTTGAAGATTCCGTAGAAACAGAGCCAGAGGAAGGACAGCAAAGTCAAAGTGACTCGGAGGAAGTCATCGGTGAGGATGTGGAAGCTGACACAGGCCAGGGTAATGGAGAGGGCACGGAAAATACAAGTACAACATCACCGAGCGAATAATTTCAGAAACGCCAATAACTAATAACGAATTATAGAACGACTTACGAAGTCGTTCTATTGTCCTTGTTATACTGACATTATCACTGTGCTCAATGAATATAGGTGTATAATTCTTGGTATGAAAACTAGAATTGCCATAAATGGTTTTGGCAGAATCGGCCGTGCGTTTTTTAAAGCAGTGCGAAGCAGTAATGATGTGCGTGTAGTATCTATAAATGATTTGGCTAGCGCTGAATCACTCGCATACTTATTGAAATACGATTCGGCATACGGAAAAGCAGAATTTGAAATTGAAACATCCGGCGCCAACACTTTTTTAATTGACGGGAACCCCATTCCACTGATACATGAAAAGGATCCCTCGAAGTTGCCGTGGAAGGATTTGGATATAGATGTAGTTGTTGAATCAACAGGGTTTTTTGCAAGCTATGAAAAATCAAAGGCACATTTAGATGCCGGAGCGAAGCGTGTTGTTGTTTCGGCACCGGTTAAAGATAGCCCAGAAGATGCGGGTGTCACTGGTGCAACTGTACTTGTCGGCGTTAATGAAGACAAGCTCGCTACGTGCCAAATAAGCTCAAACGCATCTTGTACCACCAATGCCGGCTCCCCTGTTGTTGCAATACTTGATGAGGCGATTGGAATTGAAAAAGCTATGCTAAATACGGTACACGGATACACTTCTTCGCAGGCACTTGTAGATAGCCCGAATGAGAAAGACCCACGAAGAGGACGAGCAGCGGCACAAAACATCGTTCCGTCTTCAACAGGGGCTGCAATTGCGACGACAAAAGCGCATGAAGGACTTAAGGATAAATTTGATGGTATTGCCATGCGTGTTCCGGTGGTCGTGGGCTCTATTGTAGATATTACGTTTGTTGCAAAAAAAGAAACGAGTGTTGAAGAGGTGAATGAAATTTTGCAGAAAGCATCTAAAGAAGATAGGTGGAAGGGAATATTTGATGCTACCGACGAGCCATTGGTGTCCACAGATATTATCGGAAATCCGCATGCCTCCGTGGCAGACCTGCAGATGACACGAGTTGTTGATGGAAATTTAGTTAAAGTCTTAGCCTGGTATGATAACGAGATGGGGTATGCAAATACGTTGGTGAGGCATGTTTTGGAAACTGGAAAGCATGTATAATCAGTATGAATTTGAAATTTGAAATTTGAAATTTGTAAAGAAATCTCAAAAACCAAATTATGAAATACGATTTATAAGAGCGTGTATCAAAATTTGGTGAGGAAGTTATAGATTTCGCAAAATCAGTAAAGAAAACAGATGTTACAAGATCACTCATTAATCAAATAGTGCGTTCAGGAACAAGCGTTGGCGCAAATTACATGGAAGCAAATGATGCAAGCTCAAAGAAGGATTTTAGAAACAAGATAAGGTTATGTGGAAAGGAATCAAGAGAAACAAAACACTGGGCACGTATGGTTGCTCGCGCTGACGAAAGCGCACAAGCCAAAAGCAGAAAAATTTGGCAAGAAGCACATGAACTTAATTTAATTTTTCGCACTATTTCTAAAAAATGTGATGAGAAAAGTTAACATTGGAATTTATAATTTACAAATTATTTTCAAATTACAAATTATCAAATTACAAATTTTTTAATCTATGAAGGTATTTTTCGCAGCCGATCATGCGGGCTTTGATTTAAAAAACGTATTGATGCGCTTTGCAAAGGATAAGGGATATTCTGTGGAAGATTGCGGTGCCTTTGAGTTAAATAAAGATGACGACTATCCGCAACTTGTTGCTTCTGCGGCAAAAAAGATTTCAGAAAATCCGAAAAACAGAGCGGTTTTGTTAGGTGGCTCTGGACAAGGAGAAGCCATTGTTGCAAATAGATTTTCAAATGTACGGGCAGTTGTTTATTATGGATGCAGGCCAGACATAATAAGACTCTCACGGGAGCACAATGACGCAAATGTATTATCACTGGGCGCACGGTTTTTAGGGGAGGAGGAATCAAAAGATGTTCTAATAGATTGGCTTAGACGCGATTCTCCAACAGAAAGAAGGCACCAAAGAAGAGTGGCGCAGATTGAAAATATTCAAGAAACGTATGAAGGATAGCTACGATGAAGTTATACCCGCATTGATGCCGAAGGATTTTTCTGATTTGGGAATTTTGATAGATAAAGTATCCTCCTTTGTTAATTGGGTTCAGTTAGATGTCATGGATGGGGTGTTTGTGCCGGGTAAGTCCTGGCCGTATTCAAGCGAAACCCCCATAAACGAAGTGCGTTCAAATGAATTGCCGGAGAGCGTTTCTGTGGAGGTTCATTTAATGGTAGAGAGGCCTAGAGAAATAGGGGTTGCCTTCATTGAAAGTGGTGCGCGTCGGATAATCCCTCATATGGAGGTGTTTGAAGAGCCGGAAGATGCAATCGAAACATTACGTGTATATAAAGATGAAGGTGCCGAGGAGGTTGGTATATCACTACTATTGAGTACTCCTTTAGCAAGTATAGAACCGCTCCTCCTTGAGGGCGCGGTTGACATTGTGCAGGTTATGGGTATATCGGAAATTGGTTTTCAGGGAAGAAATTTTGATGATAGGACATTAGAGAGGGTGTCTCGGCTCAGAGGAGAGCATCCTGATTTGATTATTGCTGTTGACGGAGGAGTTACAAGCGAAAATGCCGGAGCTTTGATTGAGGCGGGCGCAAACAGACTGGCCTCGGGTTCGTACATTTTAAAAAGTGACAATCCTGAGCGTGCGGCAAAAGAAATAAACGAAGGGATGTCTCAATGAGGAGGTTTTGATGATAGAATTGTTGTATTGAGTGTATGGAAACTCTTACTGAAAAACACGTTGAAGATATTTCAAGAAAAGCAAAGGATATTCGTGCTTCTATTATTGAAATGCTTGTTGAGGCAGGCTCGGGACACACCGCTGGCCCCTTAGGGATGGCAGATATTTTTGCTTCAATGTATTTCCATATTCTGAACCATAATCCAAAGGAGCCAGAGTGGCCCGAGAGAGATCGGCTCGTTTTGTCCAATGGACATATTTGTCCTGTGCAATATGCAACAATGGCACATGCGGGCTATTTTCCAGTTAGCGAATTAAAAACACTGCGAAAATTTCATACACGTCTTCAAGGACATCCTCACCGCGAATATCTTCCGGGTGTTGAAGTAAGCTCGGGCCCACTTGGGTCTGGGCTCCCACAGGCGGTGGGCATGGCGCTCGCAGATAGAATTGATAGCGGACGAGCGTCGCAAAAATATTTTTATGCGCTAATGAGCGATGGAGAATCGGACTGTGGAATTATATGGGAAGCGGCAATGCTTGCAGGAAAAAACAGACTCCAAAACCTCATCGGAATAATGGACAGAAATGGCATTCAAATTGACGGATTTACCTGGGATGTGATGCCGCTTGAGCCACTTCGCGATAAATTTGAATCATTTAATTGGCATGTGATAGAGGTGGATGGGCACAGTATTGAACAATTTATTGCGGCTGTGGGTGAGGCGCAATCAGTAAACGATAGGCCGAGTATTATTATTGCGCACACGATTCCAGGGAAGGGCGTGCCTGAGTTTGAACGTGACTATCACTGGCATGGTAAACCGCCGAGCAAAGAAGAGGGCCAGCATGCGCTTAAGCACCTTCGCACGCTCGGGGGAAGGATAACAAGTGAGTGCGATTAGTATGCCCCTCACATGGAATTACCTTGTTATGTTCTACGTATATGTACTAAAGAGTAAAACTGATGATAAGTTATATATTGGATATACAAACAACTTGCGAAAACGTATGAAAGAACATAACGAAGGAAAAAATTTTTCAACAAAGTCACGAATACCATTTAAACTTGTGTATTATGAATCGTATGTTGCAAGCGAGGATGCGAAAGAGCGTGAAATGCAACTAAAAAGATTTTCTCAGTCATATATGCACCTCAAAAAAAGAATTAACAGAAGCTTGCAAGCAGGTAATTCCATGTGAGGGGTATGTTGAACGAAGATTTAAAATTAAATAAAAAAATGTTTGACGAAGATGTTGAGCAGGTACCACTAAGGAATGGTTTTGGTGAAGGTCTCGTGCTGGCGGGGGACGCAGATGAGAATGTGGTGGGTCTATGTGCTGATCTAACTGAAAGTACACGAATGAAAGCGTTTGCTGACAAATATCCTGAGAGATTCGTACAGATGGGCGTTGCAGAGCAAAACTTGGCGGCAACAGCAAGTGGTATGGCGGCAGTGGGAAAAATTCCTTTCATAACCTCGTACGCTATGTTTAGCCCGGGAAGAAACTGGGAGCAGATTCGTACCACGATTTGCTATAACGACAGGCCTGTAAAAATAATTGGCTCGCACGCCGGAGTGTCTGTCGGCCCTGATGGTGGTACACATCAAGCAATCGAAGATATTGCAATTACACGCGTGATTCCGCGTATGGTGGTGATTGCTCCATGCGATATGCATGAAGCAAAAAAAGCGACTATCGCCGCGGCCAAAACGAAAACGCCAGTGTACATACGATTAGCACGGGAAAAAACGCCGGTTATGACAACAGGCAGTACTCCCTTTGAAATCGGAAAGGCCTTGGTTTTTTGGAAGGGAGAAGCTCCACAGGCTACCGTTATATCGTGCGGGGCGCTCACCCATAATGCGCTCAAAGCGGCGAAGGAATTAAAGGAAGAGGGGATATCAGTAACGGTTATCAATAATCACACAATAAAACCATTGGATGCGGAAACTATTCTTACTTCGGTTAAAGAGACGGGTGCAGTTGTCTCCGTGGAGGAGCATCAAAAAGCAGGAGGCCTAGGCAGTGCAATATCAGAGACGCTTGCACAGCACCATGCAGTGCCGATGGAAATGGTAGGGGTAGACGATCGCTTTGGACAGTCCGGCGCTCCGGAAGAGCTTATTGAAGAATACAGCCTTGGCGTGGCGCATATAAAGGAGGCAGTGAAGAAAGTCTTGCGGAGAAAAAATTAAGCGCTATAACAGAGCGATGGGCAGTAAGGAAAAAGCGATACGCATTCTCTCCCGCGCGGGTGTTGAAGTGAACGGAAATAAACCGTGGGATATACAAGTGCATGACGAGCGATTCTATAATCGTGTATTTGGCGGCGGCTCACTTGCACTCGGAGAGAGCTATATGGATGCGTGGTGGGACGCTGAAGACCTCGCTGCATTTTTGACAAAATTGCTTTGTGTGAAGTTAGAAGAGCATATTCGTCCAGTGTCGCTTCTATTCCATATAGCTCGAGCTCGTCTTTTGAATTTGCAAGACAAATCGCGGGCTTTTGAAGTTGCCGTACAGCACTACGATGCCGGAAATGATTTGTATAGGCGCATGCTCGATAAGCGGATGACCTATACTTGTGGATATTGGAAAGGCACAAATACACTTGACGATGCACAGGAGGCAAAATTGGATCTAGTGTGTAAGAAAATTGGACTCAAGAAGGGCGATCGTGTGCTTGATATTGGTGGCGGATGGGGGAGTTTCGCGGGGTTTGCCGCAGAAAAGTATGGAGCAGAAGTGGTTGCCATTACAATTTCTAAAGAGCAGGCAAGACTCGGGCGGGAGTTGGTAAAAGGGCTTCCGGTTGAAATAAGGGTGCAAGACTATCGTAGTGTGGATGACGGCCCTTATGATCATATTGTGTCTTTGGGGATGTTTGAACACGTTGGATACAAGAATTACCGTACGTACATGAAAAAAGTGCGTGAATTGTTGAATCCAGATGGTTTGTTTTTGCTTCATACGATTGGCAACAATGTATCACGCTTTACCGGCGATCCGTGGATCAACAAGTATATTTTTTCAAATGGCATGTTGCCTTCCATTGCACAAATCGGCGATGCAATCGAGCGACTTTTTGTAGTGGAAGATTGGCACAACTTTGGCCCCGATTATGACAGGACACTCATGGAGTGGTTTGCAAACTTCGACAAGAGCTGGCCGGAAATACATGATAATTATAACGAGCGGTTTTACCGCATGTGGAAATATTACCTTTTGACTTCTGCAGCAACATTTCGAGCTCGAAAAACCCAACTGTGGCAAATTGTTTTCTCCCCTGAGGGCATACCAGGTGGCTACAAATCAATCCGATAGGCCTATATGGTATACTATGCGCTCGATGAAAAACGCGCTTGAAATTAATCATTTGAATAAAATCTACGATGACGGGACAGTTGCCGTCTCGGACTTATCTCTTGAAGTTGAAAGGGGTGAATTTTTTGGGTTTCTTGGGCCAAATGGAGCGGGCAAAACGACAACTATCAATTGCATTACAGGAGTTGCTCGCATTACGTCTGGAACTATAAAAATCGGAGGCACCGATGTTGTTGAAGAGTACCGCAAGGCGAGAACAAAAGTGGGAATTTCTCCGCAAGAATTTAACGTTGATATTTTTGCGCAGACATGGAAATTGCTCGATTACGTAGCCGGATATTACGGTTTGCGCAAGAAGGAAAGGATGGAGCGCATAGATTTCCTACTGCACCAGTTTGACTTGGAGAAATACCGCACAACTCCGTTTCAACATCTATCGGGTGGATATAAGCGTCGCGTGATGCTCGCTCGATCATTGGTTCATAATCCAGAACTTATTATTTTAGACGAACCAACTGCCGGTGTTGACGTTGAACTGCGCCGAGCTCTGTGGGTGTACTTAGAAAAACTTAACAAAGATGGAAAGACAATAATTTTAACTTCGCACTATCTTGATGAAGTTGAAAAACTTTGCGACAGGATAGCCATTATAAATGACGGAAAAATTGTCGCAGACGGAACAAAGGAGGAATTCACAAAAGATGGCAAAGGATTGGAAGAGCGATACTTAGAAATTACGAAAAA
>Ga0210057_1001425_pt1 | contig 36426 bp, 30 predicted proteins | sample CryGeyCG2114_010_2_FD_183968 | JGI IMG/M metagenome (GOLD analysis project Ga0210057, IMG submission 183968) | Groundwater microbial communities from aquifer - Crystal Geyser CG10_big_fil_rev_8/21/14_0.10 (SPAdes) (version 2) | ecosystem: Environmental > Aquatic > Deep subsurface > Groundwater ... | reverse complement strand
TGAAGCTCTTAAACTTTGCCCATTGACAATCGCTTCATATTTCTTTTTTATTTCTATTTTTTTATCTGCTTTCTTTTCTTTTTTGTCAATTGATTTATTGTCTTTGGCTTGAGATATTTCAGTAGTCTTACTATCTTCATTCTTGCTAACTTTTTCTTCCTTTTTCTCTTCAGTTTTTTGTATTTTTTCTTCTGCCATTTTGATTATTATTTCTTCTGAGCTTTAGATGATTTAGTTGCTCCAATTCCTGCACTTCCGTGGTTTACTTTATTTCTTGTTTGAGCAAATTCTCCTAATCTATGTCCAATCATTTCAATGGTTATTGGAACTTCCATGAATGTTTTTCCATTATGTAAATAAATCGTTGAACCGACAAGTTTGGGAACAATTACAATTTCTCTTGAGTGGGTTCTCATTTTTTTATTTTTAGAGTTTTTTCTTTCAACTTTCTTGAGGAATTTTTCTACAACCTCGAAGTTCCTTAGTATGTAACGTCTTGCATTTGCGGGGAGGTATTTTGCTGATTCTCTTACATCAAGTGTTTGAAGTTCTTCTATAGTTTTACCTCGATATCTCAAGTCCTTCGATTTAATAATTACTTTTTGTTTTTCTACCATTTTTATTTACCTTTTACCTGTCCTTCTAGGGTGAAGATGACCTACATTTCTTCCAGCAGGTGCATTTCTCTTCGCAGTCTTTGATTTAATTCTCTTACCTCTTCCAGATCCGAATGGATGATCTACTGCGTTTACTTTTACTGCTGAGGTTCTTGGATACAATTTACCCATGGCTTTCATTTTATGGAATTTTCTTCCAGCTTTCATTATTGGTTTCAGTGTTCTTCCATCTCCGGCAATAACTCCAATTGTTGCTCTGCAGTCTCCTGAAAGGATTATTGTTTTTTTATTTGGCATTAATATTGAAATTTTATTGTGTTCTAGTTTCTTTGCAACCATTGCTGAAGAACCCGCTGTACGAATCATCTTTCCTCCATCTCCTGGATTTCTTTCGATGTTGTAAATTTGAGTCCCTTGTGGAATTTCATTTATTTTTAAAATATTCCCAGGAGAAAGAGTTTTCTTTCCAATTTGAATTGTGTCTCCAACAGTTGCAAGATTGAAAGCAGGATTATAGAAGATTTCGGATCCGGTTTTCAATTTCATTAAGGGAGCTGAGTGTCCTGCTGAGTGGATTAAGTCTAATATCTCTGCAGTGCCTTCTTGTATTGGGTAACCTATCTTATGTAAGTATGCTTTTTTTCTTACTCTGTACGTGAAAGATCCTTTTCCTCTTGCCTGTGAAATTATTCTTTTTCCCATTTTAAATCATTCCGAGTTTAGTTGCGATATCGATTGCGGGATTCTCCTTTTTCAATTTTAGGTAAACATATTTTTTGTTTTTTCTAATGAGAGTTCTTATTTTTTCTACTTTTACGGAGAAAACGGATTCAAATTCTTTTTGAATTTCTTCTTTTCTCGCCATTCTTGGAGCTTCAAAGAGTAAAGTATTGTCTAAATCAATCATTCTTACTGCTTTTTCTGTGGTTACTGGTTTTAGTCTCATTTTTTCTTCTCCTTAACTTTTTTATCTTCTGATTTTGATTCTTTTTTATTTTCTAAGGTTCCTAGTTGCTCTATTGCTTTTTTTGTGTATAAAGTCAATCTTCCTAGAGGGTATAAAGAATCTAGAGAGATATTTGAAACAGACTTTATTTCTACTAATGATGATTTCACTACTTCTGAATCCGATTTGATTATCAATAATCCTGGAGAAGATTTATATTTTCTTCCTCTTGCTTTTCCTCTGCCAGCTCTAACTGATCTTTTCTTAACAAGAATTTCAGAAATATCTGGAAAAATTGTTTTTATTGTTGAAAGGAGAACTTTTGTTTTTTCTGGAATAGATTCTATAACTGCTGGAATTCCTTTTATCGAGTCTAGAGAAGAATATCTTTCTATTATGTATTTTGGAGAAACTGTTGCGGAAAGGGCTGAATTGAATGCGATTTCCATTTCTTTTTTGTTTACTTTTCTTAATCTCTTAATCAGACTAGGTCCATGGGCACGTCTTCCTCCTCTTGTAGATGAAATTTCTGCTCCAATCCAATAGAATTGTGTTCCTCTTCTCCACATTGTTTTTCTAGGAATACGTGAAATTCCGCGTCCGTAGTGTCCTTTCCAGTCATGTCTTTGATGAGAAATTGTTCCAGAAGCTGAATGTTTTTTTCCTGCTAGAGGATCGTGAGAAAATGGTTGCATTTGCAAGAAGATTTGAGAACGAATTATTTTCTGAACGATGTCTGGTCTAATTGTTGTTGAGAATAATGCTGGGAGCTCTATTTCGCCCTTACTCTTTCCATCCTGCGTGTATAAACTTGCTTTCATTTTGTTATTAATTGAATGAATTCCAATTTTCTCTTGGATCTTAATTTAGTTGGTCTTTGAGGAGGAGTTATTACGACAACTCGCTTATTTGGACCTGGCACAGAGCCTTTTACAAGTAAGTATGCTGTTTTGACTTTTCCGTATTTGCTAAATCCGTGATCTGGATTGATATCTTTTTCAGAAATTAAACCTGAAGAAACTAATTTATGATTATAACTAATTCTTGAGAAAAGGCCGAGTTGTCCTGCTCTAGGTACTCTGAAAGTTACTCTTGGAGGATGCCAGGGAGATATCGATCCTACACTTCTAACACCTTTCTCAGCTTTGTGATTTCTTAGTGTAATTCCGTAACGCTTTACAGGACCAGAAAGACCCTTTCCTTTTGTAACTCCACGAACATCTACTAAATTATTTTCAGGATTAACTGATTTTAGAAAATCTGTTAGAGAAATTTCTTTTCCTATCATTGACTTTGCAAATGCCAACTTTGATTCTTTATTATCTCCCGAGATTGCAAGTTCTAATATGTCTGGGGTTTTCTTAACTGAAGTTTGTTTGGCTAAAGAATATACTATCAATTGGATGTCTTCATAATCTTCTGATTTTGGTAATGACTTTTCAAAATCAGAGAGTGTTTCAGGAATATTTGTCTTTCTTTTTAGTTCCTTTTCATTTGAAACAATTATTTCCTTTATTGCTTTATTGTATTTTAGAAATCTTACTGAGAATATCTTCATTGACGGAGCTTCAAGTATCGTAACTGGAACAACGATTCTTTTATTTGCTGTGAGAGATTTGTCTGTTAAATCCTTAACGATTGCAGAACCCATACCTACTTTGTATGTTAAAAATCCAAGAATTGTATCTTGAGAATATTTCTTTATTGGGTAAAAATTTATTCTGTGAATTCTTCTTGCAGCTCTCTTTCTAGGATAAAACTGCAGGCTTCCACGTCTTGGTCTTGATAACTTTCCCATTTGTTGTTTTTTCTATAATTTAACATTTTAAAATCAGCGCAACTCCACTGCTATTCTTGTTTTTCTTATCTTGCTTTTATCAGAAGCCAGATTAATTAGATTCTTATTTCAGTAGAAAAATCGGGTATTTAAAGATTTGCAATTCAAATCTTTAATCATCGCTTGGCAAAGCATCAAATTTAAAGATTTTCTTTCTTCAAATCTTTAATCATCATCTCCTCAAAGAACAAAGTTCTTTGGGGCTCCAAGAGCACAGCTCTTTAGAGCTTGTGAGATATCAAATTTAAAGATGATTATTCGAATAGGGGAATAGATTCCTCGTCAATTGTTGAAAAGTCATGAAAAATCCTCCTTAGTTCTCTATTTGCTTCTTCGAACCTCTTTGTTTTTACCCCGTAAGACCTTAGAACCTGTAAGTCTGCTAGTACGTAAGCATGAGTTTCATCCCAGTAAGTTGCCCTGTGATAACCTTGATTTTTAAGAAAATTATTTATACTTTCTCGGTCTTGGGAATGAATTTTACTTATTACTTGCAAAACTTTCTTCTTATATGTTAAATCTGTGTGATACAATCCGTGAGCTATTTCATGAATAAGGCTTCTCCTCTCTCCTGATTGACTTATTCCAATTAATGAAAATCTGTCTCCATTTAGAAAATGATTCTTAACTAAATCAAGAGATACTTTCTCTTTATCACTTAAAGGATCGAAATCTCCTTCAAAGAAGGGAATTAATGCCTTTGATGGAACATTCATTCCCACGACGTGGGTGAAGTAATCGAAAACCCCTTTGTTTGATTTTTGAGTAGCGTACCAATCCATATACTCTTCTAAAGTGAATCCAACTTTTCCCCTGAATTTCCTAGAATCCCAGAATTCTTGAGGTCTTAGAAGAGAAGAGGTTAGAGCGTAATCGGTTGGATAAATTAATAAAATTATGTTATCATCCAAAGTTACTCTTTTTGGTCTTAGTGCATTTCTTACCATTTTTATTTCTCAAAGTGCTAGAAGTCAAACGTGAAGGGGCACCAACCCAAAACAAGCCGCCCACAGCTGTTGGTTTAATATTGAAAGATATTTATATCTTTGCACGACAATGATTATTAACCTAATACCTTACAAAGATACATGGATAAAAAAGAACGTAGGGAAATTGTCGGAGAAGGAGAAATGCTTCTTCCCAGAATGGAAGAGTTTTTTGATTCTGATCCGGGGCTACATCAAGGAGATAATAATTCGGGAAAGCATGCTCGTATTCTGAGCAATTTAAAACAACATGGCTATGGAAGTAGAAGTCAGAGAAGGCTGGGAAAGATAGATGGAAAGAAAAAGATTAGAGGAAAGGGACAGGAAAGGTTTGATTTTTCTGGATATGAAAAAGAACAAAAAGTTGGAGAGGTGTTTCCAATCTTTAGTTTTAAACCTCCAGAAAAACCATATAATCAAGATTTGGTTTTTGGTTTTGATAGAAGACATTTGATTGAGCAAGCGAAGCATGTTGAAAATTTAGTAACTGTACTAACTGCTGCGAGAGGGATGCAAGTTTTGATGGGAAAGGATGTTCATTTTTCTGACGATAAGATAAGATATGTTTTACAAGAGATGGAAAAAGAAGAAGTTTTTTGGACGTTAATTGGGGCTGGGATTGTGAGACCGGCAAATCCTGCTATTTATTTCAGCAGAGATTTCAGAAGATATGAAGGGCTTATGAATAAAAAAAATGGAAAAAGAGAAAGTGGGTTTAGAGATGACTTGGAAAGAAGTGTGGCAGATTTTTTTGTTGGACTTGCTATGCTTGGACAGAAAGAAAATACGATTGATCTCGGTCTCGGAGAGTTGGAAAAAGCAAGTAATTTGAGAGACACGAGATGGGACTATACCGACTTTTATAGGAGAATGCGAAAATTTGAGCCATTAAAACAAATGTTTTTAGAAAGATTGGATATGCATAAAGATGCTCTTAAATTGGGAAAGCATCCAACTCATAGAATAAACTGGATAGAATTTTGGGAAATTATTGAAAGAGGAGGAGGAAGTTTTGAAATAGAAGATTGGTACAATGAGCAGTATAATTTCACGAGAAAAAGAACTGCGATGTTTGGAGATAAAATTTTTGAGTTACGGGAAGAGCATCCTGGGAAGAAGTATATGAAATGGATAGTCTATAGATTTCAGAGATTTTGTTATGGAGGAGATAAGGTTGATTGGGAAAAGAATACAAAACAGATGCGTGGCGACATCAAAGGTATTGGAGTTGATGGAGATTAGGATTAGTTGAAAATCTAAAAGGTTTTATAGATAACATCGTAAGTTACATGATTTTTTGTACGCAGTTATTTAGGGCTTACCGCAAAATAAGATGGTAAGATAAATCTAAAATGATGCCATACTCTGCAAATCAAAAAGCCTTTTCGTATACCTTGGCTTGAAAGCCAAGGTTTGTCTTTGGCTTTTGGATGCAAGTGAAATCTCTAAATGATTTCACTGCACAGAGATTTTCAAAAACAATAGAGAAAATCTCTTGTGCTCAAGGAACTACCACACCTTAAAAGGTGTGGTTTTCTGTCAAGATTTGTGCTTGCTTTCTCGAGCTAAAGAGAGGATTTTGCACAAGCAACAAATCTTGATGTATCAAAAAATCTCTTGTGTCCAAGATTGCATTTTTCTGCACCAGCAATCTTAGCATCAAAAAAACAATGTGCCACCACACCTTGAAAGGTGTGGTTTGATTGGCACTTGTTTTTTGGATGTTCAAGATACAACTCCACACTTAAGTGTGGAGTTTTCTGTCAAGTATCTTGACATAAACAGAAAATTCTATATTTTATATACTAAGATTTAGTCGTCTTGTTCGATTCTTGGTGCGAGAACAAAGCTAAGGATAACATTTCCCGTTAGAAAATCAAGGCGCATTGGGTGGCTATCTGAAAAGGAAAGAGTTACTTTTGAGGAAATTTTTGCGCCCTTTATGAATTTGTTTATGTATTCTAAGGAATATCTTGCAGTGCTATTTCCTGAGTGAATTTCAATTTCATCGGTTGAGAATTCTGCTTTTGAAGAGTTTATTCCGTGGGCTTCTACAATAAATGAATCTGGAGAGGCGATAAATGTGCAAGCATCTGATACGACGAGAGAGTCTTCTATTACCTCTACAAATGACTCTGAATTCATCTTTATTACCGAGCTGAATTCCCATTCAGGCATTGGTTTTTCTTCTGAATCGACTTCTATCAATGCGAGAGAAAATTCTCGTTTTATTCTGTCTTGGATTGTTAATTTTAGAAATGCAGATTCTTTTGAGATTGTTAGTGTGGAACCTGGTTTGCATCTCCTTAGAACGCTCTTTAAGTTGTCTAGATTTATACCTAAAATCTCTGTTTTAGCAGAATCCACTTCAAATTCTGAAAAGAGATCGGAAGGTAGTTTAAAATAGGTCATTGCTACGTTCGCAGGATCTATAGCATTTAGATATAAGCCTTTAGAATCTACCTTTAATTTTACCTCTGTAACAAGATCTGAAATAATTCCTATTATGTCTGCAAATATTTTTGGAGAATCTAATTTTAACCTCATTTTATTACTGATAAAAACCCCGTTATAAATATTGTTGTGTTTGAGAAGATTGTTGTCATTGAGTAGAGCACATAAAACAATATAAAACTCCTGATTTTGGAATTTGTAGATGGAAGAGAATGAAAAGAAAATGGATGAAAAAGAGAGGAGGATTCGTAGTTTAACAGGGATATATTACTCAAAGCCAGAGGTTATAGCTCTGCTTCTAAAGTTTTCAAAGGATAGAGAAACAGTTCCTAGGTATTTTGAAGGTTTTGGGAAAAGACCGGACACATTGCAATATAGTTCAGATATTATGGGACTTGTTAAAAGGGGGGCGACGAGTTTCCACGTTTCTGAGGAGATATGGGAAAATCCTTTGGAAATAAACTCTGAAATGTCTCAAAAAGAATTATCAAGTATGAGGAAAGGGTGGGATTTATTGATTGATATTGATTCTAAGTTCTTAGATTGTAGTAAGATAGCTGCTAAATTGATAATAAAGACGCTTGAAAATCATGGAATTAAGAACTATGGATTGAAGTTTAGCGGAAGTAGAGGGTTCCATATTATCCTTCCTTGGAAAGCATTCCCAAAAGAATTTCTAGGACAAGAAACAAGAGAAATGTTTCCTGAATGGCCAAGAGCGATATCTGAATACCTAATAAATAGCATAAGAAGAGAATATAATCTGGCTGTTTCTGACATGGGATTAGATCTTGATGCTTTAGAAAAAAGAACAAAAATAAAGAAAGAAGATATATTGGAGACAGTTTGTCCGGAATGTGGAAGGTCTGCTAAAAAAGGTAAAATTGTAAAATTTTTCTGTCCTGAATGTAAGAGCGAGATTGAAAGAAAAGATCCGAAAATAACTAAAAGAAGATTGAAATGTTTGAATCCGGAATGCGCTGGTGTTTTGGAAATTGTTAGTGAAAAAGAGTATTTTTATTGTGAGTATTGTGAATCTTCTTCTTGGAATAAACTTGGGGAAATTGGAAGAAATAAGACAGTACAAAATTCTCAAACTGAAAAGTTTGTTGATGGTTTTGAAGAAAGTTTGTCTGGGGCCGCATTCGCTGATTTGGATTTAGTTTTAGTTGCTCCGAGACACTTGTTTAGGGCCCCATATAGTTTGCATGAAAAAACCGGGCTAGTCTCTACAGTTTTAGAAAAAAATGAATTAGAAAATTTTAATCCTGCTGAAGCTAATGCATTAAAAGTTAAATTTAAAGAATTTTATCCAGAATCGAAAGAAGGGGAAGCAATCTTGCTTTTGTCTAGTGCATTAAAGTGGAAGGAGGAAACCGGAAAGCAAGATGAATTTTTAGAAGAAAAAAAATATGGCGATAAAGGAAAGTTTAAGGGGAAAAAATTTGAATCGGGAGATTTTAAGATTGATACCTCAAAAATAACTGAATCGATGTATCCTAATCCGATAAAGAAGTTACTCCTAGGAATTGGCGAGGGAAGAAAAAGAGGTTTGTTTATTTTGGTTACTTTCTTCAGATCCTTGGGATATGATGGAGAACAGATTAATAAAAAGATTAAGGAATGGAATGAGAAAAATGAGATACCTCTAAAAGAAGGATATGTTCGGAGCCAAATAGACTGGCATTTGAAACAAAAAAAACAAATTCTTCCTCCTAATTATAATAATGATAGTTTCTATAAAGATCTTGGATTGCTTAATGGAAAGGAAAAAGAGAAGAATCCGATTGTAGAAGTTATGAGAAAAGTGAGAAGGATAGATTGAGAATGTTTATAAATCTCTGAACTTTTAGTTTAAGATGGGAAAAAGAGGAGTGTTGGTTTTAACAGCGTTGGTTTTTGTTGTATTAATGGCAGGATTTGTTCTTGCTGCGAATGAGACTAATTCTAGTTCTAATAGTACTGGTGTTTCTGTTAATACAAATGATGATTTATCCGGGATTGAAAAAGGATACCAATGTTTAAAAGAGGAGATTGATGGAAAGTCAAGTTTAAGTTTGCAAGAGAGCGTCTTTTCTGTTCTTGCTTTAGGGAGTAATAATAAGGCGATTAGTAAAATTGAAAGTGAGGAAAAGAGCAATAATGATTGTTGGCCAAAAGCAGGATGTAAAGTAAAAGAGACAAGTCAAGTTTTGTTAGCTTATAATAGAATAGGGAGAGATACTAAAGACATAAAAGATTGGATTAGTGATAGAAAAATTAATGCTGGAGATTTAACTTGGTATTTAGAAATAGACATTCAGAGTCATGAAGCAAGTAGTTGTAAAATAAAATATGATGGTTCGGAAAAAACTATCACTATAAATAATGATTTAACATTATCTGGGTCTGGGGGGAGTTGTTTAAGCGTTGCTGCTGGAGGATATTGGTTAAAAGTTAATAACAATTGTTTGGAAAAGGAGTTTGAGATTTCTTGTCAGGATGATTTTATTACAACTTTAATTTATCAAAAAGGAAATGCGGGAACATTGTTTGTTTCAGATGATACTCATTCTAGTTCTGGGCTGGGGACAACAACGGAAGAGGTAAATAGTAAATGCCTTACAGCTGGAAGTGGAAACCAGTGTAGTTATGAAGATACTTTGTGGGGAGCGGTAGCTTTAGAGAAAGCTGGAGAAGATATCAATTCTCTAATCCCTTATTTGACCGCCTTGAGCGAGAATAATAAGAAATTCTTTCCAAGTGCTTTCTTGTATATCTTGAAGGGAAGTGAAGACAGCTATAATGAAATTTCTCAAAGTCAGAAGAATAATAAATATTGGGAAGTTGTTGGGAGTGTAGGAAACAGGTTTTATGATACTTCATTAGGAATGCTTGCTCTTGCTGGAACAAGTTCGACAGAATTTTCTAATGCTCAAAATTATTTATTAGATATACAGCAAGATAGTGGATGTTGGGACAATAATAACATTGCAAGTACTGCATTTGTCTTGTATTCCGGATGGGCTAAATCTGTTACTGGAGCTGGATCTGGGGGGGGAACAAGTGCAAATTGTGAATCTGCTGGAAATTATTGTGAATCTTCATTTAGTTGTTTAGAATCTGGAGGGCTTGTGTTGAATAGTTTTGATTGTACTAACTTCAGAGAGGTTTGTTGTTCGGTTGATGTTAAAGAACAGAGTTGTACTGAAAAGGCAGGAGTTTTGTGTGCAAGTAATCAGGTGTGTTCTGGAAGAACGACAAGTTCTATAGATGGAAGTTGCTGTTTAGATTCTTGTGTGAATAAGCAAGTTGAGAGTACTTGTGAAATCTCTGGAGGGAGTTGTAGAAAAAGTTGTTTTGGAAATGAAGAAGTTGATTCTGCAGAGACATGTGCATTTTCAGGAGATAGTTGTTGTGTTACTTCTTCCAATCCTGGAAATAAGGGAATCTCAATATGGGTTTGGATTATTCTTATTATATTAATAATACTTGTTGCGTTAGGTATCTGGAAGAGAAATAAGATAAGGCTTTGGATGCACAGAAGGAAGGGCAATGTTTCTAGTGCACCAGTACAACAGAATAGAGGACCTCCGAGAGGAGGACAGCCAGGAAGATTTTTGATGAGAAGACCCGCTTTTGCTCAACCTTCTATGAGGTCTCCTGTGAGAAAATCTGCAGGAGATGCTGAATTTGAAGAAACAATGAGGAAACTTAGAGAGATTGGAAAGTGAATAAGATTTATATAACTCTGAATTCTAAATAGGATTATGGGAAAAAGTATCTTATTATTATGTATTGTTTTTGCTCTTTTGATAGTTCCTACTGTGTTGGCAATAAGTACGGATTTAAAAGAAAGTTATAATGCCGAAGAGACTGTGGTAATACAGATAAGCGGGAATATTTTGGAGAATATTGAGAAAACGAGAGTTGATTTTAGAAGAGGGCATGTTTCTGTTCCTTTGGAATTTGATATAAAGAATATAGAAGGAAAGTATTATCTTTGGTTTATTGCCCCTAAGAATGAAAATAATTATTCCTTAATCTTAGAAAATGTTGTCACAACGGTTGATGGAAAAGTAGAAGAAATTGATTTTATACAAAACTTTTCTGTTTCTGGAAATGGGGTTGATTATAATATAAATCCAGGATTTATCGTTGCTAAGGAAGATTTTAGTATTTCTTTATTCTCTTTTGCAGATAATGATATAGAAGTTCCGATTAGTTATTTAGAAGAAAATACTGCCTTAATTAACCCTGGGAAGAATGAATTAAAGTTTTCTATTAAGAATGCTGTTGGGAAACAGTTATTTGATATAAAAATAGGAAATTATGTTATTCCTGCTTTGATATTTGGGGAGGAAGAAAGTGCTAAAGCAAAAGAAAATCTACCAAATTTAAGATTTAGACCAAGATTAATTCAAAGCACTATTTTGTCTGGGACAAAAGGAGAAGTTTATCCATTTGAAATCTTAAGTGAACAGGAAGGAATAATAACTTTTGAATTTGATTACAATGAAAACATTTTCTTAATTTCCCCATTAAAAAATTTGGAAATAAGAAATGGAAAGATAATTGAATTTAATATTACTTTGAAAAATCCTCCTAGAGAAGATATTCGAGAAATAATTTATGCAAGATATGGAAATAAGTTTATCGCCTTGCCCGTTAATATTAATATTACTAAATCTGAAGAAAGTGTGGTGACTCCATATTTGGAAAGTGATTTCAATGAAATTTCTTTATATTACTGCTCTGAATTAAAAGGATTACAGTGTTCTGCCGGAGAGACATGTAATGGAGATTTGGAACAGAGCCTTGATGGATCTTGCTGTGTTGGAGTTTGTGAAGAAGAAGATAGTGCTTTTAATTGGGAAACAGCCGTTGGATGGACTCTTGCTATAGTTGTCATAGTAATTATTGTATTTGTTTTTGTTAAATATAGAAAAACAAAATTTTCTGGAGAAAAAGATTTTAGTAACAGAGTGAAGAGTGCTGAAGATAAAGTGAAGAGAAAGGTTCCTTAATGAGTATCTCCGCATAGGAATTTTTATGACCCTCCTCTAGATATTATTGAAACTAACAAGATAATGCCCTTCGGACAGCTACATTAAAAGAATCATAAAAAACAAGAACCTATTATCTCACAATCTTCAATTTGATTTAACATTAATAATCTCTTCCTTACTTCCAAAAACCGATTATACTTTATATACAAATAATTATTAATCAATCTGTTTAACGAGGCAAATTAAATGATTATGAGTTTGAAGACTTGGAGGATATGAAGACATTGGACGTTTTTTGGTCTGTGCGGAGATACTTTTAACGAAGAAATATTTAAATAGTACTCTGTTGATATAATTTAATGAAAAGAGGGTTGGTGTTTGGAATTATTTTTGCTGTTCTGTTTTTAACTTCGATTAGTTTTGTTTCTGCAGGATTTTGGGATTGGTGGACACAAGGCGGTGATGATGTTTTATTAAGTGCTCCAACAGATTGTGGAGAAGGGTGTGTTGTTAAAGATATTCCGCTTAATACGGGGAAAGTATTTTCAATTAATGGAACAGATTATAAGATAATAAGGAGAAGTAGTAGTCCGAGTAGACAAGAAAATAAATTTGATGTTAGGTACGAGCCTTATGATTCTAAAGTTCAGAAAGCGGTGAGCACAGGATACCTTAAAGAAGGGGGCTCTATTTTTATTGAAAACTTTTCTGATAAGTTTGCTGTTAAACTTGTTGAGTATGATACATACAAACCGGATGTTGAAATAACTATTAGGGCTACTGCAAGTCAAGACCCTGTTGTAATCCAAGATGATTTCGAAGAAATCATTAAAGAGATAGTTATAAGTGGAAGACTTATTGATCAAATGACGGGAAGGCCTGTTCCTGGTGCAATGTTAATCAGTGCTTACGAATTTTCGCCATCTAAAGTTTTAACTGATGAGAATGGAAATTTTAAATTTGTCGTAAAAAATGACTTCAGGATTAAGGAGGGGCCGGAGGCAGGGAAAGAAGATCTTGGTGGATCTTGGAGCTTTTCTGGAGCTTGTTATGATTATTCATACATATCCTTGCATGAAAATTATAATGGACACATTTTAGATTTAAGTGTTCAAAAGTTTGGATTTGATTCTATTAGTGAGGAAATTTTTGGTAAGTCTGAAATAGAAATCGGAGATGTGTATATTTATCCTAGAGCAAATTTGGAAACTGAATCTGATGTTAGTGGAACGATTAGCGTACTTTATGAGTCAAAAAATGGAGAGGGTTATGTTGGAGGTGTTGGACAAATAGGTAATAATGGGAATCATTCCATATCCAGTGCATTACCTTTAGATTATAATGTTAAGGTAAAATTCTGGAAAGGTGAAGAATATTCTTCTGATTATATAAATTCTCCAGAGTTTGCTGTTCCTAAAGATGCGGAGTGTAAAACTATAAAATTGAGTTTCTTTGGTGGAAAGTTTGAATGGAAGATTAAAGGTGAGCCTAATCCTCAAGAAGTTACATGTACTGATAGCGATAGAATTAGTGAAACAAAGGAAGTTTCTGAAGATACAAGCAAGAATATTGCTGGATTAAATGTCTACCTTGAAGATGTTGATGAATATAATCTATATCTAACCGCTCAATTTGTAATAAATGAAAAGTATTATGGGACAATAAGTTCTGATTATCCTACAATAAAAATAAAAGTAGATGATGTAGAATATGAAATTACATTAATTTCTGCTTCGAATACGTCTGCTACGATAAAAGTTGATAATTGGGGATTGAATTATTACACTGCTGGGGGGGCTTCTGTGAAGGGTTATACCTCTGGAGATAATGGAACAAGCGGATACGGTGTGGATGATGCGTGTGTTCCGAGTAGTAATGCTAAAAGTTGTCCTACTTTCGGAGACCGTGGAGATTGTGTTAATACTAGACCTTTAGTTTTGAAGGAAGCATACTGTTATGACAATAACGAATTAGAAACTACGGAATACAATTGTCCTGCGGGATGTAGCGATGGAAAATGTAATCCGATTAGTGAGAATATGGTTTGTTTGGATTTAATTGGGAAAGTCAAAAATCCTGTTGGTTTTGTTGAAGATGGAATTGGATTTGAGAGTAACTGGAATATGGTTTATGAGGGAGATAACTGGATAAACGGAAGGCAGGAGAGTTATATGGAATATAGTGCTGGATGGTATAATAATTTAGGTGGAGAATATAAGAATATAAATTATGATATCCAGGTATATAATAATAGAGATGTTGACCTTGAAGGGTATCTAGTAAATAGGGTGCAGAGAGATTTGTGTATTGCAGAGAAAAAGTATTTTGACGATGAAATTCAAACATATTATATATGTAATTGGAATGTTCTTTATAATGAACAGAATCTTGAAGGTTCTGGCAATAAGCAGAGACAGATAATATGGTACAAAGATAATGTTCTTGTTAGTGTTAATGTTTATTCCGGAAGAGATTTAACTGATGAAGAGATTAATCGTTTAAGACTTGAAAGAATTGGGAGCTTCTTATCCAAGATACAAAATAATGAGAAGAAATATATCGGTTGGGATAATTATGATTTAGAGGGTGTGTTTAATTCTATTCTTTTAGATGATTTAAAGATTTGTGGTAGCGATGTTCCTCTTCCTAAGAATGACGATGGAAAGGAATGCTCTCCTTCTTGGAGCTGTAGTTTAGAGCCAGCTATTTGTCCTCCTCATGGAGAGCAAAAGAGAGTTTGTGTCGATTATGGTTGTGACCAAAAAAGAGAAGAGACAATACAGTGCTCTCCGGGAATATGTTCTGGATGTTTTATTCCAAGAAAAGGAAATTCAGATAGTAGTGTTTGTATTCCTTATGGGACAAGAATTGTATTTGGAGAGGGAGATAAAGGAAGGACATACTTGCCTGAGATAGATAGAGAAATGGGAGAAGTAATTGACTTTGAAATCTTGGATGAAAGCAGTGCGAAGATAAAAGTTATTAAGGATTTAGAAGAAGTGGAGGGAGATACCGCGAAGATAATTGTTGATGGAGATCAAGAGTTTAATCTTGTTGAAGGGGAAGAGTTTACGATATATGAAGGGAGAGAATATAATGTTGTTATTGAATCTGGAGATAACAGGGCAGAGTTTGATGTAAAAATAGAAAATATAGCTAACCCTGAGAATTATGAAGATAAGTATATTGAGATAATGTTTACGGAAAGGTCACCAAGTTATTGTAATTATGATGGGCATATTTACACGCAGAAGAGCAAGAGTTATCAAGGAAATTGGGCTCAGTGTCAGAATAGTTATGAATGTGAAAGCAATCTTTGTTCTGGGGGGGAGTGTGTAGAGATAAATGATGCTATTGCGCAAAGTGGAAAAATCAAAGGATTAGTGTACAGAGTGTTATGTAGATTAAGTAACTTATTTGATAACACAAACTTCAAGCAGTGTTTGTACGATAATCTTGGGGAAGATTAATCTTGTAGTAGTTCTGGACCTAGTGGATCATCAGCATCAGGCAGTAGTTCTGGAAGTAGTAAATCTAAGACTGTGGTAAAGGATAATTGATTAGTTCACTTCTTTGATTTTTTAGACTTTGGTTTCTTGCTTTTATTTTTATTTATTTTTTCTTCTTTTTTCTTTTGTTTTTCTCTTTCTTCTGGGGGTGTTGTGAGTTTTTTGAATAATTCTGGGGCTTCTTTTTGAATTATTGCTAGGAGGTTTTCTCTTTCTTGGAGAACATTCTTAACAATTGCATCATATCCGTGAATTCTTTGTAAGACTTTTGTTCCTATATCTGATAAATCTGCATTTGAAACGAGTAATTTTTCTGGTTGGATTATTTCTATGTGTGAAGGAAGATATGCGAATACTGTTCCTAAGTAATTTTCTACAGAGGCGAATTCGACTTCTACTTCAGCAAAAGTGGTGTAAACTTCCTTAGAATCTTCAGCTAATATTGGCTCGTGATAAGTCTTATTGATAATTTTAACTCCTTTTTCAGAGCCCATTTTAGTAACGTGTGTCTCTATAGCTTCTTTAAGATGTTCAATGGGACGTCCAAGAAGTTCGATTATTAGATTTGCGTGTATTGCTCCTTCTTCCATATTTAGAGAAGATTAAAGACGTTTTTAAATTTAATTGGTTTGAGAATTTATAATCTCTTCAGAGCTAGGAGAATTAATAAGAAGACGGTTAAGATTGTGAATCCGAGGATTATCCCTAAACGGATTTTTTCCTGTTTTGTTGTTATTGTATTCCTTTCTGAGTTACTTGATTGAGTATTTGATTTTGAATCTGATGAGAGGATGATTGGAGATTTTGAATTATCTTGAGCTGAAGGAGAATTATCTGTAACTTGGTCTTGCGAGAATTGATTATCAGAGATTATGTTATTTTGAGTTTCAGAAGAAGTGTTTATGATTATATTATCTGGCTCTGAAGGCTGATTTGAGGGAGTATTTGGAGTTTCCTCTTCTGGTTGGGAACAAGAATTTTCCCTATTTTTTGTTGAACTTCCAAAAACCCATCCTGAGTCACAAAAAGCCCATGTTTGATCTGTATTTTTATTGTCTTCTAAAATTGGAGTTATGGAAATTATTTCATCAGATTTTTTTAGGAAGATTTTTTCATCTGAGTTATCAAGCCATTGATTATTGAAATATATTGTTATATATCCTGAGAATGTTCCGTTTAATTTGTAAGTATTTCCATCATTGTTTACGAGATGATATTCTGAAAGGTTTATTTCGCTTGGGGAATAGATTTCTATCCATTCTTCTCCAGAATCTGCTCCTGCCGGATTTAGTTCTACTTCTGTGATTTGCACAGAATCAATAGCCATAGCTATTGAAGTGGACAATATTATTAGAAGAATCAAAGATATAAAGAGTATCTCTATCGTTGTTCCAGACATTTGTTTTTTGTTGCCAGTACAGCGTGATTTCTTCATTTTCGATATCATTTTGGTCTTCTGTGCTGTATAAAATAATATTTTGACCTTTATTTATATTTATGTTAGGGAATTTAAAGGTCTTTCTTGATTCATCTTTTAATTCCCAGGAATTTAGATTTATATTGTTACAGAGGTTTGTCAATGTTACAAATTCATCTTCTTTATCTATTTCTGAAATTAAGCAATCCCAGTATTCTGAATGTTTCCAGATGCCTTTCCCTTCTTCTATTGCTTTTTCTTCTGCTTTTTTGAATTCGTTCAATTCTTCTGGAGATACGAGGAAAGTTGATGCTAATCCTTCTGCGACAAGTTCAAGATTTAAATAATTGTTATTGAGATCATAAATTCTCGCGAGACTTCTTTGATATTTATCTAATTCTGTGATTTGAATTTTGATTGTTTGATTTTCATATTGTTTCATGTATCTCAATGGAGACGAAGAAAGGGAAGATGATTTTTCTGGAGCGTTAATATTTAACAAACGCAGAGTTCTCCCATCTTCAAGAACGATAGTATCTGCGTCGATAACTCTTCCTATGACTGCAAATTCCAATTCTGTTTTATTCATTATTGAGAAAAGATATAGATTTGACGCTAGCAAACCAGTTATTAGAAAAGCAAGAATTAACGCATGTTTTTGTTTCATTTTTTTAATTTGATTTGGCTTAGAGATAAAAAGTTTAGATGCAAATATTTATATATATATTCTATATAAAATCATGAAAAAGAGTGTTATGATTGCTTTTAGTGTTTCTTTGATATTGCTTTTTAGCGTTAGTTTTGTTTCTGCAGGATTTTGGGATTGGTGGACTGCTGATAGTGGAGGTGTTCAACTGAGTCCTCAAGATTGCACTGATGGATGTACTTTTACTGGTATGAAAAAGAACAATCAAAACTATCAGTTTGAGATTGATGGCACAGGATATAAAGTATTGTTGCGAGGATATGCGGAGAATAAGGCGAAAATTGGAGTTAGATATAATCCTTATAATTGGAAAGTAAAGAAAGAAGTTAACTTAGGGTACTTGAATATTGGACAAATTGTTAAGGTTGAAGGATTTAAGAATGATTTTAGTATTAAGCTTGTTGGTTTTGATAAACGAAAAAGATTGGCGGATATTGAAATAATCCCAATGCGATATGCTAGCCAAGACCCTGTTGTGATAAAAGATAATTTTAAGAATACGGTATGGGATGTTGATAAAAGTTTTGAAGAAGATGAGAGAGATAGCAAGTTAATTGCTTCTTATTTGGGAGGTTTTTCTGATAATGCAAAGATTGTAAACGTTGATGAAGGATTAAAGCCTTACAGAGAATATTTAGATAATCTGAGGAGAAACTGCTTACTCGATGTTGATGGCGATGGTCTTAGCAATCTTCTTACTGATGGGATATTAATTGCAAGGTATATCGAGTGGTCTTATGATAAATTTAGGATTGATGATGCTTTAGGAGATATGTCTACGAGAACCAATGCTGAAGAAATTTGGAAGTTTATGGAGAGTGTTAATGAGAAGAGTAGTTATTGTAGGACTGACATCGTTGGAGACTTTAACAAAGATGGAAGAATTGAAAATGAGGACCTTAATGATATGGAGACCTGTCTTCTTAATGGAGATATTAATGGTGATGGTGTGATTAATACTGCAGATTTGAATTATATTAGGGGAAGACTTGTTCCGTAAGTTTCATAAATCTTTGTGTACATTTTATTTTCCAGGGGTTGGATTAGAGTTCTAAAACCTCTTTAGTTTGCTTGAGAGAATTATAAAACTTAAGAAAATTTTCGTGAGTTAGTTCAAGAGTTGAGGTATTTATATTTGGATGAAAACCGACGCTGTCTGCGTTGTAAATATCTTTATCTATAATGAGCTTGACAGATTTGCTTTTTGGATTAATCAAAGTTAAAATTGATACAGAGCCGGGAGAAACGTTTAGAAAGGACTTTAATTCTTCTGGAGAGGTAAATGTTAGTTTTTCTTCATTTAAATGTTTCTGAAGAAATTTGAAATCAAGACGTTTATCAGCTTGTAGGCATATAAGATAATAATTTACTTGTTTTTTCCCAGATTTACTTGAGGACTTTAAGAAAAGAGATTTTGTGTGTAATCCCGTAAATGAGAGTTTTATCTTTTTTGATTCTGCTACTGTGAATACTGCTTGATGTTCGTGTTCTTTGTAAGAGATATTGTGTTTTTCCAGATATGATTTTAGTTGTGGAATCATAAATATAGCAAAGGAAGAGTTTTTATAATGTTTATTATTCTTCATGTAATATGGGAAAAGAGTATGATTTCATCGTTATAGGGGCTGGAGGAACAGGATTAGCTGCTGGAATGTATGCTGCCAGACTTGGATTAAAGACGCTTGTGCTTGGGCATTCTAACGGGAGTGAGTTACCTATCGGAGGAGTTATAACGACGACAAATGTTGTTGAGAATTATCCTGGATTTATTAAACTAACTGGAACAGAGCTTGCGGAGAAGATAGAAAAACATGCAAGAGAGTATGAATTAGTTGAGATAAAAACGGAGAAAGCGGAATCTGTGAAAGGCAAAGCTGGGAAGTTTTTCGTTAAAACGAAGAAAAATGAATATTTGGGAAAAACGATTTTATTTGCAACAGGAACGAAATGGAAGAAGTTGCCAGAAAGCGTTAAAGGAGCGAGAGAGTTTGAGCATCGAGGTATAGCTTACTGTTCTTTGTGCGACGCTCCGCTTTTTAAGGGGAAGGTTACATGTGTTATTGGGGGAAGTGATACGGCTGCGAAGGATGCTTTGGTTTTGGCAGAGCACGCAAAAAAAGTTTACATTATTTATAGAAAAGATAAAATAAGGGCGGAGCCTGTTAATTTAAAGAGAATTGGAAATAATAAAAAAATTGAGGTGATAAATAATGCCAATGTTGTTGAGATTAGAGGAAAAGACTTTGTAGAATCAGTAGTATTAGATAGGGAGTTTAATGGAAGTAAAGAACTAAGATTAGATGGCGTCTTTGTCGCTATAGGTCATGAAGTTCTTTCTGAGCTTGCTAAAGATTTGGGAGTTAAATTGAATGAGAAGAATGAGATTATAATGAATCATAGAGATTCTTCGACGAATATAGATGGAGTGTTCGCTGCTGGAGATGTTGGAGACAAGCATTTCAAGCAGGCAATAACTGGAGTTGCAGAAGGATGTACTGCTGCACATTCAGCTTATGAATTCATTCAGAAATCTATCATAGAGACTTAGATTTCTGGATGCTCAAGATTGCAGACATGTAAAAAGCAATCTTGACATCGATAAGGAAAGAGTTGATAAGGAAAGAGTTGATAAGGAAAGAGTTGCCGGATATTGAAATAATATTTATATAGTGCTTTTTCCATTGAAATGGATGTATAAGAGAGGCGTTTTGATTTTTGTTTCTGTAATTGTAATGTTTAGCTTTATTGCTGGGGTTTATTCTTATGATTTAGGACCATTGATTGATCAGGGATTTAATACTTATTTAAGTAATGAAACACAAGTAATAGACGACCCAGTTTATCAGAATTTTGTTGATACATATAAGGATGCTGGTTTTACGGAAGAAGATTTGCAATCAGATTTAGAAGCATTTGCTGAATCTGAGGGTGTAACTGTTCAAACTTCTAAGGAAAATAAAAAAACAACAAGCGTTAAGGATGCAGATAAGAAAACAGAAAAGAAAAATGAAAAGAATAAGATAGAATGGGGAATTGATTCTAAATCTGTAGGTTTTTGGGATAAATTCTTAGAATTTGTTAAAAACATTAGAGGAAGTGTTACAGGAAATGCTGTTTTGGAAGAGTATACTTCTGATTTAGAACTTCCAGAAATGCCTGAAACTCCTGGAAATTATAAGGAGTTAGGAAATCTTAATGGAGGAAATGTAAGGGCATTTTCTTTTATTACTGGGGGTGCTATATTGAATGTTCCTGATTGGGCGATGAATGGGGAGGATAATAGTGAAACTAAACTTTCTGCTGAATTCTCAAAAACTGAAGGAAATCAAGAAGTGCATCATTTTGATTTGAAAAGAGAGGATAGTCTTGGTCAGATTAGAGAAGATAAAACCTTTCCTTATACAAGAGCAGTTGTGTATAATGGAGGATATTATTTAGATGAAAAAGCTGGAGAGTGGAAGCCATTTAAATTTAAAGGGTTGAGAATAAGACAAACCGACTGGCTTTTAGAAAGCGCATCTGGAACATCAGAAAAAGGCAAATATGAATTCACTCATTACAAAGTTTCCGCTGCCTTGACAATAAGTGATTATACTGACAAAGATTATGCTGTATTCTTAACATACATTTGCAGAAAGCCAGACAATGATAAGCCTTGGGAGTGCAACGATGGAAAGTGGGTTTTAGATGTTGTGGAAACGGGGGATGTTAACTATCACAAAGCTCCAGATAACTTTGGAGGAATTAATTATGAAGAAACGGATTTAGATGTTTCGGATGTTCCAAATCTTTTAAATCAGCTTGGTTTAAGCGCCGTTGATGTTCAACCAAGATTGGACGATTCTCTATTGTTTGCTGCAAAAGAAAGTTATGAGTATAATGTTGATGAAATCGGAAGTATTGATTTCATAGTCGCCAACTTGGGAAACAAGAAGTTAGAAGACATCAAATATGAGATTGATATAGGAGAAAAAGAGTTAGCTGATGTTATTAATATTGATGTTCCAAAAAATCTTGAAGTTGGAGAGACGGGGGATGGGAGTGTAACTCTTAGGTTCAAAGAGGAGGGAAAATGGAAATTCCCAATAAGTGTTATTCCGACAAATAGCGAGGTAGATACTTCAGATAATTACTTAACGTTTAATGTTACTGTTGGAGAGCCCATAACCGTAAAAACCGCTACGGATGACTTGTACACTGAGTGGAATAGAGAAATTAATTATACTATAAAAGAGCCATTTACAAAAATTAATGTGGCCAATGATGGGGAAGCTAATGTTTTTGTTTCTTCAGGAACTGATAAAGTGAGGACCGTCTTCGGAGATTATAGGGGAGCTGCTCCAAACGAGTTGCCAAGGGCAAAAATACATTTTGAACCAGTTGTCTCTAAAGAAGCAATAAGTAGAGATTATTTTGCTTCGGCGATTCACATCGGTATGGAATTGCTTGCGGGAGATAAAGAAGTTGTTAAGTTTTATATGAATATAAAAAATGAAAAAACTGGGAGAATTTATACAACTCCAGCCATGGAAAGTAATTATAAATACTATTATAAGACAACTGATTTGATTCCTGACTTTGAGTTCTGTACCGAATATAGTGCGGAGGTATTTATTGTGAGTAATGTTTATGATGCTCTCTTGTTTAATGATCCTAAGAATATTATCTTCAAGAATGAAAAGTGTATGGTGGGGGGTGGGGGCCCTGTTAACATCTTCTCAGCTGGAAGTGAGAGGAAACTTAAATTAGAGGGAGATTATGTTGTTGTTGCGGGGGCCGCAAATAAACAACTCATACTTCCTCTTGGAACAGAATATTATGTTAATTTTAAAGATCCTGTTACGGGAGAGATTTATAAAACTCCCGAGAATATTGTAATTGGAAAGACAAAACTTTTCAAGTTAAGTGAATTATTCCCTGGAAGAGAGATAGATTTTGAGAATGGAGAGACTTTCGAAGGAAAGGTGGTATTTCCAGATATACAACCAGATGTAGAACAAAGTGTATATGATGCACTCACAAAAAATATTCCTTTGAAATTGAAAATTGGTGATAAATACATCACGACCCTTATTGACGATGAGGCAGATTTGGAATTGATAGATGCCCCCATAAGATTTGTTTATCATGGAGCAGCGGTTAGTGCGACTAGGGCAAGAGGCTGGGAGTCTGTGATTTTTGCAGGGTGGAGAATTGTTTATCCAAAATATTATGAGCAAGAGGTTATTGATAAAATAAATTCTGAAAGTCTTTTCGGATTTGCTATAAACGACATTACTACAGGAGATGAAGTATACAGAGTTGAAAATATTGATTATGAAAATTTTGTCTGGTCAAAGAAACATCCTGCAAAGGGATATAAATCTGGAGATTTTTATGGATGGGAAACTGGATCAGTTTCAGGGAATTCATTTAGGGATGTAAAACCCTTTCTAGATTTTGAACAAGGACACTTCTACGAACTTTATCCATTTGTTACGGGTGAAAGGGCTAGTTTATATTCTCCTGCGAAGAGGGGAGTGGTATTTTACATAGATGGATATCAGATCATTGCTAATAATCCTCTCCTTAGAACAAGATTTCTAAATATGCACAATGCTCCAATTAGCATTTTGTCCACAGTCACCGGGGGAATTCCGAGGATAACAATAAAAGAAATGCCGGACAACTTAGTTTATAATCCTGAAACTGAAAAGATCGAGAAGATAGATATATCTGAAAGAGAGATTAAATTGAAGGATTTATTCACAATTTCTATAAATACTAGTAAGGGTCAAGGACTATCTAATTTCTTCCATGGTGAAGGAAATGTTAGGGGTCCTTTACAAAATAGGGTTAATGGAGAGATATATAGAGAAGGAATCTATGAATATGAAGATGTAGAATATGTGAATGATGGAGAATATATTTATCCGTTATTTGAAGATTTAACAATTCAAATAGTTCCAGTTGAGGGAATTAAAGATAAAGAGCTTTCTACTAGAACAACTCTGAAATTCAATTGTAAAGTTGGAAAGTTTGATGCTGTTTGCCAGAGAGGAAACTACGGATACACAGTAGGGTATATAGATGAGGTTAATGGATTTTTGTATTGGATAGATCTTAAAGCTAGTAAGATAGATACTTACAGAAATCCAGGTATCCGAATACAAAATGAGGTTTCTAGTAGGTTGTCAAAAAAACAAGACTCAAACTTTATAGTCCGGAATAGAGACAATCCTCGTTTACATGATTCTGTTGTTTATGATATTCTTTCTGAAATAGATAGGAATCCTATTGAATCATTTGAATTGAAAGATGTCTTTGAGAAAGAGATATTAAAACCTGGTGTGCTCAATGTGCTTTATGAACCTATCTTATATGAAGGAGGCACGAAAGATAGAGGAGATTATCCTTTAATAGACTACATTCCGAAAGATAAAAGAGATACATATGAAAATTGGGCTATTGATGAAGCAAGCTGGCTCATTAGTGATAGGGAAATAGATATTACTGAGGATATGGGTAAGGCGTCTATACTTGTTTATAGTATGAAAGCGACCGTAAGAGATTTTGATGATGGGAATAAAATTGTTGCAGAAAAAGAATTTGATTTCTCAAATGAAGAAACGGTAGTTCATAAAAGAAAGGATGTTAGGAATGTAAAAGGTTTAGCTAGAAATTTGGCAAACCTTGAAGTTTCCAAATGGTTTTATTCCTTGGGTTTAGAGCCTTATAAGAGGTATAGTGTGGATACTGAATTTATAGATACGAATAGTCCTGAAACAAAAATTACATCATACCCTCTGGTATTTACTCATAGACCAAACTATGAAGACCTTGTTTTGAATAAAAACAATGAATTTGTTAAAAAAATTCCTGAATTGAATAGTACTCTCCTTCCTGAGATGAAGAAAGTGAGCAGTTATAGTTCAAGAGGAGAAAGACAGAGCGGGGAGATTCCTCCCGCACTATCATATATAAACGGCGCGCCACAGCAATTGTTATACGATCAATGGCAAGCTGATGAATTTTATAATTCTGGACCTTTATTTAGAGCTACTTTCGTTGTTGACCCTGAAGGGGCTAATTTGGAAGATGGAGAGCAAGTAAGCAAGAATGAATTTGAGAACAACTTAGATGGTGAGAACTCGGGCAAACTTCTGAATATAGATAAAGCATATCAATTTGAGGTTTATAAGATGAATAATATTTATGATTGGTATTTAACAGCTCCAAGTAATGATTTGAATACCCTAGACACAGATTTAAGAGGAGTTATTTGTTATAGCTCTGAACATTTAATAGAAAATACGGGGTATAGATATACTTACTTCCAAAAGGATTATGAAGAACAAGAGTCTTTTATGTTTCCTCTCTTTTGTGTATGGGGGAATATGAACGATCTTTCTATATATCATTTACAGATGAATGCCGAGGTTGATAAGGACAAAGAAACTCAGAAGAATAAGTATAGTGAGCAATGGCCTAATAAAGCGAAACAAGATGATATAAGAGCGTATGTAGAAACTGTTTTGGCACAATACTTGAAATGGTATGAGCCAACAGATATACTAAACACAACATTCCAAGCATACTATTAGATTTATTAATTGTGATTATTTAGTTTGTTTAGATAAAAAGATGATAAAAAAGAGGAGATAAATGAGTGAAGAAAATTTTGCTGTTTTATTAGGATCTCTCGCAGTTGTTGTTTTGATTCTTTCTCTTTTAATTAGTGTGGGAATTACTGGACTTGTTACTTTAGGAGAGATTGGAAATGGTCCAGCAACTCCGAGTATAGATAATATTGATAGCGTAGAGTTAGATGAGGATTATTCTAGTGGGGGAGGAGCAAGCAATGGAGGAAATTCTGGGATTAACGTTGATATTGGTGGAGATGGAGTCGTAGAGATTAAATTTTTGTGTCAGAGAAAAAGTGAATGTGAATTTGGAGAAAAGGAATGTACAGCAAATGGATATAGAGAGTGTAAAGATACAGATAATGATGGTTGTTTTGAGTGGGTGAATAAGGGTTGTAAATCTGGAGAGCAATGTCTTGAAGATAGAGGAGAATGCATTGCTGTTTGCACTGAAAATGATTGGAGTTTTAATTTAAGTCCAAATATTTGTCCAAGCAATGGAAAGCAGACAAAGACATGGCAGAAAACTGGAAGTTGTGTTGGGGGAGTACAAAAGATTTCAGAAGAACAGGTTTCATGTACATATCAAGCTCCGGTTTGTGATTCTGGAGGATTTATTTATAGTAGTTGGAGCGAATGTGAAAGTAATGGAAAGCAAACAAGAACTGTTTCTGGGAAGGGTCCTGCTGGATGTGAAGGAGGAAATCCTATTGTTGTGAGGAATTGCGTTTATGTGCCAGAATGCTCAGAAGATAATTGGGAAAGATTTGATTCTGTTTGTAGAAAAGAAAAAAAATTGACAAGGGCTTGGAGTAAAGTTGGAAGTTGTGTAAATGGAGTACAAAAGATTTCAGAAGAACAGGTTTCATGTACATATCAAGCTCCGGTTTGTAATAGCTTTAGTTACAGTGATTGGAGTTCTTGTTCAAAAGAAGGAATTATTACTCGGGCTGTTTCTGGGAAGGGTCCTGCTGGATGTGAAGGAGGAAATCCTTTGATACAAGAAGTTTGTACATATATTCCACCATGTACTCGGGGGCAGATTGTTAGTTGTGGAAGTGTAGAAAATGGAAGATTTGAAGGACATAAGGATATTTGTAAAATAGATCAGAGCGGATGGAAAGGAGAAAATAATTGTAATGTTATTTGTGATTCTGGATTTGAGAAAAATGGAGATAAATGTTTGAAGATAGAAATTGCAGAAAGTTATGATAATGAGCTCGATAGTAGTGAAGTTTATTTTGAAGCTGTTGAAGAAAATGTAGAAATTGTTAAAGACTCTGTGAGTAAAACTGAACTTGTAAAAATAATCGGAAAGGAAGTAAATACTGAAAGTCTAGAAATAAAAAGGGCGAAGTTAGTTGAAGAGAGAGAATATAAAATAATAAAAAATCTTAATCTTGAAATTGGGGAAAGTAAAGAAGTTATTATCGAAAAAAAGAAAGTGGAGAGTAATGGTGTTTGTTTAGCTGATAGAGAAGAGATTGAGAGTTTAGAAGATATTCTTGACTCTTGTCGGAAATTGGCTTGTCCAGGGAAGATAAGTAGATATGAATGTAAATTAGGAGATAATAATGAATTTATTGTTTCTGGGCTTAGGTTTAGTGGTGTTGTTGAGGATGTTTTGAGTTGTGGAGATTCTGTCTGTTCTGTGGAAATTGGAGAAAGTTGTGCTTCTTGCTCTAATGATTGTGGAGTTTGTGAAAATACAAGAGAAGAACCTCGAGCAGAGGAAAGAGCAAAAGAAGAAAATAAAATTAGTAACATCGTAATCGGTGGTGGAAATATAGGAAATAGTGGTGTTGCTAGTGAAGAAAAAACTGGGGATGTTGCTGGAGAGAATAATTTGGGAAGTTTAGAAAAATCAGAATTTCTTAAGAATGATGATGTGGAAAGTGAAAGCTCAGGATTTTTAGGAAAGATTAAAGAAAATCCTATTTTTGTTGTTTTGAGTATTATTGTGTTTCTTGTATTGATTGTGTTTGTTGTTTTAATTAAAATTCTTAAGAAAGATCAAAGAGTAGAAAATAATGGGAATTTTGAAAGTGTCAGAATGGAAGTTAATGGGCTTGATTAAGTTTTTAAAGAAAGATATCTTGGATAAAGATATGGTTAGGAAAATAAATAAGAGAGGATTAAGTCCGATAATTGCGACTGTTCTGTTGATTGCAATTGCGATGATTTTAGCTGTTATTATATTTATTTGGGCAAGTAGTTTTATAACTGAGCAAGTGCAGAAATTCAAAGAGCCTGTTGAAAATTCGTGTGATGATATAAGATTTGATGCAGAAGCTGATGAGAATAGTATTTCTATTGTGAATAAGGGAAATGTTCCTCTTTATGGCTTGGAGATAAATATCAAAAGTAAAGGGGGAGTTTCCTCGGCTGGATTGGAGTATGATGAAACTGGAAAGAGCATTTTATCTGGGGCTGGGGGAAACGCGGAAGTGGATTTGTCTGGAAGCAATGTTAAATCTGGGGATGAGCTTGTTCTTGTTCCAATTATTTTAGGAGAGTCAAATGATGGAAAAATAATGCATGTTTGTGATGATAAGTTTGGTATTCTTGTTGATGTTGTTTAATAGAGAATGGAAAGCAAAAAAAGAAGAGATTTTGGAAAAAGAGGTTTAGGCCCGATTATAGCGGTAGTTTTGTTGATTTTGATTACAATAGCCGCCGGAGCAATTATTGCTGGATTTGTTGTGCCTTTCGTTAGAAATGGATTAGATGAAAGCACAAGATGTGTTGATTTTGAAGGATATTATGGGTTTAAAGAAAAAATAGAATTCAATAAGTCAGAATATAGATATAATTGTTATGATTCTGTTGGAGGAAAGCAAGGATTTAGTATTTCTTCTAAATCCGTTGGAGAGAAAGATGTCGGAAACATAGACGGATTTAATATTGTTTTATATAGAGAAAATGGGGAGAGTGTTGTTTTGAAAATAGAAGATGGGAAAGAGACTGCTGGAGTTAATGTTTTGGGAGAGGCACAAGGAGAGTTAGAGATTCCAAAGCAAGGAGAAATTACAACTTATGTCTATCAAACAGCGGGAGAAAGATTTAAGAGAATGGAAGTCTATCCGATAGTTAAGGGAAGTATTTGTGGAGTCTCTGATGAGATAGATATAGTTGCGTGTAAAATTGCGGGTGTTGGAGATCCAGGAATACTTGATTAAGGTTGAAAAAAGATGATAAGAAATAAGGGTGGGCAGATAAAGCAGATAAGAAATCCGCTAACTTGCCAACCTTCAAGAATTGGAAAAGGTGGGCAGATTTGGATAGAAACTGTTTTGTATACTTTTATAGGTCTTGCTCTAATAGGAATTACGCTAAGTTTTGTTATGCCTAAGATTAATGCTTCTAAAGATATGGCAGTAATTGAACAGAGCATGGATTCTTTGAACGTTTTCCAAAGAAATATTGATTCTCTTATTGAGAGAGGTAATGGAAACATTAGAAAAGTAGATATCTTACTAAAGAAAGGAGATTTGTTTATTTCTCCAGAAGAAAATAAGATATTAATTCGGCTTTATGAGTTTGGAGATCCGTATACTGAGCCGGGACAGGTAGTTTCTGTTGGAAGGATAGATATTTTAACAGAGAAGGATCAAAAGACATACAATGAAGATATTTCTATATCTTATGAAGGGGTTGTTGATATTTCGTATGATAGTCTAAATGATGAGAAGAAATTTAGTCCTACTTCTGTGCCGTACAGACTTATAATGGAGAATTTGGGAGACACTGATAGCGACGGGATTATTGAAATTGATATTAGAGAATTTAGTTAGAAGTAATGGTCAAAGAATGGGAAATTATTATTACCTTTTTGTATTAACATACAGAAGGTTTAAATAAATCTTAAATTTTATTGATATATGGTGATAACTTTAAATCTTAATCCTTCCATACCTGCCTTGCCAAAGATGCAGGATAGGAAAAAGATAGATGTGAGGTATATGTTAATCCCTCCATATGCTTCTGCTCATATCTATTGGGATGATAAATTGGGAGAGTTGATGTATGAACTGGAAGAACCTATTTTAGAGGATTATGAGCAAGGGGCGCTTGAAAGAGTGGAAGAGGCTATGCTTGAGCTTGTTAATGTTAATGTTGCCGTTGATAAAACTTTGGAAGCCACAAGTGAATATATAGATAAGACTGCAAGATTGCTTATTGATGAGCTTAATATAAAAATGTCTGGAGAGACTTATAGCAAGATTTTTTATTATTTATTTAGAGATTTTGTAGGTTATAATGAGATAGATCCTGTATTAAGAGATTATTTTATTGAAGATATAGAATGTAATGGGATAAATACGCCCGTTTATCTTGTGCATAGAGTTTATAGAAATTTGAAAACTAATATCGTGTATAAAGATGTTGAAAAACTGGCGAGTTTTGTTGAAAAACTGGCACAGAGAGCGGGGAGATATGTGTCTTATGCGCAGCCCTTACTTGATGGAAGTTTGCCTGATGGAAGCAGAGTTAATGCAACATATACAAAGGATGTTACTTCTAGAGGACCTACATTCACATTAAGAAAATTCACTAAAACACCTTGGACTCCAACACAGTTGATTTCATTTAGAACACTTAGTCCTGAAATGATGGCTTACTTCTGGATTTTGTTGGAACATAAATCTAGTATTTTAGTTAGTGGGGGAACAGCTTCTGGTAAGACTACACTATTAAATTCTATCGCATTCTTTATTCCTCCCGAAGCGAGAGTTGTTTCATTGGAAGATAGTGTAACGGGAGATTCTAAATTGCTGATAAAAGAAAATGGTAAAATAAAAAATTTAAATATAAAGGAGTTTGTTGATAAAAAAATTGACGCCGAAGTTATGACTTTGGACGATAATGGAAAGATTCTGTGGATCAAACCAAGTGATTATATTAAACATGAAGTTAAAAAAGATATCTATGAAGTTTTGACAAGTACCGGAAGAAAAATAAAAGTTACAGAAGATCATTCCTTATTTTCATTAGGGAAAGATAATTCTCTTAAAGAAATAAAGCCGAGAGAGTTGAAGGAAGAAAGATCGTTTATTGCAGTTCCAAGAAAACTTCCAATTTTTGGTGAAGAGATAAAACAAGTTAATTTAATGAATTATCTGAAACTATTTAAGAACGAATTTCTCTTTGGAGATCCTATTAAGAAAATTTTCGAAAAATATTCCATGAAGGAACTTGGCGTTGAAAAGGAGAGATATGGGTGGTGGAAGAACCATAATCTTATAAAAATTGATGAATTCCTTAAAATTGACTTTAAGTTTTCTGAAGAAGATTTAAAAAGGTTAAGGATAAAAACAAAGGGTACTTCTTCGATTCCCGTATCTTTTTCAATTACGAGAGAATTTCTAGAATTTTGTGGTCTTTGGTTGGGAGATGGATGTTATGATAGAAAATCGGAAAGTGTGATAGTTTCTAACTCTGATGAAGAATGCAGGAGTTTGATTAAAAAGATTGCGGAGTATGTAAATGCTAATTATTCTATAATGAGAGATCAAGGTGTATCGATAAGAATTAATAGTAGTGTGCTCTATAAATTTATGAAAAAAATTATGATGTTTGATGGATACTCTTCTACAAAAAGTGTTCCCGATTTTATTTTAAATCTTTCTCAGAATCAAATTAAAGATTTTATTAGGGGTTATTTTAGTGCAGATGGAACTGTAAAGAAGTATGAGGTGAGTTGCGCCTCACAAAGTTATGATTTACTTCAGGATATTCAAACCTTGCTTCTTAGATTAGACATTATAGGAAGAATAAGCGATTTTAATAGAAAGGATAAATGTATGAATCTTAGTATTTCTTCTTCTCAAAATGTCAGTAAATTTAAAGAAATAGGATTTTTACAGGGAAGGAAAAATTCTCTTTTATCAGATGTAAATTATGTGGCTTGCCACACCTCCTCTGATGTTATTCCATTATCTCTGAAAAAATTAAAAGAATTGAATGAAATGTCAAAGATTAAAATTCAATATAGTTACATGAAACAAACCCAAAAAATTGGCAGAGAATATATGCAAAGAATTGCTCCTACTGGAAGCGAATTTAATGATTTATCACATAATGAAATCTTATGGGATAGAGTAAAATCTGTAAAAAAGGTTTTTTCCAAAAAAGTTGAAGTTTTCGATTTGAGTATTCCAAAATATGAAAAATTTCTATGTAACAATATTTTTGTCCATAACACGAGAGAATTAAATTTACCCAGGGAAAACTGGTTGCCTGCTGTTGCCAGAACTCCTCTTGGGGCTGGGAAGGTTGGAGAAGTTGATTTATTTGATATATTGAAAAGTAGTTTTAGACAGAACCCAGATTATCTGATTGTTGGAGAAGTTAGAGGAAAAGAAGCATTTGTATTATTTCAGGGGATGGCTAGCGGACATAGCTCATTAAGTACGATACACGCAGATTCTGTTGATACTCTTATTAGAAGATTGCAGACGCCCCCAATAGAGTTACCTCCTACGCTTGTTAATTCCCTTGATTGTGTTGCTATCGCTACTCACGCAGTCATTGGAGGAAGAGAAACAAGAAAGATAAGAGAAATTGTTGAGATTATCAATGTAAATAGAGATGGGAGTGCTGTAGTAAATACTCCTTTTGTTTGGGATGCTAAAACTGATGGATTTTTCTTTAAAAAACAGAGTAAGGTTTTTGAAAAAATTTCTGCTAAGAGAGGAATTCCAATGGAAAAATTACAAAGAGAATTTTTAGTAAGGACTAAGTTGTTATATGCTCTTTATCAGAATAAAGTCTTTGGTTTTGATGAGGTTGGAAAAGTCATAAATGATTATTATAAGGCTCCAGAAGAGGTTTTGAGCAAATATGGTATTCAGGGATAGTTAGTTTTCTTGATGTATGAAACATATTTAAATATCGTTTCATTTTTTTAAATATGAAAAAAGAGGACATTCCTATGGTAGCACAGCTTCTCATGAGTATTAATGAGATTATCGATAAATTAGGGGTTGCCGAGAATAAAAAAGATATAGAAGGAATTACCAAAGCAAAGAGAGAGATACTTAATTTTCAAAAACAAATTGACGGAATGATATGATACCTCAACTAAGAAAAAATGTTGAAACAGAATTGGCTATTTTGAGAGAAATCTCATATTATAGCCAGATAGTTGGGGTTGAGAGTGGGGCCGAAAGGAGACTCATTTTGGGGGCAATTAATTCTTTGACTAAAAGTTTGAAGATTCTTAATAATTCTATTCCGGATTTGTTAAGAGAGATTTCGGTAGTTCAGAAGCTTCCAGAAACAAAGAAAGAAACAAAGCTAGAACAAGTTAGAATAAAAAGAATTGAGAGAGATATAGAGGTTGTTGTTCCTAAAGAAGATAGGGAAAAGTTTCTTGAGGAACTCAGTATTAGTGAGGATTTTATAAAAAGGTTAAAGAAAAGAGGAAGTGATACTGGTGAAAAGATTGAAGAATTTAAAGCTGCGAGAGGATATCTTAAATTAGCTAATCGTTTCTTCTTGGGATATTCTACTGACCTAATTAATCGGGGGAAGTTTAAGGGGCTTTATTCTGAATTAAGGAAATCAAACTTGGCAGTTTTATTTGAAACTTATATTGCTATGATTTTTCTTACTGTCTTTTTGTCATTTTTTGTTTCAATATTTTTGATTATGTTATTGTTATTCTTTAATGTTAGTTTTATCTTTCCATTTGTTTCATTTTATGATGGATCAATTTTAATAAGGTTGTTGAAAGTTTCTTGGATTATTTTAGGTGTTCCCGCACTTACTTTTCTTGCTTTGTATCTCTACCCTTCTTTAGAGAGAAAATCACTTTCTAAAAATATAGATAGAGAATTGCCCTTTGCAGTTATACACATGAGTGCTATTTCTGGAAGCGGGCTTTCTCCTATAAAAATATTCAAGATTATTGGTCTTAGTGACGAGTATCCGAATCTGAAAAAAGAAATAAGAAAGGTTTTGAATCAGATTAATTTATATGGTTATGACTTGGTAACGGCTCTTAATAATTCTGCAAAGAATGCTCCGAGTGAAAATCTTGCTGAACTTTATGCAGGTTTATCGACGACAATCCACTCTGGAGGAGATTTGAAAGAGTTTTTCAAAAAAAGAAGTGAGGGTTTGTTGCTTGGATATAGATTGGAAAGAGAGAAATATTCTAAACTTTCTGAAACATTTATGGATATTTATATTAGTGTCGTTATTGCCGCCCCTATGATTTTAATGTTATTAATGGTTGTTATTTCTGTCGCTAATGTTGGATTAGAATTGAGTCAATTTCAAATAACATTAATCATTATCTTAGTCATATCATTGATAAACTTAGTTTTCCTTACTTTCCTACATATAAAACAACCGAGATATTAAAAATGAAACTGAAAAAAATGCATTGGATTGGAATTATCTTTGGAGTAATCGTCTTACTTGTCGGAGGGATTTTATTTTGGAATGATAAAAATATCCTTATCTTTTTAGTTGGTATTGCTTTGGGTGTTATTGTACTACCTTTTATTGTTGAATTAGCTATTGGGGGAAAGAGAGAAGAAAGCATAAATAAAATGTTTCTTGAATTTTCTAGAAATTTAGCTGAAAGCGTTACTACCGGAACTCCCATTAGTAAAAGTATAATTAATATGAGAAAGAAAAATTACGGGCCTTTAACGGTTCATATCAATAAACTTGCAAATCAGATAGAGTTGGGTATTCCGGTTGATAGGGCATTGAAAACATTTTCTAATGATATCGGGAGCCCGGTTATACAGAGAGCTGTTGCATTAATAGGGGAAGCTGAGAAGGCTGGAGGAGAAATTAATTTTATTTTAGAAAGTGTAGCAAATTCAATTGCTGAGGTTGATAAGTTAAATAAGGAGAGGAGAGCTGCAATTTCTAGTTTGGTTGCTCAGGGATACATAATCTTCTTTATTTTTATTGGGATTGCGTTAGTTATGCAATTTAAGATTCTTCCTTTGACTAGCGATATTGGTTCTTTTAACACGTTTGGTAATGTTGGAGTTGGAGTTGGGGTCGGATCTTTACAGTCTGGAGAACAAGTCCAAAAAGAGGTTAATGTCGAGGATTTGGGGAGGTCTTTCCTTTATCTTTTGTTAGTGCAGGGATTCTTTACAGGATTGACTATCGGGAAATTATCTGAAGGGAAAATAAAATCAGGGCTTAAGCACTCGTTTATTTTAATGATGGCTGCTTTCTTGATATCTGCGGGAGCTAATCTTCTCTTCTAACTTTTAGATTTTATGAATCAAATAGAATATCTCATTTTTGTAAGAAAATGTTTTGTATTTTAATCCATGTTTTTCTAGGATTTTTATAAACCACCTTCTTTGAGGAAAATTCATGGGTTTTCCAGAGAGTTTTTTTGTTGCAAAGCTTACCAGGATATTTTTTGATTTTATTCCGAGAATTATTTTTTCTGTAAGAAAGTGAGATTTCTTTTCTATTACATCTAAAACTTTGAATATTATAGTTAAATCTGTCTTCGGAAAATCTTTTGGGTCAAATAATCTCAAATCATAGATAAAGGTCTTTCCCTTGATTTTATTTTCTTTAAAATATTCTTTTATTAAGGAGAGCTCATCCTCTTTTATGTCAGATGCAAAGTATTCTACATTTTTTGAGGCTAATGCTATAGGATTGATACCACATCCAAGATCAAGAATTGAATTTGGTTTTAAAGAGCCTATAATGGATTTCAATTCTGGATAGAAATCAAGCCTTTCTTCCGTTGAAGAGTGAGTTTTTAGAAGAGAATTTAGTGATTTTTCTTTTAAGAGAGAGATTCTATCTCTTGAACTCTTTTGAAATTGCCCTGTAAGATTCCTTAACTCTGAACGAATTTCTTTTATTATTACCTTTTCTTCTTTTTCTCTTAGATTTGAAATGGAAATTTTGTTTTTTAGAAGATATTTGTTTAACGCGCTTAGGACAATTTCGTTTGAAAGCCCTTTAAGTTCTTTCTTTTGTTTTATTTTTTCTACTAATTCCATATTTAACATTGAGGAAAGAAGTTTAAAAATTCTCCTTAGGAACTTATTTAAATACGGATTGCTAAATTGATTTATGGTGATTGAATCGAAGAGAGGTATTAGTCATATCGAATTTATCTTTTCACTTTTGATTTTCTTAGCTTTCATAGGAGTTGCTCTTTTCTTCTTTGCACCAAGAGGAACGACAAATGTTGTTGAGAATACTTTAGACTATACGTATGATGCTGTGCTGAATAAAGGAAGTGTTGAGATTCATGAATATGGAGTTAAATTGGATCAGGACGCTTTAAGTTCGAATAATGTTGATATTGTTTCTGTGTCAATAGATGATTTTCAAGGGAATGTGAGAGTTGAAGATTTGAATGGAAATGTATTAGATTCTAGAAGAGAGGGAGACATGGTTTATATAGCTCATGGAGGAAATGATTTTGTTTATCTTATGATTAGCGAAGAGTTTATTGAGAGAAGTTTAACGGGAAGTGGTGTTGTTAGTGAAGATTATTATGAGGTTTCTTCTTTAATCTCTGGAAAGGTGTTGTCTGTTAAGAAGATTAATGATTTGGAAGACTCTTATGAGTCTGATTATGATTCGTTGAAAAAGGATATTCGTCTTCCAGCGATTATTGATTTTGGATTTCTCTTAGATTTTAAAGATTTTAATGATGGAGATGTTAGCGCAGATAGAGAAGATAGGAAAGAAGAGGTTTTTTCAAAGACTGGAAGATTAGAAATACTAAAAGAGGGGGGAGATAGAGAGTTTGGTACTCTAACTGTTAGAGTTTGGTGATGAATAATCGGGGCATAGCAAGAGTAATTGAAGCCACAGTGGCTGTGTTAGTTATATTTTCTGTTTTGTTTATTCTTTCAAGTCAAAGTGTGGGGAATGATGCTCCAAGTCTGAATAGTGAGATAACTCCCCTGTTAGAAGAAATTTCCAAAGATGAAACATTAAGAACGTTAATCATAGATTCTCCGAACCAATCTGAAGTAGAAATTAGGACATTTTTGGAAGAAACAATAACTCGGCCAGATTTGGGATATGCTGTGAAGGTTTGTGGAGCTTCAGAGATTTGTGCTTTAACTCCTTTCCCAGAGACAAGAGATGGAAATGTGTATAGTGAAGAGAGGATAATCAGCACTTATTTGGGGAATAATTTGGATAGTCTGGAATTTAAGAAAGTTAAAATTTTCTTATGGAGAAAATAAAAACTTGTCTTATCCCGAAATAATGTCCCTTCGACAAATAAGATAAGCTCTGCTGTAAAGCAGAGTCTTATGAAGAAACTAAATAAGAAGAAAATAAAATGGATAGTGAAAGAAATTGAAAGGAGGGAACTAGG
>Ga0210057_1001424_pt1 | contig 36449 bp, 36 predicted proteins | sample CryGeyCG2114_010_2_FD_183968 | JGI IMG/M metagenome (GOLD analysis project Ga0210057, IMG submission 183968) | Groundwater microbial communities from aquifer - Crystal Geyser CG10_big_fil_rev_8/21/14_0.10 (SPAdes) (version 2) | ecosystem: Environmental > Aquatic > Deep subsurface > Groundwater ... | reverse complement strand
GGGCGCGGCGTTTCCTTCTTGCAGAATAAATGTCGCCGTGGTGGTGCTCCAGTCTCCTTCTGCGTCTTCATCGTCCCAGAACTTGACGCGAAGATAATAAGTGGTGCTGGAAGCAAACGCCGAGCCGCCGTAAGAGATATCCGCGATACGCGTACCTTCCGGGGTGGAGCTGGCTAGCGCCGTCTTCGCGCTGTCCCAATACGGCGAGGTGAAAGCGGTAGAGGTGGCCACTTGAAGCTGGTAGTCGGTCGCAATATCTCCATTATCCAGATCGTTGTAGATCGCGGAAAACTCCGGCGTGGAATCGGTCACGGCCGTAGGATTGGTTTGCCCTTCGGTTAGAATGTCGGTTGGTTCGGAAGGTGCGTTGTTTCCTCCCCCGCCTTCGGTATAAGTTGCATAAATTGAGAACCGACTGCTCAAAGTATATGCGTCTGATGGGTTGGTTGGGGAAGCATAAGAATTGCTGTTGTCGTCATAGCCGTCGCCTGATGAGCTGCTGTCGTAGTAGAGATAAGCGATAAAATTTTCCAAAACCACAGCGCTGGGATAGTAAGTTGTGCTGCCGGTAATGGAAGGTCTGGTGCTGTAGGTACTCGTATGCCAGCCCTGGGAAGAAAAGCCGGTCGCAGCGCCGACGCCATTGGTCACAATCGCGTTTGGCCCGCTTGCGTCATTGACAATCACCCCTTTGAAGTTGGAACTGCCGGAAGACTCGCGGGCATAAATAGACACCGAATCCACGTCCCCGCTGGATGCCGGGGTGCCGGTTTTGAGATACATATAATTATCGGCAAGACTTCGGGTGCTTCCGCCCGCCGTGGTGTAGCCGAAGGTCGGATCCACAATTATCGGGTATTCGGCATTATCCAAGAAAACCTGCGACACGGTGACCGTCAAGGTTCCGGATTTTTCATTTATATTAAGCTCTCCCCATGTCCAGGCGCCGCTTGCGTCAGTAATCTTTGGCCGATAGATATGAAAGGCTTTGCCACTGCGGTAATTATTGCCGCCACGCTTCGAAAGATCTCCGGATTTTTCACTATGGTAAACCGCATAACTTCCCACCACATTTTCTGGCCTTGCAAGCACGACTTCTCCGCTTTCATCTGTACATTCTATCTCGGTGCAGTTTAACCCTTTTAATTCCTGCTCTTCGTTCAATGGGGGTTGATAGAAGAAAGATAAATTACGAGATTCTATATCGAACGCAACCGTGTTTGATTCCGGTTTTTCATCAAATACAGCTTCAAACTCATAAGCCCCGCCTTCATGGCTGACATCCGGATCAATACTGTAAAATCGGTATTCTTCTTGGGCATTTAGGAATTTAATCGTCTTGCCGTCTAAACTTAGAAGTCCTTGTCCGGTCATGGCGTCAGAAGCTGGTGTGACTTTCAAGCTTACCTCTCCGTCCCACCGGCTTAACCGCAACTGGGGAATGAATTTACCCTCGGTACTGTCACCAACCTCAATCCGAATCTCGCCCTGATTTTTCACAAAAACCGCTTTTTCAAGATCATAGTCACTACTGATAACCGCGGAAAAATTATATTCTTCCTGAAGAACTGATTCGGTTAAATCAATTAAATTGATTTGGTTTACATCTTTAGCAGCTGTGAGGCTTTGAGATTCTGACAAACCCAATCCTGAACCAAAACCTGCGCCCATCATCATCTCCGCTCCCGGATTGGTGGTTAGTTTACGAGTCAACCGATAGAGTTGGTCTTGGTCGTAAGTGTAGGTGGTCTCCGTGCCATTGCCAAAATCCAGATAAGTGATTTTTCCGCTCGGATGGTAGTCAATGGCCTCTAAAATATACGAATAGGATTCTTCCCCGGTCTCCTTTTGCGATACGGCTTCCAGCAATCCCGCGGAATTGTACTCGTATTTTACTTCGTTTTCGTCCGGATAAGTAACGGTTACAATATTCCCTAGTCGGTCATAGGTATAACCGGTGTCGTAATAGGTTGAATCAATCGTTTTGGTTTCGCCGGTTAACTGACCTAGCGGATTGTAAGCATAAGTTGTGGTAGCATTTGTTGCTACTGCGCTACACAATCTAGATTTCCCCTGCGTACAATCGTCGTAAGTATAAGTTACTTCCGTGCCACCCTGTCCTGTATAATCTTCGGTTAAGACGCGATTAATATCGTCATAGGTAAACGTGATCGTTTGACTCTTCGGATCGACGATCTCGATCATATTGCCGCTGTCGTCATAAGTATAGGTCCAAGTGCCGTATGTCCCGTCGCCGGAAGCGTGTAAGTCTTGGGCTGTAAGTCTGCGGCTCAAACCGTCATAGGTGAAATTGCGGATATTGCCCAAAGCATCCGTTATTTTGGTCAGATTATTGTTTCCATCGTATTCATAAAGAGTCGAATAAGTGCTGGTGGCGTTAACTTCGTCAACCTGAATAAGATTACCGAAGGCGTCCTTATACAAAGTCTTGTCGTGATCATTCATGTCGTTTACCGTAACCTGCCAGTCAGCATAGGTATTGGTAGTGAAGCTGATAGCGTTCTGGATGCTGGTCACCCGCAAGAGTGGATCGTACTCATAGGAAACCATCAGGTTCGGGCTTGTAGTGGCGGTCGTGCGCGACGAACCCGAAGAGAAGTAAGGTAAGGATTCGCTGGCGGTTTGGCCAAGCTCATTGTAGGCAACGTCGGTGACGCTATAGGAGCTCTCGGCTTCCTTTCTGGTCTGGATTAGGCGACCCAAGCCATCAAAGTACATATAGGTGTCAACAGAAGTCGAAGCGTCGAGGTTTTCGATTTTTTGTACCACGACTGCTCCAGATGTATCCGTGTAAGTGTAGCTAACAACCGTTTCCATGGTGGAAGTAGTGGTTACGTTCGGTTGTTTTTGAGTAAGGATTCGATCCAAGCCATCATACGTTGTTGCAAAGCTGTTAATATTCGAGTCGGTTGTAGTGCTTACTTTACCCGAAGACAAATCGTAGTAATACTCCGTAACTAAGCTTTCTGCGTTGGTTGAAGTGGCAACATAGAGATTGTTGCCTTCATAGACAAAATCCGTGGTCTTGTCGCGAGGGTCTTTTTCTTGAGTAACCAAGCCATAGGAATTATATGTCCTCTCAACATCAATATAATTGGTGCTGGACTTCCAGTCTTCCTGTTTGGTCAGATTTCCTTTGCTGACATTGCCGCTGGATAAATCATCATAGTAGTATTTTGTTTCTTTGACCTTGTTGGCGTTTTGGTCTTCTCTGGTTTCCTGCGAGGGCAGGCCGATGATATGAAGCGTGGTGCTGGCCGCGTAACTGAAGTCGGTTGTAAACTTGTCCGCGCCGGTATCGCTAAATGTGCCGTTATCGGAGCCTATCACTTCTCCCCATTCAATTTTTTCTGTGAGGTTTCCGGTGTCGTTATCGTAAGTGTAGCTTTCCGCCTTGTCTTTGTGCCTTTCGTCGCCATTATAGGCAGACTCCACGCTTTGGGCGAGCTTCACAAAATAAGCGTCGTCTCCCAAGTCATAACGATCCCATTTGTTAATGGTTTTGCTGTAAAGATCGGAGGAGTCGTCGTAAACTTCGGTGCGATAAACTTTGCCGATCTTGGAAACATGATCGCTGTATTCACCCTGGCTGGAATTGGAGCTGTTGCCTTGATGGAAATAAGTGTTGGTGATGTTTCCGTCGGGATCGGTTTTCATCACTGTCCCGAAACCTGCAAATTTGCGATCTAAAGCATCGCTGTAATAATAATCGCCGTCCTCATAACTATAGGTAACGGTCGAGCTATTTCCAAAACCGTCACTTGTTGTAATTGTGTCTACGGTATTAACAACAAAGGGAAGATCTGGATTTAACAAAGTGGAACCATTCATATACTGTTGAGCTGCCTTGTATCCCACACCAGTAATCCCTCCTGTATTATGAGTTATTTGTGATACTAAATCAGTCTTTTCCCCATCATGCAAAAATGTCCGCTGGTCGTTAGGACCGGTGGGTTCGTCATAACCAACCAGGATGTCAACAACGGCATCCCCGTTAAAATCTACTGCACGTGTCCCAATGTCCAAACCCGTAAAAGAAGAGAAAGCTAAGGAAGGAAATGTCCACGTGTCGGTTTCGTCTGTCCAGCCGTTATCCCCGTTGTTTATAAACACATATTTAGTCGTTGCCCCATATGTGTCATCTCGGTTTACGTAAAACAAATCAGCGAGTCCGTCGCCATTAAGGTCTGCTACACGACCACCTCTATCCAAACCTTCACCATTCGTAAAGGTAATAGCGGATGGGATTGTCCAATTACTTGTTTCATCCCAACCACTACCATTGTTAATATACACTTTTTGGTTGTTTACTGAGTATTCGTAATAGCTTTGCAATCCGTCAACTAGTCCATCACCATTAATATCAGCAAAACGAAAACCCTGATCATGGCCAGATACATAATTATAAATTATAAAATCATTGTCGAACCCCCACGAATCGTCTTCCGTCCAGCCAGATCCATTGTTTAGATAAACTTTTGTACGAAGATCACCACTGCCAAACCAAGTCGCACTCACAAAATCCGCAAGGCCGTCACCGTTAATGTCAAGTATCTGCCCTCCTGCATTTTTACCATTTGTAACTCCAATATTAAAATTATCTAAGGTTTCTGGAATCCATGTATCCGTTTCGTCAGTCCAACCTGAACCGTTATTTATGTAAACTTCTTGCGTGGTCGAGGCTCCTCCAGTTCCAGCCAAAACCTTAACCAAGTCGGGTAGATTATCTCCGTTAACATCACCTATCCTCACACCAGTTTCGTCCTGGTAAGAATTTGCAAAGGCCAAAGGGATCTCCCAGTCTTCGTCTTCCGTCCACCCAGAGCCATTATTTATATAGGCATAATTGTAAAGAGTTGAAATAGAATAATCATAAAAAGACATAAAAATGTCTGCTAAGCCATCACCGTTAAAATCTTCCACTCTAATACCCGTGTCTTTTCCGTTCATGTCAGTAAAAGTTAGTGTCGAAGGAAATTCCCAATCAGTCGTTTGTTCTGTCCATGATTTAGTGGAAGTAGAGTAAGAATAAAAATTTTGCGGTAGAGTGACGCTGTTCCCAGTAATCTCGTCACGCCCTGTTTCTTGAATTGCTGATATAGCGGTTGTGGAGGCATTATCAAGATAATCGTAAGTAAGTTCGTATTTTCTTACCCACGAGCCATCAATTTTAGCTTGAATTTCATCAATTCTCTGTTTAGTTTTTACTGGGAAACCAGCTGAAGTTGTTGTTGCTGCATAATTGCCACTTTCTCGTAAAAAATTTACTGTAAAAATTCCATCAGTAGTATCGTGACCAGTGTAAGTAATTTGGTCCGGATAGATCTGTCCGTTTTCTTTATAATATGTGTATTTAATATAATTGTCGTTTGTATCACGCGCTTCGTCTAACATCCATTTGAATATTTGATCTGTAGAACTGGCATTATCTTGTCTAGTAGAGGTAGCTGAGCCGAAGGTGTAGGTTATCCCTTGTTTATCTCTTACTGTCCAAAGATCGCTACTGAAATCATAATCAAAAAAACTACCATCTTCGACTTTTGATTTATATGTGTCAGTCGATGAAGAATAAGCTAATTCACCGCTCATCGAAGACTCGAAATAATTGGTTGTGGTTGTAGAATAAAGCTTGTCTACACCAATGCGATTTACGCGCTGAATATAAGGGATGTCTATTGACCACCCCTGACCAAAATAACTGCTTTTATTAAAATCATTGCTACTATATGACAAATTTAGGTTTGGCTGTAAGCCGTTTCTTCCAGGAGGCACAACGATTGGGACTTTGTAATCGAGAGATCCCGAAAATTCGTTAATCTCTGGCATCGCGGATTTTCTATGTAACATTCTGGCGCTATTAGGTACGTCGCCTTCTTCGCTTGACAAAAGAGCACTTGGGGGATCAATCGCTTCTTCTTCTGGCAATGGATCAACAGCGGGTAACAGAGAGCTGTCTTCTGAAATACCACTCGGATTAGGTATCGTGCTTTCTGGGATTGACGTATCTGCTTGCGGAAGGCTTTCATTTAAAAAAATATCCTGACTAACATCAGGAGTTGTGTCTATAGAATCAATTATTGGGGCTGTTGCAGGAGCAGGACTATCGACAACCGTGTCTATTCCCGTCGGCAATTCCTGTGCATAAACAACGCTTACTGGAATAAAAAGGCTCAATAACATACTAAAAACTGTGAGGCCAGCTGCTGGTCGCTCAAAGTCCTTTATTTTCATATTTTTATTTCTTAATTCGGGTACTTTTAATTTTACTTTATCATCACCCTCTATTTTGTCAAGAATAAAAGAAGATGGTTCCACTACTCTCAACAAACTAGCTTAATTCAAAGTTTTTGCGAAGCTCAAGTTACCAACACTTTACCTACAACATTCTTCTGGACTACGGGGGGGCGGACGCGGCATCACTGTCCTTGGTAATAATTAACGGTTCAATACCATGGAAGAAGTAATGCAACAAAAAAAGGAAGTTTCGGCGGTTGCCGAGCACCCCTTACGGTATTGCCTCTATGCCAGAAAGTCGACCGAGGCTGACGAGCTGCAAGCTCTTTCCGTTGATTCGCAAATCAAGGAAATGCTGATGCTTGCTCAAAAAGAAGGCTTGCAAGTTGTGGAGGTAAAAAAGGAAAGCCATTCGGCCAAGGCTTCGGGGCAAAGGCCGGTATTCAACAAGCTAGCGGAGGAAATCCGCCAAAGTCGGTTTGACGGCCTGCGCCATTGTAAAAAGATCGGCCCAGGAAAGAATTGTAAAAAGAGCCTTCAAGGCTGGACGAAGAGGTGACCCACCACCACAATACTACACACAGGAGGCACAATCGATCTCGAATGATGCCTATACCAAGGGGCAAACTTCGGTGGTCGTTACGGCTGTCGACAAAATTGTCTATTGATCAACAGTATTTAGCCACGAACTTGTAATTTTTTTTCGGTTCTGGCTTTTTTTATTTTTAATTTTTCGTGCTTTTCCATACACTTTATTTTATTTAGGTCGAAAAGTGTATTTGTTCCTGTCACGTTTTGATTTATATTCAAAGATCGCTAGACAAAGCACCTACCGTACGACCATGTTTTGTCAATCGATAATTTATTGTTCGTAGAGGTTGGGGCGAAGAGATTTTAAAAAAAGAAAAGATCTGCTAAAATATAACAGTATTGGGGTGTAGCCAAGCGGTAAGGCAACGGGTTCTGGTCCCGTCACCGTAGGTTCGAATCCTACCACCCCAGCCAAAAAATAAAATTAGGCAACTTTTTCAGCCAGAATTTTTCAGCCCCAGCCCGCTTCAAAACTAAATTTTTTGCGCCACCAAAAGCAATCTTTTTATGAATGAAACAAATCCACGAGAATTTTGGCCTGAGCAACCCACAAGATTAGAACAACTACAGAAACGGTCTTTAGAGTTACAGCAAGAGCTGGGCATGTTGAGGAAAGAATTTGTCGATGGTTTTTCTGAAGCGACTTTCGATTATATTTCCGAAGAATCTGCCAAAGAATTTGTGGACAAGTGGCTAGAGAGGGTACGAAAAGAAACAGGGCTTTTAGCAAATGCTGATGAGTTAGGTATCAGAATTTTTGGAGATGACCTTGAGAGGCAAGACAAACTCCCATTCCAAAAATACTCTAAAGGCGTTACCATTTCTTTTGATCCCGATTTAGATTTAACTCATACAGGAAAACCAACCGGGCAGGGTTACGCGGAGCCGGGCGGTAAAATAAAATTGAAGGGTCCACAGCCAAGCCAGAGAGAACAGCTTCGGTATTTTGCCGCAAATGGCAAACTTCATCCCACTATTGCTAACTTGGTTCATGAATTGATTCATGCTTTCCATCATAACAAAAATCTTGAGATTGATAGTGAGTTAGGAGAATCGCAGGCATACGCTAACGGTGTTGTTGAAGCATTACCATTCGATTCGGTTGAGTCTGCCACAGAGCACATTTCAAAAGATTATGATTTTTCAAAAGATAGGATAAAATCAATCATCGAAAATATTCTTTTTTTGTATTCGCGCGGAGAGAGTACAAAAGCTGTTGCGGAAAAATTCAGGACGCTTAACCCAATTTTTCAGAGTGATTGGGCTGTGGAAGAATTTTGCGTAAAACCAATTATGAAAACCGAGGCGATTAGCGAAGAAGAAAAAGATGAAATGACTAAGGGCTATCTACTCAAAAACCAAATTGATAGGGCAAAAGCACAAAATCTTTTTCTCGAAGTCTTCGGGGACTGGATGAATCAATAATTTACCGGCAAAGAAAAACTTGAAATCGTCAAAGGTCGAAACGGTTCAGTTCAAAATTTTGGGAGTCAGCCCCGCCTCCTGGGGCGGCGAAATACGTTCAAGCGATATTCAGATATCCAGGCACGACTTGAAAAAGGCGCGGGGTTAAAATCTTACCACCCAACCAATCAGCGTTACTAATAAAAAAAATACCAATTCGAATCTAAGAACTGACAATGCAAAGCTTAATTTTTAAAATTATATTCAAACCTGGCTTCAAATGAAGTCAATAACAATTTTTTCCGCGATTGATCAAAAAATTATACTGACGAAATAAAAAAAGACCTGTGCCTTGGCCTTTTTGGAAATCTATACAAATTTATGTAGCGGAAACCTTCAGGTTTCCACAGTAGAGGTCTTCCTCCTACGCCAAGGCTTCGGCCTCCGCTATATTTAATGCTGATAAATTTGCCGGCAGGTAGGTCTCCTTGTCAGGAGAACTGGGTAATAAAAGTAGTATTTGAGGATGACAAAACCGGTGTCATTGCGAGAATCCTTCCACCTAGGCGGACGGAGATGAAGCAATCCCAATGTCATTGCCACGCCCCTCGCTTCGCTCGGGGCTCGCAATAACAGCATCACGCACTCATTTCCGGAGGGACATTTCCAGAAAACTTTATTCCTTACCGTTACCCCCCAACAGGTCGAACTATAATTCTTAGAACTCAAATTTCAAAAACTTTATATTACTAATTCTTTGGCTTAACCAAGCCATTTTTAATTACAAAAATTGACATAAATCAATGATTTTGCTATAATGGGCATTCAAAATCGTAATTGCGATTTTGTTGGCTAGTATTATTAAATGCTTTTATTAGCGTCTTATAATCGGCCTGCACTTTGACAATACAAGAGAGAAAATAGATATCCTTCTAACTTCTGCAACGCAACTTGCCTGTTGGCAACAATTGGCAGATTGCGTTGCAGAAAAAGATTTTCATCCGCAAGCAAGCGCGGACCGTAGTAGGCTTTTTAAGTAAGAGTCTAACCGGTGAGGATTGGGAAACCTAAATATGAAAATCTGAAAAATGGCTAATTCGGCCAGCCTAGGCTGATACCTAGGCAAATTGCCCAAAGGAGGCAAAAAAATGCAAAAAAAAACCCAGAATAGCGTATTTTTTTCGTTCAAGATCCGCCAAGCCACTGTTGTGGCAAACGCGGTCGCCAGACACATCCTGGCGCAAGAAGGAACCGCTCCCAGCGGTTCCGACAGGTTGATGTCGATTAAAGGGATGGAGACCCTTCATCCGTCTTTCTCTTATGAAGGCGGAACGGTCGTGCAGGTTTCGCTGTTTGATGCGAGCCTGTACGAGCCAAATTGGAAGGAAAGACAAGAGGATTGGGTCGTCCTGGGGGCCCTGGCCTCATACAGGGTGTCCGGCCAGGATCAAAAGGTACGGTTTCATTTCAACCGTTACCACCTCCAACGAATAAAGGAGGGCACGAACGGCTGGGTGAGTCGCCCGGATGTGGCTCCCAAGTACACCGGGCACGTGTCGGTGTACCGCTCCAACCAGGGGAAACACCGAATCCTCTGGGATCAAGATAACCAGTTTGGGGGTGACTCAAACTGGCAACGGATCCATTGGGTCGGATTCGACCACCCGGTTAAAGGCAACCGGGAACGCGCCGAGGACGCGGCGCGGGAGTGGCTTTACCAACACCTCCTTGCCCTCCCACAGTTCGAGGGCAACAACACACTTGCCCACGACATTGCAGATGGTGCCTGATTTTCAGCGCGGTGGGGACCTAGTCCCCCCGCGCTCTTTATTTTGGAAAAACAAAAAAAGACCGGTGCCTTGGCCTTTTTGGAAATCAATATAAAATTATATAACAGAAACCTTTAGGTTTCCACGGTGGAGGTCTAAAGACCTCCGCTACATCCAAAGCTGATAAATCTGACACGCTACATTTTTTTAAAAGCCTAAAGGCTCCCGTTACAGTTTTTTCTACGCTCTAATTTCAGGAGGACCTGACCCAGAAGACTTTTTTGGCGCAAAACCGATAACCAAACCAACCAGTCCTAAAATAATATCTATCACCAGGTGGTAAGTAGGAATAAAGTCAAATCCCTCCCGAAAAATCCATCCTAAAATCCCGAACAAAACCAAGACCGCTCCGGCTACTATAGGATAATAACTCATAAACTCCCGCACCCCCTTTCAGAAAACATAATTACGTTTATAAAATCCAATATTTACTCTATAATACTATCGACTGTTCTGAAGCGGTGTTTACTGAATTACATCCATATTATAAACTAAATCATAAATAGCCTTCCAAGTTATCCACAAAAAGTTTATTAAAATGCTATAATTAAAAAGATAAATAATTAATTTGCCATTCCGAGTTTATCGAGGAGTCTCTTATCCATCTTAAAAGATGAAAAACAAGTGATCCCTCAGCTACGGTCGGGATGACAGAAAAAATTTCAAATGACCGAGACAACAACGTTTCTTTTCGCTACAATCAGTTCGCTTTTGGCAATCGCTTATGGAGTAGTACTAATTTATTGGATTAAAAAACAACCCGGGGGCGAAGATAAAATGAAAAATATCGCCCACGCCATCCAGGAAGGCGCCAAGGCCTATTTATCCCGCCAATACAAAACCGTCGCCGTCGTAGCGTTGGTTTTATTTATATTAATCTGGCTACTGCTAGGGTTTACTATCGCCATCGGTTTCGTGGTTGGGGCTCTTGCCTCTGCTCTCTCCGGCTTTATTGGAATGAGCATCGCGGTTAGAGCGAACGTAAAAACTGCCGAAGCCGCGAAATCCGGCCTCTCAAAAGCGTTCGGAATTGCTTTCCGTGGTGGCGCGGTAACCGGATTTTTAGTCGTCGGATTAGCCCTCTTATCCGTCACAATATTTTACTGGTTAACCGGTGACCTAAAAGCTTTGGTTGGCCTCGGATTCGGTGGAAGTTTAATCTCAATTTTCGCGCGGCTCGGGGGAGGGATATTTACCAAAGGCGCCGATGTTGGAGCAGACTTGGTTGGAAAGCTAGAAGCCGGGATCCCGGAAGACGACCCGAGAAACCCGGCAACGATCGCTGACAACGTTGGCGACAACGTTGGAGACGACGCTGGAATGGCCGCCGACCTTTTTGAAACCTATGTCGTGTCGGTAATCGCGGCCATGATTTTAGGCGCCGCGCTATTTGCCGGAAACGTTTTAATGATCGCGTTTCCTCTCTCCATCGGAGCGATTTCTATTGTCGGATCAATCATCGGCTCATGGTTTGTAAAAATCGGAAAAGACAAACAAATTATGAAAGCGTTGTATATTGGTATTGTCGCCAGCTCTATTCTTGCGTTAGTCGGATTTTACTTCCTCTCCGCGAAATTGGTTAGTCAAGCATCAATCGCGGGTCTTTCAACAGGCAAAATATTTTTCTCATTGTTAGTTGGGATAGTCTTAACTGGTGTCTTGATGGTTATTACCGAATACTATACTTCCAAAAACCACAGGCCAGTTAAAACTATTGCTCACGCCTCAACCACCGGACACGGAACCAACATCATCGCCGGTCTTTCTATGGGGATGGAATCAACCGCCCTACCGGTTATCGCGATTATCCTCGGAGTGCTTATTTCTTACTGGATTTTAGGATTGTATGGAATTGCATTGGCAGTAATCGCCATGCTTTCTATGACTGGAATAATTGTCGCGATTGACGCTTTCGGTCCAATAACTGACAACGCCGGCGGTATCGCCGAAATGTCCAGTTTGCCGGAAAACGTCCGCGAAGTAACCGACGAACTGGACGCGGTAGGAAACACCACAAAAGCGGTAACCAAAGCCTACGCGATTGGTTCAGCGGGGCTTGCTGCTTTGGTTTTGTTTTCCGCTTATGTTCAAGAGCTCGAAGAAATCGGAAGAACAGTTGCCTTTGAGCTATCAGACGTAAATGTGCTTTCAGGTCTGCTAATCGGCGCCTTGATCCCCTATTTATTCGCTTCCATCGCTATGCGAGCGGTCGGAAATGCGGCCGGGTCGGTTGTGGAAGAAGTCCGAAGACAGTTCAAAGAAATTAAAGGAATAATGGAAGGGACCGCAAAACCTGACTACGGACGGGCAGTCGATATTGTCACTAAAGCTTCGATTCGCGAAATGGTTGTCCCGGCGCTAATTCCAGTGCTTGCTCCGATAATTGTCGGGTTACTGCTTGGCGCCGAGGCTGTTGGCGGATTGCTGATCGGATCGTTAATTTCCGGTTTGTTTGTCGCGATTTCTATGACCAACGGTGGAGCTGCCTGGGACAACGCCAAAAAGTATATTGAGGAAGGCCAATACGGTGGCAAAGGATCAGAAGCTCACAAAGCCGCGGTTACTGGAGATACCGTCGGTGATCCGTACAAAGACACCGCGGGACCAGCTATAAACCCGCTAATCAAGATTATAAACGTCGTAGCACTGCTAATAGTCAGCTTCTTGTAATCCCTCAAAAAAAGGGTTACCCGTTATCACAAAGGGTAACCCTTTTTTTGATAACATTATTGTAGAAACAAGAACAAAGGTGACCTTCGTAGTAGCAAGGGTCACCTTTGTCGACTTTGGATTACGAAATTCAATATTGTTCGAGCCTGCCTGTCGGCAGACAGGCTTGTCGAGAACTCAAAGCTTTCAAAACAAGCACAATTTTATCTTCTCGACCCTGCTCGAAGCATAAAATTTCGCATTTCGTAATTCAAAGTCGTTGATTTGTTGACGACGAATCGCTTTTTTTCTAAACTATCCAAACAAGGAGGAAAGAACATCATGATTATAAAGATTTCCGCCTATTCCCCAGGCTCTTTAATCAATTTAATCGGCAGGGTTGCGAAAGAAGGAAGCTGGGTGTTCAGCTTAATCTTCGTCGTAATTACGGTGGAGCTCGCCGTATTTTCAGCGATAATTCTCGACCGTCTTTACCCAAAAGAAGTCCTGGTCGAACCAATAACCGTTTGTATTGTTGCGGCAATTGGCTTGCTCTTTCTCGCAGGCTGGATTACAGCCTGGTGTCTCGTCTATGAGATGATAGAAAGAGAAAAGCTAGAAGCCCAGCGCAGCTAGAGAGACATCTCTGGCTTTTTTTATAGTTTTTTGCCGATTTTTCAGGTCGCGTTTAATGCCTTGACAAAACCTGCCTCTAGATTTAATATTATAATGCTCCCAAAAGTGGCGATGGGGAGCAAAGTAGGAGGGACAATGCCTAGAAGGGTGGAGTGATTCGCGGTAGCGCGATGAGCAAGGGATCTTCCTTCTCCGTCCCGCGGTCGCAGAGGCGACCACTTTCTGGTTGAGTCCCTCCTGCTGAATTTTCAGCAGGTTTTTTTATCTCATAAAAACCTTGTCATTTTGGATTTCTTATATCCGTCGATTTATAATGATTGCTTTTTTTCTGCACGATTGTTCGGTGAGGATATGGAATTTCTATTCCGTCTTGGTCAAATGCCAACTTAACACGTTTTCTATACTCCCGCAGAACATCCCATTGGCTGGCAGGCGCAGTCTCTCCTATAACTTTTATATCCACTGACGAATCGGAGAAATTATCCACCCCCAAAGACTGAATTGGTTTTACAATATGCGCTCGCCACGGTTCTTCTTCCGCCATTTCTTTTCCGATTCGATTTAATATTTCTATAGCCTTTTCTAGATTTGAATCATAGGAGATCCCAATATTCATATGTGCCCGTGACCAAAGCTTCGTATGGTTAGAAGTGGTTGTAACTTCCCCGTTTGGAATATGGTGTTCGATTCCATCCAAATCCCGTAGTGTTGTTTTTCGTAATGTAATATTTTCTACTGCACCGGTTATACCGGCAATTTTTATTACGTCTCCTTTTCGGTACTGGTCTTCCAGGATAATAAATAACCCAGAAATCAAATCACGGATTAGATACTGTCCGCCAAAACCAAACGCCAACCCTGCAACCCCGGCGGCGGCAAGTAGCGGACCGATTTCAATATTAAACTCGGAAAGAATAATCATTCCGACAATTAACCAAACAACAACTTTGACTGCTGAAAAAAATACGGCGTCCAATGTTTTGACTCTTTTCTCAACCGCGCCGCGATGACTTTCTTGAGCTGTCGCTATCATAGCCTTCCTTAAGACCTTGCGCATGAAAGTATGTAAAACTTTCAGCCCGATCCAGGAAATAATCATTATCAGTACAATTTTCAGGCCGTTTGTCGAAAGCCAGCTGTATAAGTCTGTTGTAAAATTTTGTAAGTTCATAAATCTCCGTTTATTGCGATCTCGCAAAGGGAAAGAAGCAATCCGAATTGAATCGAGCTCGTTCGGGTTGCGAAAGCTTCCTCGCGATGACAAATTAATTTCTTTCTCTTATCCTAACATATAAACAAAAAAAATAAAGCCTTGAAAAAAAATTGGCTTTATGTATCTATTCCCACACTCCGGCTATCCAAGTAATAAAGACGATGAAACCAAGAATTAGGACGAATGCCCCGAATCCTGTAGATGGAAATGGTTCTAAGTCTTTCTCTTGCTCATTAGGTGTTTCCATTGTTCCCCCTTGAAGAAAAAAGTATTTATACTATTATAAATTAAAAAAAACACCTTGTCTTGTTGACAACTGATTTTTTGCGGTAAAAATCCGATCGTGAGACCGGATTTTTAATTTGAGTAAATTTTTTATCCGCCTCCCTTTAATCTCCGGGCGTAAACCCAAAGATGTTCAACCTTCGTTGCCCCAAGAAGATTGCTTCGGCGGAGCAGGTAAGACGGAGAAGACTAGATATTTGGGAGATACTAAAGTCCTCAAAACCCATGAAACTTCATCGCAACACTCCTCCCCACTCAACCACTGTAAACCCGTCTCTTTGCGGAGTATGAATTTCAAATCCTTCAACAACACGCGGTTTATCCAAAGCCTCAAAATCCATCAATACCCGGATCACTGTATCGGCTTTCGGGTCAACAGTCATTGGCGCCAATTGTTCAACTGCTTTAGTGGTTAAAAAGGTTACAAAATAATACGGTTTCTCTTGCATTTTGGGAACCCAAAATGCTTTAAAATCGAAGACTTCTTTCTCATTTAACCCTAACAATTTAAGTTTTTCGTCGAGCAATGCCGGAACTTCCGATTGAGCTGCGACAAAACCTTTTTCCGGCTGCTTATACTTTCCGCCTCGCCCTTCCCAAAACAAATAAGGGTAGACCTCGCCGGTTTTAGACTCGACTAATGTACCGTCCGGATAGGCAACAACCAACCATCCGTTTCCATATGGCGGATTGGTGAAGGAAAAACCACCTTCAAGTTGAACCTTAACGGAAACTTCGGTCTTTGTTTCAGGGTATAGATAAATCACCGGCTTACCGCACTCCGCGGGCGGGATAAATTTTCGATTCTGAAATTTTACGAGCCTGCCAAACTGATCCTGCCAGAAAAATGCCGGCCGGTCTTTTATAAATTCATCATAAGAAACTTTTTCTCCCTGCCAAGGATTGTATTCGATTTCATAAATTTTCTTCAGTATTTCGTGGTTAGAATCAATGAAAACATAAACCTGCTCACCTTGAGAATTTATCCCAGCGACTTTCAATTCGGAATCTTTATTTATGCTTCCGGGAAAAACTACGGATAAATAATTCTGCGCTCCGCATCCACCCATATCCACATAGTCGTATTCGCCGGTATTTTGTGTTCCATCATTCCAAGTTATCTGCGGAACGTTTCCGGCACTTACAAAATCGATCCCCATTTTATATATTACCGCCGTTCCTTCGGGAGAAAGCAAATAAAAACCAAACTCGCTCAATTCCCCGTACTTACCTGTGGTTGTTTGTTTCGTCGTATAAACATCGCCGTATTGATCCAAGGTGAAAACTTTTTCCAGATCATTTAAACAAAACGGAACGTTGGCATACCGGTTGATGGTAAATATTGTGGAGTTATCCGGCCCGACAAATTGTTCCGGAAAATCCAAATCAGAAAGATAAAAATCATTATCTTCGGTAAACTCACCGACAAAGTAGTGCGGATAATCACTGGAGGTTGTTATGAAATCAGAATACTTCCCCAAAAGTACATTTCCTTTGTCTCCTCTGGCAAACAAATACCGGTCAGAATAAAAACACATTCCATCACACGGCGCATCAACCAAAATCACATCGCTTCCTTTGTATTTCCCAGAGATAAATTCACCAACCTTATCATACGAAGCGCCGCTTTTTCTGTAATCCCCGTCTAAAAATAACTCGAAATCAAAAATCTCTTCCGGAACCTGCCATTTTACCAGTCCCGACCGGCTTTCTGGTGGTGTAACCGGATAAATACATTCATCTTTTATCACGGTAATTTCCCCGTCACCATCACCCGTCACATCTTGCCCTATAGACAACTGCCCTGTATTTGCGTCATTCGACCCGTCATTGGCAGGATTTATTAGGCCGACTACCGCATAAGTCCCAAGACCAACCACAACCACACCGATAACAACTGCCAGGATAATTAATTTTTTCTTTTCCGGAAAAGTAAAAGGGAACTTTTTTTTCGGGTTAAAATTTTCTCGGATATCGGCGTCGAGATTTGGTTTCTGCCCAATTTCATCTTCGAGCATATTTTTATATTTTAAAAATTAAGATTCAACAATCTCACTTATCAATATATCACTCTCATCTTTGGGAAGCAATCGAATCCCACCATTGCCATAAGTAAGTGGAAAAATTAAGTCGTCACCTCCTGTTTCGGAAATTTCAAACCCTAAAGAAAAACCTGTTTTCTCTTCCCCTGCCAGACTCTCCTTTGAAATCGTAGAAATTGCGTTAAAATATATTTTGCTTTTGTTATATTTTTCCATTTCAAAACCTTTCTCAAAACCGCCAACCAAAACTCTGTTTGCCCCAAAATCGACAAACCGGCGCGCTTGGACAGTCAAATCCAAGCTGTTAGGATTTTCCAAAATCGCGATTATAAAGTCGTTTTTACTCTTCAAATTTTCAATTTTATCTTGCGCTAAATGTTCAGACAAGTTTTTATCTCCTTGGTAATAAATTCCGACTCTTATTCCGCGAACCTCCGTCTCGGAAACATAATCCGACCCGGTTTCATAAACCACGTTTACCCCTTTTGACTCCAAAACCGACGCGCTGGCAAAAACTCCGTCTGGATCGTCAGCTGAAACGCTCGCGACCGTGATATCATTTCCCAAAAAAATCCTTGAAAATTTTGCCAGTTGATTTTCTGGGCGATTGTCAAGTAAACTTTTTTTTATTTCTTCGGAAAGCTCTATATTGCCGGCAAAAAGCAGGCTTGCTGATTTATCCTGATGGTTTGCAGCCTCTCCCTCTGAAAAGAAACCGGTAATGTGACTGGTAGTCTCCGTTTGAGAATCGTCTTTCGTGATAACTGCGGAATTAGAATGATCTAGCAGAGTAAACTGGGTTGCTGCCCTTTTCTCTAAAAAGGAAAACAAAACTTTTAGTGAAGGGGCTGAATCCACATCAAGAAAATCGACGTTGTCGATTTCAAAATTTGAAAGCACCTGAACCGATTTCTTATCATGAAATTCCGAAATTTGTGACGGAAGATCGTGGGAAAAATCAACCGATGCTATCACCAAAGCATTATCCGGAAGTAAACTTTCTAAAAATCCGACAAATTCCCCCATCGCATCGTTTGTAGTCCGATCTTTAAAAACCACGGGGAGGATTTTTGAGTTGGGCAACGCCTTTTTAATAAAAGCGACTATTCCGGAAATTCCATGTTCCTGTTCGAACACATCTTCATCATTTCCAACAATCCCGGTATCTGTTAGTTTATCCGATAACGAACTCTCGTTTTCCAATATTCCATAAGGAGTTTGCCAATCGGAAAGTGACAAATTTATATCAAATTTTCCGTTAGAAAAATGGTTTGGACACAACAGTACCACCACTCGTTTACTATCTGTCGCCACTTGGTTTATGGCGCGGGCTATAAAATGTGGGGCCAATAAATGATGATTAACAACCAGCCCTTTAATTTTATCGCCATCTACTCCTGTGACTCTATTGTTGTTTGCGTATTCAAATGCTTCGTCGTAAAAATCTTGATTACTAAAATATGATTGATGGAGACTCGGGGCGCCCGAACCGGGAATCAAATAATACATCAGAAAAGCCACAATAACAATAACAACAAGGATTACTGATCTAATTATCAATTTTTCATGCGTTAACTTCATTTTTTTAAAAATGACCCTATAACTTTTCGAGTTTGATTGCCGTCTTCCGACCGCATTAAATCTGCCCGCAACTCCCGAGCGCCTTCAAACCCTGAAGCATAAGCTTTGAAATATTTTCGCATCGCCGCGAAATTCTTATGCGTCCTCTCCTGCCCGTGGAGGGGCGCCAAGATTTTTTGTCGAGGAGTGGCGATGGCAGAACCAAAAAACTTTTCATACAACTTAACATGTTCAAGCAAGACTTTTAGTTTTTCCTCGATGGTAATCTCCTTAATTCGTTTTTTAAACAACCATGGGTTGCCAAATGCCGAGCGACCAAGCATTACCCCGTCCGCCCCGGTTTCTTGCGCTTTTGCGCGGGCATCTGCTAAATCCCAAACGTCACCATTTCCCAAAATGAGAGTTTTTGATTTTAACTCGTCACGCAATTCAACTGCTTTGGCAATCTCTTCCCAATGCGCGGGAGCCTTGGACATTTCTTTTTTAGTCCGTGCGTGCAAAATAATCGCCGCGGGTTTTGTTTCCAAAAGATGACCAACCCACTTCACTGTTTCGATTTTATCAAAACCGATCCGGGTTTTAACTGAAACCGGAAGTTTCCCCGCGCCACGCATGATTTCTTTGATAATTTTTTTTGCCAAATCCGGCTTTTTGATTAAAGCGACGCAAGTCCCCTGCGCGATCTCCTTTCTTTGCGGACAGCCCATATTTATATCAATCCCATCGAATTTGAGTTTTTTGAGCAGTAACGCTGTCTTATAAAAATTTTCCGGTTTGTTCCCCCAAATTTGGGCGACAATCGGCCGTTGTTTGGGGGTGTATTGCAACTCACGCATCAAATTTTTCCGGCCGGAAGAACAAAGTCCGTCGGTAGAAACAAACTCGGTAAACATAACGTCAGGTTTTCCGTACATAGAAAACATCTCCCGAAACGCAACATCGGTAACATCCGCCATCGGCGCCAGCGCCATGATCGGTTTTTTTAATTTTCCCCAAAAACCGAGGTTCATATAACTTAAATATTACAGCCTTTGTTTACAAAAGGTCGTTTATTTTAAACATTGAGATTTATTAATTAAGGTGCTATTATATTTTCTTACATCGTTATCTAAAAAAACTTGATACAGGAGGGCAAATGATGCCTTGGAAAGACCGGATGGGTAAGGCGATCCTTTTTTTTGTATTTATGACGATTTTTGTCCTCATGACTTTCAACCTTGTTTCTTGGGACGCGATTGTGGCCAGGAGGATATGGAGCGGCTTGGGAGCGCTGGCGTGCCTCTTCTTAACAATCCAGGCCTTGCGAGGCAAGGATTGTTAACCAACGACGCGCGAACAACATCAGGCCGTCTTTGACCGATACGTTTCGGCGTAATCCAGAAACGTATTTTTTTTAAAAACGTCTTACTTTCATACAACACTCTATCACCCAGCATATCAAAAAAACGTCTAAAATACTAGGGGTTTAAGAGGTGAGGTTAATTTTCAAATCCGCTAATCAATAACGTCCTCTCATAACTTTCCCCCAAGGCTCCTCGTTTGAAAAACGTTATTGTTCGAGCGACTTGTCCGCCTAGGGAGGAAATCGAGAACTATATTATTGTATCTTCTCGACTCGGCTAACGCCTCGCTCGAAAAATATTAAAAACGTCCTCCCCGGCCTAAAACCCAGAATTTCTAGAAAGGAAATAAACTACCGCCGGTGTCATGCCGGCGGTAGTTTATTTTTTCTCTACTAAACCTTACAAAAACTTATTGTACACGGTTGCAAATAACGCCCCGAGAAGAAATCCGTCTACAAACGCCCACAAAACTCCAACCACTAGCCCAATTGGGTCAACCCCGTACCCAAGATAAAGTTTCGAAGCCAATTCCACCAGTTCATTCCCCCAACCAAGAAACGCGGCTGTCAATCCAAGAACTAAAAATGCAAAAGCGTTGGTAAAGCCACATCCCATGGCCAGCGCCTTTATGCTAAACTTCATATATATTTTTTTAATTATAATTCGTACTCAAAACCTTTATACACGTGAGGCGAACACATACATTTTAATAATTAATTTTACGACGTGTTTTAAAATACCAAAATCCATAAACCAAAATTAACCCGGCAACGTTTGGTAAAAAAATTATCGGTTTTGTCCAAATAGTTCCATCAAAAGCAAAATTTGATACCGGCCATAAAAATGGTGTTGGGAAAAAGTCTACACCGTGAGTAAAAATATCTAAAATAATATGCAAAGGCAATGCTAAAAGCGGTATAAATGGCTTTTTTAAAACTATCCAAACAACCAAAAATATCACGCTAAAAATTATTAAACTATGAGTTAAGTTGTATAAAATGTAAACGAAACTCGGGATGGCTCCAGATGCCTCTGCGGTTAAATGCGTTAGATTAAAATAACCAAACAGCGCTCCAACAAACAGCGGGGTAAATGTTACGAAGTCCGGCAGTAATCCGAACAAAAAAGCCAGCCAATAATTTCGTTTTAATTTTCTTCCAAAGGCGACTCCTCCCCAAAGTGCATGTGACAATATATCCATATTGTAAAACTATTTTATGGATTCCGGATCGTAGCCCGGAATGACACTGCGTGTTATTTCTTTTTATTCCTGTTTACCCACCAGTCGTCATTTTTGTTTGGAAAAAACCAGTCGTTGCTATCGGTTTTACGGATTTCCTCGGCCAACCGCTTTCCGGTGTCGGTTATCAATCTTTTTACTGTTATTTCAAACCAATCTTTTGCGCGGACATTTCCGATATCCCATTGCTCTTTCATCGACAACGCCCACTCCAGGTTATCAGCATCTTTTGCCAACTTTGCTTCGAGAGTGATTCTTTCTTGGTACTCCTTAATCGTATTTTTAATATCCTCTCCAAAAGGCAAAGTCTTGCTCAAATCTTCAACGGCTTTTTCTTCTTTGGCGACGGTATATTTTTGGTGTAGATAATTTAAATCCGTAGTTCTTGCCTCTGCTAAATCGTGTAGTAAACACATCTTCAAAACTTTTGCGGTGTCCGCGTTTTTCTCCATCATAGAAAGCGCGTAGCCGATAAACGAGGCTCGATTGGTATGCTCGGCAACAGATTGTTTTCCCGAGCCTAAAAAATGAAAACCGGACCGTGGAGTTTTTGCCAAAATCCCGGTTTCAAAAAGAAAATTTACTATATTTTTGAGATTTTTCATCTTTTTATATTTACCCCTATAATCTTATTATACATCAAAATATCCTAAAACCAATATCCACTCGATCATTTAAAATAGACTCAAGCTCCTTTAATAATTTTAAGAACTCTTTTATGTCTTTTCTTCAGCTTTTCAGGCACCATTTTTCGATTTTTACTTTTGCTTTAATTTCCGTTTCCTGCGTAGAATCATATTTTCCTTTTTATAAAAAACCTGCCTGCCGGTGAGTAGGGGTTAGTAAGGAGCCGTTTTTTAAATTGCTCTAATCGTGTGCTTTACTATTTTATAATCTTTATCAAACCAGACTTCCCCGGAAAACTTTTGTCCTCGAAGTAACATCGGTAGCCAAATCTTATCATCCGGAAACATTCTATCATACGGGATTTTAGTCTCGTCAAACCATTTAGGAATAAGTTTCTCCCATTCTTTGGGAGTACCCGAGAAACTCGTAGCCGTAAAAAAATGAACCTCGAAAACTTCCCCGTTAAATTGATAAAAATCAATCTTTCCCCACTTTTTTAAACCAAGCGGGGAATCCCTGCTTCTTCCTGCACCTCTCTCACCGCCGCGTGTTCAATAGTTTCTCCTTTCTCGACCTTACCGCCAAATCCGTTCCAAAGCCCCTGTCCGAAACCTTTCTTTTTTAAACCCAACAAAATCTTCCCTTGTTTTCTAATCGTACAAAGCGTCATTAGGTGTCTGGTTTGATCTTTTCCCGCATTCATATTACTCAATCTTGTCAAAAGTGAACAGTTTCAAATCATGAATCGGAATTTTATAAACCTTTTCTAAAACAACCGGGGGTGGCCGCAATTCGACCTCGTTCCAATCTAAACCAACTTTTTTTGCAGCTGACTTCAAATCCTCCTCGGACTCGCCTTCCAACTCTACAACGGGAGGAACAGACGGCCAGATTTTGAAATCAAAAATCACTTTATCCAAAACGAACTTATGTAGCTTAACCTCGTTCCTACGAACTCTTTCCCAACCCATCTCGACGAGAAACGCGTTTAGGGATTCCTCATCCTCAATTTCAAACTCGATTTCTTTTGTTCCTGTTGCCGAATGCGACTGGAAATGTTTATAAGTAAAAGTCATACCCGATTTAGCGTGTCTAATCCGACAGAACCTTTTATGATTATCATCGAATTCTTTGTCCGTATGGTAATATAAATCGTCTTTAAGCAAATCCTTCCCATAATCTTTTGCCCCCAAATCCAAAAGTTTTCGCTTGAGCGATTTTTCATCAATCTCCAAAAACCGGACTTCTATTTCTTTAAATTTATAGGGCATATTTTCAATTACTTATCACTTATCAAGCATACCAGTAAATAAAAAAGGCCACAACATTGTGCTGCCGTTTGGCACTAAGGATCTTTTCCATTTCCAAGATCCAAAAACATCGCGGTTTTGCCGGTACGTTCTACCCTAAAACCAAACTTTTCAAAATACCCCGGTTTGTCTGTTCTTAATTCAATCTCAAACACCCCCGTCCACTCGCTTTTCTTTGACAAGCCTCCCACAAACTACTGCCGACTCCTTTGCCTTCATAGCCATCCAAAACACAAAGGCTCCGAAATTCAGCAAGTCTTTTGCTATAAATCTAGATCGCCGCGCAACCTACGATCTCACCCGAGCTTGTTACAGCCACAAAAAAAGAGCGTAAGCCCGGCAGATGTTTCTGCGCAAGTTCTTTTGGACGAGTCCGGATTAGCGCTCGGATTGCCGGCATCTCACCTTTCTCCGCTGGTCTGACAACAAACCTCTTCAATAGTATTCCTCCTATGATCTCCTGGTTACAAATCTCCAAATGTTTTCTCTGGTTTCTTTATCTTTTAGCGCGTGGACAATTCCCGGCGATATTGAAAGTAAAATAATTAATCCAACAATCGGAAGTATGTACTTATCCGGATTTGGCAAAATATTCCCCAGAAAAAATCCCAAAGACGACATTCCGATGGTCCAGATAAACCCACCCGCAATATTATATGAAATAAAATGGGAATATTTCATGTTTCCAACTCCGGCAACTATCGGGGCAAACGTTCGAACAATCGGCACGAACCGAGCAAGCATAATAGTCTTTCCACCATGCTTTTCGTAAAATTCACGAGCTTTTTCCAAATGACTTTTTTTGAAAAATCGTGAGTCTTCTCTTTTAAATATTGCGGGTCCGACTTTTTTTCCAAAAGCATACCCCACGCTATCACCAACGATCGCGGCGACAAAACTCCCGATAGCTAAAGCATAAAAATTTAAAAATCCCTGTGAAGCTAAAAATCCGGCGGTGAAAAGCAATGAATCCCCGGGCAAAAAAAATCCGATAAGTAATCCGGTTTCCGCAAAAATTATACCCCAGACCCCAAGAAGTCCGGCTGTTTTTATTAAACCGACTAAATCAAATATTTCCATGAGTATATTATAACACAAACAAAAAAACCTTTTATCCCACAAGGTCTTTCTTGCCTGTGAATTACAAAACCCCGATATTCCTGTCATCGGCAGATCGGTGGCCGAAATAATTCTTTAAAAAATCGGCGAGATTGCTTCGGGTGTTGCCTTTAAAAGATATTATGTTTGGGGAGTTTCGTAATTCAAAGTCGTTGTTACTTTTTTAAAAACAAAACGCTTGGCCAACCACGGGGGCCAGCCAAGCAAAAACCGCAACTCCAAGGAGAAAAAAAATCGAATGAAAACGAAATCCTCTTTATTATTGCCGGCTCTCCGCGCAGGTGTCTTACGACTCTGATCTCCCAGTAGCGGAGAGCCTTGATGTACCAAGGAGAAAACAGATAGATGGCTGCAACCGCAACGTTCCGCCAAATACCTGCATGTGAAAAAATTGTAAACCATTTATTAACCTCTGTCAAGGAAAAATAAAACGGCCTTTTCAGGCTGTTTTCTGCATCGAATCTACTAGCTCTCTCAAAACCCTTCGTAGTCGTGAGCAACCAGCTGTGATTCAATCTGTTTAACGGTTTCTATTACTACCGCGACAACGATCAAAAGAGAAGTTCCACCAATCACCAGGTTTCCGGAACCGGTAAAGGCCTGGAACAAAAACGGTAGGACTGCGATAAGCCCCAAAAATACGGCGCCGGCCAAAGTAATCCGGTTCAAAACTTTCGTTAAAAAATCCGCGGTTTGGCTTCCTGGTCGAAGACCGGGAACAAACCCGCCCTGCCTCTGAATATTTTCCGAGACTTCATCTGGATTGAACACGACTGCCGTATAAAAAAATGTAAACAACACCACTAGCAAGAAATATGCCGCTCCATAAAAAGTTTGATTATTGAAAATTTCAACCACTTTCTGAGCAATCCCGGAAATCATGGCGTTGTTAGCCTGTACAAAAAAATTCGCGACAATCCCCGGAAACAACAAAACTGAAATAGCGAAAATTATCGGGATAACACCGGCGGTGTTGACTCGCAGTGGCAAGTGGGTGGAGACCCCGCCGTATAGTTTATTCCCTCGTATGCGCTTGGCGTATGACACCGGAATGTTTCGCGTAGCTTCGGTAATCATTACCACTCCGGCAATAACCAGTAACGCGATCACTCCAAACCCTATTAAAGTCGGGGCTTGGGTAGAATCAAAAGATAAAGAAGCGCTTGAAAGAAATTGTGGTAATTGCGCGACGATACCCGCAAAAATCAAAAGAGAGATCCCGTTTCCAATATTATATTCAGTAATCATTTCTCCGAGCCACATCAGAATCATTGTCCCCGCTGTAACTGAAAGCAGGGTGAGTAACCATTCAAACGGTGTCAAAACCCCAATTATTCCCGCACCACCACCGCCACGGGAGAATAACATAATAGTTCCAAACGCCTGTAAAACGGCTAACGGGATTGTTAGAAATCTGGTGTACTGGTTAATTTTCGCTCTTCCGGCTTCCCCGCCTTCTTTGGAAAGTTCTTGCAGTTTTGGAATAAGAATAGTTAACAACTGGATGATGATAGACGCTGTAATGTAGGGCGCTAGTCCCAACATTGCAATAGAAACATTGGTTAAACCGCCACCGGCAAATATATCCAAAAGCCCAAATAATTGGTTTTGTTGAAAAAATTCTTTTAGTTGAGCCGTATCAATTCCTGGAATCGGAATATGAGCAAAAACCCGGGAAGCGGCCAACAGCAACGCCACCGCGATAATCTTCATACGGAGGTCTTTCAACTTGAAAATTTGGATAAGTTTTTTCATGCGTCAGTTTTTGATAATAATACTAAACGCCACTCTTTTTAGTTTCTTCAACCTTGCTTCCGGATTCATCAACAGGTTTCAACACGGTACCACCGGCTTTTTCGATTTTGACTCTTGCGGAATACGAAACCGGCAATCGAACACTTAGTTTCTTTCTAAGCTCGCCCGTACCTAAAATTTTAACAGGTCCGGGTTTAACCAGTCTAGCGGTGACTAGTTTTTTTTGGGTAATAACATCACCGTCGTTAAAACGATTTAAATCTCCCAAGTTTAATACAGACACAAAAGCTTTAAAGCTCCGGAAGCCTTTTCCGCGCATTTTTGGCGTTGAGGTGATTAGTGAAGTTCTTCCACCTTCGTATCCTGCTCTCATCGAACTACCGGATCGAGCAAATTGACCTTTAATACCACGGCCGGAATATGTTCCTTTACCAGCCGAATTTCCACGACCAATTCGCATCCGCTTTCGCTTCCCACTAGATTTTAAATTGTGTAATGATACTTCCATTAAAGTTAAACTCTGATTACTTTTTTTCTACGATTTTATTATCAGACTTTCTCTCTCCTCTTCCGGCTTTTGGCTGGCGAAGTCCCGCAAGCGCTTTGAGAGTCGCTTTGACGTTGTTGATTTTGCTCGCCGAGCCCATCATTTTACATACAATATTGGAAATTCCCGCAACCTCAACAACCGGTCGGATTGGGCCACCGGCGATAACTCCGGTTCCAGGAGGGGCTGGTTTTAACATCACTACACTGGCTTTGTACTTTGCCTTAATCTGATGCGGGATTGTGCCTCTAACCATTGGGACTGAAATTAATTCCTTCTTTGCGTCTCCAGAGGCTTTTTTTACCGCTTCAGAAACATCAGCTCCTTTTTTCAAAGACATTCCAACTCTTCCTTTTTTATCACCGATCACAACCAAAGCGCGAAATCGCATACGTTTACCACCGGCGACAACGCGGGTAACTCTGCTGATTTCGACAACTTTTTGTTCAAACTCAGAATCTCTTGATCTTGTATTTCCTTTTCTCATAGTTCAATTCTTAATTAGGATACGCGCATTTGTAGTGCGCCGTTCGGATACTAAAATTTAAGGCCGGCTTCACGGGCGGCTTCTGCCAAGGCTTTTACTCGACCATGATACTCATAACCTCCTCGATCAAAAGCAACTTTTTCTACACCTTTGGCTTTTGCGAGCGCTGCCAAATTTTTTCCAACCTGCTTTGCGTTCTCTGTTTTATTTCCTTTACCGGATCCTTCCAACTTTAAAGAAGATGCCTGTCCGAGACTTTTCCCTTTTATGTCGTCTATTAGTTGCGCGTAAATGTGTCCGGAACTTCTAAAAATTGCTACCCGAGGAATTTTTGTAGTACCACGAACCACCTTCCGAATTCTTCGGTGACGGGTTTTTCTCGCTATTCGTTTTTTTACAGTTGCTTTCATATTATATTAAAAATTTTAAGCTCCGGCCGCCTTCATAACCTTTCCGGCTTTTCTACGAATTACTTCGTTAGAATATTTAACTCCCTTGCCTTTATACGGCTCCGGTTTTCTCTTTGATCGGATTATCGAAGCAAACTGACCGACTGACTGTTTATTAATACCTGAAACAGTGATTACATTTTTAACCGCGGTAACTTCTAAACCTTCTGGAATTTCCAAATCAATTGGGTGAGAATAGCCTAAATGCAGATTAATCTTTTTCTTATCAGTTGTCACTCGGTAACCAACGCCAATCACTTCCAATTTCTTTTCAAATCCTTTACTTACCCCTTCAACCATGCCATTTATAAGAGACCGCATCGTCCCCCACATTGCTTTTTTCTTCGTATTACTCAAATCATCAATACTCACGACAACGTTCTTTTCTTCTACTTTTATCTTAACCAAAGGGTTAGTTGCGAGTTCCATTTTGCCTTTTGGGCCAGTCACCAAAATCTTCCCAGCTTCAAGCTTGGCGGTGACGCCTTCCGGCAACTCTATTGGTCTTTTTCCGATTTTGGACATATTGTTCGATACTTATATACGAATTGATCCTAATTATACTAACAAAATTTTTAATTCTGAATTTATTCGTATCATTGATGCATTAATATATTGGAATCACGGCTACCAAATCTGACAGATAACTTCTCCGCCAACCTTATCTGATTTTGCCTGTCTATCTGTTAACAACCCTTTAGAAGTGGACACAATAGTAACCCCGTATCCCGATAAGGTATTGGGGATATCTGACGATTTTGAATATATTCTTTGGCCCGGTTTACTCACCATTTTTATACCTTCAATGACTGATTTTCCGCCAACATATTTGAGTTTTACCCCAAGGGTTTTATGATTGTCTTCAGTGCTTTCAAAAACTTCTGAAATCAGACCTTGTTTCAGTAATAAATCAGCAAGTTGTTTTTTAAACTTGGAATATGACAAAATAACCTCTGCCTTTTGAGCCATAGCGGCGTTTCTTATTTGAGTAAACATGTCTGAAATTGGATCGCTCATATTAGATGGGTTGTAGCTTTTAGCTTATTAGGTAATAAAATAATTTTTAATCCGGATGCTACCACGAGGCTTTCTTTATACCAGGAATTTCACCTTTCATAGCAAGCTCACGAAAACAAATTCGGCATAGATCAAAATCGCGCATATAGCCACGGTTTCGTCCACAACGCCAGCAACGCCGAACCTTTCGGGTCATGTACTTTGGCTTCTTTAGAGCTTTTACTACTAATGCTTTTCTTGCCATATTTTAACTTTTAACCTATATTCTTTACTTCTTTAAAGGTAATCCGATTAATTTTAAAAATTTCTTTGCATGGTCTTTGTTCTCTGCCCTCATTACTATTGTAACCTGTAAACCAAAAGGAGTTTTCATTTGATCGGAAGAAATCTCCGGAAAGGCGGTCTGGTCTTTGAGACCGATCGAATAATTTCCGGATGAATCAAAACCTTTTTCTTCCAGGCCACGAAAATCTCTAACCCGCGCTAACGTTACATTCATCAGTTTATCCAAAAAATCGTACATTCTTCTACCGCGCAAAGTCACCATTAAACCAACCACTTGTCCTTCCCTTACTTTAAAAGCAGAAACTGATTTCTTTGCCAAAGTTTTTACCGGGGATTGTCCTGCAATCGCCTTTAAATCCTGAATAATATTTTCGATCACTTTTTTATCGCCCACATCAGATCGAATCCCAACATTAATGACAGTTTTGGCAACTGATGGCAACGAGTGAATGTTTTTAACACCCAGCTCTTTTTGAAGAGTTGGCCTTAAATCCTTATTAATTTTTTCCAGTAAACTTTTCATATACTAATCAATAGGTTTATTAGATTTTTTTGAAATCCTGACTTTAATCCCTTTTTCATTCGTCATAAATCCAACTCTGGTGGGTTTTCCGGTGTGCGGACAAACAAGCATGACTTTTGAAGCATGCATCGCGACGGGCAATCTTACCTTCTGTCCTTTTTGTCCGGCTTTTTTCGCGCGTTGATGTCGGGTAAGCATATTTATTCCTTCAACAATTATTTTTTCCGCTTGTCGGTCAACGAAAATAATCTTACCGGTTTTTCCCCGATCTTTACCAGTCATCACTTTTACATTGTCGCCTTTTTTTAATCCTTTTAACATATTATTTAAATCACTTCCGGAGCTAAAGAAATAATTTTAGTAAAACCCAAGTCTCGCAACTCTCTCGGAATAGGGCCAAAAACACGGGTCCCGATCGGTTCTTTGTTTGCTTTATTTACCAGCACACAAGCATTCTCATCAAAACGAATATATGAACCATCCGCTCTTCTCATTTCTTTTCTTGTTCGCACAATCACCGCGTAATACTTTTCACCCTTTTTTGCTTGCGCCCGAGGTGTGGAAAATTTGACCGAACCATGAATAATATCGCCAATCCCCGCTTTTTTCTTGCGGTTTTTACCGCCAATATTAAAGACTGCGAGCTCTTTTGCTCCGGAGTTATCAGCGACTACCAGTTTTGATCGTAATTGCATCATGAATGTTAGATTACTTTACTAACAATAAAATGTTTTGTGCGGCTATATGATTTGCTAGCAACAATTTCCACCTTGTCGCCAACCTTGCACTGCCCTTTTTCATCGTGAGCGACATACTTTTTAGTAACCAAATAACGTTTTTTATACTTGCTGTGAACTTTAAAAATAGAAGCTTTCACCTGTATAGTTTTTGGAGTATTGCATGCAATAACTTCCCCGACAATTTTCTGTAATTTTTTTGGATTCTCACTTTCCATAATAATTGGTTAAAAAATTATTTACTTTCAGCTAAAATAGTCATAATCCTCGCGATTTCTCTTTTTAGAAATCGTAACTGACGATGATTTTTTACCTGCTTGGAAGAAATGTCAAACCGCAAAGCTCGAAATCTTTCTCTTCGCTCAGCAAGCATTTTCTGCAACTGATCGGGCTTCTTCGTCCGTAATTCTTTTGTCTTTAAAAAATTACTCATATTACTCTTTAACAATAAAAATCGTCTTAACTGGCAACTTGTGAGAAGCGAGGCGCATTGCTTCTTTAGCTTGATCTTCGGTTACGCCATCCATTTCAAAAATAATTCGGCCTTTTTTTACTACAGAAACAAAGTAATCAACGCCCCCTTTACCGCCTCCCATAACCGCTCCGTGAGAAGTTACCGGTTTGTCAGCAAAAATACGAATCCAAACCTTACCACCTCTTTGAACATACCGAGTCATCGCTCGTCTTGCCGCTTCGATCTGTTTGGTGGTCAACCAGCCGTTGGTGGTGGCCTTCAAACCAAATGTTCCGAAATTAAAAGCGGTACCACCTTTTGATCTTCCGGAAAGATCTCCTCGGTGATGTTTGCGATGTTTTACTTTTTTCGGAATTAACGCCATCAGTTTACGAATTCTACTAATAAATTATTACCTGCTAATCTTCTTCGGTCGCTTTTTTCGAAATTAATTCAATGTTTCGTTGCTTATATTTGAATCGTGGTTATTTCTTTTCCTCTGCCTTTTCGGCGCCACTAGTATCGGTTTTATCGAAAACTTCTCCCGTATTAATCCAAACTTTTATTCCAATCGTTCCATAAGTGGTAAAAGCGGTTGCTTCCCCATAATCGATCCGAGCGCGCAATGTGTGTAAAGGCAGGCTTCCTTTTGAAAGTCTTTCTCCTCGCGCAATCTCCGAACCGCCCAAACGGCCTTTTACCAAAATCCTTACACCCTTCGCTCCAGCGTCCATGATTTGGTCAATAGCCTGTTTTATCGCTCGTCTGTGTGACACTCGCTTTTCCAGCTGTTCAGCAATAGTCCCACTCCAAACTTGAGCTGATAAATTGATCTGTTTAACTTCTTCAATATTAACTTTAAAATTCTTCTGCAACTTGAACTCGCTCTTCAATTTCTTCTTCATGTCTTCAATCCCGCCGCCGGCTCGTCCAATCAGCATCCCCGGTTTGGTGGTTTTGATAATAATAACCAACTGATCGTTGAACCGCTCGATTTCGACACGATCAATTCCGGAAGTTTTATAGTTTTTTTCTATAAATTCTCGAAGGATGACGTCTTCTTTCAAGGTTTGAGTATAGTTAACTTTGGTATGCCAGCGAGACCGCCAAACGTCGGTAATATTTATTCGTAATGCTTTTGGATTAATCTTTTGTCCCATCTATTTACTAATTACTAATTAATACGAATATATAAATACTGTTTAAGCCAGGTTGTACGAGTATCGACAGTTGTTTCTTTGATTCGTATATTCGTACAGATTCGTATTTCATAATCTTATGCGTTCGTTTTTCTATTAAATAATCTCTTTTTAATATCGACAAAACCTTTTCTGATTCCTTTCCCTCTTTTCAAATCCGGCACCTGGCCTTTTGGTTGTAATGGTAGATTTTTTGCCTGATCTTCCTTAATTCCTTCTTTGGCTAACTTTTCGTCACTCTCAATCTCGTCCTTTTGAGTTACTTTCTCTTTAACAACCGGTTTCAATATTTTACGAGTCTTAACTTTGATTTTCGGATCATCAACCAAAACTATTTGAACAATAGAAGTTCGATGTCTCACCGGGGAAACTCTCCCTTGAGCTCTAGGTCTAAAACGAAGCGTAACCTGTCCCGCATCAACGGTCAAATTTTGAATCCTCAATTTGTCAGGATTCATTTGAAAATTGTGTACAGCGTTCGCCACTGCCGAATTGATTAGTTTTAAAATTGGCTTCGCGGATTTTTTTGATAACAAGCGAAGTTGTCCTTTAGCCTCCGCAACCGTTTTTTTCTTCAATAAATCAGTAACCAACCGGACTTTTCTTGGAGAAATCCGTAAATCGCCAATTCTGGCTTTGACTTCGATATTTTTTTGCTCAACTTTGTCTGTCATAAACTCCGTTTATCGAATAATACCTTGTTAAAAAATCTCTTAATAATCTTCGCCAGTCCCGCCCCTATGATTCGTATATTCGTATGCCGGCAGATAGGTCAAGTATAGGCTCGTATTTCGTAAAACTATTTTTTATCTTCTTCTTTTGAAGCTGCAATTTTTTGCTTTTCAGATTCTTGCGCCGCCATTTCCTGCTCTTTGGCCATACGTCCTCCATGGCGGACAAATTTCCTAGTCGGAGAAAATTCTCCGAGCTTGTGTCCTACCATCTCCTCGACCACTTTCACTGATATATGTGTTTTACCGTTATGAACATCAAATATAAAACCAACCATTTCCGGAACAATCGTTGAATCTCGTGACCACGTTTTAATCGAACCAGCTTGAGCCGGCTTTCTGTCTTTTACTCTCGTCATTAATCGTTCGTCTAAATACGGACCCTTTTTTAAACTTCTGCTCATATTACTTGTTGCTCTTTCGGCGTTTAATAATCAGATTATTGCTGTACTTTTTAGATTTTCTGGTTTTAACGCCCAAAGCTGGTTTACCCCACGGAGTTTTGGGATATTTCATTCCGATCGGTTGGTTTCCTTCACCGCCACCATGAGGATGGTCCACCGGGTTCATAGCTTTACCGCGGATGTGCGGTTTGCGGCCCATCAATCGTTTCCTACCGGCTTTTCCTATTCGTACGTTGAACCAATCTGCGTTTGAAACCTGACCGATCGTTGCCCAGCAATTATCTTTTACCAACCGAATCTCTCCGGAAGGCAGCCGCAACACTGCGTCACCACCTTCGATCGCCTGCACCGTTACAAACGATCCGGCGCCACGACCCATTTTACCACCTCGTCCGGGTTGCAGTTCTACGTCGTGCACATAGGTTCCAACGGGAATATTAAAAAGTGGTAATCGGTTGCCCGGTTTAATAGGCGCGGTTTTTGATGTAAGTAAAACATCTCCGACTTTTACCCCTTCAGGAGTAAGGATAAATCTCTTCTCTCCATCAGCATACGAAACCAAACTTATAAATGAAGAACGTCCCGGATCGTATTCGATTGTCTGAATTTTCGCGGGAATATCAGCTTTGTCGCTTCGAATAAAATCAACGGTTCGAATAATGGTTTTCGATCCTCCACCCCGGTGACGAGTTGTAATCACACCCCGATGGTTTCTTCCGGCAGCGTTAGCTTTGGAGGTTAGCAGGTATTTAGGTGTTTGAACATTTTTACTCAAAACTTTGGCATAATCAATAACCGAAGTTTTTCGTTTTCCCGGAGTCCCTGGTTTGTATAGTTTTATTGCCATAATTTTGATGGTTTAGAAGTTATAGAGTAAAGTTTTTATTTAAACCCTATACCCTGGTTCTTGTTTATGCTTGCTCTGTTGCGGTTACGCTGGCAATTCGCTCGCCTTTTGCAACCGAGATTACCGCTTTTTTCCAATCTTTAGTCCGCCCGACAGATCGTCCATACCTCCGAGCTTTTCCAGATATTGTAAGAATATTTACCTTTCTGACATGAACGTCATACACTTTTTCAATCGCTCTTTTAATCTCTGCTTTGTTAAAATCTGGATGCACCTGAAAAACATATTTACCACGGGTTGCAAGCATGGTTGCTTTTTCCGTAATCTGCGGTTTGATTAAAATTTTGTAAGCATCTCCGGTTTGCTCCTTTAACACGACCGGTTTTACCTTCTCTTTCGGTTCATCTTCTTTAACCATGCTCAAAACATTCTCTTCTTTCTTTACAGAAGATTTCCGCTTATCATCGCTCTTCTTGCTCTTTCTGATTTTATCAAAAAATCCCATAATTATTACTTTAAAAATCTTTTCTCTATAGCAGCTATTGCATCCTGCGCGACTAAAACATTTTTTCGTTTTAACAGTCTATAAGGTGTGATTTCAGATACTCTCAAAACTTCCACCCAATCCAAATTTCTAGCGCTACGTTCAAATGATTTGTTAGGACTGCTAATAACCACCGCTAAACTGATTGTTGGAATATTAACTTTCTTACAAAAGGCTTTAAATTTTACATCCAGTTCTTTCGTTTTTATATTTTCTTGGGTTATCCCTGTCACTACGTGTAAATTCTTCTTTTCCAACAATTGAGTCAACACCGCGAACAGACCTTTCCGAAACTGCGGTCGGTTTACATTCTTTTTAAAATTCCGGTTGGCGCTTGGACCAAAAATTGTTCCACCGCCGCGCCAAAGCGGGCTTCGTATAGACCCGACACGCGCGCGTCCCGTACCTTTTTGCTTCCACGGTTTGCGGCCGCCGCCACGAACCAAACCTCTGGTTTTTGTCGATCCAACGGTGTTTCTCTTGTTTGAAAGTTCAGCATTAACCAGCTGTGTAACCAATTTCGGAGAAACAACAACTTTAAAAATCTTATCAGACATTTCTGCCTGCTTGGTTTCTTCTCCGACAAAATTATAAACCGTTGTTTTTATCATATATAAATTCTATTTCTTTGGATCCTTTTCAGTTTTCACTTCCTTGGGTTTTTCCGCCTCTTTTTTTTCCACGAGCGCTTCTTTCTCCTTACCGTCCGACTTTTTCTTTTCGAAAGTTTTTTCTATATCATCCTGATAAAGTTCTAAAGGTTTTTCCATTTTCTTACCGGTACTTTTTAGTCTGACGATTCCACTACTTGCTCCGGGAACCGCCCCTTTGACAAAAATTAAATTTCTCTCGGCGTCAACATCAACCACTAACAAATTTTTCACAGTAACGATATTTCCACCCATTCGGCCGGCCATACGTTTACCCTTCATTACGTGTTGGGGGAAAGCACTCCCAACAGATCCCAACATGCGGGGATGGTCGTGGCCATGCGACGCCGGAAACCCATGAAAACCGTGTCGTTTCATTACACCCGCGAACCCTCGGCCTTTCACGGTGCCTGTAACGTCAATATACTCACCCGGTTGAAAATTTGAAGCGTTCATTTCGTCCCCGACTTTCAAAGAGTCTCCCACAGCTATTCTAAATTCTTGTAAATCTGAAAAATGTTCCTTTCTCTGGTGCCCTTTTTGAGCGCGTGTAAGATGTATTTTTGAACCAAAACCAATCTGTACCGCCGTATAGCCGTCTTTTTCATTAGTTTTAACTTGAATTACTTTACATGGGCCGGCCTGAATAACAGTAACGGGCAAATGCTCGCCGCTTGCGTCGAAAACTTGCGACATATTCATTTTTTTACCAAGCATGAAAGTCATTCTGATTGATTTATAAGCTATTAAAAAAACCGGCCACGACTGACCAGTAAAAATACTTTGGTGCGTCTCGATCCGCCTAGGCGGACGGGACGCTACCGTGAAGTTCTTACCGGTAAATCGTTATCTCCCTGTTTGAGCTTTCCGGGCTCAATTCAGAAAGAACCTATTTACCATTAGCTACTAAATTACAAATTTTAACGAAAGTACAAAATTTATTTTTCGTATTTTCGTAATATTTCGTAGGTTAGCAGCCGTTACATCTTGATTTCTACATCTACCCCCGCGGGTAGGTTTAGATTTGTTAAAGAATCAATTGTTTTCGCTGTAGGATTAAAAATATCTATCAACCGTTTATGCGTACGCATTTCAAACTGGTCTCGAGCATCTTTATGCACAAAAGTAGATTTTAACACCGTATATTTTTTCTTGTCTGTTGGAAGCGGGATAGGCCCAGAAATAGTCGCCCCACTGCGTTTAGCAGTGTCGACAATTTGCTTAGCGCTTTGGTCGATCAGTTTATGATCGTAAGCCAATATTTTTATACGAATCCGCTGTTTAGGTGCTTGTTCGTCGGCCATTTTTTACCTTCATCCTCTCCTCTCTAAGGAGAGGATGCCCGAAGGGCAGGTGAGGAGTTCGAAGTATATTATTAATTTTTCTTGATTTTTTGCCTAAATTAAGGAGAAATTACCTGTACCTATTAATTTTAAACCATAATCAAATTCATGTCAAATAAAAAAGCGCTGGATTCAACCCTCTAACGCAAATCCTGATTAGCTAATACCCGCGCAAAAACCTCGTCTGGCTTGTAGAAATTCAGAGTCTTTCTCGGTCGGTCATTAAGATAGAAATAGCGCCTTTTATGGCGCCTCTCCTCTCATGAGGGTGCTTTCTATTCTTCCTCAAACTCCGTTCCTGACGCAGGCTGGAGATGAATTCTTTTCTAAGGCTGCCTCTTGGCAGGCAATAG
>Ga0210057_1001423_pt1 | contig 36455 bp, 38 predicted proteins | sample CryGeyCG2114_010_2_FD_183968 | JGI IMG/M metagenome (GOLD analysis project Ga0210057, IMG submission 183968) | Groundwater microbial communities from aquifer - Crystal Geyser CG10_big_fil_rev_8/21/14_0.10 (SPAdes) (version 2) | ecosystem: Environmental > Aquatic > Deep subsurface > Groundwater ... | reverse complement strand
ACCGGCGCTTCAATCAGCTCTTGGCCAACTGCGCCGATTTCCAAAGAAGAATCTATTTTATAAATTTTAGGACTTAAAATAGAAAAAACAAAAGCGCTGATAACTGCCATAACAAAAATTAAAAAAATCAATTTCCAGCGCTTGAAAATTACTCTGACATAATCAGCTAAATTAATTTCGTCATATTGATTTTGGACATTATCCATGATAACTTAATACTAAATTATTAATTTTAATAAGTCAATGAAAATTTTAGTTACTGGCGGCGCTGGCTTTATTGGCTCTCATCTGGTTGATGAACTAATTAAACGCAGACATTCTGTTGCTATTTTAGACAATTTATCCGAAGGCAAAAAAGAGAATATGCTTGCCCGCCGAAGCCTTGGCAAAGGCGGGAACCCAAAAGCCCGTTTTTATAAAACAGATATCTTATCGCTAAAAATAGCTGATATTTTTAAAAAAGAAAAACCAGAAATAGTTTTTCATCTTGCCGCTCAAAAAAATGTCCGCAAATCTTTAGAAGACCCAATTGAAGACGCCAGAACAAATATTCTTGGCTCTTTAAATATCTTAAAATACTGCAAAAATATTAAAAGGTTTATCTTCTCTTCTTCGGGCGGAGCGATTTACGGCGAGACAAAAAATATCCCAACACCAGAAACAGAAGTCCCCAATCCCCTCTCGCCCTACGGCATTTCAAAACTAGCCATAGAAAAATACTTAAAAGCGCTGAATATTAATTATATTTCTCTGCGCTATGCCAATGTCTATGGCCCGCGACAAGACCCATTAGGCGAAGCCGGCGTTGTCGCAATTTTTATTAATAAAATTAAAAATAACCAGTCCCCTATTATTTTTGGCAATGGCGAACAAACCCGAGATTATATTTATGTGGCTGATGTTGTTGCGGCGAATATCAAAGCATTAGAAAAAAATATCACTGGAGAATTTAATATTGGCACAGGAAAAGAGACTTCGGTGAATCAATTATTAAAATTAATTGCCCCAAAAATAAAAGCAAAGCATATTAAAGCAGTACCAGGCGAAGTGCAAAGAAGCTGTTTGGATATTAAAAAAGCCAAGCAGATGCTTGGCTGGGAACCAAAGATAAAATTAGAAGATGGCATTAAAAATCTTTTAATATAAAAATCTTTCTATGCTTGGTTTTGAGCATATTTTCTTTATCAGAAAAAATATCCTCATGAAGTTTTTCGCCCGGCCGAATGCCGGTATAAACAATTTTAATATCTTTTTCAGACTTTAACCCAGCCATTTCAATCATTTTTTTAGCCAAATCAATAATTTTAATTGGCTCGCCCATATCTAAAACAAAAATCTCTTTGCCCTGACTTAAAGCGCCGGCCTGAATAATTAAGCTGACTGCTTCGTCAGTAGTCATAAAATAACGGGTCATTTCCGGGTGGGTTATAGTAATTGGTCCGCCCCCTTCTATCTGTTTTCTAAAGATTGGCACAACGCTTCCCCTGCTTCCCAAAACATTGCCAAAACGAACCGCGCAAAAGCCCTGCGCAATCACGATTTTTTCTGCCTCTCTCTTGGTTTTACCCATCACAGAACTCGGGTTGACTGCTTTATCAGTAGAAACTAAAACAAATTTTTGGACATTATATTTTTTAGCCAGTTCAACTAAATTTTTCGTGCCCAAAATATTGGTCTTATGAGCTTCATCAGGATTGGCTTCGCACAAAGGCACATGCTTATAAGCAGCCGCATGAAAAATAATTTCCGGACTAAATTTTTGAAAAACTCTTTCTAATTTTTCAAAATCGCGGACACTGGCGATAACCGAGCAATTATGATCTAAATTAAACAAACCTGTTTCGTCTTGGTCCAAAGCAATAAGTTTTCTTGGTGAGAATTGCTTGATTTGGTTAATTAATTCAGAACCAATAGACCCAGCTGCACCAGTAACCAAAATAATTTTATCCTGCAAAAAATTTTTAATTAAATTTTGATCCGGCGGCACTTCATCTCTTTTAATCAAGTCTTGCGCCCGAATATTATCAATCATTCTTTCTTTATGATTTGCCTCATAAACAATTCTTTTGCTGGCGCGCAATCCCGTGATAAACAATAGGGTCAGAAAATAATTAATAAAAATAATTGACCTTGGGAAACCCTGAAAATAACTATAATCGCGCAAAATAAAAAGAGCTGTTCCTAAAAAAGCAGAGCCAATAGTGATTGCTTTAATAATAGAAATCAACTCTTGAACGCTGACATAAGACCACGACAAACCATAAAGTCCTCGCCAGATAAAAATAGGCAGATTAATAACCAAAGCCAAGCCAATAAAAATCCAAAGATTATTTCTCTGCGGATCAGGAATATTAGCGTCAAAACGAAATAAAAAAGCCAAGAACATAGCCAAACTAATTAGGGCTATGTCCATGATCAGAAAAAAAACAATTTTTTTCTTAAATAAGTTTTTTAATTTCTTGAACAACATATTTGATTTCTGATTTTTTAAGATTATTAAAAAATGGTAATGCAAGCGTCTCTTGGCTTATTTTTTCGCAAATCGGAAAATCGCCTTTTTTATAATTAAATAATTTTTGATAAAACGGCATTAGATGAATCGGCGGAAAGTAATTATTGCAACCAATGCCTTTTTTTTGTAATTTTTGCATAACTTCGTCTCTGTTCTTAATTCGCACAACATAAACAAACCAGCTTATTTTAATATTATCTGTCAAATATGGCAGTTTGATTTTTTGACAATCTTGTAATAACTCATTATAGGCTAGAGCAACTTGTTCTCTTTTTTTGAGAATTTGTTTAATTCGCTTTAATTGAACAATACCTAAAGCACAATTTATTTCGCTCAAGCGATAATTATAACCCAATCTAATATGCTGTAGCCATTTGTTGTTTTTATCTCGTCCTTGATTGCGCATACTACAACACAGTTCAACGATTTTTTTATCATTAGTCACAACCATTCCTCCTTCGCCAGTTGTAATCTGTTTATTCGGATAAAAAGCAAAAGCTCCAGCATTGCCGAAACCGCCGCATTTTTTATTTTTATATTCCGAACCCAAGGCTTCAGCACTGTCTTCTATCAAAAATAAATTATGATTTTTAGCAATTTTTTGCAAAGCATTCCAATCAGCCGGCTGGCCGAAAACATCAACCGCTAAAATTGCTTTTGTTTTTTTAGTAATCTTATTCTCGATTTTGTTAATATCAATATTAAAAGTATTTTTATTAATATCAACAAAAACCGGCTTAGCTCTTTCAAATAAAATACAATTAGCAGAGGCAATAAAACTAAAAGGCGTAGTGATTACTTCATCGCCCTCGCCAATATCTAAAGCTCTAATAATAAGATGCAAAGCGCTAGTGCCGCTATTTACCGCTATTGCATACTTAACACCAATATAATCAGCTATCAAATTTTCGAATTCTTCCAGCTTTGGCCCCAAGCTTAATCTTGGTGTCTTCATAACACCTAAAACAACTTGACGCTCTAAATTTGTAATATCTGGCTGCGATAAGGGAATTTGCATATTGTCTTAAATAAATAATAAATAGTTTGAAAAATTATTTTTAAATCCGAGATAAAAGATTGCTCTTGAATATATTTTAAATTCAAGGCCATTTTATCGGGAAAAATCTTTTTAATATAAACTTCTTCAGGAGATTCAGATTGAGCTAAAATTTCTGCTTCTTGGACCTTAGTTAAACTATATTTAATCCCGGCAAAACAAGTAAGGCCGGGCTTAATGCTTAAAACTTTTCTATGAACAGGATTTTGTAAATCATAATATTCCGGTACATCTGGCCGCGGCCCGACAATGCTCATCTCGCCTTTTAATACATTAACAAATTGCGGCAGTTCGTCAAGCTTATATTTGCGTAAAATCTTGCCGATCTTAGTAATTCTTTGATCATCGCTTAAAGTTAAATTATTAGACCCGATATCAGATTTATCAACCATTGTCCGAAATTTATAAATTTTAAAAGGCTTGACATTTTTACCTAATCTTGTTTGGGTGAAAAAAATCGCACCACTAGAGGTTAGTTTAATTAATAAAGCCGTAATGATAAACACTGGACTCAAAATAATAAGAATACAAATAGAAAATATAATATCAAATAAGCGTTTAGCCATAAATATAAATTTTTGACAATTTATTTTGGTGAATCGAAACAGAAGAATGATATTTAAAACCCATTTTTGCATAAAACCCAATCGCTCTTGTTAGGTTTTCGCTGACAACTACTTTAAATTTTTTAACTTTAAGTTTCTGCATTTCTTTAAAAAACTTTTCAAACAATTTTTGGGCAACACCTCTGCCTTGATATTTTTTAACAACAGCAATACTTAATAACTCTGCTTGAGGTAAATCTTGATTCTCTTGAGAATATTTTAGAGTTTCAAAAATCTTTTTAAAATTTGTTATTTTTAATAACAAAATAAAAAATATCTGGAAAAAATATTTTTTAAAAAAATATTTATAAAACTTTCTAGCATTGACAGAGCCGCTGATAAAGCCAATGATTTGATTATTTTCTTTAGCAATGACAACAAAAGAATTTTTAGATAATATCATTGCTTCGTATAATTTTGAAAGAAATTTCAATCCTAATTGGCTCAAAAATCCTTGATTTATTTCTCGCAAGTGAATTCGCGCTATATGGACTGCATCTTTTTTATCGGCTAAACAAATTCTCATAAAGTATCTTTAAATATTTATCAGCCAATTTTTGACGATCAAAATTCTCTCTTACAAAATTATAGCCATTTATCCCTAATTTCTCAAGCTTTTCAGGACATTGGTAAAAAAATAAAACCGCTTTTTTGAATTCTTGAGCATTGCCAGGTTCAACAAAAATTCCTGCTTTTGCCTGCTCAACTACTAATTCCCGACAAGCTCCATCAATTGGTAAAATAATCGGCTTGGCGCAAGCCATATAATCAAAAACCTTGTTTGGATAAGTTGTTGTAAAAACCGGCCGCAAAACTGCTGTACAAACATCAGACGCATTAATAAAATCAGCAACTTTTTCTTTTGGCACTGGATCTATAAATTGAATATTATCTGAATTTTCTAATTCGGCTTTTTTAATAAGCCTATTTTTTTCCATGCCATCACCGATTAAAACAAATGAAATATCTTGCTTATTTTTTAATTCTTGAGCAGCATTAATTATCTGCCATAAATCATTAGCTACACCGTGCGCGCCAATATATAAAACAACAAATCTATCCTGCCAATTATATTTTTTTCTAACCCAGTTGTTTTTTTCTCCTGGCTGCATCAAATCTAAATCAGCGGCATTGGGAATATAAATTATTTTATTATCAGGCACTTTTTTTTCTTTCAGTAAATAATCTTTGAAGGCCGGGGTTAAGACATTAATTAATTTTGCTTTTTTATAAATAAAACTTTCCAGCCAATAACTAAATTTTATAAGTAGTGAATTTTTTAAAACACCAGCATCAATAGCAAACTTTGGCCATAAATCACGCACTTCAAAAATCCAAGAGATATGCTTTATTTTTGATAAAATATATCCTGTTAAACCGACCAAAAGCGGCGGCGAAGTGGCAACAATAATATCCTGCTTGCCAGCGCAAAATAATCCAGCCCAAAGTGATGACAAAGTAAAAGAAAGATAAGCCCAAGATCTACCTAAAAAATTCTTATTATAAGATCCAGAAACATGACACCTCAAAACAGTAATATTTTTATCAATGCTGTTTTTGTTTATAATTTTTTGGGGGTATTTTCGACTTTTTTGTCCCGTAGCATAGTCTACTGTGCCGGCAACAACAGTAATTTGATGCCCCTTGCCGGCCCAATACTTAGCGAACTGATTAAACCGCGAACCACCAAAGCCACCTTTTTCTAAAAAATATTGATGAATAACTAAAATTCTCATTAGTAGTAAAAAATTTTAAAAATAATTTTATAAATCAGAGCAAATTTTTTGTAAAACCAATTGCGTTGATATTGCTCCCATTTTTCAGCATATTCTTGGAAAATCTTTTCTCCTGTTATTTTATATAAAATTTTTAACTGAACTATATGCAATTTATGATAAAAAGTGCTAGCCAACATTCGCATTTTTGTGCCTGACTGCTCATAAAGAGACCAAAAGCCGGCATCAAAATCTTTTAAATTATTTTTTAGAGTTTTAACGCATTTATCAAAAAGCTCTTTTGCTTTTACCTCTTTAGTCAAGAGCCAATAATCCCAAACACCAAAAAGCGTCCAAAAAAAACCATTTAAAATATGAGTTGGTGGCTCAATAATTGTCTCTTCCAGCCAAAAATTATTGTTTTTATCAACACATAAAACACCGCCTGTTTCAACTGGAACCAAAAGAGATTCAAATGCTTTTTTGGCTGTTTCAAGATATTTTTTATTGTTTGTTCCCAAATAAACCCTAACGAGCAAAGAAATGCCATTGCCTTGAGCTAAGGCAGAATGCCATGGCGCTTTTAATTTATCGCGATATTCCCAATCAAAATTATGCATCCACACTAAAACACCCTGCTTGTTTTGTTCTAAATTATCTACTAGCCAATCAGCTTGCTTTTTAGCAATCTCTAAATTTCCTCGGTTGTAATGCCCAAGGCCATATTGAGCAATAGCAATAGGATTATATTGTTTGCCTATTTTGCCTCGATAATCAAGGAGCGGAATGCCATTACTATCAAAAGGCCTGGCATAATCTGCTTTATATTTAAAAAGCATATAATATTGTCCGAGTTTATCAAAACTGGCTACAGGATTAATTTGAGGCAAGCCGTGCCAAAAACTTAAATGGCTATTTTTGCCAAAATAAGCGCTAAAAATTCTCTGCCAATAATTAATACGAGATTTTAGTCCCATTTTGAATTGATTTAACAGCATCAAAAGTCATTTGCATAGATAAAATTATCTCAGGCAAAGGGATTGGCGAAGAACCGCCTGCTTGCGCAGCCCTAATTAAACTTGCGAATTGATTAAAATGCCCTTTGTCTTGCTTGAATCTGCTTATTTTGAAATTGTTTATTTTTATTGCTTTGTCAGCACTAATAATTTCAATATATTCTTTAGCCAGATTCTCTGGGCCATTAGCATAGATAATAATTGCTTGCGAGTCATTTTTAAAATCAATAGAAATATTAAAACCGTTTTTATTTTGACTGGCAGACATGCTCTTGGGCAGTGAATCAGCTAAAAACCGACACAAATCAACAAAATGACAGGCCTCGCCAATAATTCTGCCTCCGCCTTCTCCAAGATCATTGAGCCAATGATCTTGATCCGAAGCTCTGGCATTCACTCGACATAAAATTGTTATGGGCATATTTCTAAATAATTCTTTAGCGCGCGATATAAGAGGCGAAAATCGCCGATTAAAACCAACCATTAAGCGGCCTTTTGATTCTTGAGCGGTTTTAGTAATCTCTTCTAATTCTTTTTGATTTAGGCAAAGCGGTTTTTCCACATGAACATTTTTGTTATTTTTTAGGGCTTCAATAACCATTAGCGCGTGTAAATTATGGCGGGTTGCAATAATCACCAAATCAATATTTTTATCTTGAATTATTTTATGCCAATCAGTAGTAGCATAACTATTTCCAGCTACTCTTGCTATTCTTTGACTATTAATTCCGGTTGTGTCCGCCACTCCTCTAATATGAACATTCTGCATTTTGTTCAAAATTGGCACAATAATATTTTGAGCAAAATTACCAGCGCCAATAAGACCAATATTAACAACATCGCCTTGAGATAATTTTTTAATTTCTGGAAATTTTAAAATATCACTCTGTTCTTTTTCTAGCTTATAAGAAAAAAGCACAGCAACAATTTTTTCTTTATTCGGATTTTCTAAAATTAGCTTATATGCCTCTTGAGCTTTCTCAATATCAAAGATATGACTAATAATCTTTTCTGGTTGAACTAATTTTTTACTTACTAATCTCAAAAACTCCTCCATGTTTCTTTTTTCAGTCCATCGAACATAACCAATTGGGTAGTCTTGCCCTTTTTCTTCGTAATTTTTATCATATCGACCCGGGCCATAAGAACGAGCAATAAATAAATCTAATTCTTTTTTATAATAAATTTTTCTTGGCACATTCATTTTGACGTCTCCTACAACAGAAACTCTGCCCTTATCCCTAAGAATCCTTCCGGCTAATTCAATAGGCTGATTGCTTTTCGTAGCCGCTGTAATAATAACAGCATCAACTATGTTCTTTACTTCTGCTGGCAATCCTTCTTTATCAATGCCAATCACTGAAAAGCCATAAGCTTTTAAAATTTGGCAAGTCAGCTGGCCAATTAGACCCAAACCAATAACTGCTATTTTTTCTCCAAGAGTTAAATTAGCCCGTCTAATGCCTTGCAGAGCAATAGCTCCCAGAGTGGCAAAGGCCGCTTCTTTGTGAGAGACATTCTCTGGAATTTTTACGCAGAGATTTTTTGGTACGGCAATAATTTCGGCATGACAAGCATAACCTCCGCCAGCGCAAGCCACTCGATCACTGACTTGAAACTCTTCCGCGCCCTGCCCTACTTTTATTACGTCCCCGGCTGAACTGTAGCCAAGAGTAAATGGCTCATCTATTTTCTGCTTCGCTCTTTTAATGGCACTAATTAATCCATCAGTTTTTATTTTATTAAAAACCTGCTTTAATTGGTCAGGACGAGATTTGGCCTTTGCTATAATATTTTTTTTCGCTAATTTAATAACCTCTCTTTCGGTGCCCGGGCTAATCAGAGAATAATAATTTTTAACCAAAACAAAGCCAGGCTTAACAGCTGGCATAGGAACTTCTGTTAATTCGATTTTACCAGTTTTAAAATTTTGCAATACTTGTTTCATAAAAAATTTTATAATTTTTTTTTATTAACTCGTCTTTTTCGTAGCGACTTGGATAGTTTATCAACACTGCCCTATAAACGCCCTTGAATACAAATAGACTTCCAGCAGCAGACCCTATAAGCCCGAACCTACTAATTAATTGCCCGATATCTTTAAGAGATCCTGCTCCGCCAAGCACAGTCAATGGCAGACTTGTATCTTTTCGTATTGCCTCAACTAAAGTCAAATCATAGCCACTCATAACGCCATCATTGTCAATAGAGTTTATTATTGCTTCACCGACCCCGAATCTTTCTATTTGTTGTGCAAATTTTATTGGATTTCTACCGGTATTTTTTTGAGCATTATGTGTAAAAATTTCATATCTATTACCTGAATGTTTTTTAATGTCTAAGACCACGACCACACTCTGATTGCCAACTTGTTCAGCTATTTCAGTCGCAAGCTTAGGATTTTCTAATACAGCAGAGCTTATTGCTATTTTTTCAACACCCATACTGATAATTCTGCTTGCCTGCTTAACCGTCTTAATGCCGCCGCCATAACAAAGCGGCATTCGACATTCAACTGCCAAATTTTCAATCATTTTATAATCAGGTTCTCTATTTTTAGTGGTCGCATCAATATCAAGTACTATCAACTCATCTACTTCTTTCTCATTAAATATTTTTACTGCGTTAATCGGATCGCCAACATACTTTGGATTTTTAAACTTTACGGTTTTAACAAGGCCCTTATTTTTAATTAACAAACAAGGAATTATTCTAGGGTATAACATGCTTATAAATTTGCAAAATTCTTAAGAAGCTGAATGCCATTTTGATGACTTTTTTCAGGATGAAATTGAACGCCATAGATATTATCAGAATTCACAGCAGAAGCAAATGTTTCGCCGTACTCTGTCACTGCAAGAACATCTTTTTTGTTTGAGCAAGCGAAACAATAAGAGTGTAAAAAATAAAAAATAGGATTAGGTTCGAAATTAGTAAATAATTTACTTAGTTTCAAAGTCTTAACGCTATTCCAACCCATATGCGGCAAATGTGTTTTTTGCGCAAGTTTTGATGCATTAATTTTTTTTACCCTTCCTCTAACCCACCCGAGCCCGGGCAATATTCCTTCCTCACTGGAATAAGCCATCATCTGCATTCCAACGCAAATGCCAAGAATCGGAATCTTCTGTTTTAAAACAAGCCTATCAATATATTCTTTCATTCCTGATTTTTGCAATAACTGCATTGCATAGTCAAAAGCACCAACCCCAGGCAATATGATTTTATCTGCGCCTTTCAAATCATCAGCCTTGGCGGCAATTATACATGAAATATTTAAATTTTTATAGACACTAACAAATGCTCTGATATTACCTAAACCATAATTAACTATTGCTATCATCTTATATTTCTTCTTTCTAGACCTAGAGCTTTCATTATTTTTGTGCCCCAAACAAAAGTGCGCAACTGCGACTTATAATCTTTATATGTTTTATTTGACAAGTCCATATATTTCTGCAGTTCATTCACTGATATTCCAAGCTTAGTGGCGATGTATTCAAAATCCTGCTTAATCGTGTTTTCATCATAAGGTGGCTGTGAGAGCTTTTCTAAAGCCTCTTGCTTGGTCATTTGCTTAGTTAAAATCAGGCTTGAAAATTGCACCCTTCTTGTATCGTACCCGAATTTCTTGAAAAGCCAATACCCTTCATAAAACCTTGTGAATCTCGATTCAAAATGTTTTTGAGAATAATTCTGCCATCCATAATTATCAGCGAGAAACCTTAAGGCCTCTTTTTTGATATAGGGAACATAATTTAGAGGTTTTATCACTTTGATGCCTTTTATATACCGCAAATAAACCTTGTGTTTAAGAATATTGGCTGTGGGATAACTAATAAGCGGGCTTTGACCAAATTTTTTGTGAATATCCTTTAGTTGCACTAGATCACTTCCCATATAGGTCCACTCCATTGGATTCTTGACGCATTCAGTTGAATAATTGGCTCCAGTTAAAATATATTTAATTTTGTGCTTTGCGGCAAAATTATACATCACAGCAAAAATAGCGTGATCTTGAGGCCAATCAATATGCGGCACACTGGCTTTAAAAAAAGCAAGCTGAAGATCTCGCATTTCTTCCCAATCAATAACTTCAGTATACAAGTCCAAGCCCAACCTATCTACTAATTGTTCGATATTATTGACTGATATTTGCGAATTCCAGCCGCAATCTACGTGAAAAATTAAAGGTCGCAGTTTAAGTTTTTCTTTAGCAACATAAATTAAATATGAGCTGTCTGCGCCGCCACTGGTTCCCAAAATGCAATCAAAATCTTTGCCTTTTCCTGCTTTTTTAATTTTCTCAACTGTCTTTTGTAAAACTTGCCAGCCCCTTTTATCTGTGCGCCAGTTAGGAAGAATATTTTCATAGAAATTTCGGCAATGGTCACAAACGCCGTTCTCGTCAAAAGTGATTTTAGAGTCAGTGGTGTCCATCACGCAATTTGTGCAAATTTGATAATTTCTGTTTTCCATATATTTAATCCATTAACTATAATTTATACCTACATTCTTTTCTGATAACTTTTTCTAATAACTCTTGATATTTATCAAAAGCTTGCTTCCAGGTTAATAGCTGACTTAATTTATTTTTACCCTCTTCTATCTTTCTTATCCTCATATTATTATCCTTAAAAGCAAATTTAATTGAGGATAAAATCGAATTAATATCCAAAGGGTCAAAGTAAAAAGCAGCTTCTCCACAAACATCATGAGCAAAATCAAGATTGGATGTAAGAATTGTTTTTTGATGATACATGGCCTCAACATAAGTTCCTGAAAACGACTCTAAAAGTGTGGGCATTAGCAAGGCATTACACTGAAAGTACAGAGAAGGAACATTGGTCATTGCCACAGGGCCGATGTTAAGAATAATATCATCCAATCTTTCGTTTTTAATATTATTTAAAAATTTTTCTGCTTTTTTATGTTGAGTGGGCGCGATGGTCGTAACTATACAATACGGTAACGACAACTCTTTTATTTTTCTTGCCAGTGGGAGAAATATCTCTAAATTTTTATGTGAATAGTAATACGTTAAATAATACAGTTTTATTTTGTCCTTCGGCAAATTGAAATTAAAGAATTCGCCTCCACTTATATTTTCAAGAGAGACTGTATTGGGGACTATTTTAATATTATCAAGTCCATAAATAGATTCCAATCTATCTTTTGCGGTTTTTGTTTGGGCTATAACTACAGTTGCATATTTAATATTTTTTTTAAATACAAAAAGTTTTATTTTACGGATTAAACAATCCCCGAGATTCATTCTTTTCCAAGCTATACTATTAGGATAAACAGCATAGGCCCAATCAAAAAGATACACTTGTGGTATATTTGCAGGGATGACAATGTCCCCAAAGTTAAGAATTGCATCTATACTGTAATCTTTCAATAATTTTGGAATTACAAAATAATATAGTAAAGGAAACAAGACATTGCTTTTATATAAATTTTTAATATCAATAATTTCAATAAAGTCAGAAAAATACTTTTTGTATTCATTTCTGTTCGGGGTCAGAACAATAAAATTATTTTTAGGGTTGCTTCTTTTTAATAAGGTCAAGTAATTATTAAGAATACTTTTTCCGCCACCAATTTTTGATTTTAGTCCGTTAATAAAAATATGTGGCCTTGCATTTCTTTTTCCCGTGTCTTCGATAGCCCCTCTAAACCCTTTCATCATTCTTTCCATGGTTCTGCCTTCTGCATATAGTTTATAAGCATTTTTACCCAATCGTGTTGAGAGATTTTTATCATTACACAGATCTACTAGAATTTGCTTGAGCTCATCGTAGGTTTTATAAAGCAGGGCGTTTTCACAATGCGATATATTATCAAATTCGGGGCCATGTCTCTCAAAACAATTTGTAACAACAGGAATACCATATGCAAAACTGTGCAATACCCCAAGCCCAACAGATCCAGGGGAAACATATGCATAAGCGCTATGAAAAAGAGTTTGTAGTTTTTTGTCTTTAAATATTTCACCATGAAACACAACACGATTAGATATCCCAAGGCGTTCGGCTATGTTTTTTAAATTATTATCCTCCTGTCCTAGTCCCACTATATTAATTTTTATAGTCTTTGGAATGCGATCAATAATTTCAGAAAAAGCCCGGATCAACAGATCTATTTTTTTTCTTTTCTGCAATCTTCCCACATAAAGAAAACTATCTTTATAAGCACTACTACCATCTGAAAAATTTGAAACATGAATCGTGTTGGGCGCTACAAATATTTTAGATTTAGGCACTCCGCTTGATATCATTCTGTTAATTTCAGCATTGCTATATAATATTACTCCATCAGATACGCGCATCAATAGGTCTCGTATTTTATTACACAATCGATTTTTACTATATCTATGTCCCCAATAAAGAAAACGGCTGTTCGACTTCAAAAAAACAGCTATAATATTGCTTACCCAGCGAATGTCAAACATAGCAACCACAACATCATAATCACCACTCCGCACTGCTTTTAAAACACCCGACTGCAAAAAAAATGGACCAACTTTTTTGACAGACGTAATGATTTCTTTGTAGTTGTCATCAATCCCAACAGATTTATCACCTGAATGCAGAATTGTTACATCATAATATCTAGATAATTCATTATACAATGGCTTCCTATAGTGTAAAATTGTGTTTTGAAGTATTAAAATTTTTTTCATTATTTAATAATTTAATCTATAAAACACCTGAACCACAACTCAACGCATAGAAGGCGGAATAATATTGTTGAATTATTTTTTTTCTTGTTTATGTGTTCATTGATAAGGTTTTGCAATCCGTTTTTATTAAAATTATCTCTATCAAGACATTTTTTTGAAAGTAAAAGAGAATTTGGTTTATTGTTTAAATTATTGAAATATTGCGACAGGGGCGTATTAAAACCAAATTTTATAGGATTTTCTAAAATAAATTTTGGTACAATATTTTTCATAGAAATTATGTGAATATATTTGTTTAGGCCATTATGTATTTTAAAATAAAACGGTAATTTAAATGAGAATTCTACTAACTTGACATCCAAAAAAGGATTTCTAGATTCCATGGACTTTGACATTGATATTGCGTCTCCATAATGTAATAAATTAACTAATCCACCTATATGAGATTTAAATAGCTCTTTATTAAAATGTTCATTAAATCTCGGGGAATCGAGGGGATAATCTTTGATTCTACTATATTTTTTTAACTTTGGGCCGAATACATTTTCTACGCCAGTTATTAGATAGAATATCCTTTTTAATGTCATATATTGCAAAGGCCCACATACCATTGAACCTATGAACACAGCCCCCCCTCCATTCAATATAAGAATTTAAAAGTACTTCTGTGTCGCTTGAAGTTCTAAAATTATAACCAAGCGATTCTAATTCTTTTCTTATCTCTATATAGTTATAAATTTCTCCATTAAATATAATTACATAATTTTTACAATTTGAAAAAAATGGCTGATTACTTTTTTGACTCAGATCAATAATTGATAAACGTAGATGAGCCAATTCTATTTTTTCTGGAATTCCCCATTGGCCATAAGCATCAGGACCTCTATGTTTCATAAGCATAGCTGATTTTCTAAATTTATTTTGGTCAATTTTAGAAGAATTAGTTAGTAGTCCAAAAATTCCACACATAGAATTATTTTTTTAGAAAACAGAGATTATACACATTAATCATTTTTTTAACCACAATTTTCCAAGTATAATTTTCTAATACTATTTTTCTAGCTTCTTGCCCAATATTTTTAGCTATTTCTGGAGAAGAAAGCAAAAAATCAAGCGCCTTGATTAAACTGTTAGTATTTTTCGGCTCAACTAACAATCCATTTTTTTTGTCTTCAATAATATCGTTAATCCCTTGACCTCTGATAGCAATTACTGGTTTTCGGTGAGCCATTGCCTCTATATAAACAATGCCAAATCCTTCGTCCCAACTAGGCATGGAAAAAATATTACAAACAGATAGATATTCCATAGTTTTTCGGTATGTTAATTGGCCTAAAAATTTTACATGATCAGCAATATTTAAGCTTTTTGCCAATACTGCCAAATTTTTTCTTTCCTGCCCATCGCCAATTATCAAATAAACTAAATCAGGGTGTTTATTAATTAATTTTGCGATGGCTTTTATATTATAATCAATTCCTTTTATTTTATGCAAATGAGAGATGCTAAGAATAATTTTTTTGTCTTCATATTGTTTTATTAAGTTGCTTTTCCCTTTATATATATCTTTTATATCGATACCATTAGGAATAACAATAGTTTTGTTAGGTAAAATATTTAGTTCTTTTTCGCCGTTTTTTTTTAGCTTGTTACTAACTACAATTGTTTTTTTAGAAAAATTTATAACTTTTTCTATATTTTTTTTACATTTTTTGTTTTTGAAAATAGTGTATTGCAAATCCCCGCCATGAATAGTTACTATCAGTGGCTTTTTGTATTTTTTAGCTATCATCATTCCGGCGTAGCCATCAGGCAAGGCAACATGTGAGTGAATGCAATCAAAAACAAAATTTTTATAAATCTCAGCAATGGTTTTTTTGACGCCCAAATACATTCTGATTCCTGATGAAGCAAAAAACAAATTTTTAGGAATTGACAAATATCTAGGATAATAGATTTCAATGTCTTCCAGAATTGCTTTTTTGGGAATTTGTGAATATTTTTTCCATTTTTTTGATAAATATTTTACAGGAAAAGGAGCGTACGGTACAGGCGAGACAACTATTACCTCGCATCCTTGTTTTTTTAATTCTTTAACCTGTTTGTGGACAAATATTCCATTGATTTCATCAAACCCCGATGGATACATATGAGAGATTATAAGAATTTTCATAGATTTTGAACGTTGCTTTTATAATGCCAATGCTTTATTCTAGCATAATTATTTTCCCCAATGATTTTCTCAATAACCCATTTTCGCCCGGCAAAATAAAAATGCGCCATAAGAACATAAATTATATATTTTAAGGCATGATAAATATTAAGGCGCCGTTGCCTAATTTGAAAATTTTCTTTTAAAGATAATCTGAAATTTGAACTCGAAATTCCTCCTTTACGGAAATTAGCTAAAACTTTGGGAACATATTTGAAGCTTGCATTAATTTGAAATAATTTTAAGAGAAAATCATAGTCTGCAGCTAATTTATAATTTATATTGTAAAATCCATTTTGGATATAACATTCTCGCCTGACAAAAGTAGCGGGATGAAATATTGACATCTTGTTTTTAAGCTGATTATGATTTGCTTTTAAGCAATAGGTAGTTGCATACTGCCGGAATTGTTCAATTATTTTAATATCGCCATAAATAATATCAGCTGATGTTTTACAAAATTCATCATAGACTAAAGATAATACGCCAGGTTCATAGGAATCTCCGCAATTAATTTCGCCAATCAAATCCTTGCTTGCTAATTTTATCCCTTTATTTTTTGCGTAATAAATACCTCCATCTGGTTCAGAGATTAACAAATCTATTTTGTTTCCATATTTAGATATTTTATCTAATGTCTTATCATTAGAACCCCCATCAATTATAATATATTCAAGATTAATATTTTTTTGAGACAAAACACTATCTATTGTTTCCTCAATATATTTTTCTCCATTAAGAACAACGGTTATAATAGACAAACCATTTTTATTTACCTTTTTTCGTTTAGATTTATTTATCATTTAGCTAGTATTGACGAAATTCCAATATTTTTTACTGCCCCATATAAATATAATACAAATCCTGCCATTAAAAAATTAATTTCAGAAAATCCGCCGCTAATCAGAAGCGCTAAAAGCCATGGAAATATGGATGGCAATATAAGCATATTTGCCGCATTTGGTTTTGTGGATATATTTTTATTAAATCTTCTGTAGCTTCTAATGTATAATAACGGAATTTTACAAAAAAGAAAAATAAAGACTATTAAAAAGGGGAAAAATCCTAATTTCATCCAAAAATTCATTATTCCAATATGCATAGTGCTTGTTGGTTCAAAATTATAAATAGGAGACTCAATGCTTCCTCCAAAGCCTTTGCCAACAATTAAATTAAATAAATCACTTTGTTGAAAAAAGCTAGAGAATTCAACCACCCTAATATCTGATAAAAGCATTTTGAAATCAAACAAAGTTAAAAATCTATGTACTCGATAGACATCAAGATAAAAAATAAAATAAATACTTAAAATAAATATTAAAAACAAAATCATAAATCTTGAACTAAGCTTTGATTTGGTGATAAATAACAAGGATTCTCTTATGCGAAACTTGAAAGATATCATGAAAAAAACAAAAATTGCAATGCAAGCAAGAAACATAGATCTTGCGCCAGTTAAAATAGCAGAGAAAAATAAAAGAGATAATAAACTTATAGCTGGAATTACTTTTTTTGCGAACACAGGTGGTGAAATATTTACCAAAATAATAAGTGTGGTTAGCAACCAGCCGGCGAACATATAAACATTAGGGTGCCCTATTCTTGAAATTTGCGCGCCTGCGCTATATTCACGAAAACCGGCGCTAAAGATCGAAGATAGTATTAAAAAAAAAGTTGATAAAACAACAATTATTTCAATAGTTTTTTTAGGATTTTTAGTTTGCAAAACAGAAAATCCGAAAGCAATTCCACCAAAAAACCATAAAAATGTTCTAATATCAGCATTGAAAATTAGAAAATTAGAAATTCCGTTTAAAATAATCCCTGACAATAAATATATAGGAACAGAAATTCCAACCAAGAACGGGATTATATTGTTAGTGGTTTTAAAAATAGCTCTGCTAAACAAGAAAAAAACACCGAGCATAAGGAGCAACGAAAAATCTCTAGCAGGTATTCCTAAAAAATATACTCTTGACATCACTTCTGGATCTACGCCTATTGAAAAGAGTTGATCTAGAATAAAACCAAAATAAGCAATAAAAACAATCGTTTTGGCAATAGATTTATTCATATTTATATAATAATTCTTTTATTTTAAATCTCAAAAAGCTATTCAGGGGCCTTCCTTTTCTATTATGAAACATTACTAAATTATAATTTTCAGCATATTTATGACATCTGAATTGCATATTGTTCCCCAAAATAAAAATTCTATTTGGCAACAATTTATTTTTTAGACGATCGGGATAACCCGCATAACCTGCTGGATATTTTCCAAATTGCGTTGGATCTTTAAAAACACGAAGATTATATTTTTTATACAATAAACTAAAGATAGACTGATCGTGCCTGTGATCTATAAAATTATTTACTTGTTTTATATTTTTATTATATTTATCTGTTATATTAATTTCACTACAAGAATAATTTAAATATTGTCTGATAAATTTCATGCTTGAAGCAGTTTTTCTTATCAGCATAAAAGACGCTAAAACTTGATTGCTTTTATAATATTTATCTTCATCGCATTTCATATTAATAAATAATTCTTTTTTGGTCCATTGTTCTTCAATCAATGGTAATTCAAATCCCATTATATCTTGATTATATTTTTTCAATTCATTGATTAATACATTTACATTTTTTAAAAAAAAAGCTCCTGAATCACTATAAAACAAATAATCTCCATTAGATAATTGTTTGAGACTTTTATATATGAAATATGGCTTCCAAAGCCAATATCCATTTCCCCTTGCTTGTTTCAATATATTTTCATATTTTTTATAAAAAATTTTATCAATATCATTAGGACCATAGCCAATAATTTTGTCAAATTTACCAAAATATTTTGCCATAAATAAAGCAAATTTTTGCTGTTTTTGGAATTTATTATCGGAATAATTAATATATTCCTTCATATAATCTTAAATTATTTTTCTAAAAACTCTATTATGTCCTACTGCAAGTATTTCGTCGAATAAATTGGAATCAATTTCTAATGCTACTTTAGAAGGCCCTGGATGACCTGCAGTAGAATAGAGAGATGGTTTATAATCAGTATATAAAGAAGCATCATCTAACACAATTAAACCTCCCCTATTTAATTGTTTTGAACATACTGTAAAATCATGCTTGACAATTTCATAATCATGATTTCCATCTATATATATCAAATCCCATTTTTGAGACTGTATCAAGTTTATCATAGCTTTAGCTGTAGAGAGCCCTTTATGCAAAAAAGGGGGCTTTAAATTGAAATAGGCAAAATTTTTCTTGACATCGCTATAATAATCTATATTTTCTAAGTATTTTGAAACAGAATCTCCAACAGAAGCAAACGGGCTAATGCCGTGTATGTTGGTATTTATATTGAATTTTTTAGATAACAAAGCAAAAAGAGATAAGGTTTGCCCTCTATAAATTCCAATTTCAAGAATATTCTTGGGTTTGAATTCATTAAAAATAAAATACCACATAGCATGAAACGCATCTTCTCCAAAACCTCTCTGGTTTTGAGAAAAATATTTTCTATGTTTTCTCAACCATTCAGGTGCAATATTCCAAAAATAATGATGAAAATATTTGTATTTTGCATTTCTGCTTTTAAAATTCAGGTTAAGCTGATTGATTTTTATCTGTTTATTATATTTTTTAATTTTTCTTTTTGAAAAAAGATAAATAAATGGGATAATTTTTGAAAATAATTTTTTTGTCATATTTAAAGATTGATTTATTGATTTGTCCTTGTGCAAGGTGTTTATGTTTTTATAATCCAAAATGCGCCAGGTTCACGCTCAACTTGTTTAGAAAAAACAGGGCATTTATCTGATAATTCTTTGCGATAATTATGGGATAAATAATTTAATGCCCCAATGATTTTAAATTGTTCGTTAAAAGTTAAAAACGCTTCTAATAAATATTGTTCATTCCATAATGAGTGTTTATACACCCATTCATTTAGATAGTCTTTCGGCGTGAAAATATCATGTATGTGAACGAGGACACCGGGCTTTAATGTGGGTAGTATTTCCAAATATTCAAATACTACATCACCCTGTGGTCTGATAATGTGAGATGAATCTATAAACAAAATATCGTTGGCTTCTAATTTTTGGAAAAATGATTTATCTATAGTTTCAAGTCTTTTTCTTATTAATTTAACACCCTCATTTTCAAGCCATGGTTGCTCATATGGCTCAATACAAATGCGTTGACATTGATAGTTGTTATTTTCAGTTGTATTTTGTAAAATAGCATTCCGCATCATTAATGTAGATGACCCGCAACCTATTTCTATTGTTTTCAGCGGTTTGAAATGTCGTATAATATTATAAAGATATTCAGCGTCGCCCGAACAATATGAACCATTGTTATAGTAGAACTCTAGTTTTTCACTCTTTTCAAGAGGAGATTTTTCAAGCTCTTCGTCAAAATTAAACTTCAATAATAAATTTAATTGTTCGGTCGTATTGAAATTTATTCCTGGCAATTCCCGGTCTTCTCTTAATGATTTTATTAAATGTTTTTTAGGATTGACCATGGGTTGGTAATAATGGTCAATAATAGGCAAAAGCCCTATTTTCATCAAAATATAATCTTCGACTCGACCAATCCCAACCTTTCTGACATATTTTAACCATAATGCAGAAAAAAACGTAAAAGGCAATCCTAAAAACAATAAAAATTTTAGAAAGAATAGTTTCATAATTATATATTTTTGATGTTAAACTAATTTATTTAAAACGCTTGTAATATTTTTTCCTCCTAATAATTGTCCTGATTTCATAGCCCCAACTTGATCATCGCTCCAATATCCATTTTTTTTATTCCAATATACGATGTCGAAACCTATATCTTTTAAAAAAGTAAAAACATCTTTTTTTGTCGCACCTACTCTTTCTGCTAAGTGGTCTACACATTCAAATAAAATAATAATTTTTGGATTTTTTTTAAGAAAATTTTTTGCACCTTTAAGGAGATAATATTCATAACCTTCGACATCTATCTTAAGAAGATCTATTTTTGGAATATTATTAACGGATTGAAAATTATCTAAAGTGTCCATTAGAATTAGTTCACTAAATTGATTTTTATTTAATTTGTTTCTCAAAATATATTTTTCTGCGTCTCCAGCTTGAGTGTTTTGAAATAAGGTTAATATCTCATTGCTTTTATCGCCAAGACCCATATTTATCGGTACAATATTTTCCACTTTATTTAATTTGATATTTTTTAAAAACAAATTATAATTTGATTTAGATGGTTCAAAAGAGAAAATTCTTCCCATTGGACCAACGAGCTTGCTGCCAATAATAGAGTATAATCCAATATTAGCTCCTGCATCAATCATTGTTGATCCGGGAGTTAGTAATTTCTGAAATATTGCCAAATCTTTTTTTTCAAATGTTCTCGAAAAGATACTAGGTGCGATTTGACCTTTTGAAAAAAATTTAACCTTTCTTTTATCAAGCAAAGAATAAGAAAATTTTAAATTGAACGTTTTATATATCCAATAGATTATTTTACCTGAATAAATTGGCAATATGATTGTTTTTAACAACGAACTATGACTGACAAGTTGTTTAATTTTTTGCAACAGCATGAGATGATTTGCTTTTTAACTTAATGACCGACAAAAATAATTCATATTTATTAATTTTTGAAACAGGGATAATAACTTTATATATCTTCCAAAATATGCTGAACAATATAGATATTACTTTAATACAAATAAGTCGGTCGTTGTTATTATAATTATGTACTTTTTTGAACTTAACATATTTTTTACGAAAAAATAAAATAAATATTGGTTTAATTATTTTTATTATTACATTTTCAAATAGTTTTTTTCTTTTGAAAAGACCCAATGCCCGGTCATTATGTCAAATTGATAATGCGAACCGTTCATAATTACCCAATGAAGGCCCCACTTCTCTTTTATCCAATAAATCTTTTCTGTTTTTAAATTAAATCTTGTTACTAAGTGTTCCAAAGTAACAGGATCAATCCAGCATGTATGCTCACTATTTACAATGATATCATTTTTAAAAGCGGTATAAAAATATTGTTCAACAAAAAATGGGTTAGCGGTAGATATTAATACAACCCCATCTGCATCAAGGTGGTTTTTGACATTAATTAGCAATGTTTCAAAATTGGATACATGTTCTATCAGATTCCCAATTACGATGACATCAAAAATTTTATTCAATGAAAACGGTTTGCAGACATCTGCACAAATAACATTGTATCCATTGCTGGCCAGTACATCAACTTCCTTTTTTAAAAAATCTATTCCAATTAATTCTTTGGCAATATTTTTAATTTTTCCATGAAGCCAATTTGGCTTATTAGTATTAAACAAATTGTGGTTAATGCAACCGATGTCAAGCACGGTTTTATTAGCACAATACTTGAGAATTATTTTTTCTCTGCTGATTGGTTGTTTCAGGTTCTTTGTTAAAATTTCTTTTTTCATTTCTTCTACTATTTGATTTTATTTTTAAAATAGTTGAGGGTTACATAATAAGCTGGCAAAACATAGAACATACTCCAACCAATAATAGTTGCCCAAATTATTCCACTGACACCGAAATTAATTGATAAAATTACTTTTAATAAAACAGCAGTTATTGCAGTCAATATAATAAACATTAATTGTTTTCGTATTAAATCACCTGAGTTTAAAAAAGTTGACATCACCCCAATGTAATTATTGATAATTATATAAATATAAAATCCTAGTAATAATAACCAAGAAGGAGTAAATTCTTTTCCTACCCAGAATGTAATTATTTGCCTTCCGAAAAATAACAATGGAAGGGTCAAAATCGCTCCAACAGAAATGCTATATATAAGTGCTTTAGTTAAAGTTTTTTTAGCCCAATTATAATCTCTAGTCTGAATGGCCTCTCCAAATGCGGGCCAAAGGGGCTCTATTACAAACTGTGTCAGCATAGAGAACATAAATATCTTTTTAACAATTTCGTATCCTGCGACTGATTTTACGCCAAGCGTATGCGCAATCACTAAATTGTCAGATGAATTAGCAATCAAAGTAAATAAACCGAGGATAAAGAAGACTAGACCGACTTTAAACAACTTTTTGCTTACGTGAAAGTCAAAATATTTTAATTTGGGCATAAGATATAAACGCCTTTTGGCAAACAGATTAATTCCGTTTGCAATAGTGGCAATTATTGGCCCACTAGAAAAAGCCAATACTAACCATGGAAGCCCGGCTTTTAAGAAGATAGAAATTAGTAACCCTGCCAAACTTAGTAAAGAGCCAAGAATTAACCAGATTTGATATTTATAACCTTCTTGATATCCGACTTGAATTCGCTGAATAATTCCCAATGGCATATTTATCAAAAATGTAATTACAAGCACCATCATTGTTGGACCAGATTCTTTTATTGCTATTGGCGTTTGCGCGTTAAAGATTTTATTCCAAGCAATGAGGGGGTACGTTAAAAGAAAGATAAAAAATAAGATAAAAGCAACACTTAGTAAGATAAAAAATGTGCTTGAAACATCTACTTGAGCCTCTTTTGTATCTCCTTTGCCATCAGCATGAGAAATAGCATTGACTAAACCATTTCCTAATCCTAAGTCAGCGAAACTCATAAGCGCTATCACAGATGAGATGGTCATCCATAATCCATATCGTTCGGCGCCTAAATAGTTAACCGTCAGCGGTACGGTTATTAACATAATTATCACCGAGAATATTTTAACAATTACAGCGCTTCCGCTGGTTAATATTATTCGTCTATATCGTTCATCTGATCTACCTTGGGTGGTTGATATGTTGTGCGGAGAAAATTTGGTTATTTTTTTAAATTTTAGTAAAAAATTTAAAATGAGATGTTTAAATTTTGGCATTCAATTTAAATATATTTTAAGGAAAACTGTATAAAATTTTTTTAATTATATGATTTATCATAAAGTCAATTCAGAGATTATCTTTATTATCCTCTTTGCTGTCCTCCCATCCCAATATTTTGGGATTTTGCTTAGTTTTTCTTTACCTTCTAGAACTTTATCGACTTCTTTAATAATTTCATCTCTACTTTCTCCAACAATAGTATTTGTGCCAATGCTTGCTGTAATCGGCCTTTCAGTGTTTTCTCGCAGAGTCAAACACGGAATTTTTAAAACAGTTGTCTCTTCTTGAATGCCGCCGCTGTCAGTTAAAACAAGTTTAGATTTAGCCAACAAGGCTAAAAAATCAATATAACCAAGCGGCTCAACGCAATTCCAGGCAATATTTTTGGGTAATTGTTTTTTTATTCTAGGGTGAACAGGAAAAATTATTGGAATTTTTTTATTTACTTTATTCAAAATATCTATTAACTTTACGAACTTTTTCTTATCATCAACATTACTTGGCCGATGCAAAGTTAGAACAGCATAATTTTTCTTTTTTAAATTGAGTTTTTCTAAAATCTTTGACTTTTGACTTTTGACTTTTGACTTTCTTAAAGTATCTATTATTATATTGCCAACATAAAAAATCTTTTTTTTATTTATTCCTTCTCTTTTTAAATTATCAATACCTGCAGGATCGCTGACAAAAAGATAATCTGAAACTCGATCTGTTAAAATTCGATTGATCTCTTCCGGCATAGTCATATCGCCAGAACGAAGACCAGCTTCAATATGAGCAACCGGGATATTTAATTTTACAGCAACTAAAGCCGCGGCTAAAGTAGAATTAACATCGCCAACCACTATAACTAATTTTGGGTTTTCTTTTAAAATAACCTGTTCCAGTTTGAGCATCACTTTAGCGGTTTGCGCTGCATGACTACCTGAACCAACTCTTAAATTATAATCTGGCTTTGGAATTTCTAATTCTCGAAAAAAAATTTCTGACATCTTATAATCATAATGCTGGCCAGTGTGAACTAAAATTGGCTTAAATTGAGAATATTTTTTAAATTCCTCTAAAATGGGCGCGATTTTTATAAAATTAGGTCTGGCGCCAACAACACATAAAACTTTATTTTTCTTGTTTTCAGACATAATTTTACCAGTTTTTAATAACTTGTTTTGTCTTATTTTTAATTCTTCTATAAAGCTTAATGCTTTTAGTTTCTGTTTTTGGAGAAATTAATCTTAAAAGTTCAGAACCTAAAATTTTATATCTACCGCCGATTTTATTTGCCCGAATAATGCCTTGTTTTAACCAACGTTTAATCGTGCTTTCACTGATTTTTAGAAAACCTCGAGCTTCTTTAGAATTATAGATTTCGTTCGGCTTTATTTGTTCCATAAAAATACTCAGTTCGGATTATTATATCACTAAGTATCAAAAAGTGTCAATAAGGTTATCCACAAGAAAAACAAACCGCCACAAGTGCAAGATCACGGCGACAGTAGCTTTTTTAGACTGAATGTTTTGTTTTAATTCTTGCATATTTTCTCTAATATTTCTGTCGATGAAATTCCATCTTTTAAGTGATTCGGCGGAAGTCTTCTGCAGGGTTTTAACCTCCCGCCATATTGCTCAACTAACTTTTTCTTATAATCCAATTTTTTATCTGTAATCGGCACGACAAAAATATCGGGTTTTATTTTAGCAATTAATGCAGAAAAATCAATATTATAATTTACTAACTTTTCTTTGTTTATTACAACATAATCTACTATTTGTAAAGCAGCTAACATTCGGCTTCTTAATTTTTCGTTTAAGATTGGCCTCTCCGGGCCTTTTAATTTTCTTAAAGTTTTATCGCTGCCCAAACCAATTATTAAAATATCGCCCTGCTTTTTTGTGTAATTCAAAAAAATAACATGACCAAAATGCATAATATCAAAACAGCCAGTCACAAAGACGATTTTTTCGCCTTTTTTTCTGTGACTGGCTAATTTTCTGGCGATATTGTCATAATTCAAAATTTTTTTATCTGTAAGCATTTATTAAATTTTGGTTTATGGGCTTGAAATTTCTCAAATCTATCAATTACTTCTTCTCGCTTGTTAGCATCTCGCAAAATTGCGAGATAAAATCCTCCGCCTCCTGCGCCGCAAAGCTTGCCGCCGGCTAAATCTCTGCCAATGATTTGCTCTATTTCATCAACTACTGGAATTCGCATTGCCGGCTCAATTTCGCAAACTTTCTGCCAAGCTCTGTTTATTAATCTAGCAAATTTTAAATATTCTTGGCTAAGCAATAAACTCCAGCAATGCAAGGCGGTCTCTCGCGCAATTTTCAAAACTTCAATAGTTTTTAAATCGCCTTGGGCATACTGCTTTTTAACTATATTAAAATCAACCGAATTACGGGAAACTCTTGTATTAATTAGCAAGCAGTGCCTTTCGAAAATCTCATCGATTCTGTGTCTCATTTGATAATGCCCATATTTATCAGGGCTTGTTTGAGTTAAGGTGATACCTGGAAAATGCAAAGCACTGGTGTCGTTCCAGCCGCCGCAAGAACCAAGCATGTTCTCGACCTGTATCACAGAATTTATTAACTCTATTTTGTCTATTTTTTTATTTTGATAAGACAAAATCCCAGCCAATATGCCGTAAATTAGCAAGCCGCTGCCCCCTAAACCACTGCCTTGGGGAATAGAATTCTGAATGTCTATTTTTAGACCCGGATTTTCAAGTTTCAAAAAATCTAAGCAAGCTCTTAAAAGCTGGCTGTCTTGATTAGTCTGAAATTCTTCTGCTGGACTTATGCTTATTTGAATGTCCAAACAATCTATGCTGGCATTCAAAACAGCGGCTGGGTTTTTCAGTGGATAAACCCCGTTATCAGTCCATCCGCCGGCGAAATCCACCCTAGCAGGCACTTTAATTAAAACTTTTTTCAAAATAATCATCCTCCTTAAGAGCATGTTATAATATATTGCAATATATTGCAATATTCTAGTGAATTTGCGTTTTAATCTTTGTATGTTGATTTAAAAACTTTTTTATTTTCTTTGATATATTTTGTGGGTATGATTTTTTCAATAGCTTTTAAAACAGAGCTTGGTTTTAAAGGAATTATTTTTTTATGACAATAATGTCCAAGCATAAAAATTCCGCTTAAAGCAGGTTTTTCAAATACTTTTTTCGGTTTGTTTAAATTAATTATTAAATCAACTTGGCTTGGCATAATCAGTGGCGAATAAATTTTTTTGCCAAATCTAAGATGGGTTTCAACAGAGCCACCTCTTTGCGAAAGACCATGAAGCTCTGATGTTTTTACATCATAGCCATCTAACAGAGCCGCATTAGCCAAAATCCGGGTCAAGGTTATCACGCCTTGACCGCCTAAGCCGCAAATAATTATGTTGAAATTCTTATGCATGGTAAGCGGGCAATAATTACTGAAATATCTTTTTTATCTAAAAAAGCTTTAATAGTTTTTTCAAATAAATTTATATTTTTTGAATCAATAATTTTCAAATTTTTAACTTGGCAAGCTTTGATAATATCTTCAATTTTTATTTTTGAACCGGGGTTTGGTTGGTGCCCGGTCATTGCCGTTGTTTGATTATCTAAAATAATAATTAATAAATTTGATTTATTGAAAATAGCATTTATTAAAGCAGGAATCCCGGCATGAAAAAAAGAAGAGTCACCAACAAAAGCAATTATTTCTTGATTAGTACTTTTATTGATTCCATGACCAATTCCAACAGAAGAACCCATACAGAAAAGATAATCTTGCAAATTAAACGGCTTTTGGCCAGCCAGCATATAGCAGCCAATTTCTCCGCCAAAAATTACTTGCTTGTTTTTAGTTGCATTTTTAACTGCTTGAAAAATCAGCCAGTACAGACATCCTGGACAAAATTGCGGGCTTTTTTCGAAAATTTTGTATTTGGTATTTTGTATTTTGTATTTGGTATTAGTAAATTTAGCAATTGCTTGCGCAACGATCTCTGGCCTTAATTCACCTATTTTTGGAAAAAATCTTTTGCCAATAATGGACGTTGCACGCAACGCACCTATAGTTCTAATTTCTTTTTCAATCCAGTGGTCTAATTCTTCTATTACTAAAACTTTGTCTAATTTTTTAATAAAATTCTTGATTTTATTTTTCGGCAGAGGATAAAAAAATCCTAGTTTTAAAACTGGCAAATCTAATTTTAGCTCTTGCAATGCTTCTTGAACATACAAAAAAGAAACGCCTGAAGTAATTATGCCTAATCTGGATTTTCCCGGATAGATTTTATTAATTTCTGATTTTTCTGAAATTTCTTTTCTCATTTTTTCTATCTTTTCTAAAAGTTCTCTTTTCATCTCCAGCACTCGTGGCGGCATTGTCACAAATTGATTGAAATCTTTAATAAATTTTGCTTTTGTTGCATTTTGAATAACCTTTCCCAAACTAACAGGCGCGCTTTGCAAAGCCACTCTTGTCGTTGTTCTAATCATTACTGGAATTTTGTATTTTGCTGAAATTTCAAAAGCTAGCTTAGTAAAGTCTTCGCATTCTTCAGGGTCAGCAGGCTCTAAAGTTGGAATATGGGCTAGATAACTATAAGCTCTTGAATCCTGCTCTGATTGGGCCGAACTTGAACAGCCTGGGTCATCAGCCACAACTAAAACCAAAGAGCCTCTCACTCCAGAATAAACCAATGGTATTAAAAAATCAGAAGCAACATTCAAGCCAAAGCTTTTCATCGCCACTAAAGTTTTTAACCCAGAAAAAGCTGCTCCTGCGCCGGCTTCCAAGGCAACTTTTTCATTGACAGAATATTCAAAATAAATAGCTGTTTTTTTAGAAATTTTATAAAAAGCATCTCCAATTTCTGATGCTGGGGTGCCGGGATAAGTTGAAACAAATTGAACTCCTGTTTCAAGAGCTCCTCTAACAATCGCTTCATTGCCTAATAAAATTTCTTTCATTAAAGCCCGTACCAATAATTGAAAACTTCATAATTTATAAACATTGCTTAATTTTGTCTTAACTATGTTTTTAGTATCAACTACTAATTTGGCTTTTTTAGTCAAATCCTCATAATCATACCCCGAATGGTCAGTTAAAATCAAGAGGCAGTCTACGTTTTTTAAAATTTGATTGGTTAATTTGACTGATTTAAATCTTTTGTTGTTAATTTCTATCTCTGGCACATATGGATCATGATAAAAAATCCTAGCGCCTTTTCTCATCAAATCCCAAATTATTTTTATTGCTGGCGATTCACGCGTATCAGCAATGTCTTTTTTATAAGCAATGCCCCAGATTAAAATTTTTGAATTTTTAATTGACTTTTCTTGGTTATTTAATGCCCAGATAATTTTTGTGACAACATAATGCGGCATCAGCTCGTTAATCTCACCAGCTAACTCAATAAACCTGGTAAAAAAACCATATTCTTTTGCTTTCCAGGAAAGATAAAAAGGATCAATGGGAATGCAATGGCCGCCTGCGCCGGCGCTTGGGTAAAACGGCATAAAGCCAAATGGCTTTGTTTTGGCTGCTTCAATAACTTCCCAAATATCAATTTGCATTTTATCGCAGAGCATCATTAATTCGTTTATCATAGAGATATTAACTATTCTGAAAATATTTTCTAAAAGTTTGCTCATTTCAGCGACTTTTGGCGAAGAAACAGAAAAAACTTCGTCAACAAATTGTTGATAAAATAATCTCGTCAGATTAGTGCAATTTCTAGTAACACCGCCAATTACTTTTGGCGTATTTTTTATATTGAATTTTTTATTGCCAGGGTCTAAACGTTCAGAAACAAAAGCAAGAAAAAAGTCCTGACCAACTTTTAAGCCAGTGCTTTTTAATGCTGGTAAGAGTATTTCTTCGGTTGTGCCGGGATAAGTCGTGCTTTCCAGAATAACAAGCTTATTTTTGCGCAATCTCTTTTTTATCTCTCGCAAGCCAGCTTTAATATAGCTCATATCCGGTTCTTTATGTTTAGTAAGCGGCGTTGGTAAGCAAATAATTATAATATCAGCTTTTTTAAGCTCGTCATAAGAATTTGTGGTTTTGATTATTTTGTCTTTGATTTTTCTAATATCAATGCCGATTACTTCAAAACCAGCTTGTTTGATTGCCCGGGCTAAGGGCAGACCAACATAACCCAAGCCAATAACAGCGACAACAGCTTTTTTAGATTGAATTTTTTGTTTTAAAACTTGCATATTTTCTCTAATATCTCTATTTGTTTATCTGTAAACATAATAATTTCCAAAATGGTTGGAAAACAACCTTTGTTGTATCAATTTTTATGGTTCCAGAAAAGTTCCTATTTATAACAAAAGCTTTCTTCGGCTTGTATTTTTCAATAAAACTTCTTAAGGACCGGCTAATTTTTGGTTGAGTGAATTTTTTATATTTTGCCTCAATAGGCAAAACTTCTCTGCTAAAGTCAACAACAAAATCAACTTCAGCTTTATCTGTAGTGCGCCAAAAATGTAATTTGGCTCCAGTAAATTTAGATTCTTCTTGCAAAACATTAAAAACAAAATTCTCAAAAACAAAGCCCTTTTGCTCTGGAATAGATAAATTACCAAATAATCCTAAGGCATAATTTCTTAGACCCAAATCATAAAAATAAACTACCGGAGATTTGCTGATTTCCTTGCGAATATTTCTAAAATAAGGCGTTAATTTTTTAATAACAAAAGTCTTTTCCGCATACCACAAATAATCTTTCAGTGTGTTAATAGAGATGCCTATTGTCGAAGAAAGTTCTGAATAGTTAATTAATTGGGCAATTTGACTAGCTAAAATTTTAATCAAAGAGCTAAAAGCTTCTACTTTTTCAACTTTTAATAGATAGCTGATGTCTTTCTCAAGATAACTGCGAAAAATTTCGTCAATAATTTTTCTTTTATCTTCTAATTTTTTTTCTAAAATTACTCGGGGATAACCGCCAAAATTCAGATATTCCTCAAAAAAGCTTTCTGTTTTTGCTTGTTCAATATTAAAAAAATCAATTAATTTATCTTCATATTTATAATTTGTCTTAAAGTTGATAAATTCTTCAAAAGAAATTGGATTTAAGGCGAAAATACTTTTTCTGCCGACTAGGGATTCATGAATTTTTTCTTTTAATTCCAAGCTGCCAGAGCCAGAAGCAATAAATTTATAAGGCAAATTTAGGTCATAAATTCCTTTAAGAAAAATTCCAGCATTTTCTTTGCGTTGGATTTCATCAATAAAAACAAATCCTTTATTTTTACCCAGCTCTAGTTCTATTTTTTTAAGCAGAGCTCTTTGCGAAACAAAAAATTCCTTATCTTCTTCATTGTCAAGGCTTAAAAAAATAACTTGTTTCCCTTGTTTCTCCAGATAGTTTTTCAACAAAAACATCAAGGTTGTTTTGCCAGCCTGCCTCGGGCCAATAATCAAAGAGATTTCTTTTTTGGAAAGATGCTTTTTTAAATCATCTAATAATTTTCTTTTGATTATAGGCATTGTTATTATAATAACCCGATAATTTTAAATGTCAAGTACGCAATTTATCGCCTTAACCGGGCAATTATCAGCGCAAATGCCGCAATTCGCGCATAAATCATAATTTATATCCGGTTTATTATTATCATCAAATTTTATGGCTTTTTGGGGGCAAACAGCTGCGCAGGTGCCGCAGTGAATGCATAAATTATAATCGATTTTTTGTCTTAATTTCTGCATATACTTTTTTCACTTCGTCCAGTTCTTCTTTTTTATCATCAATAAAAACTATTTTTTCTTGGCTATATCTCGACATTATTTTCTCTCGAAAAATCTTTAGTTTATTATCAGTAATATAAATCTTATCAAAAAGACTTTCGAGTCCTGAATATTTTATTTTTTGTTTGTGAAACCAAAAATCGCCTTTTGACAATAAAATTAGTTTGTTATTTTTTCGCAATTTTTTTAGTTTTTTGATTGCTCCTGGCAATAAAAAATTTTGGCTTTGTTCTAAGACTTTTTCTAGGTCTTGCCTTTTTTTGCCAAGCAATTTTAAGTGTTTCTTGGGATTATAAATGCCTTTGATTTTTGATTTTTCATATAATTCGCCTTTAAAAACAATGCCGGCTTTTTGAGCTGCTTTGGCAAACTTACCCGATCTATCAAATAAAGTATCGTCAAAATCAATGACGTAAATCATGTATTAAAACTCTAAAATTCTTGGCGACAGATAAAATGGCAAGGAAGTCAAATCAAACTCTCTGCTGCCTATTGCAATTTTCTCCTGCTTGAGAGGATCACTAGAAATTCTAATAAGCTTGTGTTTTTTTATTAATTTAGCAAACCTAAAAAGAGAGCGCAATTTATTACTTGCTCCTGATTTAACTTCAATGCCGTAAATCTTGCCATTGTTATTTAAACAAAAATCAACTTCAGCAGCGCCAAAAGGCTTTTCGCTAGCCCAATAAAAAAGTCTTGCCGGAACATCAATAAATTGGGCCAGAATGTTCTGACCGACAACTTGCTCAGCTATTCTGCCTCGATAAAAAGCATTTAGATCTTTTAAGTTTAAAAATTCTTCTTGAATGCCGGATTGATGATTAACTAAGCCAATATCTAAAAACAAAAGTTTTTTGGGTCGTTTTTTTTGGGAAATTAAAGGCAGATCAACAGATTTGGTTGCCTGTGCCTGATAAAGCAACATAACTTTTTGCAAAAGATCAAAAGCCATACCCATTTCGCGGCTTTTGAAATTACCTCCGCCGAATTTTTCATAAGTAATCGCTGTACCGGCAAAAAGTGGTGATTGCTCCAAAACATAGGCAAGATACTTGGCATTAGCTTGCGAGGTATATTTATAAATATCTTCTAAATAAGCTGTTAAAAGATCAGAATAAATTTTTTTAATTGCTTGGAAGCTTTCGGCTTGCAAGAAAGTTTTAACTATCTCCGGCATTCCGCCAATCATTGCGTATTCATAAAAATTATTTAATGCTTCTTGGTGGAGTACTGGTAAAATATCTTCTCCTAGATAAAGATTTTTTAACATAATCAGTAAATCTCTTTCTTTTTTGGCTTCTAAATATTCAAAAAAGTCCATTGGATAAAGATAAGCATACTCTATTCTGCCGACGGGCAGAGACAACCCTTCTGTTTTAAACTTGGCTTCAAGCAAAGATCCAGCAGCAATAACATGCCAATCCGGCTTTTCTTCATAAAAAAATCTCAAAAGTTTTATTAAGGCCGGCGAATTTTGAATCTCGTCTAAAAAAATCAATGTTCTGCCTGAAATGATTTTCTGTTTAAATTTAATTTGAATAATTTTTTCGAAATCAGATATTGATAAGTCGTTTTTAAAAAAACTTAAAACACCAGGATTTTCCAAGTTTAGAATAATTGCATTCTCAAAATTATCTTCGGCAAATTTTTGAACTGCTGATGTTTTACCTACTTGGCGTGCTCCGCGCAAAACAAGCGGTTTTCTTGTCTCTTTGTTTTGCCACTTTTTTAAATAATCTAAAATTCTTCTATAAAACATAATTTAGTGCTAGTTTATTACAAAATACGTTGTAAATTAGTGCTAGTTTATTACAAAAATTAAAATATTACAATAATTGAGTCTGTGGATAATAAAAATGGCGAGATTTTTTAATCTCGCCATTTGCTGATTAGCCCGAATAAACTTTACCGCTCATCCCTAATACGAGAAGGAAAATGAGCTGATTTTTCTATTTTTTCGGGTTCTTGCAAAATTTGCAAAATCCACTCTTCGTCTCTACCGCTTGTTAGCAACCCAAGTCCTCTTAAAATCTTAATCAATTGCCCAGCTGTCACTGCCCTGTTTTTCTCATAATTATCCATTTTTCTCACCTCCTCGAAAAATTTATTTATCTCCAAGCTAATCTATTTTTTAAGATTAGTCAATATCTTGACAATCTCTTCGCCTAATTTTTCTGAATCATGGCGCAAAATATGCGTCCAGAGCGACCATTCTTTAAAGGCTTTGCCGCGTCGCTTGTCTTGGCGAACTGCTTCGCCGATTATATTCTGCACCAGAGGCGCTTGAATTATTCGGCTGTCTTTTAAATCAAAAATAATCTCATCAGAACCAAACTCTTTATAAATATCTAAAATTTTCTTGGAAATCTTTTTATTATTAACTAAGATATAATCAACTTTTTTGTTTAAATATTTTTCTAATTCAGAGATATGATTAGAAATTTTAAACCCTGTTGTTTGACCCGGCTGGCTCATCAAATTACAAATATATAAAATTTTCGCTCTGCTCTTTTTAATTGTCTGTTTTATGCCAGAGACTAATAAATTAGAAATAATAGCCGTATAAAAAGAACCCGGACCAATAACAATTAAATCTGCCTTAGTTAAAGCAGATAAGCACGCTGGGAAAGCGGAAATATTGTTTTTTAGATAAGCTTTTTTAATTCTTGCTTTGCTCTGGCGGGCAATAATTTCCCATTCGCCGATTATTTTTTCTCCTGAAGAAAGTTCAACGCAAATTTGCGTACTTTGATTTGAAACCGGCAAAATTTGTGCTTTTGTTTTTAAAAGAAAATTGGCGGCTGTCACTGCCTCGCCAAAATCGCCCAGAATTCTGGTTAATGCGGCAATAATCAAATTGCCCAAATTCACGCCTTGCAAATCGCCTTCAACAAAGCGGTATTCAAAAAGCTTGGTTATCAAATTTTCAGCATCAGAGACAGAAACCAGGCAATTGCGGCTGTCGCCTGGCTGCGGTATAGCCATTGAGCGCCGTATCTGACCGGAAGAACCGCCGTTGTCTGTAACCGCGACAATGGCTGTCAGATTAATATTTTTATCTTTAAGTCCCCTTAAAATAGCTGCTTGACCAGTGCCGCCGCCGATAGAGACGATATTAAGCTTGGAGCTTTTCATTGTCTAAAGTGTATCATTGCTTTTGCTAAACCGCAACTCTTAACTTTAAAACCAAGAGTGCTATTAAAGGGAAACAAGCCAGCCAAAAATAATGCCAGCTATGCCGTATGCCGCCGATTAGAGTGAGCATTGCTGACTCAAAAAGAAACTGCAAACTAATATCTTTGCTTTTGGCGCCGATTGCTTTTCTTAAGCCAATTTCCCGCGTTCTCTCGGTTACTGTTGTCAGCATCATATTCATAATGCCGATTCCGCCGACCAAAAGAGAGATACCGGCGATTGCGGCTAAAAATATGGTAAAAGTATTTAAAATAGAAGACGCTGTTTCAATAATATCAGCCTGATTCAAAACCGAGAAATCAGCCATTTCAGGATTTGAAATATTGTGCCGAGCTAATAAAAGTTCAGTAATCTGCTCTTGGATATCAGCCATAGAATTTTGGTCTTGCGCTTGGATACTGATTGTGGTGACATAATCGTCTTACTGTAAAATCAATTCTATTAATTCTTATTTTCTGACCTATTGGCTGGGAATTTTCCCCAAATAAATCATCGCGGGTCAGGGGCCCGAGAACTGCATTTCGCACTTGACCATAGGCAGATACTGTGCCGATGACTGAAGTATTAGTATTTGCGCTCTCGCAAATAAATAATTCTTTGCGCTTTTTGAGCGATATATTTTTCATGGGTAATTAAAACAATTGTCCGGCCTTGTTTGTTCAGATTCTTAAAAGTTTCGAGCACGAGTTCGCCGGTTTTTGTGTCTAAATTGCCGGTTGGCTCGTCAGCCAAAATTAAAGCCGGGTCATTAACCAGGGCTCTGGCAATAGCCACTCTCTGCATTTGTCCGCCGGAAAGCTGATTGGAAAGATGATTAAAATGCGACTCTTCTAAACCAACGTTTTGCAAAGCGTCTCTAGCTTGTTTTTCCCGCACCAATTTTGTTTTTTCTGATATCAGCCAGTTCGTCATCAGATAATTTTGACACATCTTGATTATCAAAAAAATATTTTCCGCTTGTCGCAGTATCAAGACAGCCGATAATATGCATTAAAGTTGATTTGCCCGAGCCAGACGGCCCCATAATCGCCACAAATTCGCCATCCTCAATCTTAAAAGTCAATCCTTTAAGCACTTTAGCCTCCCCAACGCCGCTTTGATAAATTTTAGTAATACCATTTAAGAATATTGTTATATTGTTTTTCTTTAGTCATGATTTTATGGTTTTAGATAATTTAATAATAATTTTTTTCGGCAGAAAAATAATTTAAGAATAAAGATAGATATTATCAGGCTGGTTAAGAAAATCATCATGCCAACAAGCGGCAATGTTTCCAGAAGAGCTAAGCTGAAATCCTGCCAGAGAATAAAAAACGTGCTTAAATCATTGATTGCCACAGAAAGAAAATAATAAATTCCAGAATTTGCTATTTGGCTTGTTAATATTGCCCCAGAAACAGGAACGGCAATAAGAGAAACAGCTAAACAAGATAAAAATCTCAAAAACGCTCTTTTTGTCTGCTCTTTTTGAATAGTTAAAATTATATGGTCAAAAAGGCCTGCTGGAGGTTGAACAGGCCTTATTAAAGACAAAATTTCTGTTAAATTTTGTTTTTTCATGACCTTATACTAAATAATACGATTAGCAAAGCGATTTTGGTGCATTATCCACAATTGAACTATTGACAAATTATATTGATTTGCTACACTAATTATGTCTTATAGTTCTATCTAAAACTATGAGGGTATCACATCCAAGGGCAGCCCTTCTCGCGAAGGGCTGTTTTTATCTTGGACGACGCTTTAATTCTCTTCCCCATATATCACTCTCAATATTTAACACATCAAAGTAACCATCCCCGCCAGTTC
>Ga0210057_1001422_pt1 | contig 36458 bp, 45 predicted proteins | sample CryGeyCG2114_010_2_FD_183968 | JGI IMG/M metagenome (GOLD analysis project Ga0210057, IMG submission 183968) | Groundwater microbial communities from aquifer - Crystal Geyser CG10_big_fil_rev_8/21/14_0.10 (SPAdes) (version 2) | ecosystem: Environmental > Aquatic > Deep subsurface > Groundwater ... | reverse complement strand
ATTCCTCAGCAGTTCTTCGCATGGAGCAGGAAGAAGCATAAGCAGAAAAAAAGCCAAGGAAAAATATTCAATGAAAGAATTTGTAGAATCAATGAAAGGGATAAGAGGTAATATTTCTGAAAGAACTCTCGACGAATTGCCAATGGCTTACAAAGACATTTTCAAAGTTATGGAAGCACAAAAAAGTTCTGTAAAAGTGATAAAACACATAAAACCCATAATAAATTGGAAAGGGTGAATAACCTTTATAAATTTCTAACAACAAACAACAATTAATAAAATGTTTAAACTGCACAACAAAGCTTTCTGGTTAAAAATATCTTGATTAAATCGTGAACATTGGCTTGTGCAAATAGGTGTAGGTGAAGAAGGAATGAACCTAAAAAGAAAAAATTTATTTCAATATATTTAAAAATATTTAATTGCTTGTTCCTTCATGAAAAAGAGAGTGAAGAAAGATATTTACTTGTTGTCGTTTGTTTTTGCAGTTTTAATTTTTGGAGGAGTTTATGCATCTGTTAGCAAAACAGAAAAATGGCAGAGCAGCAATAACATTGATATTTCCCTTAATGATGTTGAAAGAACACTTCAAAATGCAGTTGATAACAATTTGGTTAAGGGAAGTTCTTTAAGTGTTGGAGATGTTGTTACAAAGCAAAATCCAGGACATGATTTTGATGAAATTTGGGTTTCTGTGAATGGTGAGGAAATGACATTAAGTCAGGCTTTGGCAGGAAATGGGCTCTGTGGAGTAAATTCTCCGACGACAACTTATTCAAATAATTCTCTTGTCATAGGGCATTATGCAACAGAGATTGAAGTTAATGTTAATGGGACAATTGAAAGTTTGCAAGATGCTATAAATGATGGAGGTGTTGCAAAGTCTAACGGAGGGTGGAGCACTTGGAGTTCTTGTGTTGATGGTGTTAAGACAAGAATATGTAATAATCCTTCACCATTATGTGGAGGTGCTGATTGCATAGGAAACACAACATCAACAGAGGGTTGCCAAATAATTTTAGTTAATAGTGTTCATACTGATTTAGATTGTGCAAATGCAGGCGGAACACTTGAAAGTGATGGAAGTGGAAATTATATGTGTAAATTCTCTACAAGCAGTTGTCCAAATGGATGGACACAATATCAAAGTTGGAGTACGACACGCTCTCAAAATCTTGGAGGACAAGCAAGCACAAGTTGGGGAGATTATGATGATAATCCAGACAATAATTATTATGGTTATGTTAATCTTGACAATGGGGTTGGTTATAGATTTTGTGTAACACCTGAGCATCAGTGCACAACAGGAAGTCATAGTTGGTCAAATACAGCTATAGAAACGTGCAATGCTCAAACAACTCTATTCCCTTACATAAAATGTTTTGACCACATAGATGTTTACCCTGCAGCAGTTGAAGAAATAGGATGTTATTAAAATCTAAATAAAGTTTATAAAATGCAAAATGTTAAAATGTATATGAAAAAAGAAGGGATTATAATTGCACTTTTTTTATTTGTAATAATGTTTTCTTCAAGTGTTTTCGCAGCAGGAGAAAATTGCACAATAACAACGAGGGCATCATGCTCTGCAGGCAACATTGTCCTTGGATTATCCAATTACACAAATGCGCATGGAGAGCTTGCATCAGAAGGAAATTACAATTATGTCCTTTGCTGTAATTTTGCCGGAAGCACCACTTGCACTGGAAGCAATAAAGTTCTTGGATTATCTTCTGCGACAAACGCACATGCAGAGCAACCAAACGGAACTGCATATCTTACTGATGTATGTTATGAACAATTGACTGTTACTGCAACAACAGAAAATTGCGGAGAAAATCTTTCAATTGCGTCCCTTACAGATTTCACAAATGCACACATAGGAGGCATTAATGATTATGACATAAAGCTTTGCGGAACCTCTCCAAATTTTGGACCGGGAGAATCTGCATTTTGGTCTTCCAATGGTCTGGACCAAATATCTTCTCTTGAAGTTGTTCCGGGAACATCTAAAGTAAAATTAATCTTGAAAAACTCCCAACTATCGCAGGGAACAGTTGTCAATTTAGACATTAGGGAGAAGGATTTGTTTTTTGACGACGAAATAAGAACCCTCACGGCAACCATAGGAGTAAACGGTTCTGCAGAAACAGAATGGACAATAACATCTGAAGATTTGGCAAAAACAGAAAATAATGATTATAGTCAGTTTTATTTTAGCGTGAACAGCAAGGAAAGCAATTATCTTTCTATTTCAATGCTCAACATTTCCACATGCAGCAGCAAAGTTATTTGCAGTGATTACACAACCAAAAGTTCCTGTGAAGCAGATACTTGCCAAATTTTTTCAAACAGTGCCCCCTCAAACCTGAATTGCAATGATCCAAATGTTAACTGTTTTTGTGGATGGGATTCTGATAAAGGAAAATGCGGATTTAACTTTGAAACATCAAATCCTGAAACAAATGTTACTCTTGGAAAATGTGTTTTCGCAGAAAGCACAGGCGATGATTGCTCCGATGGATTCCTGAGCTATTCATGGGTAACATCCTGGACAGGAAATACGGAAGACAGGCCTGCTGCATGCATCGATGGAACTCGTGTTCTGGAATGCCCTGCGCAAATTCAGCTTCCTTTCTTCGGAGTTTGGAATTTCTTCCTTGCATCATTAGTGATTGCGATAGTCTATCTTGTTATGTTAATTGTCAAAAGAAATAGGAAATAAAATTGATTGAAATTTAGGAATTGGTTCCAACAAAATTTATAAAACAAATTTCCTATTCATATCAATGAAAAAAGAGATGATTTTCTCCCTGTTGATTATATTGATTATTGGTTTTGTTTATGCAGGATTCAGTCCTGGAGAACCTAAAGGAAACATAGAAAGATCTTATTCTTCCATTGACTTGGTGAAAGGGTGGATAAATCTAAGTCTGGATGGTGAGGCCGCAAATTCTCTTATTGAAGATAACTTTGGAAACTCCATAACACTTTTGAATCTTTTAAAAATTAACAAAGGCTTAAATTATACATGTACACCTTCTGGATGTCAAGAAGATTACACTGCAAGCAATGAACAGTCATCTAAAACTCTTGTACTGGACAAAAATAAGCAAAAACTACTTGGATTTAAATTTACAGGCGATAATTTTGAAAGTGTTTCTTCCTTCTCCATAAAAGTTGAAAGCAATGCTCCTGAGGAAACATCAAAGCAGATGTTTATTGACTTGTTGAATGATGATGTGGTGGAATGGCAACCTTACAAAGCATCAAATAACTTTTATGATGAAAACTATGGATGCTTTGAAACAGGCACAGAAGATTTACCTATTTATGATCAGGAATTCTGCGAAAAAATAAACATTCCTGCTGCACCAAATGTAGAAATAGGTGCCCAGATAATAAAGGTATCCAACAGCTCTATTTTTTTAATAAGCATTGATGGAAATGGTGTAAGTGATACATGCGAGGTTACTGCATCAGCAAGTGGAAGGATTTCATGCATTCCTGAAACAAAAATCGAAGAAGCGGGACAATACACAATATGCCTGAAGACAAAAAGTTCATTAGACAATGAAAAGTTCAAAATAAGTTCTGAAACAACAAACCCCTGCGGATACGCTTCAACAGAAGAAAACAAAAGAGATTTCCAGATATTTGCCAAACCAGGAAAATTCAAGGCTGTGGGAATGTTCTATCTTAACAGCTCCGAATCTCAAAGTTCAGGAAGCAATGGAATCCTTGAGAATTACATAGAAGATTATGTTTCAAAATACAATAACAATTGTGCTAACGGTTGTATAATCCCTTTAAGGATTATATCACAAAAAGAAGGTCAGCAAATAACAATTTCAAATGCAAGCATTAAATACATTGCAGGAGGAGTTCTAAATGAAGCCAAAACAATTTATGATTTGACAGAAATCCCTCCTACCATAAGTTCTAATTTCCAAAAGCTCTCGCTTAACAATGCAAATTTTTCCGTTTCGGGAGGCACGGATAAAGGAAAAACATATTCTTTAAGTCTTGGAGGAAATAGCATACTCTCTGAAGAAATATCATTCAACAACACAATTCAGATATTATCCCTAAATCCAAAGGTGGTAATCGCGGCATATCCTACAAAGTTTAGTTTAGGTACTGGTGTTTCGGGAGAAAATATAACAAAATACTCATGGGATTTTGGTGATGAAAGCAAAGAAGAAACAAAGACCAATCAAGTGACACATACTTATGATAATATAGGGAAATTTGACATTTCAGTAACAATCACTGGCTCAAGCGGGATAAACTCCAAAAAAACGTTCAGCATCGATGTTAAAACTCCAAAAGATGCAATAAATTATGTTCTAAAGCAGAAGATTGATAACTTGAATATTATCAAGACAGAAATATCCGGATTTTCCTCTTTTCATCAATCCTCTCTTAAAGAAATCATAAACACCGATGAAATTGACAGTGATTTATCCAGTCTCCAACAAAGAAATTCCACTGCAGTTTCAGATGAAGATTATATAAAAATAATGGAAGACCTTGTGAAAATTTCCGTTCCAGAATCAATTTTTAGAAGTCTTCAGGCAGATTCAATTCCTTTCTCCCCAAATGAAAATTACATAAATCTGGACATCTTAAAAAGCATAGGCACGAGCGGAGGTGACTACAGTCCAGGAGAAGAAAGTGTGTACAAAGAAGGAGTGATTGCATGGGATATTGAAAATATCAATGCTGATATAAGCTTTGATGAGCTTTCGGCAAAATATGAAGACACAACAAGCCCTGTCATGAATTCGTTCAGGATAAAAATAAATGCAAATGAAAATAGAGGTAGTTTTTATTTTATTGTAAAAAATCTTGAAAAACTTAAATTCAATGAGAATTATGGTGAAAGAAGTGTTGGAGGATATACATACATCAAGCTTGGCGCGGAAGAGAAGACAATTGAGTTTTCTACAACAGAAAATGTGGACTTCACAAACCTTCCTGTTTTCATTTCCCCAGAGATTAAAATGCTTTCAGTAATCTCTGGAACAAACATCACTGAAACACAATCTCAAGGCAAAACATTCCTTATACTCATAGTATTATTCGTTGCAATCATTGGTTTTGTAGCATATATAATCCTTCAGGAATGGTACAAAAGAAAATACGAAAATTATCTTTTCAAAAACAAGAATTATCTGTACAATATAATATCTTACATACAAAATTCAAAGAAAAAAGAGCTGAAAAATGAAGAAATTGCAAAAGGTTTGGAAAAATCAGGATGGAGTTCCGAACAAATTATTTACGTCATGAAAAAATATGCAGGAGAAAGAACAGGAATGTTTGAGATTCCAATTGATAAAATTTTAAAGTTGTTCATGAAAGGAAAAGATGAGGCATTCAGGCAAACAGGACAAGAAACGCAAAAAAGAAACAATTATAAAAAATGAAATATAAATTTATAAATAAAGACAAAAATATAGTATAAGAATGGCATGGAAAATAAAGAATTTTTTTGGAGGAATTTTCAAATTTTTTAAGGGGAAAAAAGATATAAAGCTTGGATTTTACGGGCCTCCTAACGCAGGAAAAACCTCTTTGGCTAACAGAATTTGCAAGGATTTTACAGGAGAGGAAATGGGTTCTGTGAGCAAGATTCCTCACGAAACACGAAATGTCCAGTTCAAGGAAAAAGTTGAAATTTCTTACAAGGGTAAAAAATTAATTTTTAAGATGGTGGATACTCCCGGAATAGCAACAAAAATTGATTATGAAGATTTTTTGAAATATAAAGTCAAGAAAAAAGATGCAAAAAAAAGGGCTAAGGAAGCAACTCAAGGGGTTATTGAATCGATAAAGTGGCTTGATGACATGGACATAGTGGCTGTTGTGCTGGATGCAAGCCAGAATCCTTATGATCAAGTAAACATAACAATAATAGGAAATCTTGCTGCAAGAAAAATTCCCGTCTTGATAATCGCAAATAAAGTTGACTTGAAAAAAGCAGACTTCAAGAAAGTTGAAGCCGCGTTTCCGGAGTACAAAGTTATTGGCATAAGCGCAAGATATGGTAAAAATCTGGATAAATTTTACGAAGAAGTATTTAAACTGACAAAAAAGATTTAAGTTAAAAATGGCAAAAAAGGGCGTGAAAACAAAGAAATCAAAAATTTTTAGAATTCATTTTCTAAAAAGAGATATGAAAAAATGAAAAAGAAAATAAATAAAATAAAAGGATTTTCAATTCAATTTATGCCTTATTCAGAAATCCGTGGTTTGAGCAGCGATGAAAGGATAAAAAGCATATTGAAAATTGTCCTTGGAAATAGCATACTTCTTCTGCAGGGGAGACTGAAGCCGGAAGAAGAAACAAGATTAATAGGTGACACTATGGCAATGATGGGTCATGTCAAGAACTTTCGCGGAATTGAGCTTGCAGTAGTTTCCGGAAACGGAAAAGAAAAACTTTTTGCAAGAATGAGAAAAGGAATTGCAAATGCAATCTTTCGCGGAGACCTAGGTGCAATAACAATAATAGGTCCTGCAACAATCGTGAAGGAAATAAAAAGGAATCCAAAGAAAATTGAACTATTCTTGAATGGATGATAAATGACAATAATTGTTAAAAAGACACTTCTTGAATAAATATTATGAGATGCAGTTCTGTTGGATTAGAAGTGTTCTTAAAAGTAAGTGAAGATGAATTTTCTGGCTTAGAAAATGAATCAATAAAAGGAGATATCCAATTTTATGGTGTTGGTGAAGACATAAGAAAGAGAAAAATTCCATTTGAATTAAGATATAATCCTGAGCAAAGAGAATTTCTTAAGGTTGAAAAATATCCGCTAAAAGACGTATATTTTGGGAATTTGGATAGAGTAACATTTTTAATAAATGAAGACTTTTATAAAGAAGTCAAAGAACATGGATTTTCAGGCGATAGATTTTTTACCGGAGGTAAATTTTCAATTGCAATAGAAAATAGGTATGAACCGTATTAAGAAGATTAGCATAAATCACGGAAAAAATTAAATACCAAAATAAATTAATGTACTCATGCCCCATCAATGCGTTCACTGCGGAAAAATTTATCCTTCAGGAAGCAAGGAAGTTCTAGCTGGATGCGGCGACTGCGGAGGGCATTTCTTCTTTTATGTAAGAGATGAACAAATCAACAGAATAAACGAGCAGCCAATTGAAATTCCAAAGGAAGAGAAGAAAAGAATAGAGAAAGATATAAGGGATATGGCAGGAATTCCTGATGAAAACACACCAGTTATTCTTGACATTGAATCCATCAGAGTTCTGGGAGAAGGAAAGTATGAACTTGACATTGTTAATCTTTTCAACAGGAGAAAGCCCCTTATATACAAAATGGAAGAAGGGAAGTACATAATTGACCTTAGCTCCCTTAGCGAGAAAACAGGCAAAGAGTAATCCCTCAATGTTATGTTAGAGATAGTAAATTGAAAAAATTTTCTGTTATATTTATAAATATATTTTCCTTAATTTAGTTATGAATATGAAAAAGATTAATTCTACCCTTAAAGAAGTGCTTAAAAATTCAAAGCCAGATTTGGAAGAAGTCAAAGAAACAGAAAAGGAAGTTAGGGAATTCATAAGGAAAATAGAGATAAAAATAAAATCTCTCAAACTTGGCGCGGAAGTTTTTGTTGGTGGAAGCTTTGCAAAAGGAACCATGATAAAAAAGAATGTTTATGACATTGATGTGTTCATAAGATTTGATATGAAATATGCCGATAAAATTTCATCCATGACTGAGAGAATACTCAAAGGATTTAAGAAGAAAAAAGTGCACGGCTCAAGAGATTACTTCAAAATAACAAACAAGAAAAATTCATTTTTCTTTGAAGTTGTTCCAGTTCTGAAGATAAAGAATCCAAGAGAAGCAAAGAACATAACTGATTTATCATTTTTTCATGTGAATTATGCCAGAAAAAAACTGAAAAAGAATATGCTTGACGAAATTATTCTCGCGAAAACATTTTGTCATGCAATCAATTGCTACGGTGCAGAGTCATACATTAAAGGATTCTCAGGTTATGCCTTAGAACTATTTATAGTGCATTACAAGGATTTTTTGAAATTTATCAGGGAAATGGCAAAATTAAACATAAAAGAAAAAAAAGTAATTGATATGGAGAAAAAATTTAAAAGCAAACAGGAAGTTTTGATGAACATGAATTCTTCAAAATTGCAATCACCAATAATACTTGTTGATCCAACATACAAGGAAAGAAATGTTCTTGCATCCCTCTCAGAAGAAACATTTCTCAAATTTCAAAAAGCATGCAAAGATTTTCTAAAAAAACCGGGCAGCAGATTCTTTGAAAAAAAAGAAATTAACTTTGAAAGAGCAAAAAAAGATGCTAAAAAAAAGAAACTGGATTTTGTAATGATAAGATTAGAAACAGAAAAACAAGAAGGAGATATTGCAGGGAGCAAGTTATTGAAATTTTACAACCATATTAATGATGAAATTTCAAAATTATTTATAATAAAGAATAAAGAATTTGAGTACAATGAAGGAAAAGATGCAGTAACATATTTCACTGCAAAGAAGAAGAGAAAAATTATCTCGCAGGGACCCAAGATAGGTGATGAAAAAAATGTGCAAAAATTCAAAAAAACACACGGAAAAACATTCACAAAATCAGGAAGAATCTATTCAGAAAAGAAAATAAAAATTAATCTCGGAAAATTTCTTGAGAATTGGAATAGAAAAAACAAAAAGAAGATGAAAGAAATGTCTGTGAAGAAACTTGAGATTATTGGTTGAAGTTGATTTCATTTTAATCTTTTTACAATAACACACAAACCATCATTTCTTGGATGTGACCTTACAGCAACATCAAAATTAGTGCCTTGAGTTCTTAAATGAGCATATATGTCATTTACAATACCATCATAGTGTGTTCTTAAAAGTCCAGGTTCTCCCATGTACACTATCTTTTCCCTTCTAAGAGGAAATTTTGGAGCATTTTTGGCTACACTTTCTGCAGAATAATGACCATTGTCACAAGGTGTTATCTGAATAGGTTTTAACCTTCTAAATTTTGCCCTTCCTTTTATTTTTGTCATTTCAAATTCCCGACAGCCTTTTCAAAAAGAGATGCAAATGCCTGTGCGAAAAATTCTGAGTTAATCCATATTGCGCTGTCTTCCTCTTCCTTGCTCTTTGAAAGGTAGAAAAGAATTTCTTTTCTGTCAACTATGAAGAATTTTACATTAATTTTAATTTTCTTGAATTTTATATTAAAATTTTCTGAAACTTTCTTGATTAGTTTCTCATCCCCGGAAAGGGCTATTTTCAATTTTACATCTCCCTTTTTAAGAGAGTCAAATGTTTGCTGGAAAAGCTTTGCCTTTCCTATGAGGTCCTCTACATTTGTACAAATCACAACTTCTTCCTTTGCACCCTTGATTATTTCTCTTATTTGGTTCGAAATATTTGATTTTCCTTTCAAGGCCACTGTAACATCTTCCTTCTTTACAGGTTCAAGTCCGCCGTTGTAAAGAGTTTCTAGAGCCTCAAACTCATTTGTTGTCTTAATCCTTGATAGCTCAACCATTTTTTCCTCGGCATCAGCCCTTACATTGTTTTTCAGCTTTTCAATTATGACTTTTGGTTTTACACCTATGTATTTCATTGGCTTGCCAAGTTTTGCTATTGCAAATCCTCTCTTCTCCAGAGATTCAAGAACATCATAAGTTCTGCTTCTTGGAACACCTGAGAATGATGCAACTTCGCCTGCAGAAGCAATTCCTTTTCTAAGAAGAGCAAGCCATACTTTTGCCTCGTAAATGTTCATGCCAAAGTAATCCCTTACTTTCTTTACCAATTCCTGTTTGAGTAACATATTACCTTCAAAAACTGCCCCTTTATAAATCTTACGATATTGTTACTTTTTGCAAGTAAGAACACTATGGAAAGATTTTTAAAATAAAAAAGTTAGAAAGAAATATGGTGGGATTTAACAGAAGTATAGATGGTAAGGTATTAGCGCCTCCTTTTGACGGACTTAATGAGGAATATGTAACAGTCATCACAAGAACTAGCACACATGGGGGGAAGGTTAATAGAGTAGAGGAAGGCTATGTTTATTTAAGTCCTTTTCAAACAGGGAGATATCATCCTGAAAGAGGATTGGAGCTTTTTATTTCTGATGAAAGTGCAAGAGTAAAAGTAGAGGATATTGTAAGTGTTTCTCCAACTACAAGGGAAAGGATTGAAGCATATTGCAAATTTCAAAATAGAGAAAATCAAGAAGAAAGAGCGAAAAAAATTAAAGACTCTCAAGTTCAAAAAACCAAATAACTAACAATTTAGATTTTAGGAAAATTTATAAATAATAGAGGTATTTTTATTTTATGGAGAAAGAAACTTTAAACATCACCAAAGAAGAATTAAATGATTTTATGAGACAAATAGATGGAATAAAGTCAACAGTAGAAATATTACAGAACAGGGAATTAATGAGACAGATTGAAGAAAGTGAGGAACTTAAAAAAAGGAATATAAATCCCTTTAAAATTGATGTTCAATAAATCTTGTGTGTGCCAATTGCTTCTATAATGATTATTTTTTCATAATCATCAATCTCATAAATCATTCTAATATTTGAGCCGAGCCAGCAAGCCCATTTTCCTTTAAGTCTTCCATGAAGAGTATGTGCACCAATTTCTTTTCGAGGGTTTTTCTTTAATCTGTTGAGTTTTTCATTAATGCTTTTTATTGTAGAAATATGTTTCTCAATCTCTTTTTTGATTTTTGTATTTCGTGTAGCTATCTCATACATTAAAACAATAATAATTTCTTATTTAAATAATTAAGTTAAAAACATAACCCAAAAGCATTCCTGCGAAAATTCCCGCCGAAATGAAAGGCATTGCAGGATAGAACTTCTTCTTTTTCCCGAAAAACATTAGATAGCATAATCCAAGTGCGGCGCCGAGAATTACAAAAATCGCTGGGAACAAGCCAAGGGTTTTAAGCATAACTCCTGAAGCCATTATTGGAAAAACAACATCTCCTCCTCCGAGGATTGCAATGTTAACCTTAATCTTTTTCCTTTTCAATTCAGATTTTTTCATTTTCTTTATTTTTGCTTTCACTTGTTTTGAAACATACGGAACAAAGAATCCTGAGAAAATGTTAAGTTTCTGAATCTGGTATTTTGCCATTTTCTGCATGATTCCGGAATGCCACACAGCCCACATGTCATAAACAGAAATCAAAACGAGAAAAATAGAAATTGTGTAAATGTTGAGTATAGGAACAAAAATTGCAGCAATTCCAGGGTAAACGAAAAGTTCTGTGGTGTTATGAACTAAAAAATCTCTTTTGTAAATCTTAATAAATGCGAGTGGAAAAGAAATTATCAACGATAAAAGCCATGACAATGGAAATATTGATGAAAAAATTTCAATATTTGACGGCACAACTTTCATTACAAAAACATTAAGGGCAATCCCCAGTGCAATTACAACGACAAGAAAAAACCATAGCTTAATTATGAATTCTGCATTTATCTTGGTAAGAATTAAAAGCAAAAAAACTGCAAAGACAAATGCAATAAAAATCATGAAAAACATCTGGCTAAATTCCTTTTCTTCTTTGATGTCAGGTGTTTCAAGTCCAAATGGTAAGTCGGGAGAATCAACTTCAACCTTTTCCCCATTGACAATCTTAACAGATGAGTAATTATCAACAACATAAAGTCCAATGAACTGGGTTAAAAGAAACATTGAAATCAGAATAGCTGCTATCTTAAAATTGTGTTTCATTTTATATTAGCTTTTTGATTAAATTTTTAGTTAAATAAAGTATAAAAATTCCGAGAATTATTGAAATTGAAAAACTCATTATAAGATTATCAGGAAAAAGATAAAGGTCCATTAGTCCCCAAGTTCCGCGCCAGAATGATACAATTGCAAACGCTATCATTATTGTAAAAAAAACTTTCTTAATATGTGAGCTTTTTTCTCTCATTTTATAAAAAGTGAAAATAGGTTTTTAAGTTTTGGGAAACTATTTCAACTTCAAGGTTTCCAAAAGCCTTGGTACGTTTGTCTCAATATGATTAAGCTTGTAAAGGCTTGATGCAAGGTCAAGAGATTTTGAAATCTCACCATGAACAATTATAATTCTCTTGGGTCTCGGAGACATCTTCCTGAAAAAATTCATCAATTCGCTTCTTCCAGGATGAGAAGTCATTCCCTTCGCAGTATGAACATCCATTTCAACCTTTACATACTCCTCTTTTCCATTTACAACCATTTTGGTTTCCTTGAGTCCTTCCTGCAATTGTCTTCCAAGAGTTCCTGCGCCCTGATAACATACAAAAACTAATGAATTGTTTTTATTTCCTGCAAATTCTCTTAAATATTCGACACTTGCTCCTCCCATAAGCATTCCACTTGTAGCCAACACAACACAAGGCCCTCCTTCAACAACCTGCCTTCTTTCCTCGGGGCTTCCGACACGAGAGAAAATTTCAGAAGTAAAGGGATTCTTGTCCTGATATGTCATAAGTTTCAGCCTATTATTCAAAAAATCAGGGTACGCGGTATGGATTGTGTTGATATCCCAAATCATTCCGTCAATATAAACAGGTATTTTTTTTATTTTGCCCATCTTTATTGCATCTTCTAATATCATCATTGTCTCCTGGGCCCTGCCAAGACCAAGTTCAGGAATAAGAACTTTTCCTCCGCGTTCAATTGTCTTGTTAATGAGCTCAATAACTTTGTCTTCCACTTCCTTTCTCGGAGGAAGAATATCTTCCTTCGCACCATAAGTGGATTCAGTGATTACTGATTCAACCCTTGGGAATGATGAAACTGCAGGCTCAAGCAATCTTGTACGAGAATACTTGTAATCTCCCGTATAAAGAAGGTTGTGAGAACCATTTCCGATATTTATGTGAACCATCGCACTTCCAAGAACATGTCCAGAGTTGTAAAAAGTTATTCTCAAGTCCTTCGTTATATCCGTGACTTCATTATAGTTTAAACAAATGCTATGCTTTACCATTTCTTTTATATCTGTAGAACTATAAATTGGCTGCTCTGCTTGTTTGTATGCTACACCAATTATGTCCAATGCAAGTAATGCAGAAATATCTCTCGTAGGGGCAGTCATGTAAACAGGACCTTTATAACCCATTTTGTACATGTAAGGGATCAAACCACTATGATCCACATGAGCGTGACTAAGAATTATTGCATCAAGTTGATTAATGTCAAATTCAGGAATGTTAAACTGCGGAAACCTGTCCTGTCCGTGAGCAGATACATCTATTCCACAATCAAGAAGGACTTTTGAGTGAGGTGTTTGGAGGAGGAAGCAACTTCTTCCAACTTGCCTTGCAGCCCCAAGAAAAGTAACTCTTGCCCATTCATCCGTCTTGTCGGGATTCCAATCGTCATAAATTTTCTTACCAATTGAGTTAAGGAATCTCCTGCGATAATTGTTATTTGCATAAAGCACTTCACGAATATTTTCAATCATCTTGCTTTTTATTGCAGGACTTCTCTGAACCTGTGGCGTCCAGAAAGTTTCTCTTTTTATTTCATTAAGAGTTGAACCTTGCTTCCCAATCACCATGCCTGGTTTTTTGGCTTCCACAACAACAATGCTTCTATGAATATCAAAAAGAACTTCTGTAATCTCTGCTTCCTGAGGAACTATTTCCCTTATTCTTTTCTCTGTTTTCTCCTGATCAAGAAGAATATCCTTGTCTGCCCTCAACTCAATCCTCTTTTTTATCTCATTTACAATTTTCTTAATCTCTCCCTCGCCATTCCTGAAAAAATCCTGATTCGTTGTGTAGAGAACTATGTTTGCGCCTTCAAAACCTGCATCTTTTATCTTCTCCTGTAATCTATCCGTAATATTTTTTAAAATGTCCATTTTGTTTCTAAAATCCTTATAAAATTCTTTTTGAGTGTTTTTAATTAATAAAATTGACAAACATTTTTTGTGAATCCATTCTGAGTATTATTGTTAAAACAATAAAATCACTTTTCTTTTTTATCATCCATGTATTCTGGTCCTATTGTCTGCTCTACAACTTTTGAAATTCCAGATTTTGTTATTGTAAAAACATCAATTCCATAGCCACTTCCAGTATCCCTCTGTGTTGAAGATTTTAGTGCTTCTTTTGCAAGTTCAACACCTTCTTTGACATTCATGTCTTTCTTGTACTGCCTTTCCAAAAGTCCAAGAACATAAGGCATTCCGCTTCCGAAATTTGCGTCGTAATCTTCAATTTTTACGGTGCTTCCCGCAGGCTCAACACTGTAAAGTTCAGTTGTACCATCTTCATTAAATCCTGCAATCAAAAATCCAGCTTGCATTGGAAGCACAGACATTTGCCTTATTCCAGAGTAAAGTATATTTGCCAAAAGATTTGATGCCTGTTTTACACTGGGTCTTGAACCTGACCTTAACTCTTTTAATTTCAATTCTGCAGGGAGAACTTTTTCAACTCGGTGAATATCTGATACCATACCTGTTCCTGAAACAATAAGATAATCATTTATCTTAACAGTTTTCTCTGATTTCTTATTCATTACAATAGTCCCAGCTGTGCTTTGCCTGTCAGAAGCCATCACAATTCCATCTTTGCAAACTATTCCAAGAATTGTCGTTCCTGTCTTCAAAATTGAATTCTTTAATTCACTATCCATTTTTGTTTGTTACATCAAAGGTTATAATAAACCTAGAATTATTTCAGTAAACCTAACCAGTATTTTGGTTTTATAAAGTTTTCGTTACTCACTCTAGGATGCTCACTCCGTTTTCTTTCCTAAATTTTATGACATTGTCAACATAGCTTTCTATCTTTGGCTCGTGGCTGACTATTATAAGCTGGCCCACATTCAACTGATTGAAAACATCGCGCATTTTGTCAAGTTGCTGTGATGAAAATCCATCTGTTGGTTCATCCAAGATTATAACATCCTTTGTCTTTATATCACTCATCAAGGAATTTATTACCTGGTTAAGGGCAAGTCGATAAGCAAGGGCAACAGCTGTTCTTTCGCCTCCTGAAAGATAGGAATAATCAAGTTCATAGTCTTTCTGCTCTATTAAAGGGGTAAAATCATCGCTTAGAGAAACATTAAAAGTATCTGAAACGAGCATTGAGAACCACTCCGAGAAAAGATTTGAAAATTCTGTCTTAAGCTTCATCATAATATTTTTCTCTATAAAAGACACCAAAGGGATAAATTTTGAAGAAAGCCAGTTCTCAAGTTCTGAGATATGTTTTAGCTGGTTTTTTATTTCTTCTGCACGTTTCAGTCTGCTTTTTAACTCATCTATCTGAATTGAAAAAATTTGTATTTCTTTCCTTAGTTCTGCAACCTTAATTTCCACTATTTTTTCATTTTTAACTGCCTCATCAAAGCGTATCTTTTTCTCCTCAAATACAATATCAAACTTTCCAAAATCAGAAAGTTTTTTCCCTAATTCTTCACTTTCGTAATTCAATGTTTCAACCTCTCTTCCAAGAAGAGCATTGGACTTTTCTAATTCTTCTATTTGAATTTTCTTTTCGTTAATTCCCTGAAGTCTTACCCTCATAAAAATAAGTTCATTAAGTCTTTTCTCTGAACTTTGGATTTCAATATCTTTATTTTTAATTTTTTCCTGCAAGTTTTGCTTTTTCTCTGAGAAAGACTTAATCTTCTGCAAATTTTCATTGGTCTCAGAATCTGCTCTCAAGATTATGTTATTTTTGTAAATATCATCCACTTTTTGAAGACATGTCGGACAGGTATCCAAGCCAGATATTTTCCCTTTAAGATTTTGACTTTCCTGTACTTTCATGTTTAGTGAGCTTATCTTGGAAGAAATCTCAAAAAATTCCTCATTCAAGTTTTCCTTTTCAGATTTCATTGTTTTGATGCTTTCTTCAATCCTTACAATCAAATCTTCCTGAAATTCTAAATGCTCAGTTTCCCTTACTTGACTTTTCAAATTTTCTATTTTCATTTTATTTCCTGAAATTATCTCGTTCTTGCTTGAGAGAATATACCTTTTTTTCTCAATTTCCTGCTGGACATTTCTTTTTCCCTCAACAATAATGGAAATTTCATCCTTTTCTTCCTGAGCCTTTTTCCGTTCTTCTGATTTGGCAAGGAATTCTTTCTCTAAAGAAAAAAGATTATGGTTTTTATTTTCTAATTCATCCTCTTTGGAAATTAAAACTACTCTATCCTCCTCAATATTTGATATTATTCCTTCTTTGATTCTCATTTCTTCCCTCATCTTAACTCCTATGATTGAAGTGTTTTCCATCACCCTTTTGTATTTGTCTATTCCAAAAACATGCCTTAAAACATTTATCCTTGTTTCACTGTCCTGAAGAACTATTTGCTTCATCTCTTCCTGAGGAGTATAAACTGTGAATTTGTAAAGTGTATTCTGCTTTTTTGAAAACTCTTTTGGATAGTTCAAGGTGTCCAGAACGAGACTCTTTAACTCTGTGACAGAAAGTTGTTTTTTTTCTCCATCAATAGTTATTGAGCAATAATCCTGAGAAATTGTCTTGTTTCTCTTTAATGTCCTTTCAATGAGAATCTGCTTTCCATCAACATCAAATTCCATCTCTACGCCTCCTGAATCAGAACCATTTCTCAGAAGAGAAGATCCCCTCTGTCCCGGCTGCAATCCAAAAAAGGCGAACTCTATGCAGAGAAGCACTGATGTTTTTCCCGAACCTATGTCCCCTGATATGAGAGTAGAACCTTCAGGAAAAACTATCTCTTGGTTCTCATAACTTCTTATGTTATTAATTTTTATTTTTTTTAGTTTCATTTTTCAAAAGTTCAGTATCTTCCTTGCCTCATCAGTAAGCCTTCTTGTAAAGCTGTCTGAAGTTTCCCCTTCTTGCTTTTCCATAGAAAGTGTATTTATTATAAGATATACAAGATTATTAAATTCGGATGGGTTTTGCTCAGAATAAATTCTTAGAGATTCTTCCTCCACATTTTCCATGCTCTTAACCTCAAAGTCAAGGTCATCTTCTCTTGTCTTTAGGTTATGTATATTTTTAAGAAGAAAATATGCTCCATTTTCCCTTGCAAATTTTTCCACCTTTTGAAAGTCCAAATCTGAATTTTTACCTTTCTCCAATTCACCAGAGACTCTTAAAAGAATTATCTTGTTTTCAACATTCCTTTTTTTTATATCTGAAATTATCTCATCGGTGGCTGTGAACCCATTAGTCAAGTTTATGTTTATCTTTTCCACTTCTTTTAACGGAAGACTTATTCTCTCAATATCCCTCGGATTTGAAGTATCTGATATGACAAAATGCCCGTGCGACAAATCCTCCAGTTCCTTGAAATTATTAGGGAATAAGGGACCGGGATAAACAAATTCATCTCTATTGTAAAGAACATGTATATGTCCTAAAGCACAATAATCAGTCCTTGGAAGTTTTGAAGAATCAACAGATTCTATTGGCAAGTTACCAACAACTCTGTCAAGAGTGGTGTGGAGCATTAAAATTTTTAAATTTTCTTCCGATGTTGGTTGAAGTTTTATTTTTTTTATGTCCTGAACTTCAAGCCCTGTTTTTTTCCCAGGAAACCCATAAATAGAAACATTATTATGAATTGTCGGCTTCAGGAAAATTTCATTTTCAGTTTCTTCAAAGTCAACTACATTTTTGCAAAACCCCGTTTTCTCAAGAACATCAAGAAATGTTTTTCCAGAGGCAGAATAGTCATGACTTCCCGCAATCATAAAACAAGGAATTCCCGCATCCTTGAGTTTCCTAAACTCTGAGAAAGTTTCCTTCAATACATCTATGGGAGGGTATGGAGAATCAAACAAGTCTCCGGCAAGCAAAACAAAATCAACCTTGCGCGAAATGCAAATCCCTATTGCTTCCTGAAATGACTTAAAATTCAGTTCCTGAAGTGGCTGCTGCTTCCAGCCTCCAAGATGCACGTCTGCAATGTGCGCAAATTTCACCATAAAATTAAATCTCTATTCAATTATATAAAGATAATTATGATAAGAGGAATAATTATTGGGTAGTGGTTAGACTACATAAACCTATCGTACAAAACTTTTCCCACTGACAAATAAAGACCCATTTTTGACATTAAAAGAAATCCACTAGTAAGATTATCTATTCTATGTAATTTTTCTTCATATCTATCTCTTTGAGTTACTAACCTGCCAATATTTATTACATCCAAGTCACTAAGGGGAACAAATAATTCTCTAAGCATATAAAGTGGGGGCATATTTCTTCTACTTGCATCTCTTTTTCTTTCATTAATTCTTTCTTCTGCACTATTTGCAATAGCCCATAATTTTCCTGCCATAAAATCCCTCTAATTTCTCTCTTTTTAAGTATTATTATAATAAATTTCACCCAAGAACATTTCCTAACAATCCAAGTAAGGTATCCTTGAAGAAGAATATTCCTGCAAATATTAATATTAAAACTCCAAGTAAAATTGAAACAAGAATTATCATTTTCTTTCTGGGATTTTGTCCTTGCGTTGATGACTCGTAGCCAGAGATTTTTTGGATTGAAGGCAAAGGAGATTTTACTTCTGTTTTTTTTGGTTCTTGCGACTTCACTACTTCCTTTTTCATCTCCATATCAACAGGTTTTTTAAATTCAGGATGAACAGCATGAATCCCTTGTTCTTTTTCCTGATGAAGCTGATATTGCATTGCCTTTGCAGCTTCCTCAACTTCCTGCCTTGAATAACCTGCATTGTAAAAGGTTTGCATCGCCTGTTGCAAGCTCTCACCACGGGACATTGCAAATTTTATTCCTTCTGCAATCTCATTATTCATTTTAACACCAGTTTTTGTCCATCTGACATCAAATGAACTTGATTTTTTGAATATCCTTCTTCTCTCGAAAGTTCAATCATTGGCCTTACCCTTTCTGTAGGTGCGTGAGAAGGAATTATATTTTCAGGATTAACAATCTCTATCAAATCCCTTATGTCTTCCTTGCTCCCGTGCCCTGAAACATGAACATTGTCAAAAATTCTCACTCCTGATTTCAGCAGCCTTTTATCCATTGCTTCTTTGTTGAGGATATTTGTGGGGTCAGGTATTGTTTTTGATGAAAAAACAAGATTGTCTCCTTTTTTGAAATCAAACGACAGTTTTTTCCTTGACAATCTCTCCAAGACACTTCCAGGTTCTCCCTGATGTCCTGTGCAAACAACAAGATACCTCTCCCTATTTGAATGAACTTTCTTTAGCATTGAAGCAACTTGTCTTTTATAAGTCGTGAGCCTGATATCCTTTTTGAAAGGAACTAACTTGCTTTCGTTTGCCGCAGCCACATACCTATTAAGACTCCTTCCCACAAAAATAATCTCTCTGTTAAGTTTTTTCCCGAACTCCACTATGCTTTTCAGTCTTGCGATATGTGATGAAAATGTTGTGACAAAGACTGCAGCTTTTTCATTTCTAACAGTTAGAAGGACTTCTTCAACCATGCTTCTAGCAACCTTTTCGCTGGGTGTTTTTCCGGGAGAATTTATGTAAAGTGAATCAGAAATCATAACTTTCACTCCTTGCTTTGAAATTCTCTGCAATGCCTTGTAGTTTGGAGGGCTTCCTATGACAGGCGTATTGTCCAGCTTGAAATCATTTCCATAAAGAACGATTCCTTCTGGAGTGTGAAGTGCAATCATTGTGTCATGAGGTGTTGAGTGAGTCATGTTTATGAACTCAACCCTGTAAGACCTGTTTTTCACTTTTATCATTTGTGTGGAATTCAAATCCGCGCTGATTATTTTGTTGTTAATTGATTTTTTGTCGTCATCAAGTATCTTTTTCAGGACAGAAATTGTGAATGGTGAAGATATGACAGGGGCATTATATCTATGAGCCAGAAAAGGTATAGCCCCTATGTGATCCAGATGCGCATGTGTGGGAAGTATTGCCCTTACTTGATTTCTTATTCCTAGCTTGTCAAGAAGAACATCATTTGGAATAGCTCCTTTGCTTCTCATTTTCTTCTCAGAGAGATCTTTTTTTTCCTCTCCTTGCAACTCCACGACGGCAGGCATGTACAAACCGCAGTCAAAAATAAAAGCATCTTCCCCTGTTTTGACAACAGTCATGTTTTTTCCAACTTCGCTGTATCCTCCAATTGTGTAAATTTCCATATTATCAATAAGTTATTTTGCCTCTTTTTTATATAACTACAAATCACAGTTTAAAAATTCTTTTGGAAGATTAAAATTATAAACTTCTTTTTCTTATTTGTTTCATGCCCCTTAAATCTTTAAAGCCCAGCATGAAGGAGAACAAAAGATATCTCTTAATTAAAGGCAAAAACCTGAGAAGCAATGTTGAGAAAGCAATATTGGATTTCACAGGAGTTTTGGGAATGTCAAAAACAGGATTGTCTTTTATCAAACAAAACAATAATTCTGCAGTAATTTGCATAAATCGTGAGGCAGTCAATTCAGTAAGGGCATGTCTTGTAGTTTTTAAGGACAAAATTTCTGTGGAAAAAGTTAGTGGAACACTCAAGGGGTTATGGAAAAAATAGCAAATGGTGGGAATTAATTAAGATGAGTTCTATTTTTTAGAATATATTAAGTATTCAATTACAATAGTAGAAATAGCAAGTAATCCAGAATATATTTTAAACACATTTCCAAGGACTTCTAAACCAACTAAATTTTCAGGAGGAATATTTCCAAGAGTAATTGTTAGGGAAAATGAATATATCAAAAATCCTTGAATTACTGCAAAAACCCAAAAAATAATATTTCTTTTGTCCATATTTTATTAAAGAAAATTACCTTTAAAAGTTTACCTATAATACCTTTTCTACCAACCCTTAAGGTAACAATGAATAGCACACGAAAGATTTTTAAACCATCTTAAATTTTATTTTCAGAAGAGAAAAATTAGTTACTTTAAAATTATAAAATTCTCTAAAAGTAAAATGAAATTAAATAAAGATTTCAAAAAGAACTTAATGTAAAATGGATTTACCAACAGATTTGCAACATCAGGCAATGGGTTATGACAGGACAGCAACAATGTTCTCCCCGGAAGGGCATTTACTTCAGGTCGAATATGCTGAAAAAACCATAAGGCTTGGAAGCACAAGCATAGGAATGGTATGCATTGATGGTGTGTTTATCCTAGCAGACAGGAGAGTAGAAGACAAACTCATAACAGAAAAATCTGCAAGCAAAATTTTTGAAATTGATTCTCATATAGTTGCAAGCACTGCAGGAATTGTTTCCGACGCAAGAGTTCTAATTGAAAGGTCGCAAGTTTTGGCACAGCAACATCGCGTCACTTATGATTCCCCAGTAGAGCCCGAAACAATAATCAAGGAAGTTTCAAACATAAAACAGCAGTTCACTCAATATGGTGGTGCTAGGCCTTTCGCAGTTTCAATGATGCTTGCTGGCATGAATGGAAAAATGCCTCAGTTATTCACAAGTGATGTTACAGGAAATTATTATTCTTATTACGCAAATGCAATAGGTGAAAACGATGAAAAGATAAGAGAGAAGCTGAGAGAAAAGTACAGCAAGGACTTAACAATAAAGAAAGGGGTTAAAATTGCATTGAATATATTCAGGGAAATTCAGGGTGCTAAATTTGGCATAAACAGATTTGAGATTGCATACATAAAAACAGAAGATTCAAGAAAAGTAAAAATGGATGGGGAAGAATTAAAAGAATTTTCCAAATAATTAGATGAGTCAAACAATAGCCAGAATAAAACAGAAAGGTAAGCACTTTGAAATAATTGTGGACATGGATAAAGCATTGAGATTTAAGAAAGGAGATGATTCATCAAAAGATTTTTTGGAGGCAGAGGTAATTTTCACAGATTCAAAAAAAGGCATGAAAGCATCAGAATCTGATTTAAATGATTCATTCGGAACTCTTGAAATTCAAGAAATTGCGGAAAAGATAACAAAGTCGGGAGAAATTCTCACGACGCAAGAACACAGAGATGAAGAAAAAGAAAAAAAATTCAGGCAAGTAGTGGATTTCTTGATGAATAATTCTTCAGACCCTAAAACAGGGATGCCTCTCACTGAAAGCAGAATAAAATCTGCGATTGAGGAGGCAGGGATTAGCATAAAAAAAGTTCCTGTTGAAAATCAGATAAATGAAATAATCAGTGAGTTAAGCAGAGTGATCCCTATAAGAATTGAGACCAAAAAAGTAAAGATAACAGTTCCGGCAATCCACACAGGCAGGGCATACGAAGTTGTGAATCAGTACAAGGAAAAGGAGAACTGGCTTTCCAATGGTGATTTAGAGATTGTTGTCAATGTGCCTTCAGGAGCAATCATGAATTTTTATGATAAATTAAATTCATTAACACATGGAAGTATTATTACAGAAGAGATGAAGGATGGTGAAAAAGATGACTGAAAGAAAAGTGGTAATCCCGGGGGAAGTTTTGGCAAAGGGAGAAGAATATCTTCCGGGAGAAAACACAGAAAAAAGGAATGGTGAAATCGTCTCAATAAGATTCGGACTTGCAGAAGAATCTAACAATCTTGTAAAAGTGATTCCTCTTTCAGGAGTTTATCATCCAAGAAAAGGAAATGTGGTAATAGGAAAAGTAGAAAACCTAACATTCAATGGATGGGTTATTGACATAGATACAACAGAAAATGCGTTCCTTTCACTTGCAGAAGTTCCAAGATATGTAAACAAGAACAATCTTAAGGAAGTTCTGGATATGGGTGACATGGTTGTGGCAAAGATTTATGATTCAAACAAAAAAAGCATAGACCTTACACTGAAAGGAAGAGGTTTTGGGAAGATAGAAGAGGGAATGATTATGAAAATAAATTCTAACAAAGTTCCAAGAATAATAGGCAAGGAAGGGAGTATGATAAACCTGATAAAAGATGAAACAAAATGTAACATTACAGTTGGACAGAATGGGATAGTCTGGATTCTTGGAGATAAGGTGGAAGACGAGCTTTTAGCAAAAAAAATAGTTCTTTTTATAACGGAAAAATCATACATCAACGGCTTAACTGAAGAGGTAAAAAAATGGATTGAAAAGGAGAGGAAAAAGTAAAATGGCAGAAAAGGGATTCAAAAGAAGCGACGGAAGAAAGATGGATGAAATAAGAAAAATGAATGCCAAAGTCGGCGTTGTTCCAAATGCAGATGGAAGCGCGATGTTTTCATTTGGAGATACTATCGCAATTGCAGCAGTCTATGGGCCAAAGAAAATGCACCCTCAGCATCTTCAAAACCCAGAGAAAGGAACATTAAGATATAGTTATAACATGTTGAGCTTTTCGGTTACGGATAGAATAAGACCCGGACCGAGCAGGAGAAGTCAGGAAATAAGCAAGATATCAGAATGGGCACTCGAACCAGTGCTGATGATTGAGGATTTCCCAAATGCAGTAATTGATGTTCATGTGAATATTCTTCAGGCAAATGCTTCAACAAGATGCGCAGGAATAAATGCAGCGGCACTGGCACTCGCACATGCAGGAATTCCAATGAAAAACATGGTTGCAAGCGTGTCAATAGGGAAGCTTGATAAGCAACTTGTTGTTGATGTTTCAAAGGAAGAGGAAGATTGGGAAAAGGGAGAGGGTGCTACAGACATACCTATTTCATTCACAAGCGACGGAAAGATAACTCACATACAACTTGATGGAAAAATTGGAACAAAACAGCTTAAGGAAGCAATTGGAATGGCAAAAAAAGCATGCGCAGAAATTCATGAACTTCAAAAAAAAGTATTAAAGGAGTCAATACCTGAAAAATAAAAAATGGAAACAACAAGAATAACTGGTGAAAGAATAAGGGAGTACATGCTAAGCGGAAAAAGATTTGATGGAAGAAATCTTGAAGATTTCAGGGAAATAACAATAGAGAAAGGAGTTTCCAAAAATGCAGAAGGAAGCGCAAGAGTGAAGATAGGAAACACAGAAGTAGTTGTGGGTGTAAAGATGAGTGTCTCAGAACCTTACCCTGATTCTCCCGACAAAGGAAATCTTATGGTGACTTCCGAGCTATTGCCTCTAAGCTCAGACAGATTTGAATCAGGGCCACCAAGAATAGAATCAATCGAACTGGCAAGAGTCATCGACAGATGCATAAGAGAAAGCAAGTTCATTGAATTTGAAAAGCTTTGCATAACTCCTGGAGAAAAAGTATGGACGGTTTTTGTGGATATATACTCTATAAATGCCGACGGAAACCTTATTGATGCCGCAGGAATAGGTGCATTGGCTGCATTGAAAAATGCAAAAATTCCGGAGTATAATGAAAAAGAAGGTGTTGTTTATGGAAGCCTCACTAATAAAAAAATTCCGGTGAAGAAAGAAATTCCACTTTCAATAACATTCCATAAGATTGGAGAAAGCATAATAGTAGATCCTACCCAGGAGGAAGAAGACGTGAGTGAAGCAAGAGTTACAATAGGGAGCCATGAAGGAGTAATTTCTTCCATGCAAAAAGGAAATTCAAAAGAAATAAAAGAAGATGAGATGTTTAAAATTCTTGACCTTAACGAAAAAGTCTGGAAAGAATTATTTTTAAAAATAGAGAAATCTTTTAAGGACTAGAAAATGGAAAATTTTACAAAATATGAAAAGGCGAGAATTCTGGGTGCAAGAGCCCTACAAATAGCAATGAATGCACCACTTCTGGTTAAAATAAGCAATGATGATTTGGAAAAGATAAAATACGATGCCCTTAAAATAGCTGAGATTGAATTTGAATCTGGAATACTTCCAATATCTGTGAAAAAGCCTTTGCCAATAAAAAAAGAAGAAAGACTCAAGAGAATCAAGGACAAGAAAGTTGATGATGCCAGCGTAGAGCACAAAGAAATCGCGGAAGAGGAGGAGATTGCAAAAGAAGGAGAGATTATGGAGCTTGCAAATCCCGACGATGAAGAAGAGGATGTTGGGGGAAATTCCGGCGAAGAGGAATGAAACAGCACAATAATTCTTTTAAACTGGTTTTCTTAATAAGATTTCATTATTATAAGAGACCCTATTAGAATGTTATCCGATAAAGTATCTAATATACCTTATATCCAAAATAAGGTTGATAATTTTGGTAAATATTCTTCTGAGAAAAAGCACATTATTATACTAACAGTATTCGGAGGAGTTTTAGCAGGAGTCAGTGGTTTAGGTATTTATGAACAAATACAAAGAGGTAAAATACATAATGAAATAGAAAGGCAAGCAGACACAAATCATAACGGAATAACTACAGCAGAAGAATGGATAGAGTTTTACAGAAAAGTGGGGATAAACCCGGATAATCATATTAAGAGTAAAAAGGGATTAAATCCAAGAATAGATTTATCACAAAATCACTTAGAATATTATTTGGGAAAAACAAAACAAAAACCATTATAAACCGCGCTTGTTTTTTTAGTGTATGATAATCAAGGACTTGTCTGCTAAATCTATTCCGGACTCAAGAAAAGAAAAAACCATTTTTGTAACAATAAAAACCAGCATTGGAAATTTTTCTGCTAGCGCGCCAAACGGAAAATCCAAAGGAAAATATGAAAAGCCTTCTTATAAAAAAAATCTTGAAGGAGATATCAAGAAGATAAAAGAGGTTAGTGATTATTTTTCAGAGGAAAATATTGAAAGTTTTGAAGATTTAAAGAGAGTTGAGGATGTTATTGAAGGTTTTGTTGGGGCAAACACTCTTTTTGCTTTGGAATCGGCAGTTTTGAAAGCACTTGCAAAAGAACAAAAAAAGGAAGTTTGGCAACTAATAAATCCAAATGCAAATGCAAAAATAAGATTTGTAGGAAATGCAATAGGAGGAGGAAAACATTCTCATATCAATTCAGATTCAAAGAAGCCTGATTTTCAGGAATTTCTTATTATACCTCAAGCAAAAACAGCGAAAGAATCTTTTGAGAAAAATGAAAGGGTGAAAAAAAACTTGAAAAATTTACTCAAAGAAAAAGATGAAAAATTTAAGGGTTTAAAAAATGATGAAGATGCGTGGATCACAAGTTTAAATGAAAAAGAGGTGTTTGAAATTATAAAAAGCGAAAAAATTCCTTTTGGCGCTGATGTGGCTGCTTCAAGCTTTTACAATAGAAAGAAATACAATTACCAAAACCCCATGTTTCCAAGAAACAAAGAAGAGCAGTTGAATTATGTTTCTAACCTCATAAAAAATTTTGATTTGTTTTACATTGAGGATCCTTTTGAAGAAGATGATTTTGAAAGTTTCGCAAAATTGTTGAAAAAGTTTCCTAACACCTTAATTGTAGGGGATGATTTAACTGTTACAAATCCAAAAAGGCTCGAAAAAGCCATTGAAATGAAAAGCATAAATGCCATTATTGTGAAACCTAACCAAATTGGCTCTATGACAAAAGTCGCAGAAGTTTGCAAAATGGCAAAAGAAAAAGAAATAAAAATTGTATTCTCGCACAGAAGCGGGGAAACAATGGAAAGCATTCTGGCAGATTTAGCGTTCGGCTTTGAAGCGAATTTTCTAAAGTGTGGCATAACAGGAAAAGAAAGGGAAGTTAAGATAAAAAGGTTGATTGAGATTGAGGGGTTGAGATGAGTTTCCTAGCAATTTTAGCCACTGCGTTTGGATTATGAGAAGGTTTGTTTAATCTCCCTCAAGCATACAGAATATTCAAAAGAAAAAGTGCCAAAGATTTATCAATAGTAACTTATAGTTTTCAGATAATTTCTGTAATAGTTTGGTTAGTATATGGTTTTGAAATACTAAACTGGCCAATTATAATCAGTAACACTTTTGCTACAATATCATTAAGTATTGTTATCTTTGGATGGTTTGTTTATGGGAGAGAAAGAAAAATTAGACTAAAAGATGAATTGAAAAAGTTAGAAAGATAAAGATTATTACACTCACCTTCGGCTCGCTTATTATTTTTTGTTAATGTAGGACCATAACTTCACTTCACTCACCTTCACTTAACTGATAATAGATGATTAAGAAATTTCTAATTAATAATGAGTGAATGTATGATTATGTTCTATGAGGGATAAAAACAAATCAAATAAAAAAGCCATAGAAACTCTTAAAAACTAAATTCTCTGTGAATTCTCATGGAAATTATTAAAGACATTGAGGAGAATGTCGTGAAAAGTGAAGAAGCAATAAAGGAAATTGTAGAAAAAATTGAGAACATGGTGGAGAAAAAGACAAAAAAAGATTCTAAAAAAGAGAAGAAGGATGAAGAAAAATTACCTGAAAGTGTGATAAAAGAAGCCGAGGAGGAATCTCTTGGAACCGAGAAGAATAAGCATTCTGAAAAATCTATTGCAGAAAAGAAAAAAGAGCTCTTGGAAAAGGCGAAGAAGCTTTCCGAGAAAGTTGAAGATGTCAAGACAGAAGAATTGAAAGAAAAAGTCAAGATAAAAAAGAGAGAGGATATGCTTATCCAACTTGAGGAGTATGTAAAATCAGGAATTTACATAGGTACAAGAGTTGTAACACCTAAAATGAGGCAATTTGTCTACAGAAGAAGAGCGGACGGACTTGCAATTTTCAACACTGATTTGATTGATGAAAAGTTAAGAGAAGGAATAGAGTATCTTAGCAAATTTGAAGCCAAAGATGTGATTGTTGTGTGCAAAAGGCAGGCAGGATGGAAAAAAGCAGAGAAGTTTTCTGAAATCACAGGAATAAGAGCTTTCACAAAAAAATATCCTGCAGGAATTCTTACAAATACAAACCTTCCTGACTTTTTTGAAAACGAGCTTGCCATCGTCACAGATTCCTGGCTTGATAAAAATGCCCTTCAAGACACTTTAAGGGTTGGAAAAAAAGTGATGATGATTTGTGATACAAATAATTTTCCAACGGGCGCGGAACAGATAATAATTGGAAACAACAAGAACTCGAGAAGCCTTGGAGTAATATTCTATCTTCTTGCCCGAGGGTTTCTAAAGGCAAAAAACATGAGCATAGAAAACCTTCCGGAGTTGGAATGGTGGATGAGTGAGGATGAAAGAAGCGAAGAAGCGAAGAAAATGAGTTATTGAGGATTTTTGTATTAGAACCCGAGATTATTCTGTTTTTTGAAATATATTTTATAAAATATATGATTAAAAATTCTGCATATCTCTATATGGTTATGTCTTAATAATAGTAACAAAGCTTAAGTTTATAAACTCCAATATCAAAGATTTTTTATGGTATTACTAGAAGAATTAGCATTAATAGGATTTAATAAAGAAGAAATTATAAAATTAGCTGGAAGCGACAACTTTCATTATAAAAAGAAAACCTCACAAGAATTAAGAGATTTATTCAATAAAATTTCAAAGGTTTATGGTTGCACTTTTGAAGAAGTTAAGAAAGCTGTTTTGAGTTCTCCTCGATTTACAGGATATGATCATGAGAGAGTTGTAAGGCAAGGAGTAAAAGTTTATGGAGCTGAGAATGAAGATAGAGTTAGGAAAGCTGTTTTGAGTTTTCCTCCATTTGCAGGATATGATCATGAGAGAGTTGTAAGGCAAGGAGTAAAAGTTTATGGAGTTGATAATGAAGATAGATTTAAAAAAGCTGTTTTGAGTTCTCCTCAATTTGCAGGATATGATCATGAGAGAGTTGTAAGAGAAGGAGTAAAAGTTTATGGAGTTGATAATGAAGATAGATTTAAAAAAGCTGTTTTGAGTTCTCCTCCATTTGCAGGATTAGACCATGAGAGAGTTGTAAGGCAAGGAGTAAAAGTTTATGGAGCTGAGAATGAAGATAGAGTTAGGAAAGCTGTTTTGAGTTTTCCTCCATTTGCAGGATATGATCATGAGAGAGTTGTAAGGCAAGGAGTAAAAGTTTATGGAGTTGATAATGAAGATAGATTTAAAAAAGCTGTTTTGAGTTCTCCTCCATTTGCAGGATTAGACCATGAGAGAGTTGTAAGGCAAGGAGTAAAAGTTTATGGAGTTGATAATGAAGATAGATTTAAAAAAGCTGTTTTGAGTTTTCCTCCATTTGCAGGATTAGACCATGAGAGAGTTGTAAGGAAAAATACAAGATTGGGAAGAATGGTCGGATTATCCAATGATGAAATAATTGATTATCTTTTAGATAAACCTGTTTTAGCAGGTTATAGTTCTAAAAGATATCTTGCGGCGTTTGACATTGGAAGGCAACTCGAAAGAGAAGGTTTCACACAAGATGAAGAAATGTTACAAGCGTTTCTCTCAAATATTAGTAAAAGTCCTTATGTTCCAGATACTAACAGAAAAAGAATCTCCAAAGTTAAGAGGATAGGAATAACTAATCACAAAGATCCTCCTTTGATGACAGCAATAAGAAAAAAATTGGAAAATTTAAGTTGCAAAACATAATTTTTTATACAACCTTCTTCTGATTTATCTATGGATTTTATGACAATTGTTTTGATAATTTTATTTTTATTAGGATTACTTATTACCTATTGGATTGGTTTTAAAAGTGGCGCGTTCAAAAAGCAGAGGCAGTGGGAGCTTGAACTTCCAACTCAAAGAAAAGACGCAATAATGAAATCTCGTGCAATTCTTGGCGGACAATTTTCAGAACAGCTAGCACCTTTTCTTCCTGATTTTAATTTTAATCCGACAGAATTAAAGTTCTTAGGAAAGCCAGTTGACTTCATAGCCTTTAAAGGTTTGGATAACAAGGAAATTGAAGAGGTTGTTTTCCTTGAGATTAAAAGTGGAAAATCAGCATTAAACAAAACGCAAAAATCATTGAAAGATGCAATTGAAAAAAAGAAAGTCAGGTGGGAAGAATACAAAATCCCTAGAGAGTTGACTGAGAAGAAAGAAAAGTAATTTTAGGAGTAGAGAGAAAAGTATATAAATCTGTGTTTTCACAGATATTTATGGCAAATATAACATTAACAATTCCTGAAAATCTCCACAAAAAACTGAAACAGCGCACTGAAATCAGGTGGAGTGAGGTTGTTAGGAAAATTCTGCAAAAAAACATTGAGGAACTGGAAGTGATGGATAAAATTGTCAAAAAAAGCAAATTAACAAAACAAGATATTGAAGAAATAGGTGGTAAAATAAAAAAAGGCATTGCACGGCGTCATGGATTAGAATGAAGTTTGTTTTAGACACAAACATAATCCTCTCTACACTGATAAAAGACAGTTTAACAAGAAAAATAATAAATAGTATTGGTTTTGAATTTTATGTTCCTTCTTTTTCTTTAAGTGAGATAAATAAATATAAGGATTATGTGTGCGAAAAATCTTCCCTTACTAAAAAGCAATTTGACACATTATTAAAATATATTTTTGAGAAAATAGAGATAGTCCCTGTTTATTCTTATGGTAAAAACGTCAGAGAATCAAAAACACTTATAGATGACATTAAAGATGTACCATTTCTAGCCTGTGCAATTGCATTAAAAGCAGATATTTGGTCTGATGACAGTGATTTCAAAAAGCAGAAAAAAGTTAAAGTTTTTACAACACAAGAATTTTTAAAAAAATTCCTTAAAAAGGTTTAGTAGTTAAAAAATATTAATCTTCTTCATTTTCTTCATCATCAACCATTTCCTTTCTGTCATCTGCCATGGTCTTTAGATGCAAGGGCTTGCCGAATTTTCCAAACAAAATCTCCAGATTAGGCATATTATTTACATGAATAAAAAGTATATAAGGGTATCTCTGAGGCGTTTGAAAATAGAAAAAAATAAAAAGGAAGAAATAAAAATAAATAAGTTGCTTGCCGTGCCTGCCGGTCATGAAAAGGGCAATCTTTGACTAGTTAAACTAGTTTCTTTTATTTTAATGTTCAGCTATTCATATCATATTTATCAATAAATCAGAAATAAGACAAAATGGAAGACAAAGAAGATAAAAAAAATGTTTTTTTGAATGTGCTCAAAGAAGAGTGGACTTATTTGGGAAACCAAAGGAAAATTTTTGTTTTATACATGTTATTTTTTGTAATTGCAGGTGCAATAGCTCTCACAATCCCTCTTATTATAGGAATGATATTCAATACAATTCAAGAAACCATTACCTCAGACGCAGACTTAACAAAATTAATACTAATGATTTCCCTCCTACTTGTGGTTGATGTTGCGTTCTGGATTTTCCATGGGACAGGAAGGATTCTTGAACAAAAAACAGGTTTTATAGTCCACAAGAATTTTGTCAACACAAAAATATTCAGAATTTTAGAACTACCAGTATTATGGCATAAAGACCATCATTCTGGAGACACAATAGATAAGATAAATCGTGCAAACAACAGCCTTATGGATTTTGCACAGCATTCCACTTTTGGAATAGTTTATGCTATAATGAATATATTTGGATCACTGGCAATACTTTTCTTCGTGGATCCATTGATAGCAGGATTTGCACTTATGTTTTCAATTATAATCCTTTCTATAATTATGGGGATAGACAAAAAACTCAGAAGTTATTACAGAGAACTTAATAAATACAGCAACAAACTTGCAGCAATCATCTTCGACTATGTAAGCAATATATTCACAGTCATAACCTTGAGACTGAAAAAGAACGTTGCGCAGGAGGTTAATGAAAGAGTCATGGCAAGTTATGAAACTGAAAAAAAGGCAATATACCTCAATGAATTTAAGTGGGGATTTGGAACTATTGCACTTTCATTAATGGTTGTTTTGGCACTTTCATATAAGGCATATACTGACTATCATAGCACAGGGGTAATTCTTATTGGAACTCTTTACATTCTATATAGTTATCTAGACAAAGTAGGAGATACATTCTTCCGTTTTGCACAGATTTACGGAGGAATTGTAAGAACTAGTTCAAGGATTTCGGGAGCAAGACCAATTGATGATGCATTTACAGAAATAAAGGAAAATACAAGAGCGAGGCTTCCTTTGGACTGGAAAGAAATTAAAATCAAGGATCTTGAATTTTCTTATGAGAAAGGTGGAAAGAAAAAGCATCTTGAAGACCTAAATCTCAAGATAAAAAAGGGAGAAAAAATTGCATTCATAGGGGAAAGTGGAAGTGGGAAAAGTACTGTGCTTGCAATACTTAGAGGACTATATCCTCCGGTAAGGGGGGAAGTTTATTATGATGGGAAAAAGATGGATTACGGATTTGCAAGACTAAAAAATCAAATCACTTTAATCCCTCAAGATCCAGAGATATTCAATAATACAATTGAGTATAATATCACAATGGGGTTAAGAACAAGCAAAGAAGAATTAAAGAAAGTAATAAAGATGGCACAGTTTGAGAAAGTTGTTCAAAGGCTTGACAAAGGACTGAAAACAAATGTCCTTGAAAAAGGGGTTTCCCTTTCAGGAGGAGAAAAACAACGCCTGGCACTGGCAAGAGGGCTTTTAGCAGCAAGAAACAGCAGTATTGTTCTCATGGACGAACCTACAAGCAGTGTTGATAGCATGAATGAAATGAGAATACATGAAAATTTGTTTTCAGAATTCAAAAGAAAAGCAGTAATTTCTTCAATCCACAGGCTGCATTTGCTAAACAAATTTGATTATATTTATATGTTCAGCAACGGAAAAATTGTAGGAGAAGGGACTCTGGAAGAGATAAGAAAAAATCCAAAATTCAGAAGCATTTGGAGAAGATATAATTTGGATAAGGGTAAGGAGAAAAGGCATGATTAGTAAAAGTCACTTCCCCAGCATTGCTGCCAAAACGGAAATATCGTAGTCAAGAATCTTGAAGCTTTTTGTTAAGTAATTTATAATTTTATTCACTTCAAATTGGTTGTCAACCCATAACAAAAAATTCAAATTCCATTCATCATCATATTCCCAAACATTTCCTACTTCTGGAACACTAAGGAGATACTTAACCAAATTATCAGTCTCTTTTTTTCCTTTAACAATCAAATTAATAGAAATTGTCTCTTTTCCAATTAACCATGTGTTTGGTAAGTATTCATAACCATTAATAATTCCTTCTTTTTCCAAGTAATTCATTCTTTTCTTGATAGTTTGAGAAGCAAGTCTTGTTTTTGTGGATATTTCAACAATTGAGGCTAGAGGATTTTCATCAAGAACTTTTAGGATCTTTTTGTCAGTATCATCAACTCTAGGTTTAATTCTTCTGAACTCAACCTTCTTATCAGAAACCTCCCTGAACATGTAGGGGGGATGAAGCCAATTACCAATACATTTTCTTATTCTTAATTTTTTTATTTCCACGACTTCTTGGATTTTGTCCATTGTCTCCTGGAAATCTTCTGTATGTAATGCCAAAACAAGATTATAAGGGCCGTTATACCAAAAGACAGCAATAACCTCTTTAATTTTAATTAAATAATCTGTTATTTTTTTGTAATCAAGGCCTATCTGAGTGGATATTTCGCAAGCATAAAAGGAAAATTCTGAAATTTTAACGCTAGTATAAGTTACAGGATTCATCAAAACACCTTTTTTCTTCAAATGGGCAATCTTTTGCACAATGGCAGATTTTGAAATGCCTACTTTTTTTGCCAATTGAGTTACAGGCATTCTTGTATTTTGGATAAGTAGCTGAATGAGCTTTTTGTCTTTAACCGAAAGCTTAACCAATCTTTTTTCAGCAATCGTTTCTTCTGCTAAAAATCTCATTAATTAACATATAATATATTTAGTATATAAATATTACTATTTGTTAAGTTATTTTTTAGAAACTATTAAATATATTATATTTATGTTATTACTAAATAAAAATAACATTTACAAGAAAAATGGACAGTTTAGAAAGCTTGACGCAAGCATTGCTTGGTCTTCCCTCAAGAAAAAGGAAAGCAATAGCCGAGGCTAATAGAAGGATTGAGAGAGATTTTGAAATAGAAAGAGATAGCATAGAAGAAAGAGGGGCGCAGCATATTTATAGAAAATTACATGAGGATTATAGAGTATTAGAAGAGAGAAGTGATTATGCATTAAACAAAGTTTATTCTGAAGGAATTGATAAAGATACTTTAGCAAAGGCAGAAGATTTGGTAAATATGGCAAACAATGCATCAGGACTTAAGCCAATGATAGAAGAGGTGCTAAAACTTGGAGGAGATGAGAGGATTTACAATGCTTTTCTTTTGTTAGACAGAATAAGACACTCTAACAAAACATATACAGAAAGAAACATCACTTCATACATAGGAACACCTAAAAGTGTGGAAGGGGAAAGCATAATAATTATTCCATCAAAAAGTATAGAAAATGCTCCTGAATTGTCAAAAAGTATTGATGATAAAGTTTCTGGTGTTTTGGATATAAGAGAGATATGCAAGGGATTTGATAGGGGTACCCTTCTTGAGAGAAGAGGGGATATAGAAGTTAATGGTGTAAGAAAGTTATCAATAGGTTATGAGATTGAAAAAAAAATTTCCCCTCAGGGTTTTGTTTATTTTATTGCAAAGAGCCCTGATTTAAAGTGTTTTGAAACTAATTTAAGAGAAAAATTGAGTTTGAAAGAAATTCAGCCAGCAGGATTTGAAGAAGCGAAACTATATCATGATTTAGAAAGAGTGTCCTATGAGTTTCTAAGAAGTTTAATAAACTCCCAATTAGAAGAACCACTTTCATACAAATCTGAAAATGTAGAAATAGTGGGTACTCAGGGACAATCTCTAAACACCATATTAAATTTTAATACCGAAAACCCCGAAGAGGCAAGAGAGATTGCAAAAAAAAGGTTGGGTGGCTTTGGAGATACTCTCAAAACAGCAGAAGTTGCACAGGTTTTAGGTGTTACTCCGGAGGCCGTGGGATTGGGTTTCAGAGAAGGACGATATAAAGCATTACATTATCATGGAAGAAGAGGAATAATTTTTGGTAGAGATGAGGTGGGAAGAATTATCAATGAATATTTGCCAAGCAGGAGAGGATGGATGTCTAAACCTTAAAAAAACAACCAACTCTTTTCAGTTTAAGAAACAATATTAATTAATGCTAACATTTGCCGGCAAAGAAATTTTGACACTTTTCATCCACTCTTGTTTCTTTCTCTTGCTGATGATTAAATATTTTATATCCTGTTAATTCGCCTGTTTCTTTATTTTTTCCTTCAAACAAGTCATCATCTATCTCGTTAAAATAAGATGGCACAGGACTTCCTATAAAAATTTCCAGCAAATCCGTTTCAGGTTCGTAGTTGATCTCTATTTTCTTCTCTGTCATTTTCTTTTAATATATCGGGTATAAAATGCTGTTATAACAAAGCCTTCGCCGTTTAAATATCTAAACAGAAATATGAATGGGGAGTTTTTTGTTGATTTTTAACAGAACATCATTGAGGATTTTTGTTCCTCTTTTCTTAAAACTAAGTATCCCTATGCTTTTTATCTCGTCCGTTTTCTGGTCTTTTCTTATGAAAATGCCCTGTTCCGGCTCTTCAGTGTAGCATTTTGTTGGTTCACTGAAAAAAATCTCTAAAAAATCTCCTGTCTCGTCGTAATATATTTCATATTTAGATTCTTCCATTTTATCTTATGTGAGGTTTAAATTGTGCTGTTAAGATAAATCCCTCTCCATTTAAATATTTAACTACAACTTGAAGATATTTTTCGTTTGAAGACCTGTGTTTGTAATATTTATAATAATATTTAACAGATTCGTCCATGTCATAATCTGTCATTTTGTCTGATTGAGATATTGATTCTTCTATTAACTCATATTTATCCACCTCGGGATGTTTTTTTCTTATATGCTTCCATTGTCTTTTAGTCAAACGAATTTTTCTTCCTGTCTTGTCAATTATCTCAAAGATATTATTCATAAAAACAATAAGTTTAAATGCATTATAAATCTTAATAAAATATGTTCATAAAAACAAAAACAGGCATTTGTAAATTCATTAATTTTCTCAGTTCTAACTCCAAAACATATTATCTATAAGCCGATAAAAAACTCTCTCCCTATAGCTCAAGGGCAGAGCAATCGGCCGTAGCCCGATGTGTGCAGGTTCAAGTCCTGTTGGGGAGATTTACACTCTAAAAAACAACCAACTCTTTTCCGGCTTGTTTCCATAACTTGTCTTAACTAAAACATAATCTCCTTTGAACTTTTTTCCGTGAAAAACAATTTCAATTTTTTTGCTGTCCTTGTTTTTTAATTCATAAGTTCCATTGTCCCAGATTTCAACTTTTCCTGCACCGTAATTTCCTTCCGGAATTGTCCCATGAAATTTTGCGTATTCTAAAGGATGATCTTCAACTTGAATTGCTAACCTCTTAACATTTTTAGTTTTTGGAGGCTCCTTTGGAACTGCCCAGGATTTTAAAACTCCTGACATTTCTAATCTTAAATCCCAGTGCAAATGCGAAGCGTGATGTTTATGTACAACAAAACGAGGCAACCTTATCGGTTTCCTTCGTGTAACCTTCCCTTTAAGTTTCAGCTCACGGCTGATATTTTTCTTCTCCGATTTTTTAGAAACTTTTCCATTCGGTTCAGTGGTTTTTTTGAAATCACGTTTCTTTTGGTATTTTGTGAGGGTCATTTTAAT